>JADMIO010820018.1_pt1 | contig 24065 bp, 18 predicted proteins | sample 8958161 | NCBI WGS metagenome assembly JADMIO01 (sample SAMN16585339, study PRJNA669376) | soil metagenome | isolation source: Crop rotation soil | place: USA: Cullars Rotation, Alabama | collected 2011
CGACACAACTAATCGCCGACGTGCTCGGCGGGGGGCTGGCGGGGCGGTGCCGGCGGTTGTTGGATACGAGTGTGACCAAGTTCTTTTTGCCGGCGTGTGTGGACACGGCGAACGGCGGGTATCTGGAGAACTGGAAGGACGGGAAGTTCGTCCCGAGCGGCGAGAAGTTTCTGACGCAGCAGGCGAGGACGCTGTGGTTCTTTAGCACGCTGGTGCGGGAGAAGATTGAGACGGAGGCGGCGAGGCAGGCGGCGAAGGCGGGCTTCACGTTTCTGCAGGCGAAGTTCCTCGACAAGGAACACGGCGGGTACTTCAGCCAGGTGACCGACGCGGGGGCGATCAAGGACCCGCGGAAACATGCGTACCTCAATAGCTTCGCGCTGTACGCCCTGGCGGCGTATCACCAGGCGACGGGCGAGGCGGAGGCGTTGCAGGCGGCGCAGAAGTTGTTTCAGGTGCTTGAGGCGAAGGCGCATGACAACGAGCACGGCGGGTATCACGAGTTCTTCTACCGCGACTGGAAGCTGATTACGGATGCGAAGGAGCCGGCGTATGTGGGGCCGCCGGGGCAGAAGACGTACAACACGCATTTGCATTTGCTGGAGGCGCTCACCGAGCTGTACCGGGCGTGGCCGGACCCGCAGGTGAAGCAGCGGCTGGTGGAGCTGCTGGCGATCAACACGATCACGGTGCGGCATCCGACTTACTACTGCAACATTGACAAGTGGCAGCCGGACTGGCAGATGGTGATGACGCCGCAGAATTTGCGGGCGAGCTACGGGCATGACGTGGAATGTGCGTGGCTTGTAATGGACGCGGCGCGGGCGGCGGGGCTGCCGACGCGGCCTTACGGGCCGTGGGCGCAGTCGCTGGCGGCGTACAGCTTGAAGTATGGGTACGATCCGCAGCACGGCGGGTTTGCGTACACGGGACCTCTGGGGCAGCCGGCGGACGACACCAAGAAGGAGTGGTGGACGCAGGCCGAGGCGCTGGTGGGGATGCTCGAGCTGTACCGGATGACGAAGAGTCCGGAGTACCTGAACACGTTCAAGCAGACGCTGGACTTCATCGAGAAGCACCACGTGGCCCCGGGCGGCGGGTGGTTTGCGACGCGGAAGGCGGATGGCGGCCCCCTCAGTGACAACCGGGCGACGATGTGGCAGGGGCCGTACCACACGGGGCGGGCGCTCCTGTTCAGTGCGAAGCTGCTCGAAGAGTTGGCGGAGAAGAAGTGAGCGGCTCATAGAATGAGCCCGTCGGATGGCGTTTCAAAAGTACATTCACCAGGAGATTGCCATGTCCAGGTCAGTGCGGTGGTTGGCGGTTCTTGTCGGGGTGGCGTACCTGTGGGCGGCGCAGCCGGCGGCGGCGGTTGCCCAGGATGGGGCACTCAAGTTTGAGATGTACAAGGACGGCAAGGAGGAGTACCGCTGGCGGCTGAAGAGCTCCAACGGGAAGATTCTCGCCACGGCGGGCCAGGGGTTCAAATCGAAGCGGAGCTGCGAGGCGTCGATCAACAATCTCAAGGACGGGGCGGGTGACAAGTACAAGTTCGAGACGTATGAGGACAACAAGAAAGAACATCGCTGGCGGGCGATTGCAAGCAACGGGCAGACGGTGGCCAGTTCGAGCCAGGGGTATTCGAACAAGGCGGACTGCGAGAAGGCCATCGCGCTGATCAAGTCGTCGGCGAAGAAGGCGAAGGTGGAGGAAGTGACGGAGTGATTGTTCCCTCCCCTCTCTGAGGGGAGGGTTAGGGTGGGGTGTTTCTGACCTCGGAAGTTTGCGAAGTTGGAAACACCTCCCCCAGCCCCTCCTCAAAGAGGAGGGGAGCCAAATGCCGTGATTCGTTTCACGAGCAATGTTGCATAGGAGCCGCGGGGAAGGGCGAACATCAGGCGGAGGCGGCGGTGGCCTTTGTGGAGTTTGTCCCAGCCGATTTCGTGGCGGAGGTCTTCGGGGGTATAGAAGGCGGGGCGGTCGCCGCGGGAGAAGAAGGGTTCGTCGTAGTGTTTGAGCTTCATCTCGCTGAGCTTGAGGCCTTCCTCGGTGAGGACGGCGTCGAGGTGGGGTTTCATGGGATCATCGTCGGCGAGCTTGAGGCGGGATGAGGGGAGCGGAATGGATACTTCTTTCAGTTGAGTGCGTTCGTCGTCGGTGAGGCGGCCGGGCATGGGGAGGACGGCGCGCTTTTGTTGCACGGCTACGAGGCGGTCAGTCGAGAGTGTGGCGGTCATCCAGCGGGCGAGGGTGCGGTTCCAGAGGTCGCTCTGGTAGGCAGAGAGGTACATGTTGCGGAGGAAGAAGGGGATCTTCGGGAAGGCGCCGCGGAAGTCGGTGGGGTGCTTCACCAGGTGGGAGACGACGGTGAGCATGGGGCCGCGGGGGAGCTGGGAGACGACCTTGTCCCACTGGCCCCAGTGGTTGCGGAGGAGCTGCTTGGCCCGCTTTTCTCGTGAGCGGTCGAATTCGTAGGGGGCGGCGAGGGCGAGACGGAGGGCTTTCTCGTCGTCGCCGGCGATGAGGTGACGGGCGACGAAGTCGCCTTCGTTGGAGACTGAGCCGAAGCGCTGGTCATCGAAGTAGTTGCCGATGAGGCTGTGCTGGACGACGTCGAGAGCGGCGATGGCGCGGTCGAGGTGTTCCTGGTCGAGGTCGCGGAGGGTGATGGTGAATTCGTTGCCGGTGAAGGATTGGGGGCCGTAGGGTTCTTCGACCTGGCCGAGGTAGCGGAGGTGGAACTTGTCGTCGCGGAGGTGGCGGCGGGGGCCGCCGGCGATGGTGAGGAACTGGACGGTGACGGCGTGGCGGTCCTTGAGGCCGCCGTAACGGACGCGGCGGGGGTCCACGCGGAGTTGTTTGCAAAAGGCCTGGATGGCCTCGGCGGTGCCGATGCTCTGCTTTTCGAGCTGGTAGAACGCGAACTCGCCAGCGTCGCCGGGCTTCACGTCGGTGCGTTCCTTGACGACGAAATCATCGGGGCGCTGCTTGAGCTTCATGGAGGGCAGCTTAGGACATACCAGCCCGAAGCGTGAGCGAGGGCATACCAACCCGAAGCGTAAGCGAGGGAGTCCGTGGCGAGCGGAGCGAGGCCACGGACTGCGGGGATAGGGCCCATCGCGATGTTCGATAGTACCATCGAGATGTGTTTCGGCGCTGGAGCGGCGGGCGTGGCTTCGCCGCCCGCCGCCTGGGGACCCTCGCTAACGCTTCGGGTTAGTATGCCTGGGAGGGCAGCCTAAGGAGGGGAATGAAACAAGCCCACGGACCGGAGTCCGTGGGCTTGGGGGTGCAAAAAAAATAGGATCGAGAGAAGCAGCCAGCTGAAACCGTCGCCCAGTCAGTTCCAGTGACTTTGCCGCTCTCGATCCACAGAAACTTACGTCGTGAAATGGGCCTGTCAAATGAAGACGTAAGAATCGTGCGGGACGCGACGATTTTTCCGTGCGTACTACTTCGTCATCAAGCGGAATGCTACTTCGTGATGAAACGCGGAGGGGGCATCAGCATGTCGGCGGGCTTCACGACGTCCCAGGAAGTGGACTTTGACACGGTGGCGGCACCGTCGGTTTTCGCGGCCATATGTGGCACGCCGGGGGGCAGGACGATGGGCGTGTCAGCAGCGAGGCGATTGAGCTCGCGATCGAGGACGGCGAGGGTGTTCTCGTGGGTGGGGGTGCCGAAGTGCCAGGCGTCGCGGTACTTGTAGTTCTCGCCGCGGCTGAATTCGACGCCGCCGGTGAGCAGGCTGCGGTCGCGGATGTGGATGACTTTGCCGACGAAGGACGGATGATTGTACTCACGGTCGAGCATGGTGATGCCGCTGGTGTAGACGACGACGTCCACGTCGATGCCGTGCTTGCTGTGGAGCGTGTTGACGACGCTGCGAGCAGTGAGGGTGCCGGCGCTGAATCCGAAGACGAGAACCTTGGCGCCAGGATCGTTGGCCTTGATCTGGCGGACACGGTCGATGATCCAGGGCCCGTGGTAAAACTGGGCGTAGGTAGTCTGCATGTAGCCTTGCTTGTGGCAGTGATCGCGCAGGCCGCGGAGGTTGGCGTAGTCGAACGGATCCAGGCCATGGATGATGAAGACGTGGACCTGGCTTTGTTGACAGCCGGCGACGGGAATGGTCGTCTCCTGAGCAGGGGCCGGGCCCGTGAGCGCGAATCCGGCGAGGAGCGTCAGGAGAAACGACAGAGCAAGGCGGTGTGGAGCAAGGTGCGAAGCCAGCATGTGCGGAACCACGGCAACAGCGGTGTGACTGGAAGGTTCATCGGCGGGCTTTCGGGAGGTTGTGCAAAGCGCACGGGCGGGAAGGGGGAAATCCTCACCGCATCTTCTCCGGCCGCAGGATTGATACGGGCCGTGGGGATTGGATGGGTTATCGTGCGGCTTGCTCAACCGCTACCGTCGGCACACTTTACCGGCTGCTACTCCCCTGCCCTGCGGCTGCTACGATGATGAAATGACGACTTCGCCGACGTTTATTGTTCGTCCCGCGGTGGCAGGTGACGTGCCTGCGGTGCATGACCTGATCCAGTTCCACGCCCAGCGCGGGCGGATGATCCTGCGCGGCTACGACGAACTGTATTCCGACCTGCGGTCGTTCATGGTGGGTCAGGACAAGGGCGAGGTCGTGGGTTGTGCATCGGTGCACATCTTCTGGAGCGACCTGGCGGAACTGAAGTGCGTGGCGGTGCGGGAGGACAAGCAGCACCGCGGCATCGGGCGGGCGGTCGTGAATGCGTGCCATGCCGACCTGCGGCGGCTGGGGATCAAGAAGGCGTTTGCCCTGTCGGGGGCGACGACGTTCTTCGAGCGGCTGGGGTATCGCGTGGTGGCAAAGGACAGCTTGCCGCGGTTTATCTGGGGCGAGTGCGTGCGGTGCCCGTCCTTTCCGGTGTGTAATGAAGAAGCACTGGTGTTTGAGTTGGGGTGAGACAGTGAAGAGCCGCCGGGTTCAACCCGGCGGGCTCGCTCACAAATTGCGAGGCAGTTGGCGAGTCGGGGGAGATTTGGCGCTTCCTCGTCTATGTGCGTTGTGGCCTGATCTTTGAAAGTGACCCCGCCGGGTTGAACCCGGCGGCTCTTCCTTAGCGGACCAGTCTTTCGAACGAATGCACCTGGACGTCTTCGAGAGTTTCGACGACGAGGTCGGCGCCGGCGGCTTCGAGTTCTTCCCACTTGCTGTGGCCGCCGCCGCGGGCGGCGATGGCGGCCATGCCGGCGGCCTTGGCGGCTTGCACGCCGAAGACGGCGTCTTCGACAACGACGCACCAGCCGGGCGGGATGCCGAGGCGGCCAGCGGCTTTAAGGAAGACCTCAGGGTCGGGCTTACCGTTTTGCGTGTCCTCCATGGAGGCGATGCCGGTGATGTAAGGGGCGAGGCCGGTGATTTCGAGGAGGAAGGTGATGTTGGCTCGCGGGGCGCTGGAGCCGATGGCTTGCTTCCAGCCTTGCTTCCCAAGTTCTACGGTGATGTTCATGGCGCCGGGGAGGAGTGGCACGCCGCGGTCGCGGGCGGCGGCGCGGAAGTACTCTTCCTTGCGGTCGCCGAGTGCGTCCACCTGGGCGGGGTCGAGTGCGGGGCCGAAGAGGATAGCAAGGATGTCGGGGTTGCGGCGGCCGAAGGTGCGGGCGAAGTCGTCGTAGGTCAAGGGCTTGCCGTGTTCTTCCATGATTTTGGACCAAGCGGCGAAGTGGAGATCGGCGGTGTTGACGAGGGTGCCGTCGAGGTCCCAGATGACACCTTTGCGAGTGGGTTCCATGTGCCGTGCCTCCGTCGTGCTATGTTAGGGGAGGATGCAGGAGTGCCACGACTTTGCCTTCGTTCTGCTGGCTGTCGACTGGCGAGGGACTAGCAAAGTCGTGCGCTTGCGGGAGGCACGACTTTGCTGGGCGGGTCGCATTTCCGTGAGTGCCTCGAGGGGTGGCAAAGTCGTGGCACGGTTGTTGTGATCGATCAAGGTTCGTGAGGCACGCACAGCGTGCCCTACGCGGCTGCCCTTTGATACAACAAATCCACCTGCCGGGCGGTGGTTATGTCGCTGAGTGATTTGTCTATTCGCAATCCTGTGTTCGCCGTGATGGTGTCGGTGGCGCTGGTGGTGTTTGGGTGGCTGGGGTATCGGGGACTCGGGATCAGTCAGTTTCCGGAGATCGACTTCCCGGTCGTCAATGTGACGACGTACTGGGAGGCGGCGAGTCCGGAGTCGATGGACCTGGACGTTACCGACAAGATTGAGGATGCGGTCTTTGGCGTCGAGGGTGTGGATTATGTGCAGTCGTCGTCGTCGGAGGGGGTGAGCCAGGTTACGGTGAACTTCCGGCTGGGGCGGGATGTCGATGCGGCGTTGCAGGATGTGCAGAACGCGGTGCAGGCGGCGATGAATCGGCTGCCGACGGACATCGATCCGCCGACGGTATCGAAGATCAACTTCAATCGCTTCCCGGTGATCTGGCTGTCGGTGCACGGGCAGAAGTCGCTGACGGAGATCAACCGCATCGTTCAGGATGAGCTGAAGCAGCACATCGAGAGCATCAAGGGGTGCGGCGGGGTGTTCTTCGGCGGTATGCGGCGGCGGAGCATGCGGGTGTGGCTGGATGCCCCGAAGCTGCATTCGTTCGGGCTGGATGCGGTCGACGTCGTCAATGCGATGCGGCGGGAGCATGTCGAGAAGCCGGCGGGGGCGGTGGAGAGCACCAAGCGCGAAATGCAGGTGCGGGTGCTGGGTGAGGCGCGGGTGCCGGAGGAGTTCAGCAAGATTCCGCTGACGAAGACAGCGGATGGGCAGGTGGTTTCGTTAGGAGACGTCGGGATTGTCGAGGATGGGCTCGAGGATCGGCGGAGCCTGGCGCGGTTCCTGCGGGAACCGTGCGTGGGCATCGGCGTGCTGCGGGCGACGGGAGCGAACGTCGTCGAGGTGTGCGACGAGGTGAAGCGGAAGATTCCGGAGCTGCAACGGAAGCTGCCGAAGGACCTGACGCTCGACGTTTCGACGGACTATTCGATTTTCATCAAGGACGACATTGCCGAGGTGAAGGAGACGCTGCTGGTCGGCGTGTTGCTGACGGCGGTCGTGACGTACTGCTTCCTCGGGTCGGTGAACACGACGATCAACGTGTGCCTGTCGATCCCGATCTCGCTGATCGGGACGTTCATGGTGATTCGCTACCTGGGCTTCACCGTGAACTTCATGACGCTGCTGGGGTTGTCGCTGTCCGTGGGCGTGGTCGTGGATGATGCGATCCTGGTGCTGGAGAACATTTATCGGCTGCGGGAGCACCAGAAAAAGCAGGCGGATCGGGACGGGGAGCGGAAGAATCGATTCAAGGCGGCGTTCCTGGGGGCGCGGGAGATCGCGTTCGCAGCGACGGCGGCGACGTTCTCCATCGTCGCGATCTTTATCCCGGTGGCGTTTCTGGAAGGGGCGGTGGGGGCGTTCTTTTACCAGTTTGCGATCACGGTGGCGGTCGCGGTGCTGCTATCGCTGCTGACGTCGCTAACGCTCACGCCGATGTTGTGTTCGCGGTTTTTGAACGTGCGGCATCACAGCAATGCGCGGCCGCGGTACCGGCGGGGCGTGCTGGGGACGATTCTGTACCCGTTCCTGTTCGTGTACTGGGTGATCGATCACTGGGTGCTGGAGCTGGCCATTGTCAAGCCAGTGGACCTGTTCATGAAGGGGCTGACGGCGGCTTATACGTGGCTGTTGACGTGGTCACTGCGGTTGAAGTGGCTGGTGACGCTGATCAGCCTGCTGATCGCGGGGTCGGCGGTGGCGTTCATCATGGGCATTGATGTGCATGTGCCGGCGCCGGTGTCGTCGTGGATTGGGCGGGACCGGTTGACGCTCAAGGGGCTGGGTATGGAGCTGGTGCCGAGCGAGGACCAGGCCCGGTTCGTGTGCTCGGTGATTTGCCCGGTGGGCACGAGCATCGATTATGTGGATGAGATGCTGCGGCGGGTGGAGGACACGATTGTCGCGCTGCGCGATCCACAGGGGCGGGAGGTGGTGGCCTCGCTTTTTGCCGCGGTCTCGATACGCCCGGGGCAGCTGGTGAGCGAGGGGACGATTTTCGTGCGGCTGTTGCCCAAGGACCGCCGGGGCTGGACGCAGTCCGAGGTGATCAACGAGATGCGCAAGCGGGTGACGGGTATTCCCGGCATGAAGGTGATCGTCATGGACCTGTCCACGCAGGGGTTCGCAGCGACGCGTGGGTATCCAGTGAACTTCGCTGTGCAGGGCCTGGAGTGGGACAAGGTCATTGCCTATGCGGAGCGCATCAAGGAGCGGATGCTCGACAACCCGGCGATCAACGATGTGAACACGGACTACCGGCCGGGCATGCCGGAGATTCACCTGATGCCGAACCGGGAAAAGGCGGAGCAGATCGGCGTGCCGATGCAGCGGCTGGGGTTTTCGATCAATGCCTCGGTGGGCGGTCTGCGGGTAGGGCGGTTCACGGACGGCGACCGGCGGTATGACGTGCGAGTGCGGTTCCTCGAGACGCAGCGGGCAAGCCCGGATCAACTCGGGGACGTGCAGGTCAAGACGGACGACGGGAAGCTGGTGCCGCTACGTGATCTGGTCACGGCAAAGACGGTTTCGACGCTGCCCATTATCTACCGATACAACCGGCGGCGGAAGGTGGAGCTGAGCGCGAACATGTCGCCGGGTGTTTCACAGGGCGAGGCCGTGGCGCAGTGCCAGCAGATCGCCGACGAGGTGCGGGAGGAGATGAACCTCTCGACCAGCTATGGCATTCTGCCGATGGGCAATGCCCAGGTGATGAAGCAGACGATGCAGAACCTGACGTGGGCGCTGCTGCTGGGGTTCGTGGTGTCGTACATGATCCTGGGCGTGCAGTTCAATTCGTTCGTGCACCCGTTCACGGTCCTGATGGCGGTGCCGTTCGGCGTGACCGGGGCAGTGGCGACGTTGTGGTGGGGCGGGGACACGCTCAACCTCATGAGCATGATCGGGCTGGTGCTGCTCGCCGGTTTAGTGAAGAAGAACTCGATCGTGCTGGTGGACTTCGCGAACCAGGTGCGGACGGGCGGGGCGTGCGGACATGAGGATGATCAGGACGCTCGCATGAACAAGCAAGAGAACGAGCTGGGTAGCGAGTACATCATGGATGCCGAGACGGCGATGCGGCAGGCGGCGCCGATGCGGCTGCGGCCGATCTTGATGACGAGCCTGGCGACGATTGCCGGGGCGGTGCCGATGGCGTACGGCTGGGGCGCGGGGATCGAGACACGGGCGCCGCTGGCCCGGGCGATCATCGGCGGCATCATCCTCTCGACGGCGGTCACGCTGTTCTATGTGCCGGTGCTGTATGTGCAGCTTGATAAATTAGGTGGGTGGTTCCGGCGGCAGGTGACGTTCGAGCCGGATGGGAAAAAGTAATGTCGGCCGACCGCCGCACGCCGAGCTGGCCGATTCAACTGTCGATTGTGGCCGCCATCACGACGATGGGGCTGAAGTTCGCTGCGTACTTCCTCACCGGCTCCGTCAGCCTGTTCTCCGACGCGCTCGAGTCGATTATCAATTTGGTTGCTGCGGTGCTGGCGTTTGTGGCACTGTGGTATGCCCACGTGCCGCCGGATGAGGAGCATACGTATGGCCACGAGAAGATCAGCTACTTTTCGAGCGGCGTGGAGGGGATGCTGATCCTGTTGGCGGCGGCGAGCATCGCGTGGCAGGCAGTGGAGCGGCTCTTGAACCCGCAGCCGCTCGCGCGGCTGGACCTGGGATTGTTTCTGAGCCTCGTGGCATCGGCGATCAACTTCGTCGTGGCGTGGTGCCTGTTGCGGGTTGGGCGGCAGTATCGGTCGATCATCCTGGAAGCCGATGGGCAGCATTTGATGAGCGACGTGTGGACGTCGGTAGGCATTCTCGGGGCGCTCGTGCTGGTGTGGCTCTTTCGCTGGGACTGGCTCGATCCGGTAGTGGCCCTGGCGGTGGCGGTGATGATTTTGTGGACGGCGCTGCGGCTGCTGCGGCGGTCGTTTGATGGCCTCATGGACCGGGCGTGGCCGAAGGCGGAGCTGGACCGGCTCAAACTGCGGATCAGCGATCATTTGAAGGAGGGGATGGCGTTTCATGCCCTGCGGACACGGACGGCGGGGACGCGGCGGCTGGTGGAGTTTCACTTACTCGTGCCGGGGCGGTTTTCGGTGCGGGAGGCCCATGCGTTTTCGCACGAGGTGGAGGAGGCGCTGCGGCGAGAGGATGCGAACCTGGATGTGACCATCCACATCGAGCCGATCGAAGAAGCGGACTCGTGGGGAGATCATGAGCTGGGGTTTGAGAGGAGTCTCCCGCCTCCTCTCTGAGGAGGGGCTGGCGGAGGTGTTTTCAACTTTCTCGCACTTCGGGAGGTTAGAAACACCCCACCCTAACCCTCCCCTGACAGGGGAGGGGACCAGAAACCGCAGAGGGCGGGGAGTTACTGGTGACTCCTCGCCCTCTGACACCCCTGGAGCGCGCTTACTGTTCGAAGTTGACGAACGCGTTGGAGCCGTTGCGGGCGGTGCCGAGGTTGACGAGGTTGGCGGCGAAGCCGAGGGTGTCGAAGCCGGGGCCGCCGTCGAATTTGGCAGTCGAGCGGAGGTGCAGGCTGCGGGAGGCGTCGCCGAGCACTCCGGCCACCAGCAGATCGTCGCCGGCGCCCAGGTTGAAGTTGGCGGCCTTGAGGAAATCGGTCGAGCCAGTGAAGCGGACGTCCTCGCGGCCGTCGAGCATCAGGGTGTCGGCACCGTCGCCGGTCTGCAGGCTGACCAGGCCGCGGAAGGAGCTGTCGTCGATGGCGACGAGGTCCGCGCCGGCGGTCGTGTTCAGTCGGAGGTCCTTCGCGACCGTCAGGCCGGCCATGTTAATGGTGTCGTCAGCGCTGCCGGTCCAGACGATCGCATTACGGAGCACGCTCAGGCCAAAGGTGCCTTCCTCACTCATGCCGAGATTGACGAGAGCGGCGCCGGTGGAGTGGATCTGCAGGTCGCCGCGGATGGTGTTCGGACTGGCCACGACGAACGGACCGACGTCGATGGAGAATGGTCCGAACTTGTCGTTGAGCGGGCCGTACTCACCGGCCCAGAGGAAGGCGCCGCCGCGGACGTCGGTGTCGGCGAGGCGGATGCTGCCGGTGCCCTGGCTGGCCCGGAGCGTCGCGGAGCCGCCGACGCTGGTCTTCACCGACGCGGAAGAAACGCCGAAGGTGATGTGGGATTCGCCGTTGATGTTGCCGGCGTCGCTGAGGTTGAGGTCTTTGCCGACGTTGGTGTCGAAGACTTCGGTGGTGGAGTTGCCGAAGTTGTTCATGACCACCAGGTTGCCCTTTACGGTGTTGGTAGCGCCGGAGGATGGGGCGATGGTGACGGCGTTGTCGCCGAGGCCGCCGGTAATGTGGACGGTGCCGGCGACACGGAGGGCGCCGAAGATGGAGATGGTGTCGTTGCCGGTGGTGGTGTTGATGTCGAGCCGGCCGCCGACCTGGAGATCGGCATTGATGGTAACAGTCTTGTTCCCACCGACGCCTTCAATGATGAGGTCGCGGCGGACGACGAACTGATCGCCCTTGCCGGTGCCGATCTGGAGGCTGTCGGAGCCGTTGCCCAGACCGATGTGGACGGTGCGGGTGACCCCGGTGAAGGTCATCGTGGAGGCCGAGCCGTTGATGGTGGTCGTGCCGTCGGTAGCCTGGAGAACGAATGTGGTTGGGGACGTTTGCGTGAGGATCAGGGAGCTGTCGCCGTTATCGCCGTGGATGACGAGCGAGCCCGCGGTGACGGAGCCGGCGAAATTGGCGGGGGTGAGGCGGTTTTCCAGGGCGTCAAAGGACGGCCGGAAGCGGCGGTGCGGATTCGGCATGGGGTCGTACCTCCTGCGCAGGCCGTCCACCTGGGCGAATCGTGGACGAGCCGGTGAGTTTTGAAGATCGAAGTAAAGTCTCTAGGACGTAGTGAATTCAGACGCGACCCCCGACCGTGCACACGCTGTGCCCGGTTAATGGTTTTCTGGGTGCCGGGGCGCTCGAGAAACGTGCCGTTTGGCGCGGCGGTGCAGCTTCTACTCGGTGAGGCGGAGGACGACGGGATTGCGGGAGAGACGACTTCGAAGGTTATCGGTTTGAAGATGCTCGGTGAGCGGCTGTCGGACCAGAGTTCAAAATCACTGTCGTGCTGCGACGAGTTTCGGACGAACGGAGTGAGCGGAGGTAGGGGAGGATGCCGGGCATGAGCGGAACCTTGGACGCGATGCTTACTATGCCGCGCCGGAGTGGGTTGCGTACAGGAATTTCAGCAAAAGATAGGCACCGTCAAGGAGCGGCGCGGCGTCAGCCCGCCGGTCGCGCTGGCAGAATCCTGAAGCAATTGCACGTGCGACCGGCGGACTCACGTCGCGCCGCTCCAAATCCGGCGCGTCGCGCCGCTCCAAGATCCGACAGGCGCACGGCTTCCGTCGTCGCGGTATCGCAGTTGCATTATTTCGTGGTGAAATGTCCCTTGTCCGTGAGGATGCGGAGTCATGGAAAAGGCGCCTTCGAAGAAGGAACAGATTGTTTCGCTGTACTCGGCGGGGATTACGGATGTCGAGGATCTTTCGCTGATCACGCGGTCGCGGCCGAGTTATGTGGCGTCGGTGCTGCAGACGGCTGAGCTCCCGTGCAACTATTTCGATCTGTACACGACAACGACGCAGCCGATGAATGTGTACTCGAAGTTCTTCGCGGGGCACCTGGGCTACCGCGACCTCGAAACGGCGCGGCGGAGCGTGGAGCGGATTGATCTGATGCACCGGCAGTTTGCGACCTCGGGCGACCGGGCGGGGCAGCATCATGCGTTGCTGATGGCCCTCACCATGTACGACCGGGCCCGATGGACGAAGAAGCCGGAGGAAGCGGAGGTCTTCCGGCGGTGGCTGGTCGAGCAGTTGAGCACCGAGGAGAGTGCGGAGGGGATGCATGCGGTGGAGGTGGGAGGAGAAGAGGGGTATTAAGTCTTGCTCCCCTCCTCTCTGAGGAGGGGTTGGGGGAGGTGTTTCTGACCTCTCGCACTTCGGAAGGTTAGAAACACCCCACCCTATACCCTCCCCTGAAAGGGGAGGGAACCAGGAAACACCCCACCCTAACCCTCCCCTCAACGAGGGGAGGGACCTGATGGCGGGATAGTGCGGCCGTGGGGGTCGGTAGCGGGTTGGCGGAGGGCGGATTCGAGTTCGCGGAGGAGATTGGGCCCGACGTAGTGTTCCATTTTTTCGGCGGGGGCGTGAAGATGGTCGGGCGGTAGCGAGACGTTTTGTTCCAGATAGGCTTCCCACAGTCGGTGGGCGCGGACAAGTTGGATGGCGCGGTCGCGGCCGGCGGGGGTGAGCTCGTAGTGATCTGCCCTGCCCTGCACCAGGCCGCGGTGGAGGAGCTGGCGGAGAGCAAGCTTGCGGAAGAGCGGGCGGGAGCCGGTGAGGAGATCGGGGCGACCTGACGTGGCGGCGGGCTGTTCGCCGCGCTGGTTGGCTTCTTCGCGGCGATAGAGGGTCCCGAGCAGGTCTTCGCGGGCGATGCGGAGGGTGAGGCGGGCCTGGCGGAGGACCTTGGCGAGGAGGCCGTAGCGCGGGGCGAGGATGAGGGCCAGGGCAAAGAAGCCGCCAGCGACGACGGCCATCATACCGGCAACGCTCGTGTTGTACTGCAGCGCAAAAAGGTAGCCGAAGATGGCCGAGAGGCTCGCGAGCAGCGAGGCGATCAGGATCATAATGCCGAGTCGATCGGTGAGCAGATGGGCCGCGGCGGCTGGGACGACAAGCATGGCGACGACGAGAATCGAGCCGACGGCTTCAAACGAAGCGACGGTTACGCCGGCGACGAGGGCCATGAGCAGGTAGTGCAAGAGCGATGCAGGGTAGCCGAGTGTTGTCGCCAGCGCGGGGTCGAACGAGGCGAGCTTGAGCTCTTTCCAGAAGAGGGCGATGACGCTGCCGGTCAGAAGCAGCGTGAAGCCGAGCGTGATGATCGCTCGGGGGATGAGGAGTCCGTTCCATTCGATGGTGTCAAACGGGATGAACTCGATGAGGCCGTAAAGGACGCAGCCGGCATCAAGATCGACGCCCTTAGCCGAGATAGTGAGCAACACGACGCCGAGTGCGAAGAAGGCGGTGAAGACGACGCCGAGGCTGGCGTCTTCGGAAACGCGGGTGGCGGAGGTGATCGATTGAGTGAGGAAGGCCGTAAGGAGGCCCATGGTCATGGCGCCCAGGACGATGGCGGGACCGCTGATCTTGCCGCTGAGGAGGAAGCCAACGGCGATGCCGGGGAGGACGGCATGGCTGATGGCGTCGCCGAGGAGGCTCATGCGGCGAAGGACGAGGAAGCAGCCGACAAGGGCGCAACTCACGCCAGTCAGCAGGCCGGCCAGGATGGTCCAGAAGGCGAGGTGATCCATCACAGCCTCCCGCCGGGGTCCGGGGCCACGTAGGGCAGGCCGTCGTCCAGCTCGGGGGGCGGGAGCGGCAGGAAGCGCGACTGGCGCCAGCGAGCGATCAGGCCGCGGCGTGGGGCGAAGAGCGCGGACACGATGAAGAAGGAAGTTCCCGTCAGCACGATGACCGGCCCGGCGGGCAAGTCGGCGTAGCTGGAAGAGAGGGCGGTGCCGCCGGCGCCCATGGCGGCACCCAGGACGGCGCTGATGGGGAGCATGCGCGAGAGCCGGTCGGTCCAGAAGCGGGCGGTGACGGCGGGCAGGATGAGCAGGGCGGCGACCATGACCACGCCCACGGCGGGCAGGCCGATGGTCACGACGAGGCCGAGCAAGCCGAGCATCAAGAGATCCAGGAGCAAGACCGGCCAGCCCTGGCTCTGGCCAAAGTCGGCGTCGAAAGTGACGAGCTGGAATTCCTTGTAGAGGAGCAGGATGACGAGGAGGCACAGGCCTGCAGCGGCGGCGATGAGGAGGACGTCCTGACTAATGATGCCGGCGGTCTTGCCGAAGATGTACGAATCGAGGCCGGCCTTGTTGCCCGTGGTGTGCTGGCCCTGGATGATGCGGCTGAAGACGATGCCCGCGCCGAAAAAGACGCTGAGCACGATGCCCAGGGCTGCGTCTTCCTTGATGCGAGAGAAGCGTCGAAGCAGGGCGACGGCGGCGAGGCCAAGTGAGCCGGTAACGAACGCGCCGATGAGCAGGGCGATGAAGGAGCGTTCGCCAACGAGGAAGAAGGCAAGGCAGAGTCCGGGCAAGGAGGCGTGGGCGAAAGCGTCGCCGGCGAGGGCGCGGCGGCGGAGGACGGCGAGCGACCCGACGAAGCCGCCGACGGCGCCGAGCAGGCAGGTGCCGGTGAGGACGAGCAGCGTGTTGTACTGCAGGAAGCTCATGGCGTCGGGACCCGGTCGCGAAGGGCCACGCCGGCAGCCTCGAGGGCGGCGAGCCGACCGCCGTAAGTGCGGCGGAGGTTTTCCTTCTGAAACACCTCCTCGGTAGGTCCGGCGACGACGAGGCGGGTGTTGAGGAGCAGCAGGTAGTCGAAATAGAGAGGCGCGGTGCGGAGGTCGTGGTGGACGACGATGACCATCCGTCCTTCATCGCGGAGTCGGCGGAGGAGGGAGAAGACGGCGTCCTCGGTGGCGGCATCGACGCCGGCCATGGGTTCGTCCATGAAGTAGATGTCCGCACGCTGGGCGAGGGCGCGGGCGAGGAAGGCACGCTGCTGCTGGCCACCGGAGAGCTGGCCAATCTGGCGTGGGGCAAGGTCTGCGAGGCCGACCTGTTCGAGACATTTCATCGCCCACTGGCGTTCCTTTGCCCCGGGGCGGCGGAACCAGCCGAGCTGACCGTAGGTGCCCATGAGAACGAGGTCGAGGACACTGATGGGGAAGTCCCAGTCCACGCTTTCGCGCTGGGGGACGTAGCCGACGCGTTTCTGGACGGCCCGCAGCGGCTGGCCGAAGATGCGGACCTCGCCGCTGGCCCGGGGGACGAGGCCGAGGATGGCCTTGATAAGCGTGCTCTTGCCGGCGCCGTTGGGGCCCATGATGCCGACGAGCATCGGTTCGTTCAGGGTGACGTCAATGTTCCACAGCACCGGCTTGCGGTGGTAGGCGACGGTGACGTCATGGACATCGAGAATAGGTGCTCGGGTCACAGCGGGCTCATTTCAATGCGTTGACGATGGTTTCAACGTTTTGGCGGACCATGCCGAGGTAAGTGCCGCCGGGGGTGCCGTCGGGGCCCATCGCATCGGAGAAAAGTTCGCCACCGATGACAACGGGATGGCCGCGGGCGGCGCAGCCCTCGACGAGGGCCTTGATGTTCTTCTCGGGGACGCTGCTCTCGACGAACACGGCCTTGATCTTGCGCTCGACGATGAAGCTGACGAGGTCGTTGACCTGTTTGACGCTGGCCTCGCTCTCGGTGCTGATGCCCTGGATGCTCTTGACCTCGATGGAGTAAGCGCGGCCGAAATAGTGGAACGCGTCGTGGGCGGTCACGAGCACGCGGCGGGCGGGCTCGATAGCGGCGAGGAGGTGTTTGGTTTCCTCGTGGAGCTTCGCAAGCTCGGCGTCGTAGTGCTGCCAGGCTTTGCGGTAATCGTCGGCGTGGGGCGGGTCGTAGTCAATGAGCGAGTCGCGGACACGGACGCAGGCTTGTTGCCAGAGGGAGACGTCGAACCAGAGGTGGGGATCAACGGCGCCTTCCGTGTTCTTGAGCAGGTCGCTGTCCTTGATCCCATCGGTGACGGCGACGGAGCGTTTGGTGCGAGCGAGAGTTTCGAGGACGTCGGCCATCTTGCCTTCAAGGTGTTTGCCGGAGTAGAAGACCGCGTCGGCGTCGCTGAGGCTGCGTATGTCGCCAGGCGAGGCCTTGTAGAGATGAGGATCGACGCCGGCGGTCATGAGGGCCGAGACCTTGACGTGCGGGCCGCCGACGTTGCGAACGAGCTCGGCGACCATGCCGGTGGTGGCGACAACGTTGATGGGGTAGCCGCCGGCGTAGGTGGCTGAGGCCTTCTTGGTGGAAGTGGCGCCGTTGCAGCCGGTCATGGCAAGGGCAAGGAGAAAGCCGGGAAGGAGGAAGCGTTTCATGGATACCTAAGGTGAGCCTTATGTTAAGCATTAGGTTACCCTAATATAGTCGGGTGACAAGGCCAGTCTTTGGTTTTTTTCGCGGTTTAGAAGGTAAGTCGGATAAGATGCCAGCAACGGAAGGAGACGCCCCATGAAGTGGATTCGCCCTGCTCTCGCCCTGTTTGTTGTGTGTTTCAGTCAAATTCCGGCTTATGCCGAGGGGCCTTGGGCGGTGCTGACGGGGCAGTCGGTGATCCAGGTGCGGTCGGGACTGCGCTACTTGTATAAGTGCATGGGGCGGAAGGATCTGGTGGCGGCGCTGGATTCGGCGGGAGCGACCAATTTGATCACCGGCAACCTGCGGGGGCTGGATTTGAACCGGCCGCTGGGGGCCTTCGTGCTGCCGACGGCGAATGGCCTGGGGACCTTTGTGACGTTCATTCCGGTGACGGGGGAGAACGAGTTCCGCGGGTTCCTGGAGCGGCATGGGTTGACAGTGGCCGTGGGCGAGAAGGGCCTGAATCAGGTGCACGTGCCGGTGCTAGGGACGATCGTCTTCCGGTACGACCGGCAGTATGCGTGGTTCGCCCTCACGGCGGCGGACCTGGATCGGCAGTTTCCCGATCCGGTGCAGTCGATCCCGGCGGTGCACAAGAAGACGCAACTGGCGGCGACGCTGTACGTGGACCGCATGCCGGCGAACCAGCGTGAAGTGTGGGCCCGGCGGGCCGATCAGGCTTTGGGATTTTTCCTCGGCGATGACCACAAGACGCCGGGCCGGTTGGGTGAGGCGCTGGCCATGCCGATCGCGGGGAGCATGGTGCGGATGCTGGCGGACCAGGCCCGGACGGTGACGCTGTTGGCCCATGCGGATAGCAAGCAGGATGATCTCTGGGCGGAGATGGCGATCGAACCGCGGCCGGGAACGCGGTGGGAGGAGCAGGCCCGGCGGTTGCAGGCCAAGCCAATGCGTCTCGACGTGGATTCGCGGAAGTGGGCGAAGCTGCGTGGGGTGCCGGAGGAGAAATCGCAGGCGATGGCCCAGGCGGTGTTTACGAAGCCGGGGATGGAGAATATTCAGTTGTCGATGGAAGGCGGCGAAATGCTACACCTGAAGGCGCGGATGAGCGGAGCGGTGCTCGCGTACAACGCGGCGATCGAGAAGGACAAGCCGCCGAAGGAGAAGAGACCGCGGAAGCACGATAGAAGGCGCGATCGGGATTAAGTGCCACGACTTTGCGTCCGTTCAAGGCATGATCGCATCGCGACACACCCGGCAAAGTCGTGAGTCCTTGCGAGCGTAGCACGACTTTGCTGGCGCCTTGAAAGGAGTCAGGGGGTCGAACGATGGCAAAGTCGTGGCACGATTACGGGAAGTCAGGGTTCGGCGGTGTCGGATTACCCGGCGACGTTCTTAGTGTTGATGTCCTGGTTACTGACGGACTTCAGGATCGACATCATGTTGCGTTTGTAGGCTTCGACGCCCGGCTGGCCGTAGGGGTTGATGCTGAGGAGCTTGCCTTCGACGACGGTGGCGAGCATGAGCATCTGGAGTAGCTGGCCGATGTTGTATTCGGAGAGGGTGGGGAGCTGGATTTCGCAGGTGGGCCGGGCGGCTTCGCGGTAGGCGTCGTTGGTGCCGTGGATGGCGGCCTGCATGAGCGAGGGATAGCTGCGGCGGCTGAATTCGTTGAGGCCGTCTTCGTTGCGGTCGGACATGCCGATGGGCAGCGGTGGGGACTTGGGGCTCTTCACGGTGACGTTGATGAGGAGCTTGTCGCGTTTGCCTTCCTGGAATTGCTGGCCGCGGGAGTGGAGATCGCGGGTCAGGACCGACGTCAACGGCGTGGCTCCTTTGCCCTGCTTGCCAAGACTCTCCGACAGAAGCTGATCATACCAGAAGCCGAGGGCTTCGAGCTTCTTCGACCACATGGCCATGACGCGAATGGGTTTCTGGAGCTCCTCGGTCATGAGGTGACAGACGGCGGCGAACTGGAGGACGATGTTGCGCTCGAACGGCTCTTCGAGGAAGTTGCGAGTGATGCTCGAGGCCCCCAGTAACAGGGCGCGGACATCGAGACCCATGAGGGCGGCGGGCAGCAGGCCGACAGGGGAGAAGACAGAGAAGCGGCCGCCGACGCGGTCGGGGATGGTAAAGATCTCGCTATCCTCGTAGCCCTCGGCCTTGAACAACTTGCGCAGCGGCGAATCGCCCGGTCCGGTTACAGGGATGATCATCTTGCGAAGCAGCTCGGTCTTGCCGTACATCTCCTTCGCTTCGCGACGGATGACGCGGAAGGCGGCAGCGGTTTCGAGGGTCTTGCCGCTCTTGCTGATGACCACCGAGGCCCAGCGTTCTTGTTTATCCTCGGGCGAGAGGCAGGTCGTCTGGAAGAGCTCGAGCACGTCCTGAAAGGCGTCGTTATCGACGTTGTTGCCTTCGAAGTAGAAGCGCGGAACGCCCAGGCGGGTTTCGTAAGGCAGTTCGTTGTGGAAGGAGCTCTTGAGCGATTCGAAGAGAGCCCGTGCGCCCATATAGGAGCCGCCGATGCCCAGGATCAGGACGCGGTCACACAGATCGCGCAACTGGGTGGCGAGAGCCTGGATGCGGGAGAGTTCGCTTTTGTCCTTGTTCTTGCGGAGGTCGGCGAGAAGCTTGTCAGGCAGATCCACGAAGCCGCTGTCGAGGGGGCGGAGGTTGGCGGGCGCCTCGATCAGCTCCCGCTCGGTGGCCACCTGCTGCTTGATCTGCATGATCTGGGGGACGATGGCCTTGAGCCGGGTGGGGGCGAGAAAGTTCTCGCTTTGCAGCTCCAGCAGCGGTCGCCATTCGTCTTCCGGTCGCGGCAGAAACAGGAGCGACTGGTAATTGAAGGCTATGGCTTCATCGGGGAGCTGCATGGAGACCTTTCAAATGCGGTCGCGCTGCGTTCGGGGTGGAAGGGGTGTCCGGGTTTTCGAGTGCCATGCTTTGCCGGGTGCCATGCCTGCCGGGTGCCATGCCTTCGCGGTACCCCGCGCAGGCATGCTGACGTTGCAGGGAGCATGCTTAGCCGGAGTACCGGCAAAGCATGGCACCCCAAACACGGCAGCGATGCCGCCCGTCCACTGGCACTTTGCCGCTGTTCTCTTAATGTGATTCCAGTGTAGTACGAAATGGCGAGACGGTAAACCTGCTCCATGCACCAGCACGATTTGATCCGTTCGTTACGTGAGAAATCTAGCAGCAAGATTCTGCTTGTCGTGGCCGACGGGCTTGGCGGTCTGCCACTGGATCCGGGCGGAAAGACGGAGTTGGAGAGTGCCGAGACTCCGCACTTGGACGAGGCGGCGCGGGTAGGCGTTTGTGGTTTGACCATCCCCGTTCTCCCGGGCATCACACCGGGCAGTGGCCCGGGGCACCTGGGGCTTTTTGGCTACGATCCACTGGAGTATCGAATCGGGCGGGGTGTGCTGGAGGCGCTGGGGATCAATTTCCCGGTGGGACCGAAGGATGTCGCCATTCGCGGCAACTTCGTCACCGTAGATGAAGGTGGGCTGATCACCGATCGCCGAGCGGGGCGGCCGAGCACGGAGCGGTGTGTCGAGATGTGCCGGAAGATGGCGACTATCAAGGTGCCCGGCGTCGAGCTATTTGTCGAGCCGGTGAAGGAGCATCGATTCGTCCTCGTCTTGCGGGGTGATGGACTGGGTGATCAGGTGAATGACACCGATCCCCAGGAGGTGGGCGTCAAGCCCGTCACGGCCGTAGGGAAGGATGAAGCTTCGAAGAAGACGGCCGAGTTTGTGAATCAGTTTGTCGCGGCCGCGGCGGAGGTGCTGCGGAGCGATGCACCGACGAACATGGTGACGCTGCGAGGCTTTGCCAAGTATCCGCACATCGCGACGATGGAAGACGTTTACGGCCTGCGGTCCTGTGCAGTGGCGGTCTACCCCATGTATAAGGGGCTCGCCCGGCTGGTGGGCATGACGATCTCCGACTGCGGCAGCACGCTGGCGGAGCAGGTTAACACGCTCGAGAAGCTGTGGAACGACTACGACTTCTTCTTCCTCCATTACAAGTACACCGACAGCACGGGCGAGGACGGGAACTTCTCGGCGAAGGTGAAGGCGATCGAACAGCTCGACGCGGAGATACCGCGGATGCGGGGGCTGCGGCCGGACGTGTTCCTGGTCACGGGCGATCACAGCACGCCGAGCAAGATGAAGAGCCACTCGTGGCACCCCGTGCCGACGCTGCTGGTGTCAGACTACTGTCGCAGCGACGCCGTGACGGCATTCAGCGAAGCCGCGTGCATCTTTGGCGGCCTCGGGCAGTTCGAGGCGAAATATCTTCTCATGATCGCCATGGCCCACGCGGGCCGGTTGAGCAAGTACGGGGCGTGATGTGTAGGGCACGCTGTGCGTGCCTCACCGGATCAGGGCCTGCCATCCTATTATCCACCGAGTTACACCAAACACAGGTGAGGCACGCACGGCGTGCCCTACGGGTTTTCGTTAGCAGACACCGCTGCATGACGTTACGATGACGCGGTCGTGGTGAGGGCGTCATGGCGAAGCGGATCTTGGTGTTGTCAGCGTCGGTGGGGGCGGGGCATCTGCGGGCGGCTCAGGCGATGGAGCTGGCGCTCAAAGAGTTGGCCCCGGAGGCCACAATTCAAAATGTGGATGTGCTCGAATTCACCAACGCGGCGTTCCGGCGGGTGTATGCGCAACTCTATCTAGACCTCGTGAACCGGGCGCCGCACGTGCTCGGCTACTTCTACGACATGATGGACAGGAAGCCGGCGACGCGGGTGGGCGACAAGCTGCGGTATTACTGGGAGAAGCTCAATCTGCGGAAGTTTCGGAAGTTTCTCAAGGAGGAAGATTGGGACCTCGTCGTCAACACGCACTTCCTGCCGGCGGAGATGATTGCATCCTTGCGGAAGCGGAAGAAGGTCCAGCAGCCGCAGATTACGGTAACGACGGACTTTGAAACGCACCGGCTGTGGGTGAATCAGCCGTGCGATCATTACTTCACGGCGACCGAGGAAGGGGCACTCAATCTCGCCTCGTGGGGCATCCCGCGGGAGACGATCACGGTGGCGGGGATTCCCATTCACCCGTCGTTCACGCGGCTGCCGGAGCGTCAGGCGTGTCTGGCGAAGCATGGGCTCAAAGGCGACCGGCCGGTACTGCTACAGCTGGCTGGCGGCTTTGGCGTGGGGCCAATTCAAGAACTGTTTGAATCGGTGCTGTCGATCCAGACACCGCTCGAACTGGTCGTGGTGACGGGCCGCAACGAGAAGTTGAAGAAGAAATTGGACAAGTGTGACATCCCAGACCGCCATCGGGTGCATGTGGTGGGTTTCACGAACGAGATGCACGAGCTGATGGTGGCGGCTGATCTGGTGATGACGAAGCCGGGCGGGCTGACGACGTCGGAAGCCCTGGCGTGCGGGGCGGCGATGGTGGTGGTCAATCCGATCCCCGGACAGGAGAGCCGCAACAGCGATTTCCTGCTGGAGAATGGGGCGGCAATCAAGATCAACAACATCTCGACGCTGACATACAAGCTCGGGCAGTTGCTGGCCGATCCGGGGCGGATCGCTGAGTTGAAACGGAACGCCCGGCGGCTGGGGCGGCCGGATGCCGCGTTTCGCATTGCCCGCTTTGCCCTGGACTGGGCCGAGGAACCGCTATGTCGTGCCTCCTAATTCTGACGCTGTTTCAGCCGGCCTCGGCTTCGAACGCCTATGTTCTCAAACCCGCGCTGCTGTTCGATGGGGAGGCGAAGGAACTGCGGGAGGGTTGGGCGGTGGTTGTTCGAGGGGAAAGGATCGCGGCAGCGGGTCCGGCGAATGAGGTGCAGGCGCCCGAGGGGGCGAAGGTCATCGAGCTGCCGAACCAGACCCTGTTGCCCGGGCTGATTGACGCCCATTCGCACCTGTTGCTCCACCCGTACAACGAGACGTCGTGGGAGGACCAGGTGCTGAGGGAATCGCTGGCGGTGCGGGTGTGCCGGGCGACGAATCATGCGCGGGCGACGCTGCTGGCGGGGTTTACGACGCTGCGGGACCTGGGCACGGAAGGGGCGGGCTATGCGGATGTGGGTCTGAAGCACGCGATTGATCAGGGGATCATCCCCGGGCCGCGGCTGCTGGTGACGACCAGGGCGATCATCGCGACGGGCAGTTACGCGCCCAAAGGGTTCGCCTCGGAGGTGCGGGTGCCGCAGGGGGCGGAGGAGGCGGATGGGGCGAACCTGGTGCGGGTGGTGCGCGACCAGATTGGTCAGGGAGCGGACTGGATCAAGGTGTACGCGGATTATCGCTGGGGCCTGCGGGGCGCGGCGCAGCCGACGTTTTCACTCGACGAATTGAAGCTGATCGTCGAGACAGCCCAATCCTCAGGGCGGAAGGTTTGTGCCCATGCGACGACCAAGGAGGGCATGCGGCGGGCGGCGCTGGCCGGCATCGCCACGATCGAGCATGGCGACGAAGGCGATGAGGAAATCTTTCGCTTGATGGCGAGCCGGGATGTGGCGTTCAGTCCGACGCTGTCGGCGAATGAGGCGATTTATCGGTACCGGCATCCGTCCTGGAAGCCGGACGTCGATCCTGATCCCGACGTGTTGCAGACGCGGCGGAAGTGTTTGCAGATGGCACGATCGAGCGGCGTCAGGATCATTGGGGGCAGTGATGTGGGCGTGTTCACGCATGGGGAACAGGCGCGCGAGCTGGAGCTAATGGTGAAGTGCGGGATGGGGAATGTAGAAGTATTGCGGGCCGCGACCTCGGTGAATGCAAAGGTGTTGGGCGTGGGGGATCGGGTGGGTGCGATCAAGGTGGGAATGTTGGCGGATGTGATTGCGGTTGAGGGGAACCCGGTGCAAGACATCAAAGCCTTGCGGAAAGTGAAGTTTGTGATGAAGGGCGGGAAGGTGGTGAGGCAGGAGTGAGCATCAGGAGTCAGGAGTCAGGAGTCAGGAGTCAGGAGTCAGGAGTCAGGAGTCAGGA
>JADMIO010812911.1_pt1 | contig 24061 bp, 21 predicted proteins | sample 8958161 | NCBI WGS metagenome assembly JADMIO01 (sample SAMN16585339, study PRJNA669376) | soil metagenome | isolation source: Crop rotation soil | place: USA: Cullars Rotation, Alabama | collected 2011
CTTTCCCGTCAGCAGATCATGCCGCGTTTAGCGTTGGGGCCGTGGGCTGGGGGGTTTTCGCCGATCCAGCGGTTGTCGGCGGGTTCGGAGGCGAGCTGGTAGCGGGAGTCGGAAGAGAAGCGGAGGCGGTCGGGGGTTTGGTTGTCGAGGCCGCAGTGGAGGGTGTGGATGGAGAAGATGACGGCGTCGCCGATCTTGTAATCGGCGGTGAGCCAGCGGCCGTTGGGGGCAATGGAGCGGCGGATCTGGTTGAGGTTTCCTTCGAGCCAACCGCGGGAACCGTCGCGTTTTCCCCAGCGTTTGTTTTCGGGCTTGTTTTCGCAGTAGGCGTCGACGTCCTTTTTGCCGTAGGTTTCCTTGAGGCGGGTGTTGTTGTTGGAGCCTTCGAGGACGGCGAGACCGCCGAGGGTGAAGTCGTTGTTGCCCATGGGGACCCAGGTGGTGAAGAGGTTCTGGGTGCCGCGGTTCATGTAGACGGAGTCGAGGTGGCAGGGGGTTCCTTTGCCGGGGCCCAGGGCGCGGAACCAGGTGTAGTCGAAGTGGCGGACGGGTCCGCCGAGGAAGCGGGCGAAGAAGTTCATGAGGTTGCCGGTGTAGAGGAGCTCCTGGATTGGCGGGTTGTCCTTGGCGAGGTCCATCATGTTGAATTTATTTTTGGCGTCGGGGTTGACGATGGCGTCCATGGGGTCGGTGCCGGGCTTGAGGAAGCCTTCGCGCATGAGGCGGTCGGTGACGTGCTTTCGGACGGCGAGGACTTTTTGTTTGTCCATGAGGCCGGGGAGGTAGAGGTAGCCGTCGCGCGCCATGCGTGCGTGGAGGGCGGGGAGGTCGTGGAGGATGTCGGAGGAATCGAGGAGTGTGCCGAAGTGTTCGGGGGAGGTGTCGAGATCGACTCCGACGTTGCGGAGGGTGAGGGGGGCGGCGAGGGTCATGCACGGATCTCCAAAGAGACGATGTCCATGGGGACTATCATGCCAGAAGAGGGGCTTGAGGGGCAAGATTTTTGGGACGTCCGGTAAGTGTGGGGAGCCCAGGGGGATATTGACACCCGCCACCCATGGCGAATCTCCCCCCGGGCGGGCGGGCGAAGTGTTTAATAAAGAGCTAGTGGGCTGGCTCTTTTGGGTTTTTGAGGCCGTGAAGGGGGGTCGTGTCGCGTGTGGGAGGGGCGTAAGGGCTAGCAGGCTGGCTCTTTGTTGGGAGTAAGAGCTAACGGGCTGGCTGTTTGTTATCGCGCAGGAGGCAAGGGGTTGGCGGTTTGGACACGTGTGACGTGCGGGCATGGAGAATTCCCCCCCCGATAGCGGATACCCTAACATTATACGATCAAACTAAAACGGGTCAAGGGATTTTTGAAAAAAAAGGCGGGGCATCAAACGAATTGCGCGGGGGTGGTGGGTGTTGCGGGCGAAAGCCTGGCGCGGAAGTTTTGGAGGCGGTCTACGTTGTAGGTGAAGTTGTCGGCGCCGTGTTTTTTCCAGAGGAGGAAGGTGATGAGGAAGCAGGGGAGGGCGAGGAGTTGGAAGAAGGCGAGCCAGAGGAAGCCGAAGGCGTAGGCCTTGTTGCCATAACCCATCGTATTGACGGTCCAATTGAGAAAATAGGCGGCGGCGAGCGAGCTGCCGAGCATGGCGATGGATCGAATGAGCGAGTTGGCGGAGGAGAACTGGGCGTATTGGTGGACAGGAAAGAGGCGGAAGGTGAGGGGGAGGTCCGCGGCATCCTTGAGGTGGGTGGGGATGAGGCGAAGGACCATGTAGGCGATGTAGAAAAAATAGCCGTTGATGAAGAAGCCCAGAGCGCTGGTGGGGACGAGGAGGATCAGGGCGATGACGAAGGCGCGCATCGGGTGGATCTTGTCGATAAGCCAGCCGAGGGGCAGCGCGAGGATCACGCCGGCGATGGAGATGATTCCCCCGACCGTACCGAGTTGCGTGACCGTCAGTCCCAGGTGCCGTCGGTAGAAGAAGATTGAGCCGAACATGGCGGCGTCGGCGATTCGCAGGAAGGCGTTGCCGGCGAAGTAGCTGAGGTAGATGGGATGGGAGAAGCATTGCACGAAGTAGTTGATGACGGCGTAGAAGAAGCGGATGAAGATATTGGCGTGGGGGAGGGTGTCGGCGGGCGGGCTGAGTTTTCGTTCGCGGAGAAAGAGGCAGGGGATGAGCAGGCCAAAGAAGAGAACTGCGGCGCTGGCGACATAGATCCACCGGGTGGCGGTCTCGAGGTAGCGAAAGGCCAGAAGGTTGAGAAGTGTGCCGGCGCCGATTCCAACCATTCGGAAGAGCGCGAAGAATCTGCCGAGGAGTTGGGGTGGGATGACGTCGCCGATCAGGCAGAAGATGATGATGTTGATGAAGGTGTTGAAGAAATCAAAGAGGCAGATCAGGACCGAGAGGACGACGATGATGCTGGTGGGAGCATCGAGGTGGAGCGAAGGGATGCCGCCGACGGCGCGGAGATGCGTGCCAATGTCCTCTGAAAATCCGAGAACGGCCAGGAGCACGCAGCAGGGGAGGAGGGGGACGAGCATGTAGGGAATGCGCCGTCCCCACCGGGTGCGTGTGCGATCGCTGCAATAGCTCAGGAAAGGCGTGACCATCATCATGATGACCATGGAAGCAGTGGTGACCATGATGGAGACGTACGTGGCGGGGACGGCGAGCTTGTAGAGTTGGATCGGCATGGCCCGCGGGAAAACAGATTCGCCGATGGTGAAGGCGGCGCCGGCGAAGATCATCCAGCCGATGGCGGCGACGAGACCGGCGAGGGTGTAATGGAACTGGTCGGGCTTGAGCGGCTCGTATTCCAGCACGGGCGTGTCGGCGGACGGCGGTGATGGCGGAGTGATTTCGCTCACGGGTGCTCGCAAGGGGTCGAGGGTGGGGCTTTGACGTTGTATGATGCGGGGCCTGAGCGCTTGGGGCAAGAGTGTGTGATATTGCTCGGAATGCTCTCCGTGAAACATGCCCCGGCGGGGCGCCTTCCCACAGGGCATGGCACCCAACGCCGTGAACTGACGCCAGTGGTGCCGACGCCCTCGTCGGCTTTTTCAGCGATTAGACGGCCGACGGGGGCGTCGGCACCACTAGACGCCAAGGGCAAACCCCTCAGTTCACGGCGTTGTGTGGCAGCCGATTTATTGAGAGAGGAGTTTCTTGTGGACGCGAAACTTTTGCTGGTGATGGCGGTGCGGTGGGTGCATATTGTGACGGCGATGCTGGCGATCGGGGCGCCGTTTTTTGTGCGGTTCGCGCTGCTGCCGGCGGCGACGCGGGAGTTGGATGAGGCGACGCACCAGAAATTGCGCGCGGCGATCAATGCGCGGTGGCGGATCATCGTGTATGTGCTGATCACGCTGTTTATCCTGACGGGGCTTTTTCAGTTTTTGGTGCCGGTGCGGGTCGAGGGGGTGCTGCTGACGGCGCGGTGGAAGGAATTTTTAGCGCCCGATAAGCGGGCGTATCACATGCTGTTCGGGATCAAGATGATGGCGGCGCTGGCGATTTTTTTCCTGGCGTCGGCGCTGGCGGGGCGGACGCAGGGGCTGGCGGTGATTCGGAAGAAGGCGGCGGTGTTCTTGAGCGTGCTCTTGGCGCTGGCGGCGATTGTGGTGGCGTGCTCGAATGCGCTGCGGTATTTGCCGCGAGGGTCGGCGCAGGTGCTGCAGATTGACCAGTGAAACGGAATTGACGAATTAACGAGTTGACGAGTTAACGAATTAGGTCGGGGCGGGTTTGTTGCGTTGGGGTTTGGCGCCGGCGTTGGGGTTGAGGTTTTTGCCGGCGGCGGCGAGCTTGGTTTTCTGGTCGGAGTTGAGGATGGTGTCCATGCCGTCAATGTATTTTTGCACGAAGACGGCTTCTTCCTTGTGGATTTTTTCGATGTAGGCCATGGAAGCGTCCATGACCTTATGGGCGAGGGCGGCCTTGGCGGAGTCTTTCGAGGGGTCGCCGTCCTTGGCTTGGTAGTCGGCCAGGGCGCGCAGGACGTTGTCGTGCAATTCGGGCTGGTACATGCCGGTCTGGGCGCCTTGTTCGATGCCATCGACGGCAAGGAGCATGGCATCGCGCAATTGTTTCTCGGCTTTGAGCTGCTCGGCGGTCAGGCCGGTCTTGTTGAGAATGCCCAGCGAGGGGTGATGCCAGGCGACGGTGAAGGCGGCGAGAGCGAGGGTGCGCTTGTACGGATCGGAGATGCCGCTGATCTGGTTGACCGGGTCTTTGTAGAAGTCGTAGGACTTTCGCTGGCGATCGGGGAGGAAGGTGAACGAGGCCTTGGCGCCGCTGTCCTGGGGGAACTCGCGGATCTCGAGGCGGCCGTCGTGGCAGGCGAAGATGGTGAGCTTGATGGTGCGCGCGGGATCGGCGGGGTTGTCGCGGCCGACGGGTTTGCTGGGATCGATGCCGACGTAGACGGGCTGGACCCAGGAGGTGACGGTGGTTTCGGGCTGGCTGCGCATGGCGCGGAAGATGAAATAGCCGGTGAGGCTGAACATCAGGACGATAAATCCGACTTGCAGCTTTTGGCCGAAGTTCAGGTCAAGACCAAGCATGAGCGCATCTCCGCAGGCGTTTCCTTCTCACCGGGCGCGAGCGGCAAGCACGGCCCATCAACCGCGAATTCTCTTTCTCCCGGTAGCCGAATACAGGTACAATATCGGACGGACGGGGACGATTGTCACGATCTTTATGTAATAACGGAGAATCGTCATGCACGTTGCATCGGAGAGACAAATTCCGACCCCGGCAAGCCTGATGCGGGAACCACTGCTGGTTCGGTGCCAGGCCGGGTTGTGTCCGGGAGCTGAGCATTTCCTGGCGATGATTCCGACGAAGTGGGGGTTGTTCGGGGTGGTGTGGAAGTATCACGATCAGCGAAAAGAGCCTAGCGGGTTTGCCGAGTCGCCCAGCAATGCGCTGATTTGCCGGCTGATTCCGCCGGGGCTGACGGTTGGGGAGCTGCGTCGGCAGGTGATGCGGGCGTATCCGTTATGCGATGAAGTGCTGAGCGATCCGCATGGGTCGTTTCATCCGGAGGTGGTGCCGGACTGGTTCCCGGAACTGGTGCGGGCGATCCAGGGGTATTACGCCAATGCGCTGCGCGGGTCGGCGGAATTGGATTTTGTGGATCGCTGGGAATATTGGCGGTCGCGGCTGGACTGGTCGGCGCTCACGGCATTTCAGCGGAAGGTGCTGGAGGCGACGGCGAAGATTGAGCGCGGCGGCCGGCGAACTTACGGAGAGATCGCCAGGTGCGTGGGGAGCCCGAAAGCGAGCCGGGCGGTCGGCGCGGCGCTGGGGAGCAATCCGTGGCCGGTGTTGATCCCGTGTCACCGGGTGCTGGGCGCGGGCGGGCGGATGACGGGATTTTCTGCGCCGGGCGGCGTGGCGACGAAGCAGCGAATGCTGGCGATGGAAGGACGGCGTTAACGAGTTAACGAGTTGACGAGTTAACGAATGGGCGGGATGGCGGCGGGTGTTTGACGGAAGTGGGGAAAATACCGATAACAGGTGGGTTGCAGGTTTTCAGGGAGCGTGAATCGTGGCGAACGAATTGCTGGTGCAGCACTATAAAGATGTGACGGTGGTGAGCTTTCAGAACGTGGCGGTGCTGGATTCGGCGAACATCGAGGCGCTGGGGCGGAACCTGCTGGACCTGGTGGAGAAGCAGGATCATCGCAAGGTGGTGCTGGAATTTTCCGCGGTGAAGTTCATGTCGTCGCAGGCGCTGGGGGTGCTGCTGCAGCTCAAGAAGGCGATGGACCCGGTGAAGGGGACGGTGGTGATCGCGGGGATTCGTCCGGAGCTGCACAAGGTGTTTAAGATCACGAACCTGCACAAGCTGTTCACGTTCCACGACGATCTCGACAAGGCGCTGGGGCAGTTCAACGTTTTTATTCCGAAGCAGTGAAGCGAATAGTGAATTGTAAATGGTGAATGGTGAATTGCGGGGGCGTTTTCAGATGGGGATCGGGGCTCTATAATCCGCGTATGAAAACACAACGAACGAAAGAAGCACCGAAGGGGCCTGCAGTGGTGGAACGCCCGGATCCGGCGAAACTCGAGCTGGTGTTGTATCCGTATCCCACGCTCAAGAAGGTTGCCAAGAGCGTGGAGCGGTTTGACGACTGGCTGAACGCCGTCGTGGAGCGAATGAAGGATTTGATGGTGGAGCACAAGGGGGTGGGTTTGGCGGCGCCGCAGGTGGGATTGCCGCTGCGGATTTTCGTGGCGTCGCCGTCGGGGAAGCGCGAGGAGGCGGTGGCGTACATCAACCCGAGTTTGTCAGACGAGCGCGGATCGGAGGAGGGCGAGGAGGGTTGCCTGTCATTGCCGGACATCCGGATCAAGGTTTCGCGGTTCAAGTCGCTGCGAGTGGAGGCGCTGGACGTGCATGGGCAAGCCTTTGGCGCGAACGTCGAAGATTTTCCGGCGCGGGTAATGCAGCATGAGAACGATCACCTGGAGGGGATTTTGCTGCTGGACCGGATGAGCCCGATGTCGCGCCTGGCGAATCGGAAAAAGATCAAGGAACTCGAAGAGCGGGGCGGGAAGTAGCGGGCCCAATCTGCCGACGAGGGCGTCGGCACCACTTCAGCGGCGGGGGAAGACGGTGATGGGCAGCCTTCCATCGGGACAGGGCGCGACGACGATGAGCTTTTCGCCTTCGGGGCTGGCGGCTTTGACCCATTCGCTGCCGGGAGTGGGGGAGCGAACGAGCATGCCGGATTGCATCAATTGCGGGGCGCGGAGATCGGTTGGATCGGTGATGGCGCGAAGCTGCGCCTGGGATTCGGGCGTCATTTTTCGAAGATACGCGATGTAGGGGTTCTTGCCGGTGGGATCGCAGCTGCGTTTGACGGCCTGGACAAGGGTGGGTTTGCCGTCCTTGTTGTTGAGCGGGGGAATTTCGGTGGCGGATTTGACGGTCTCATCCTTGAGGTTGTTTTCATCGACATAGAAGGCCAAGGCGGTGGTCGGGGTTCCGCCGCCGCCTTTGACATGGAAATAGAAGACCAGCACTGCGATGAGCAGGCAGAAAGCGATGAAATAGGCGCCGTACTTGGAGATGAGTTCGCGCATGCCGACTCCGTGAAGAAAGGACGAGTTTGTCAGCGTAAGGCGTTTGGCGAATGGTGTCAAAGCTTGAGAGGGTGAGCCCAGCGGGCAAGAAAGGCAACTGCCATCCCGGCAGTTGGCAGAGAGAGTCGGAAGGCGCTTCGGGAAAATCATGCCTCCACACGAGAATTATAAATTACTGTTTGACAGCCTGTTACAACGAAGAGCTCGCGCATCTGTGGCTGCGGTACGGCGCTTGCTTTAACGATCCACAAGCCGCAATGCCGGGCCGCAGGCTCGATGTTGCGCCACAACTTTCAACACAGGAGTTTGATCATGGCAAAAGTTATCGGCATCGACCTGGGAACCACCAATTCCGTCGTTGCCATTATGGAAGGAACCACGCCCAAGGTGCTGGTCAACGCGCAGGGATCGCGGCTCACGCCCTCGGTCGTCGGTTTCACGGATAAAGGCGAGCGGCTGGTCGGTCTGCCGGCGAAGCACCAGCAGGTAACCAATCCGCAGAACACGGTTTTCTCGATCAAGCGTTTCATGGGCCGGCGCCACAGCGAAGTAAGCGGCGAAGAGAAGCTTGTGCCGTACAAGGTGGTCGGCGGTCCGGAGGAGCTCGTGAAGGTGGACATCCGCGGCAAGACGTACACGCCCCCGGAGATCTCCGCGATGATTTTGCAGGACCTGAAGAAGACCGCGGAAGACTATCTTGGCGAAAAGATCACGGACGCGATCATCACCGTGCCCGCATACTTCAACGATTCGCAGCGGCTGGCCACCAAGGAGGCCGGCGAGATTGCGGGCTTGAACGTGAAGCGCGTGCTGCCCGAGCCGACGGCCGCGGCGCTGGCGTACGGCATGGACAAGAAGAAGGGCGGAAAGATCTGCGTCTTCGACCTGGGTGGCGGCACGTTCGACGTGTCGGTGCTCGATGTTGGCGAGGGCGTCTTTGAAGTGCTTTCGATCAACGGCGACACGCACCTGGGCGGCGACGATTACGACCAGGCGCTGGTCGATCACATCGCGGAAGAATTTCGCAAGCAGCAGGGCATCGATCTGCGGAAGGATCCGATGGCGCTGCAGCGTCTGAAGGAAGCGGCGGAGAAGGCGAAGATCGAGCTTTCTTCGAACATTGAGACGTCGGTGAATCTGCCGTTTATCACGGCGGATGCCAGCGGTCCCAAGCACTTGCAGATGTCGATCACGCGGAGCAAGTTCGAATCGCTGACGGCGGCTCTTTCCGAGCGCTGCCGCCAGCCGGTGATGAAGGCCCTGCAGGATGCGAAGCTCGCGGCCAACCAGATCGACGAAATCCTGCTGGTCGGCGGTTCGACCCGCATGCCCAAGATCCAGCAGATGGTCAAGGAGATTTTCGGCAAGGAGGGGAACAAGTCGGTCAACCCGGACGAAGCGGTGGCGGTGGGCGCTGCCATCCAGGGCGGCATCACCACCGGCGAGGTCAAGGACATCCTGGTGCTCGACGTCACGCCACTGTCGATGGGCGTTGAGACTTATGGCGGGGTCATGACGGTCATGATTCCGCGCAACACCACGATTCCGACTTCCAAGACCGAGACGTTCTCGACTGCCGCCGACAACCAGACCAGCGTGGAAATCCACGTGCTGCAGGGCGAGCGCGAATTTGCCAAGGACAACCGCACGCTGGGCAAGTTCCAGCTGCAGGGGATTCCGGCAGCGCCGCGCGGGATTCCGCAGATCGAGGTCACGTTCGACATCGATGTGAACGGCATTCTGAACGTGAAGGCCAAGGACAAGGCGACTGGCAAGGAGAACAAGGTCGAGATCAAGGGCCACTCCGGTTTGTCGAAGGACGAAATCGAGCGGATGAAGAAGGAAGCCGAGGCGCACTCGGCGGAAGACAAGAAGCGCCGCGAGTTCATCGACCTGCGCAATCGTGCCGAGGCGTTCACCCTCGAGGCTGAGAAGCAGCTGCAGGAGCACGGCGGCAAGATCGGCCCGCAGGAGCGTGGCGACATCGAGAGCGGCATCAGCCGCGTGAAGGAGCTGATGAAGGGCGAGGACAAGGACTCGCTGCAGCGCGGCCTGGATGATCTGCAGAAGGCGTTGATGAAGCTGGGCGAGGCGGCGTACAAGGCCACGGGAGCCCAGCCCGACAGTGGCACCGCGACCGAAGCCCGCGCCGCCGGACAGCCGGGCGAAGGCGCCCCAGCCGGCGGTGAAGGTCCCAAGAAGGGGCCTGACGACGTGATCGACGCGGAGTACGAGGTGAAATAAAGGCCTTGAAAACAGGGAAAACAGGGGCTCTGGCCGTAATGGCCAGTGCCCTTTTTTTTACCCAACTTGCCTGCTTGAGAGGAAAATGAGAAAGAAAGACGAGCGAAAAAAAAATGCAGCTCGCCTCTGGACAAACGCATTTTGTTGGCGCATAGTGTGGCCATGGGTTCCGTGCGGGGCCGTGTGGTAGCAGACGCATTCCGACAACGCCAACATTTTTGATCGTAGCAGTGTTTGTTTTTCTACTGTGTCCTTCTCCCATCTAAGGAAGCTCCTCCCCAAGGCCTTCCTTAGATCCCCCTCCAGAGCCGAGAGTTCCTACTCTCGGCTCTACTTTTTTTTGCGTTCTTTCTTTTCCTGGTTTTTTGGGTTGGAGGCGCCACCCCCCTACCCGGCGGTGCTCCGCGCGGGTTATTTGGAGAGGGGAAATTGACGGTTTGCGGGTTGGGTGGGTAGAGTTTTGCGCATGGAGAAGGAAGTGGTCAGCACGTTGAGCCTGGGTTCCGTCGGTGACGGGGTTATGCCATTCCAATCCGCGACGCCGCTGCTTCAGCTGGAAAATGTCAGCGTGGCTTTCGGCGACTTTCTAGCGGTTCGCGAGGTTTCGTTTTCGCTGGGCGCGGGGACCCTGCTGGGGCTGATTGGCCCGAACGGCGCGGGGAAGACCACGCTGTTGCGCGCGATTGCGTCGCTGCAGGCGACCAGTTCGGGAAGCATTTCGATGATGGGGGAGCCGCTGGTCGGCGGAAGCGAAGATGCGGGGCGGATGATCGGGTTTACGCCGGACACGCCGCCGGTGTACGAGAGCCTGACGGTTCGCCAGTTCCTCAACTTCATTGCCGCGGGCCACGGTCTCACCGCGGAGAGCGCCGGGCCGCGGATCGACTTCTGGCTGGAGAAGGTGTGGCTGCAGGACAAGGCGAAGAACAAGATCAAGTCGCTGTCGCGCGGGATGAAGCAGCGGCTGGGCATTGCGCGTACGCTGCTGCCGAATCCGCCGATCATTTTGCTCGATGAGCCAGCGGCGGGGCTCGATCCCGCGGGGCGGGCGCAGTTCCGCAAGTTGCTGTGCGATTTGCGCGACCAGGGGAAGGCGCTGATCGTTTCGTCGCACATCCTCGCCGACATGGAAGAATACTGCACGCACGTGGCGATCATGTCGCACGGCGTCATCCGGCAGTTCGGCACGGTGCACGCGATCACGACGGGGATGGACAACGGGCGGTGCCGGTACACGATTGACCTGGCGGAACCCGCGGTTGCCGTCGACGCGATGATGGCATCGATCGAGGGGATTTCGGCGGTGGAATCGGATCGGCTGAAGATTGTCCTCGAATACTGGTCGGACAAGGCGCGCGCCGCGGAGCTGCTGCGCAGGCTGATCGTCGGCGGGCTGCCGGTTGCCGGTTTCTCGGTCAATGCGGCGGGGCTGGAGGAAGCGTACCTTCGCACGGGCATCAGGCAGGTGGATTGATGATCGGATCGTCACGCAACTACGCCATCGGGATGGCGCACTTCATGATCGGCGGCGGCTGGCAGATGCTGGCGATCGTCTGCGGCGTGTACCTGCTGATGTTCTTCGGCGCGGTCTGCCTTTATTACTACATCGACATCACCAGCCCGTTCCGCAGCGGCATCACCAGCACGATTGTCAGCCTTCTCATCGCGCTGGAAACGGCGGTGCTGGTGCTGTTCGGGAGTTTTCGCGTCGCCTCGGCGATCCGGCTCGATGTTTCGTCGAAGATGATCGAGTCGCACCGGCTGATGCCCGTCCCCGCGTGGCGCGCGGTGATGGGGTACATTTTCGGCAGCACGACGCACGCCACCATTTTCGCGCTGGTCAACGTCATGCTGGCGTTCACGTTCGCCGGCGTCACGCGGACGTCGCTGGCGGAGGTGGCGTTCAACCAGGCGGTTCTCTTTGTGTTTGCGCTTCTCATCTGGACGGCGACCGCGCTGGGAACGCTGATGTTCCGCTACCTTTACTACGCGGTGCTGATTATTTCGTTCATCGGGGGATGCGCGCTGGTCGGCGTTTATTTTCTGCTGCCGGGCGTGGCGCTCCTGGTCAGCCCGATGATCGGCGAGACGATTTTTAAATTTGCCGGTTTCAGCAGGGCCACCCTCTATGTGTTTCCGGCATCGCTGGCGTCGCAGGGGGCGTTGATTGCACTGTTTTTTGTCGGAGCGTGCCGGCGTTACCGCGGCACGTACGTCACCACGTTCAGCGACGTCCAGGCGCTGCTGGTTCACCTGACGTGGTGTTTCGCCAGCCTGGCGGGATTGGCGCTGCGGGCCGGCATTCATCCGGATTTCCGCAGCGGGCCGATGGATGCGAGCTTGCGCGGCGCGCAGATCACGGCCTCCATCGCGCTGACCATGATTATCTCGATCGTGCCGCTGGCGACGCTTACCGCGGCGCACCGGCCGCGGAAACCGCCCTGGTTTCTCTACCTGCCGGTCATCGTGCTGGGCATGGCGATAATTCCATTGGGCGAGGTGTGGACCTACAACCCGTTCCGGTTCGAGCGGCCCAAAGATTTCATGCAGGATGACAAGCTCGTGGTGACGCTGCTGCTGCTCGCGGCCCACACGTGCGTCATCTTCGCTGCGCTGCGGCTGCTGCAGAGGGTTCGCCCGGTGATCAAGTGGCTTGTCGTCGGGCTTGGCTCGCTGCTGTACTGGATGGGGCCGCTGATCCTGGAACTGGTTCGCATGATGATCGAGGCCAGCGGGAAGGGTGGTAAACAGGATTTCGGCGTGATCGGGACGCTCAGCCCACTGGGCCTCCTGATCAACACGTGGAACGCGGAGGATCATGGCGCTTCGCCGATTGTCGGCACGGTGTTGCAATGCCTCATTGCCGCGGCGCTCATGACGCTGATGGCTCTGTATCGCCCGCGCGCGGCAGCGCCGGCTCCGATCGACCACACGCCGCTGATGATGACCGCGCCGCCGGTGCAGGCCGTTTCGGTTACAGCGATTCCACCTTCAGACGCGTCCCCATGATGTGCGTCTCGCCCGCCTTGAGCTGCACCGCGAAATCGCCCACGTTGCAGGTTTCCACGCAGACCATCTCCGGCCATTCGTCGTCGCCGAAATCAGGCATGGCCTTGGCCTTGGCAATCCAGGGATTCCAGACGACGGTGGTCTTCGAGTTTTCCTTGTGAATCGCGATCCGCCGCTTGTACGAGGGGTCTTCGATGATCACGGCGGATTGCGTGTCGAGGTAGACGCGATCGGTTTCGGCGGTGATGCGGATGTCGCCTTCCTGCTTTGCGGCGGTGACGTTTTCCACCTTGCTGCGATAGGTGACGCCCGCGAGGCCGCGGATCACGATCTGCCGTGCGTCGCCTACTGCGAAGTAGGTGTGCTGCGCTTCCTGCACGGTCAGCGGCGCATTGCCGCTGTTGGTCAGTTCCATCTGCATCAGCAGCTCGCGGCCGTAGGTGACGCGATGACGCAGCACGAAATCGTGCGGCCACCATTTTTTTGTCGAGGCATCGCTGCGGAGCGCGACCACCACGGTCACATCACCCCCCTGCTCGCGAATCGACTCGAGTTCCCAGGCCATCAGCCGCGCGATGCCGTGCGGCGGGGCGCTGGCGTCATCGGCTTTCGGACCAAACCACGGGAAGCAAAGCGGGACGCCGCCGCGGATCGGCTTATCTTTCTCGTACATGCTCTTCTTGCTGCACCACAGCGCATCACGCCCCCCTGCCGGCGTCCACGAGGTCACATGCCCGCCGTGCAGATAAATTTCGCCCGATCCATTTTTCCCCCGCACGCGGACCGCCGGCAATCCGCCGTTGGCCGCCACGACTTCCGCGACTCCCGCGATGCCAAATTTCCTGTTCAATGCCGACACATCCACTGCCATAAGCAATCTCCTGCAAAGTGCCCCCCACCCGCGAACGCATTATCAGAAGATCACCGTTTCTCCGCCACCGACAGCGGCTCTTTGCCGTCCACGACGGTCACCTCGACAGGGTTGGCGCGTTCGCTGGCTTCGATCTGCGGCGAGGTCGGAGGCGCCTCTCTGCTCGGATGGTGCTCGCCGTACAAATCCAGTTTCACCACGTCGTTCTTGAACAGCAAGGCGACGGTCCAATCCAAGATCACGCGCAGCCGGCGCTCCCAGCGCGGCATCTGGAAAACGTAATAAGTTCGCCATACCCACCACGCCAGGAACCCGCGAATCTTGATCGGGCCCACGCGGCCCACGCCGTCGTAATGCCCCAGCGACGCGAGCATTCCCAGCGTGTGATACACGAACGGCTCGAGCCTCGGCGTTTGATCACCATCCCCCCCACCGCCCCCCCCACCGCGCTTGAGCACGCGCGCGATATTCCGCGCCACCACCTTCGCCTCGCGCAACGCATGCTGCGCCAGCGGTGGATACGGCTTGCCCTGCGGATCGGGAATCGACGCACAATCGCCCAGCGCCCAGACCTCCGGACGATCCTTGCTGCGCATCGACGCCTCCACCACCACCCGCCCGTTCCGCGCCTTTTCCATCGGAAAATCTTTCAGCAGCGGATTCGCGGCAATTCCCGCGGTCAGCAAAATCGTCTCCGCCTCGATCACTGTCGCCGCATTTTGACCACTCGTCGGCAGATGCACCTTTCCCGGCTCGATGCGATCGACGCGCGTGTCCGTCAGGACGTTCACGCCGCGCCGCCACAGCACCTCCGTCGCATGCTGCGCCAGGTCCTCCTCCATCTCCGGCAGGATGCGTGGGTGCGCTTCGATCATGTAATAGCGCACCGCCTCCCGTGGAATCCGCGGATAGCTGCGCAGCAGGTTGCTCATGAACTCCGTGAGCTCGCCGAGCAGCTCCACGCCGACCAGTCCGCCGCCGACAACGACGATCGTCAGCAGCTTGCGGCGCTTGACCGGATCTTCCTCGACATCCGCCTGCTCAAAGAGGTCGATCAGGCGATTACGCACGAAGATCGCGTCGCCCAGCGTCTTGAAACCAAACGCGTGCTCGCTTCCCGGAATCAGGTTGCGGTTCGTCACGCCGCCCAGCGCCAGCACCACCTGGTCGTAATCGATTTCGTAGAGATGGTTGCCCGGCGCGTGCGTCGCATAAATCCGGCGCGCGTCAAAATCGACGCGCTCGATGTCGGCTTCGACGAAGCGCGTTTTTTTGAACATGCGGCGAATCGGATTGACCGCGTGCCGCGGCTCGAGCACGCCGCTGCCCGCCTCAAAGAGCAGCGGCGTCATCAGGAAATAATTGTCGCGGCTCACCAGCGTGATCTCGATTCCGTCGTGGCGGCGGAACTGCTTTTCCAGGTGATACGCCGTGTAGAGGCCGCCGAATCCCGCCCCGAGAATCACGACGCGTTGAACCCGGGTGCGCGGCCCGGTCGCCGCCGAAGCGTAGGGGATCCGGGGATTTGGCTTGATTTCAAGGTTTGTCATGCCGCACCTCCCGCACTTTGCCGGCGGAAGAGGTTCCCGCCGTAGATGCCGTATAAGGATAGGCGCGTCTGTGACATTGTTCAAATTTTCACAATCTAGTTATGTCCCCCCCTACGCTCCCCTTGTGTAGTGGCTTCCATCTATACTTCGGGATAGGCTATGGCCTTCGCGGAGAGACGCCCGCGATTTGTCCCCCGGAGGTTCTATTCATGCCCAACGTTATTGCTTCGCTCAATGAGCACATCCGTAGGTTGGCGCGCCGGGAAGTGCGCGCCCAGACACGCGCGACCAAGAAAGCGACCAGCCAGTATCGTCGCGACATCGCGGCGCTCAAACGGCTCATCAAGGCGCTTAACTCGCGCATCAACTCCGTCGAGCGATCTGCCGGCGCACCCCGCCACGTGCTGGCCGAAGGCTCGCTCGAGAAGGCGCGCTTCCGCGCCGACGGCCTACGCTCTCACCGCGCGCGGCTGGAGCTTTCCGCCAAGGATTACGGCAAGCTTGTCGGCGTTTCCGGGCTGACGATCTACAACTGGGAAGCGGGCAAATCACGCCCCCGGCGCAAGCAGCTGGGCGGCCTGGTGGGCGTTCGCAAACTGGGCAAGCGCGAAGCCCTCAAACGTCTCGAAGAAATCGGCTGATCTTTCGCCACCCCATCGCCCATCGTTACAATCCGTGGAAAGCCGACGGCGGGAGTCGAACCCGCAACCTACGGTTTACAAAACCGTTGCTCTGCCATTGAGCTACATCGGCGTGACGGAAGAAGTTTACCAGAAGCCGCGGTCGCCTCCAATAAACAGCCGGGCTGTTGAAGGACGGGACGTTCCATGCAACGACGTGAATTCTTGACGCTGACCGGAATGGGCCTGGCCTCCTCGACGATTATCGGCAAGACGCTGGCGCAGAGCGCACCGATCGCAACCCAGCCCGGGGCGCCGACGAGCGCGCCGGTCGAGGCGAAAATCCGCACGGGGCCGTACCTGCAGGATCCCGCGAGCGACGGCATGACCGTCATGTGGATGACCAGCGTGCCGGGCTACGGGCGCGTCGAATACGGGCCGACGGAGCAACTGGGGATGGTTGCGAAAGGGGATGTGGACGGGCTCACGCTGGCGAACACTCAACTGCATCGCGTGCGGATCACGGGGCTTTCGCCGGCCACGACATATTTCTACCGCATCGTGTTCCAGGCGACGCCGGAATTCCGCTCGCATCACATCGTGTTCGGTCCGGCGATCCAGTCGGAGATCCGCAGCTTCACCACGCGCGATCCCGCGGCCAAAAGCGTCCGCTTCGTCATGTACAACGACCTGCACGACAACGTCGAACAATGGCGGAAGCTGCACGGCTACGTGAGGGACCAGAAGTTCGATTTTGCCTTTCTCAACGGCGACGTTACGGACAGGATGCAGGACGAAAAGCAGATGGTCGACTGCTTCCTCACGCCGTGCACCGAGCACTTCCGCGGCGAAACGCCGTTCCTGTATGCCCGCGGCAATCACGAGGTTCGCGGCGGTTATTCGCGGGAAATGAAGCGTTACCTGTCGCTGCCGAATGATCAGTACCACTACGCCTTCACGCACGGCCCGGCGCGGTTTGTCGTGCTGGATACCGGCGAGGACAAGGAAGACGATCATCCGGATTACTTCGGGCTCGCGGCGTTCGATCCCTACCGCACGATGCAGCAGAAGTTTCTCGAGGAGGAGATTCGCTCGGACGCCTGGAAGAACGCGCGGTGGCGGATCGCGCTGTTTCATATTCCAGGCCTTTACTCGCCCGACTTCCACAGTTCTTTTGAAGTGCGCGAGAAATTCCACAAGCTGCTTAACGGCGCGAAGACCGATCTGTTCATGGCCGGCCACACGCATCGCTACACGATCGCCGCGGCGGATATCAGCAAGGGGCACGCTTACCCGGTGGTCATCGGCGGCGGGCCGAAGATGGGGAAGGGGACGGTGACGACCGTCGATATCGACATGCAGCAGATCCGCGTCAGGATGATCCGCGACGACGGCCCAACCGTGGGAGAGCTCACGGTATGACCTTCCCTGCCTCCCCTGCCCCGGATGCCAGCCTGCGAACCGGTCCGTACCTCACCGATCCCGCTCCCGACGCCATGACCGTGATGTGGATGACCACCGCGCCGGCGTACGGTTATGTCGAATTCGGCACGACCGAAGCGCTGGGACGCGAAGCCCACGCCACGATCGACGGCCTGAAGGTCACCAACAATGTGCTGCACCAGGTGCGGTTGCACGGGCTCACGCCGGGGACACGCTATTTTTATCGCATCGCGTTTCGGCCCATCCACGAGTTCGGTCCTTATAGCGTCAACTTTGGCGAGACGGTGACGACTCCCATGCGTTCGTTCACGACGCGCGATCCTGCCGCGGAGAATCTGCGTTTCGTGATGTACAACGATCTGCACGGCAACTGCGACCTGTGGCGAACGCTGCATGCGCGGGTGGCGATGGAGTCTTTTGATTTCGCGCTGCTGAACGGCGACATTTCCAACTCGATGAAGAGCGAGGAGCAACTGGTCGACACATTCCTGGCGCCCTGCACGGAGCTGTTCAAGGGAACGCTGCCGTTTTTGTACGTGCGCGGGAATCACGAGACGCGCGGGGCGATGGCGCGGGAGATGAAGCGGTTCCTGGGGATGCCGCAGGATCGTTATTACTACGCGTTTTCCTGGGGGCCGGCGCGGTTCATCGTGCTCGATTCCGGCGAAGACAAGGAAGACGAGCATCCGGAATATTCCGGGGGCAACGAGTTCGATCCATATCGTGCCATGCAGGAGCAGTTCCTAGCGGAGGAGCTGCGAAGCGCTGCGTGGAAGAACGCGCGGTGGAAGATCGCGGTGTTTCACATCCCGGCGTACTACGGGCGCGACTGGCACACGACGACGTACCTGCGGCGGACGTGGCAGAGGATGTTCAACGAGGGCGGGGCGCACATTTATTTTGGCGGGCACAACCACGTCCCGCGGATCATGCGGCCGGACATGGCGGTGGGCCACGCGATGCCGATGGTCATCGGCGGCGGATGCAAGGAGGGGTCGGCGACGGTCACGACCGTCGAAGCGGACATGGAGCATCTCCGCGTGAAGATGATCCGCGATGACGGCGAAACCATCGGCGAACTCGTTCTCTGATCTCAGGCTTTACTTCTTTGCCGGCGCGCACATGCAGCTGGCCCTGGGTTTGACCGTCGACTGCGACCAGGCGGTGGCGAGCTGCTCGCGGGTTTTCGCGGCTTCGGTGGATTTACCCTGTTTTTCCTGCGTTTGCGCGAGACCCAGCAGCGACCAGCCGTTGTTGGGCAGGCGGGCGAGGTCGTCGCGGTAAGTGGCTTCGGCCTCCGTCAGCTTGCCTGCATCCAGATAAACGGCGCCGAGCGTATGGCGAACCGGGACGATCCAGTCCGGCGGCTCGATGTACCGGAGATTGTCCTCGAGCTTGACGCCTTCCTTGAGCTCGGTAATGGCCTTGTCGTAATCGCGCCTGGCAAACGCCACTTCGCCGTCGACCACGTGCGATGCGATCTTGAGCACGTTGTGCGCGGGATTCTGCTGGGCCATCGCCTCGGGCGGAACCTTTTTGGCGGCTTCCTCAAACTTGCCGCGCTCGGCGAGCGCGGCGTCGATCTGCCCCTTGGCGGCGTAGGCGACGGTGCGATTGGCGCGCCACATTGCAGTCGTGAAGGGCAGGTATTCCGGCGGCGCGGGCAGGGCGAGGATTTCGTCCCATTTGCCGAAACGCTTGAGCGCATCCATGTGGATCGTCAGGTAGCCGTCGATGACGGTTGCGTTTTCCTTGATCCATTCCGGCGGCAGGAGGGTCACCGCGTCGTGCGAGGACTGGATCGCTTCTTCGGAGCGGCCGGCCATCATACAGGCGAACGAGAGGAAGCCGTGGTTGTGCTGCATGTAAACCATGTAGAAGCCCTGGTTGGGCGAGAGGCGGCGGTATTCGGCGTCGGCCTTGATGGCCTTGCGGTTGGACTCGCAGGCGTCGGGCCACTGGCCCACGCGCGCGTAAATGTGCGATGGCATGTGGCGAAGGTGGCTGGCGATCGGGACGAGATCGCGCAGAACGTCGGCGGAGGCGAGGGCGCGGTTGGGCGTGGGCGAAGCTTCGACGGCATGGATGTAAAAGTGCGTGGCGCCGGGATGCCGGGGATGCTTGGCCAGAACTTTTTCGAGAACGGCGACGATCTCGGTAGCGTTGCCCTTGGGCTGGCCGTCGAGGGTCCAGAGGTCCCAGGGTTGAAGGTCCATGAGCGATTCGGCGTAAAGAGTCGCGACGTCGGGATCGTCCGGGTACTGCTGGTGGACGCTCTTCATGGCGGCGGCATAGGCCTTGTCGAGCGGGGCGCGGTCGGCGGGAGCGGGATTGGCGTAGCGCGTGGCGAGGGCGTCGATGAGTGCCTGCTCGACCGGCGAGGCGTGCGACTTCATATCCTGGGCTTTCGTGAGCGCTTCCCACGCGAGCTTGGCTTTTTCCTCGGGGAGGATTGGGAAGTTGATGTGCGGGCCGTAGCAGTAGGCGACGCCCCACCAGGCGATCGCGAGCTTGGGATCAAGGCGGGCGGCTTCCTTGTAGGAGCGGATGGCTTCGTCATGGTTGAAGCCGTAGGTAAAGGTCAGGGCCTGGTCGAACATTTTTTGCGCGGCGGGGTTGTTGGTGGAAACCGCGCGGTGATAGTTGCCGACGTCGAACGGCCTCTCGGGTGGTTGCGACGGCGTGGTCGGCGTTGACTTCGTGGTCGATCTGGAGTGGGTTACGGAAGTTTCGCAGGCGGTCCAAAGGAGAAAAACGCAGATGCACGGCAGGGTGTACGACAGGATTCGTTTCATGACGTGCTCCTTTCCGGGGACTGTTTTGAGAATGCAGAAATGAGTGTAGCGCTGATGAGGTGCGGCGACGATTTGAAATTCTTTTTTCTCATGAAGCGATTTAAGGTTCATGTAGTCCCCCCATAAATAGGGAACGCCGCTCGGCTGGAGCGGCGTTCCTTTTTTTGGGGATCGAGCGAATGGGCCGTCCGATGGACGGCCGCTACACGATTCAAGCCGGGGCTTCTTCGGTCGGCTTGGCTTCGGCTTTTTTCTCGGTGCCTTCGGCCTGCTCGCCTTCCTTTTTCTCGCGGTGGATCCAGACTTTGACGTCGGCCTTGAGGTCGGCTGCGAGGGCGACGTGGACGGTGTAGGTATCGACGCGGCGGAGCGGTTCGTCGAGCTTGACGTCGTCCGGCGTGACGTTGTGACCGAGCTTGACGAGTTCCTCGGCGATGTCGCGGCGGCTGACGGAGCCGAAGAGGTGGCCTTCTTCGTTGGCGGCGCGGGTGACGGTGATCTCGACGCCCTGGAGGGTCTGGATGAGCTTTTCCTTCTGGGCGCGGATTTCGGCAAGCTTGGCTTCGTAGTCCTTGCGGGCGGCTTCGAGGCGCTTGATGTTGCCTTCGGTGGGGTTGATGGCGAGGCCCTTGGGGAGGAGGTAGTTGCGGGCGAAGCCGTCGGAGACGTCGATGACTTCTCCGACGATGCCGGTGCGTTCGATGGTTTGGGTGAGGAGGACTTTCATGGGGATCCTTTCAGGCACGCGATTGAAGATTTGTCCGATGTGTCCCGCGTGGCGTTGTTTCAAGCGTGCCTGGCCAGGCGTTCGCACGGATCGGACGGTTTCCTCGTGGATACGCCACAAGGGCCTTGCGTTTCCACGCAAGGTTAAAACGGGATATCGTCGCCGGTGATCGGAGGGGCGGAGTCTTCGGGGACGCTGTCGCCTACGTCGTAGTTGGGGGCTTGTTGCTGGGCGGGCTGCGCCGGCGCGGGGCGGCCGGTGGCGGGGCGCTGGTATTGGCGGTTTTGCTGGCGCGGGGGTGTGGTGGGTTCGCCGCCGTATTCGGGCATTTGGGCTTCGGGGGCGTGGTCGCCGCCGCTGCGCTGGCCTCCGCCGAGGAACTGGAAGTTTTCGATGACGACGCGCATCTTGGAGCGTTTGGAGCCGTCCTGGGCTTCCCATTGATCGAGCTTGAGGCGGCCTTCGACGAAGAGGGGGCTGCCTTTTTTCACGTATTTCTGGAGGGTTTCGGCCTGACGTCCGAAGGCGGAGCAGTCGACGAAGGTGACTTCTTCTTTTTTGACGCCGTCCTGGCCGGTCCAGGTGCGGTTGACGGCGAGGCCGAACTCGGCGACGGCGGTCTGGCTGGGGAGGTATTTGAGCTCCGGGTCGCGGGTAAGGTTGCCGATGAGGATGACTTTGTTGACGTTGGCCATGGGTAGCTCCTGTTTAGTGAAGCCGGCGCGATATCACGATTGGAGCGCCGGCGAAATCAGCTGATAGTGGTTCGTATGCCAAGAGCCCAGGGATCTGATCCCTGGGCGTGGGTGTGATTCATCAGGCCTTGTCGAGGAGTTCGTCGGAGGCTTCTTCTTCGGTTTGCTGGCGCGGGGCGGGGCCGCGGTCGCGGTCGCCGCCTTCGCGCCCCCCCCCGCACCGGGGAAGGCGCCGGCGCGGCGGAAGGCGCGGGTGTCGTGCTCTTCGGCGACGGGCTGCTGGGGCTGCATGGCTTCGATGTCCTTGAGGGCGAGGTGGTCGCCCTTGAGGACGAGGCAGCGCAAAATGTTTTCGGAGAGCTGGACGTCGCGTTCGATGCCGGCGACTTTCGGGCCTTCGCACTTGAAGAAGGCGAGGATGTAGACGCCGCGTTTCTGGCCGCCGATTTCGTAGGAGAGGCGGCGTTCGTCCCACTTGCGGACGTGGAGGATTTCGGCGTTGGCGCGGTGGAGGATGTGTTCGACTTCGTTTTTGGCGGTTTCCCAGGAGCCGGTGGCGTAGCTGGGATTGAGGAGGAAGAGGGCTTCGTAGGAACGGGTGTGCGCGGACATTCTGTGTACTCCGAAACGGCCGATGCAGCGAGCCACGCGACGGCGTGACCATGGGAATCACTGCGAGCCGGGGTAAGAGGGGAGAGTATAGCGGAAGGCGGGGTTGTGGGGAAGGCGAGGGGGGAAGTGTAAAGGTTGTAAAATTCGTAAAATTGGTTCAATTCGTAAAATTCGTGGGAGTGATGGGGGCATTGAGGGTGAGGGGCGCGGGTTGGCGAGGCGGCGGTGCAGGTGCGCAGAAAGTTTGCGCAGGTGCGCAGGTTTTTTTGCGCAGGTGCGCAAATTGGTTGTTGGAAGGTGGAACGAGGGAGATGAGTGTTTGCAAGGGTTTAGGGCGTTTACATATGGAGCGGCGTAGAGATGCGCAAACTTTTTTGCAGTGCGCTGCTTTGGGCGGGGAATATTGCCCAGAATTACGCTTTTATGTGAATTTAGGTAAGGATGAAGTTGCATGGTCCCCGGCCCTTTTGTTCGGATTTTAGTATACCTACCTTCTGACACGGCGGCAACAAAAAAGTTTGGTTTTTTTAGGGATTTGTGCGGGGACGGAATTGAGAGGGCGGGGTTGAGGATAAGGGATGGGGGGAAAGGCGGGGTGTGGATGTATGCGCGGGCGGGCGTGGAGGGGAAGTTTACGGTGGGGAAGGAGACGACGGTGGTGGAGGGGCCGCGGAATGAGGATGGGACGATTAATTATGTGAAGGTGATCAATGAGATGGGGAGCAAGGGGGTGACGAAGGAGAACAATGGGGCGATTCCACTGCTGCAGGCGTTTGAGCCGACGGGGTTGAAGTTGGATGAGAAGGTTCGGAGGACGTGCGAGGCATTGGGGGTGGAAGCGCCCAAGGCGGGCGGCGGTGGGATGAAGTCGCTGCAAGCATATTGCCGGGGCCAGGGGCTATCACAGGACGAGTTGCAGGAGGCGGAGAAGCAGATGATGGAGGCGGCGCGGCGGCCGTGGAAGGAGGAGGAGATGCCGGTGGTGGCGGGGTGGTTGAAGGCGAGCGAGAAGGGGTTAATGAAGGTGGAGGAGGCGTGTGGGAGGGAGCGGTGGTATGTGCCGATGGTGAGCGAGAAGCGTCCGGAGTCGTGGGGGGATGCTTTGCCGCCGTTGGCGCCGGTGCGATTTGCGGGCGAGGCCCTGGCAGCGCGGGGGATGCTGAAGGCGGGGAGTGGGGACGTGAAGGGGGCGATTGAGGATTTGCAACGGGAGCGGAGGTTGGCGCGGTTGAGCGTGCAGGGGGGGACGTTCATTTCGCACCTGGTTGGGCGCGCGATGGATGTGCAGGCGATGCGGGCGTACCAAGGATGGACGGCTTCGGGACAGTTGAACGAAGAGGGGCTCGCGGCGGTGGAGAAGGCGGTCGGGGAACTCGGCGAGATGCCGAGCGTGATGGAGTGCTTTGAAGTGGAGCGGATGCTCGCATTGGATTCTGTGATGTCCTGCTTTCGCGGGGATGGGGAAGCGGTGATGCGGCCGATGGCGATGGAGCTGGATGAGAGCAAGCGTGTGGATCTCGGCGACCTTGCGGCAGCGGACTGGGATGTGGTGATGAAGGAGGTTCATCATCGAGCGGAGAGGATAGCGGCGGCGTGGCGCGAGCAGACGATGGAGAAACGCGAAGCGGCGATGGGGAAGATCGTGGAAGAAGCGATTGCGGCGGGCGAGCCGGCGAGCGTGATGATGGGTGCGAAGGGGCGTGCGTCGGGGTTGCCGGGGATCGAAAGTTTTTTGAAAAGGCGTGAGGGGGAGTCGCGCGAGGGGTATTCGAGGCGTGTGGGGGATTTGATCATGGGCGATCCGGCGTTTGAGGTGCGATTGATCCGGCTGATTGAACAGACGCGGTTTGAGAAGGAGATGGCGATGCTGGCGGTGGCGCTGGCGAGGTATCGGCTGAAGCATGGGACGTATCCGGAGAAGTTGGGAAACGTGGCGCCGGAGTTTTTGGCGGAGGTTCCGAACGATCCGTTTACGGGGAAGGAGTTGGCGTATCGGCGGGAGGGGGAAGGGTACTTGATGTATAGCGTGGGGATGGATGGGAAGGAGCGGGCGGGGGTTTTGTGGGTGAAGGGGAAGAATTGACGAATTGACGAGTTGACGAGTTGACGAGTTGACGAATTAAGGACAACGAGTAGGTAGGCACATTGGGCATGCCCAGCGCGACTCCCAAACGAAAGCAAAGTCAACCGACTCACGCACATTGGTCCCTCGCTTACGCAGCGGGTTCTGTTTTGGCGATGCAAGGAGGGGGGAGAGCGCATTGGGCATGCCCAGCGGGGCCCTTCCCGCAGGGCATGGCACCCGACGGGGTGAACTGGGGACTGTGGTGCCGACGCCCTCGTCGGATTTTTCAGCTTAGACGGCCGACGGGGGCGTCGGCACCACTAGACTCGGCCACGGGTGGGAAAG
>JADMIO011113569.1_pt1 | contig 24058 bp, 15 predicted proteins | sample 8958161 | NCBI WGS metagenome assembly JADMIO01 (sample SAMN16585339, study PRJNA669376) | soil metagenome | isolation source: Crop rotation soil | place: USA: Cullars Rotation, Alabama | collected 2011
GCCGCGACTTCAAGTCACGTGAATTCCAAGCTTCGGATCCCACTGTGCTGGAAAGAACGCTGGTCCGCTGTTTGGAGCGCTGCACGGACTCGCGACCGACAACTCGCAGGGCGAGTACTACCTCACCGACCTCGTCGCCAACTATCGCCAACGGCAGCTGAAGGTCGAGACGATGCTGCTCGACACACCGGATGAGCTGCGTGGCGTGAACAGCCGGGTGGACTTGTCCGATCTTGGCCGCGTCCTTCGCGCGCGAAAGAACCGGGCGTTACAGCTGGCCGGCGTGTCGCTCGAGGATCCCGAGGCGGCCTACATCGAAGAAGACGTCACGGTCGGTGTGGACACCACCATCGGGCCGGGTGTAATCCTCGAAGGCAGGACCACAATTGGTGCGCGCTGCAGAATCCACGCCGGCGTCCGATTGACCAATGTCAGCGTGGCCGACGACGTGACGATTCTCGATCACTGCGTCCTGACCGACTCCACGGTCGCCGCAGGCGCGGCCATTGGACCCTTCGCGCATCTGCGGCCGAACAGTGTGATCGGCGAACACGCCAAGGTGGGCAACTTCGTCGAGCTGAAGAAGACGACGTTGGGTCGGAAATCCAAGGCCAATCACCTCGCCTACCTCGGCGACGCGACAATCGGTGAGGCCGTGAACGTCGGGGCCGGCACGATCACGTGCAATTACGACGGCACCAACAAGTTCAAGACCGTCCTGGAAGACGGCGTGTTCATCGGAAGCGACACACAGCTCATTGCGCCGGTTCGCGTCGGCAAAGGTGCCTACGTCGCGGCCGGATCCTCAATCACGGAAGACGTGCCGCCTGACGCGCTGGCGATCGCGCGAGGACGGCAGCAGAACAAGGCGGGATGGGCCGCAGCGCGCCGCGCGGAGCGGGCAAAGGACAAAGGCTGAATCAACTATGTGTGGGATTGTCGGATACGTAGGTCCTAAGCCGCTGGTACCCGTCATCATGGAAGGCCTCCGCCGACTGGAGTACCGAGGGTACGACTCGGCCGGCATCGCCGTCGTGCGTGATGGCAAGATGGACATCCGTCGCAGCGCCGGCAAGCTGGCCAACCTGCAGGATGTGCTGGCCAAGCAGCCGCTGGAAGGTCAGTACGGCATCGGTCACACCCGTTGGGCGACGCACGGCCGCCCCACGGAAGAGAACGCGCATCCACACCGCGACTGCAAGGGCAAGGTCGTTGTCGTACACAACGGCATCATCGAGAACTACCTCGAGCTGAAGCATCAGTTGATTTCCGAAGGGCACAAGTTCGTTACCGAGACGGACACGGAAGTCGCCGCGCACCTCATCGAGAAAGAGTCGAAGGGCGACGGGCTCGTCGCTGCGATTCGCCGCTCGTTGACGTCGCTCCGCGGACTGTTCGCGCTGGTCGTCATTTCCACGGAAGATCCGGACACGATCGTTGCCGTTCGGAATGGTCCGCCGGTCGTCATCGGGCTCGGCCAGGGTGAATTCTTCGTCGCGTCCGACATCCCGGCGATTCTCAGCCACACCCGGGACATCGTGTTCCTCGATGATCGCGAGATGGCCATCGTGACGCGGGCCGGCGTGACGTTTACGGATTTCCAGGGCCGGGAAGTCAAGAAGGCGCCGCACCACATTTCCTGGGATCCGGTCATGGCCGAAAAGGCCGGCTACGCCCATTTCATGCTCAAGGAAATCCACGAGCAGCCGTGGGCGGCGCGCGAGACCGTGCTTGGGCGCACCTCCGCCGAGCAATCCCGCGTTTTCCTGAACGAGATGCAGCTGGACGATGCTGCGCTCAAGGCCGTCCAGCGCGTCGTCATTCTCGGATGCGGCACATCGTGGCATGCCGGGCTCGTCGGCAAGTTTCTGATTGAAGAACTGGCACGACTCCCGGTCGAGGTCGACTACAGCTCGGAGTTCCGGTATCGCCGGCCGATCGTCGACAAGCACACGCTCGCGATTGCCATCACGCAATCCGGCGAGACCGCCGACACGCTGGCCGCCATGCGCGAAGCCAAACAGCAGGGCGCTCGAACGGTGGCGATCTGCAACGTCGTGGGCAGCATGGCCACCCGGGAGGCCGACGGCACCGTCTACACGCACGCCGGACCCGAGATCGGCGTCGCATCGACGAAGGCCTTCACTTCACAGTTGGTGGCCCTCGAGTTGCTCGCGATCTATCTGGGACAGGTCCGCGGGACGCTGGCGCCGGCGCTGGCCAAGACCCTTGTGGACCAGCTCGATCAATTGCCGCGCGGCATCGAGCAGACACTGAAGCTCGACGGGACCATCGCGAGTCTGGCCTCGCAGGTCTACAAACACCGCGACTTTCTCTACCTCGGCCGCGGCATCAACTACCCGATCGCCCTCGAAGGCGCGTTGAAGCTGAAGGAAATCTCCTACATCCACGCCGAGGGCTATCCGGCCGGTGAGATGAAGCACGGGCCGATCGCGCTCATCGACGAAGACCTGCCGGTGGTGACACTCGCGCCGGATGACGCTGTCTTCGAGAAGGTCGTCGGCAATATTCAGGAAGCCAAAGCGCGTGGTGGGCGGGTCATTGTCCTGACGAACGAGTCAAAGGCGCCCGCGTTTCGCGGCCTGCTTGATGCGGGGAGAGACGTCGTGCTGACCGTGCCGGACGCGCATCCACTCATCATGCCGATCCTGCTGGTGGTGCCGCTGCAGCTTCTCGCGTACCACGTGTCAGTACGTCGCGGGTGCGACGTCGATCAGCCGAGGAATCTCGCGAAGAGCGTGACGGTCGAGTAGGACGTCAGACGCCGAAACCGTACCCAGCTTCGTGCCCGATGGTCTCGCGCGTCGCGGGCGTCGGCGCCACACCGGCCACATCCGCGGCGATCTCCAGCAAGTCGTCATCGGAAATGTGCCGCTGGACGTCCGCCTTGGCGATCATCAAGCGATAGATTTGATCCAGCTGGTGGCGTGACAGCGACAACCCGAATTGCTCGCAGCGCTTCGCGACTGCGTGCCTGCCGGAATGCTTACCCAGCACGAGCGTCGTGGCCGGCACGCCCACGTCTTCCGGCCGCATGATTTCGTAGGTCCGCCGGTCCTTCAGCATCCCATCCTGATGAATGCCGGCCTCATGCGCGAACGCATTGCGGCCGACGATGGCCTTGTTCGACTGCACGCGTTCCCCGGTCAATTCCGTGAGCAGTTGACTGACCGGAAACAGCAGCGGTGTCTTGATGCCGGTATCGAAGGCCGCCCGGTCCGGGCGCACATGCGTCAGCATCACGATCTCTTCGAGCGACGCATTGCCCGCGCGCTCGCCAATGCCGTTGATGGTGCACTCGACCTGCCGGACACCGGCCCCAATAGCCGCCAGCGTGTTGGCTACCGCGAGTCCGAGGTCGTCGTGGCAATGGGCGCTGAAGACCGCACGATCCGCATTCGGAACGCGGCCCAGCACGGTCTGGAAGAACTCTCGTATGTCGTCGGGCGTCGCATAGCCGACGGTGTCCGGCAGGTTGATCGTCGTGGCTCCGGCGTCAATCGCTGCCTCGACGACACGACACAGGAAGTCCATGTCGCTGCGGGTCGCGTCCTCGGCCGAGAACTCCACGTCGTCCGTGTACGAACGCGCTCGCGCAATGGCGGACACAGCGGCCGCGAGACAATCCTCGCGCGAAATTCGAAGCTTGCGCTGCAGGTGCAGATCGGAAGTCGCAATGAACGTGTGAATGCGACTGCGCCGTGCCGGCGCGATCGACCAGGCGGCACGATCGACGTCCCCGGGAGCGCACCGCGCGAGGGCGGCAATCACTGGCCGTTCCAGAGCCAGCGCAATGCGGCGTACGGCTTCGGCGTCGGCCTCCGATGCCATCGGAAAGCCCGCCTCCAGGATGTCCACGCCCAGGGTTTCCAGCTGGCGCGCCAGCCTCAGCTTCGCGTCCACGCCCATCGAAAAGCCGGGCGCCTGCTCGCCGTCTCGGAGGGTCGTGTCGAAGATGATCAGCCGATCAGCCATGGAGCCAGTGTGCGGGCCTGCTGGCACAGAAGTCAAAGTTATGATTATTAGATTAATAGTCGAAATGGTTATTGACGCAGCACCAGCAGAACAGTGAGAATCTGCCGCGGAATCCGGCAGCATTTCCGGACCGCCTGATTCCCGGTGGTGCTGCTTATGGGCGACAGATGACGCTTGAAGACCTTCGGGTGTTTGTCACGGTCGCCGCTGAGCGCAGCTTCTCCCGCGCGGCCCGGAAGCTTCGCCGGACCCAGCCGGCCGTAAGCCAGGCGATACGGCGCCTGGAGGATGACGCGGGCGAGCGGTTCATCGATCGCTCGCTGCGCGACGGCACACTGACCGCCGCCGGCGAACTGCTGCTCGACTACGCCACGCGTCTGCTGCGGCTGGCCGACGAAACCGCCACCGCGGTCGCCGACCTTCGCAACGTCAAGAAGGGTCGCGTCCTGATCGGCGCCAACGAAGGCGGTGTGCACGCCGTGCTGCCGCTCATGGCGGCGTTCCACCAGAAGCATCCCGAGATCCTCGTCGAGGTCCGACGTCTGCCGGCGCGACAGATGGCGCAGGAAATCATGCTGCGCACCGTCGACTTTGGTGTGTTGACGTTCAATCCGCCGGAGCGCGAGCTGCAATCCGTGCAGCTCGGCAATGACGAGCTCGTCCTGCTGGTGCGGCCCGATCATGTCCTCGCAGGCCGGAAACAGATCACGATGGAGGAAATGGGCCGCCAGGCCGTGATTGCCCACAACGATCCGTCTCCGGCGCGCGAGCGCGTCCTGCGGCTGTACGAAGAGCGGCATGCTCCGCTCAACATCCGCCTGTCGTTGCCCAGCCTGGACGGAATAAAACGCGCGATCGACATGGGGCTTGGCGTCGCGCTCCTGCCCCGCCGATGCGCGCAGGGCGAGATTGCCCAAGGCAAACTGGTCGAGATTCGAGTGCCGGAGTTGCGATCACCGCGGCAGCTGCGGCTCGTCTATCGACGCGAGGGTGACCGTTCGCCGGCATCGCAAGCGTTGCTTGATGTCGCGCGCCAGTCGTCAGCGATTGCCGAAAAGTCCTAGCTGGCCTGAAAACCGCGGATGTAGGGCAACGCGGCCGCCGTTCGCTCGACGTCTTCGTAGCGTTCGAGCAGCAGTCCCGTCGTATCCCACCCGCCGGACAGCAGCGCCGCTCTGGCCGTGTCAGCCAGTCCAACTGACACCGTGAGCCCACGGGCCCGCACGGTCCGCGCCTGAATATCGACGGCGAACTCCAATGTGGGATCGGCCTCCGCCATTCCCCGCAGTTGCTCGAGGTCTTCACCTGTCGCGGTGACACACGCCAGGCCGATCATCAGGGCGTTGCCGGTGAAGATCTCGGCGAACGATCGCGCGACGATGGCGCGGAGCCCCCATCGAGCTAAGGCCTGCGGGGCGTGCTCGCGAGACGATCCGCACCCGAAATTCGCTCCGGCGAGCAGCACACTGGCGCCCTGCCGGGCCGGTTCGTCGAATGGGTGTCGCGCGCCTTGCGCGGCGAGCGCCCGTCGATCGTCCTCAAAGAGATGCGCTTCCAGTCCCTCGAAGGTCACGGCACGCAGAAAACGCGCCGGCATGATGCGGTCGGTGTCGAGATCGTCGCCTCGGAGGACAATCGCGCGGCCAGCGAGTCGCTCAATTCGCGAGGACACGAGCGTCCTTTCCCCACGCGCGAACGTCAACGACTTCGCCGGCAATCGCCGCCGCCGCGACCATCGCCGGGCTCATCAGCAGAGTGCGCCCGGTCGGGCTGCCCTGCCGGCCCTTGAAATTTCGATTCGACGTGGATGCGCAGATTTCGCGGCCGTTCAGGCGATCGGGATTCATCGCGAGACACATGGAACAGCCAGCTTCGCGCCAGTCGAACCCGGCGCTGCGGAAGATGTCATCGAGGCCCTCGCGCTGGGCCGCGGCGGCCACCGCCTGCGATCCCGGCACGACGAGCGCGCGGACTTGCGGCGCCACGCGCTGTCCGGCCACGACGCGTGCGGCTTCGCGAAGGTCCGACAACCGCCCGTTCGTGCACGACCCGATGAACGCAACGTCGATGCGTGTACCGGCGATTGCCTGGCCCGAGTCGAAGCCCATGAACTCCAGCGCCTCGCTCACACCTTCTCCATCAGCTCCGCCACCGGATCGCGGCAGGCGGCCGTCGACACCAACGGACTGGCCGGGGTTGATCCCCCACGTCACCATCGGTGCGATGGCATCCGCGTCGATATGGACGACGTCATCCCATCGTGCGTTGGCATCCGACGCGAGACTGCGCCACCATTCGCTCGCGCGCTCGAACCCGGCGGTGTCGCCATTCGCGCCCGGCGCAAACCGTCGGCCGCGAAGGTAATCAATCGTCGTCACGTCAGGATTGACGTAACCGATCCTGGCACCGCCTTCGATCGACATGTTGCAGAGCGTCATGCGCTCATCCATGGACAGGCGTGCGACCGTGTCGCCTGCGTACTCGTAGGCGAATCCCGTCCCGGCCTGAACGCCGAGCCGGCCAATGATGGCCAGGATCAAATCCTTCGCGTAAACGCCGGGCGCCAGGCGGCCCGTGACCTCGATCCGGCGGACCTTCATCGGCGACATGGCGAGCGTCTGCGATGCGAGCACGTCACGGACCTGAGACGTCCCGATGCCGAACGCCAACGCCCCAAAGGCACCGTGCGTCGACGTGTGACTGTCGCCGCAGGCGATCGTCATCCCGGGCTGCGTGAGGCCGAGCTCCGGGCCGATCACGTGAACGATGCCTTGCGCGCCCGTCGATCGATCGAACAGCGGAATCTTGTGTTCACGACAGTTGCGCTCGAGCGCCGCGGCCATGGTCTCGGCCATCAAGTCCTTGAACGGCCGAGGTTCGGCGGTCGTCGGCATGATGTGATCGAGCGTTGCAAACGTCCGCTCGGGCGCTCGGACGCGCCAGCCGCGCGCGCGCAGAGCGTCGAACGCCTGCGGGCTCGTGACCTCATGCACCAGGTGCAACCCGACGTACAGCTGCGTCTGGCCATTGGGCAGCAGCCGCACGGCGTGGCGGTCCCAGACTTTTTGAAACAGCGTCTGTCCCATCGAAGACACCAGATCGTATCAGGGCTCCGCGAGTACGCCCCCACGTGAAAGTGGGCATGCGGGTTGCTTATATGCGGACTCGTGACGCAGGCGATGGGCACAGGGCGAACACGCCCGCTGGGCAAGTGGCGTTGAGGCCTCACCGGGAGGTTTTGTGTTGGAAGATTCTGCAGTCCTCTCCTGCTGTCACGTACGCAGTTTTCGCGACCTCACAGTCGTCCGTGAGCCGCTGATCGCAAGTGATATTCTGCTGACGCTCGTCGGGATCGGGTACTCGCCAGTGCCTAGTGCCCAACGCCCAAGGCCTGACGTCCAATGAATGCCCTGTCTTCTCTGAATCCCGCCCAACGTGAAGCCGTCGAACATGTGGATGGCCCGTTGTTGATCCTCGCCGGCGCCGGATCGGGTAAGACGCGAGTCATCACGGTCCGCATCGCCCACATCATCAGCAACGGGTTTGCGGCACCAGACAACGTCCTCGCGGTCACCTTCACCAACAAGGCCGCCGAAGAAATGCGCAGCCGCGTCGAACAGCTGCTCGACGGCGAGTGTCGCCAGCTGTGGATGTCGACGTTTCATTCACTCTGTGCGCGGTTGCTCCGGCGCGAAGCGCCGGCCATTGGGCTGTCGCGCGATTTCGTGATCTACGACTCCTCCGATCAACTCGCCGTCGTCAAGCAGGCGATGAAGGCGATGAACATCGACGACAAGCTCGTGCCGCCGAGGGCAGCCCTGTCGCGCATCAGCCAGGCGAAGAACCGTATGGAGTCTCCCGAAGCGATGAAGGCGGCTGGCTGGAGCCTCAGAGACCAGCAAATCGGCCGGATTTACGATGTCTATCGCAAGTCGCTGCTCGATGCCGGGGCACTCGATTTCGACGATCTGCTGCTGAAGACGGTGGACCTGTTCGAGACCAGCGAGCGCGTGCGCACCTTCTACGGACAGAAGTTCCGGTACGTCATGGTGGACGAGTATCAGGACACCAATCGGCCCCAGTACCTGCTGATCAAACGGCTGGCCGAAGTGCATCGGAACCTGTGTGTCGTGGGCGATCCGGACCAGTCCATTTACAAATGGCGGGGCGCCGACCTGCGCAACATCCTGGACTTCGAACACGACTTTCCGGACGCGAAGATCGTGCGGCTCGAGCAGAACTACCGCTCGACGCAGGTGATTCTCGACGCGGCCTCGGCCGTCATCAGCAAGAATCGAAACCGCAAGGACAAGCGCCTGTGGACGGATCGTGCCGGCGGCGAGCGCGTGCGCTACGTGCGCTCCGGCGACGAAATTGAAGAGGCTGACTTCATCGTACGGACGACGCGCGATATCCATCGGAGCCGCACCGACGGCATGGTCGCCGTGCTGTACCGCACCAACGCGCAGTCGCGCGCGATCGAAGACGCGTTCATGCGCGAGGGCATCCCGTACCGCATCATCGGCGGCGTTCGCTTCTACGAGCGCAAGGAAATCAAGGACGCGCTTGCCTACCTGCGTCTGGTGATCAACACGCACGACGACGTCAGCTTCCGCCGTGTGGTGAACGTGCCGGCACGCGGCATCGGCAAGAGTGTGCTCGAAGCGCTGGAAGCGATTACCGACCTCGACAGCGGTGCGGCGATTCCGGCGGGGAGTTCAACGCCGCTCATCGAAGAGGCACCGGTCGTCGATCCCGTTGTCGGCCGGACGGCGCGCAATGCGCCACGGTCACTCTGGACACGGATGAACGTGGCCATCGATCGCCGGCTGGTGCCGGCCCGGGCGGCCGCGTCCCTCACGGCATTTCGGGACCTGATTCGATCGCTCGCACAGAACAGTGGCTCGACGCCTGTGTCGACGACCTTGAGTCTGATGCTCGATCGGTCCGGCTACCTGCAGAATCTCCGCGACGAACGCAGCGAGGAGGCGGAGGCGCGAGTCGAAAACCTCATGGAGCTGGTGTCCGCGGCCCGTGAATACGAGTCGCGCGAGATCGATCCGGCGCTGGGCGGGTTCGTCGATCGATTGTCGCTGCTGTCCGAGGCGGACGAAGCGGAAGGTGCGAGCGAAGCGCGCGTCTGGCTGATGAGCATGCACGCGGCCAAGGGCCTGGAATTCCCGACGGTGATTGTGGCCGGCATGGAGGAAGGACTGTTCCCGCACGCGCGGTCCACTGAGGACCAGGACGAGGTCGAGGAAGAACGGCGGATTTGCTACGTCTGCCTGACGCGGGCCCGCGAGCGTCTGGTGCTGACGGGCGCGGCGCGGCGCCGCACGTTCGGCGAATATCAACCGACGACGCCCTCCCGCTTTCTCGACGAGATTCCCGCCGAGTTGATGGACCGTGTCGAACCAACGCCGGCAAGAGCCCGGTGGGAAGGCCAGTACGAGCTGCGGAATCCGTACGCACACCGTTCGGGGCGGCCGTTCCGCGCCAAGGAAGAATCTGGGACCTACCGGTATGAGGATGAGGATCAGAGCGCTTCCGGCGTGAAGACCGGCATGCGCGTGCGTCACCGGCAGTTTGGCGTCGGCACGGTCACGGCCGTGGAAGATCACGGCGACGACTACAAAGTCACTGTGAGATTCGCCGCGGTGGGCACCAAGAAGCTACTGGCGAAATTCGCCGGCCTGGAAAAGGCGTGACGCGGACGAGCCTCAGCTCGGCGGCAATTCTTCATCCGGCTCGTTGAGGGCCGCAATCGACACCAGCTTGTCGCCCTCGGCCAGGTCCATCAGTCGCACGCCCTGTGTGTCGCGTCCAATCGGGCGCAGATCACCGGCTTTCATGCGGATGATCTGACCCTGCTCCGTGACGAGCAGCAGCTCGCTGCGGTCGTTCACGCACGCGATCCCGACGACCGAGCCATTGCGTTCCGTGGTCTGGACGTTCTTCAGTCCGATGCCGCCACGCGACTGCACGCGGTATTCGCCCACGTCGGTGCGCTTGCCGAAGCCGTTCTCGCAGGCGGTGAGCAGCGTCGCGTCCTGGCTGACAACCTCCATCGCCACGACTTCGTCGCCCTCACGCAACTGCATGCCGCGCACGCCGAACGCGCTCCGGCCCATGGGCCGCGCATCGGCTTCCGAGAACCGAATGGCCATGCCGTTGCGGGATCCGATGACCAGATCCTTCGAGCCGTCCGTCTCCGCGACGGCGATCAACCGGTCTTCGTCGTCCACCTGGATCGCAATGATGCCGGCGGCGCGCGGGTTGGAGAAGGCCCGCAGATCGGTCTTCTTGATGGTGCCGGTGCGCGTGCCCATCACGATGAATCGCTGGCCGTCCTGTTCCGGGAACGCCTGCACGCGCAGCAGGGCGGCGATCTTCTCGCGCTCGTTCATGTGGACGAGGTTCGCAATGGCCTTGCCCTTACTGCTGCGACCGACTTCCGGCACGTCATACACGCGCAGCCAGTAGCACTTCCCGCGGTCGGTGAAGATGAGGATGTAGGCGTGCGTGTTGGCCACGAAGAGGTGACGCACGACGTCCTCTTCGCGGGTCTGCATGCCGATCAGGCCCTTGCCGCCCCGCCGCTGCTTGCGGTACGACTCCAGTGCGGTGCGCTTGATGTATCCCGTGTTGGTCGCCGTGATCACGACGTCTTCGTCTTTGATCAGGTCTTCCACGCGGAACTCGCCGGTCGCCTCGATGAAGTCGGTTCGACGGTCGTCGCCGTAGGTGTTCTGAATCGCGCGCAGTTCCTCGACGATGATGCCGATGATGAGCTCTTCCTTCGACAGGATCTCGCGAAGTCTCGCGATCGTCTTCATCAACTCGGCGAGCTCGTCGAGGATCTTCTGCCGCTCCAGACCGGTCAGGCGCTGCAGCTGCATGTCGAGGATCGCCTGCGCCTGAATCGTTGTGAGGCCGAAGCGCGTGATGAGACCCGTACGCGCTTCGACGGGATTCTTGGATCCCCGGATGAGCTTGATGACCTCGTCCAGATGATCGAGCGCGATCTTGAGACCTTCGAGAATGTGCGCGCGTGCCTCGGCCTTGCGGAGCTCGAACTCGATGCGCCGGCGCACCACCTCGCGGCGGAACTCGATGAAGTGCTCGACGATCTCGAGCAGGCCCATCACGCGCGGCCGGCCGGCCACGATGGCCAGCAGCGTGATGCCGTAGCCCATCTGCAGCTTCGTGTGCTTGTAGAGATTGTTCAGCACGACGTCCGGCAGCTCGCCGCGGCGGAGCTCGATGACGATCCGCATGCCGTCGCGGCTCGACTCGTCGCGCAGATCGGAAATGCCTTCGATCTTCTTGTCGCGAACCAGCTCGGCGATCTCGGCGACGAGGTTCGCCTTGTTGACCTGATACGGAATCTCCGTGATCACGATCGACACGCGGTCGCTCTTCTTGTGCTCTTCGAACGCCGCCTTGCCGCGCAGCGTGAAGCCGCCGCGGCCGTCCATATAGGCCTTGTAAATGCCGTCGCGGCCGACGATCGTGCCGCCGGTCGGAAAATCCGGCCCGGGAATCGCCTGCAGCACCGCGCGAACTTTCTCGTCGCGTGGCGCGTGGCGCTTCTCGATGACCGCGATCACCCCGTCGATGACCTCGCGCATGTTGTGCGGGGGGATGTTGGTCGCCATGCCGACGGCGATCCCGGTCGAGCCGTTCACGAGGAGATTCGGAAACGGCGTCGGCAGCACCGTCGGTTCTTCGGAGGTCTCGTCGAACGTCGGCCGGAAATCGACGGTGTCCTTGTCGAGGTCGGACATCATCGCTTCGGCGAGCGCCTCGAGACGCGCTTCCGTGTATCGATAGGCCGCGGGCGGATCACCGTCGACCGAGCCGAAATTGCCCTGCCCGTCCACGAGCAGGTACCGCATGTTGAAGTCCTGCGCGAGCCGGACGAGCGTGTCGTACGCCGGCGCGTCGCCGTGCGGATGGTAGTTGCCGATGACTTCGCCGACGATCTTCGCGCACTTGCGATAGGGCCGGTTCGACGCGAGGCCCATGTGCCGCATGGCGTACAGCACACGCCGGTTCGCGGGCTTGAGACCGTCGCGGATGTCCGGCAGCGCCCGCCCGATGATTACGCTCATCGCGTAATCCATGTACGAGCGCTTCATCTCGTCTTCGATGTTGACGGGCTGTTTGATTGGAAGATTCGGATCCATGGCTATTTCAGGAACTGGGCGCCAAGCCCTCGGACACCGGCGAGCGCCCGTCGTCTAGATATCGAGGTTCTTCACATCGAGGGCGTTGTCCTCGATGAACTTCCGCCGCGGCTCGACCTGATCGCCCATCAGCGTCGTGAACATCAGATCCGCTTCCGTGTGATCCTCGGCGCGAACCTGGAGCAGGGTGCGTTTCTGCGGGTCCATCGTGGTTTCCCACAACGTATCCGGGTTCATCTCGCCCAGGCCCTTGTAGCGATTGATCGCCAGCCCGCGCCGGCCGGCGACGACGAAGTACTCGACGAGCTCGTCGAGCGTCTCCACGCGTTTGTCCGCTTCGACCTTCGGCCCGGCCGGCCGGGGTTTGGCCGCAACGTCCGCGGGATCGGCGGCCTTGACGTCCACCTCGGCGTCTGCGGATTCATCGACGTCCGGCTCGGTTGTTCCAGTCGTGCGAATCGTCACGGCGCCCATCATCAGATCGCGAACGTCCTGATACGACGCCGCCAGCGTCCGGAACTCGCCCGTCGTCACGTAATCGAGGTCGAGCCGATGCCGCCGTCCATAGCCGGCAGTGCGGTCCTCGATCTCCACTGCGAGCGCCTGATGTTCCGGATCCTCGACCACTGTGGCCGTCACATCCGTCGCGGTCGTGAGGTGCGCCGCCAGCGCATCGACCCGCGCACGATCGGACCAGAAGGTTTTGTCGCGGGCTTCGCCTTCGAGGAGCGCCAGGATGGCTCGACGACCCGGACCTCGTCGTTCCACAACCGTCAGGTACTTCCGGAAGGCCATCAGTTTCTCGAGCCGGCCTTCGAGCTCTGCACCGGCGATTTCCTTGCCGGTCGGCGACACGACGGTGCGTGATTCCGCCGCCCGTCGAATCAGAAACGCTTCGAGCTCGCGCTCGTCCTTGATGAACGTCTCCTGGCGGCCACGCTTCGCGCGGAAGAGCGGTGGCTGCGCGATGTAGATGTGGCCACGGTCGACGAGATCCCGCATCTGCCGGTAGAAGAACGTGAGCAACAGCGTCCGGATGTGCGATCCGTCGACGTCGGCGTCCGTCATGATGATGACGCGGTGGTACCGCAGCTTCGAGGGATCGAACTCGTCGGCGCCGATGCCGCAACCGAGCGCCGCAATCAACATGCGAATTTCTTCGTGGCTCAGCATCTTGTCGAAGCGGGCTTTTTCGACGTTCAGGATCTTGCCTTTGATCGGCAAGACGGCCTGAAAACGACGCTCGCGGCCCTGCTTGGCGGAGCCGCCTGCGGACTCACCCTCGACGATGTACAGCTCGCTCTGCGCCGGATCGCGTTCCTGGCAGTCGGCGAGCTTGCCGGGCAACGCAGTGTTGTCGAGCGCGCCCTTGCGTCGGACGAGATCACGCGCCTTGCGCGCGGCTTCCCGTGCGAGCGCCGCTTCTGCGGCCTTGGCAATGATGCGCTTGGAGACGCTCGGCGTCTGTTCCAGGAATGCACCGAGCCGATCGTTGACGATCCCCTCGACGATGCCCTTGACTTCGGTGTTTCCGAGCTTCGTCTTGGTCTGACCTTCGAACTGCGGCTGCGGGATCTTGACGGAGATGACGGCGGTCATGCCCTCGCGGATGTCGTCACCGCTGATACTTTCGGTGAGTTTGTCCGCCAGGTTGTTCTTCGTCGCGTAGTGATTGATCGTGCGCGTCAGCGCGGAGCGGAAGCCGGACATGTGCGTCCCGCCTTCCGTCGTGTTGATGTTGTTCGCGAACGAGTACGTGGTTTCCGTGTAACCGTCGTTCCACTGCAGGGCGATTTCAACGCCGATGCCGTCACGCTCGCCGGACATGAAGATCGGCTTGTCGTTGACGGCCGTTTTGTTCTTGTTCAGGAACTCGACGAACTCCCGAATCCCGCCCTGGTACACGAACGCGTGGTGTTTGCCGCCCTCGTGCTCGTCATCGATCGTGATGGTGACGCCGGCGTTCAGGAATGCGAGCTCCCGGAGCCGCTGCGACAAGGTCTCGAAACTGAATTCGACGCTCTCAAAGACCGTCCCGTCCGGCTTGAACGTGATCTTGGTGCCGCGCTTCTCGGTGGTGCCCGTGATGTAGAGGTCGCCGAGGGGCGTCCCACGCTCGTAGCGCTGCTGGTGCACATGGCCGTTGCGCCAGATTTCGAGCTCCAGCCATTCGGACAGCGCGTTGACGACCGATACGCCGACGCCGTGCAATCCACCGGAAACCTTGTACGCGGAGTTTTCGAACTTGCCGCCGGCATGCAGGACGGTCAGCACGACTTCCGCAGCGGATCGGCCGCTTTCGTGCATGTCCACCGGGATCCCGCGGCCGTCATCGATGACGGTGATCGATCCGTCGATGTGGAGCGTGACGTTGACGTTCCGGCAGTACCCCGCGAGTGCTTCGTCGATGGAGTTGTCGACAACCTCGTAGACCAGGTGGTGCAGCCCGGAAGGCCCGGTCGAGCCGATGTACATCGCCGGCCGCTTGCGAACGGCTTCCAGTCCTTCGAGAACTTTGATCTTGTCAGCGCGATAGTCGTCCGCACTGCCGGGCACAGCTGTGCCCGTGGCGGAGGATCCGCGGCCTGCGTTTTTGAGGTCGGTCTTTGCCATGGAGCTTGTGATCGGCCTGCCTGAATCAGATGCGCATCGGCATGATGACGTACACGTACTCGTAGCCATCCGCGCCGATCGGCTTGACGACGGCTTGACTGACTTCGTCCTTGAACTCGAGGCGCACGTTCTCGGTCTCGACGACGTTCAGGAAATTGTCCACGTAGTCGGCGTTGAAGCAGATCTGCATCGCGCTGCCGCCGTAATCCACTGCGAGCACTTCGTGCGCCTCACCCACTTCCGGCGTACTTGAGGTGATTTCCACTTGATCTTTGCCCAGCGCGAACTTGACGGCTTTCGAGCGTTCGTTGGACAGCAGACGCACCCGGCGGACTGCGGCGGCAAGCCGATCACGATCGAATTCGATGTGTTTGTCGTTGGTCTTGGGAATCACCCGTTCGTAGGCTGGGAAATTCGCGTCGATTTTCCGTGAAATCAACAACCGGCCGTCGGCCCGGAAAAACAGGTGATTCTCGCCCTGGGAAAACTCGACGGCAGCTCCGCCGTCAATCAGCCTGGCGACTTCGTTGAGTGTTTTTCGAGGCAGCAACACGTCGGTTTTGACGTTTTTTCCCGGTGACTCCTGCACGCTGATGAACGCCAGGCGGTGACCGTCTGTGGCCACCATGCTCATGGAATCGGGACGAAGCACGAGTTGTGCGCCGTTCAGAAAATATCGTGTGTCTTCGCTGGTGATCGCGAAGCGCGTGTGCGAGATCATCCGCTTCAGAGCTGCGCCAGGAAGAACAGCCTCGGCGGTACCCCCGTCCTGCGGCGGCGTCGGAAACTCGCTCGCCGGCAGCGTCTGCATCCGCGATTCAAATCGATCGGCCGCAACCGTGACGCTCTTGCCACCTTTGTCCTGTTCAATTCGCACTTCGGTGTCCGGAAGCGCGCTGACGATCTCGAATAACTTCTTTGCCGGCAGCGTCAGTGTGCCTGGCTTCGACACCGACGCCTCGCACTTGCTGCGCAAGCCGACGTCGAGATCCGTCGCCAGCAACGAGACGGCGTCCTTTGTCGCATCCAGCAGCACGTTCGCCAGAATAGGAATGGTGTTTTTCCGCTCGACGATGCCCTGCAGCAGGGAAAGCTCTTTGAGGAGATCGTTCTTGCGGACGACAAGTTCCATGGGTGAGGCGCCTCGTGTCTGACCCCACCGCCCGGCGGGGGTTTTCTCTCTTAAACCAGAAGATCAAAAAGACAGAGAAGTATAACAGGAATAAGGACCTGTTGACCTCGTAAACGAGGCCTGTAAGTAATTTATTTTCATACAGTTAGCCTGTGGACGTTTCTGCGGATAGATCGGCGGTACACACGCCAGAAAACTGTAGAGAAATGGCGGGAGGCCGGACCTTCCACAGCGCTCCACAGCAGACCCGTGTGGAAAAAACCTGGACGGCGGAAACAGGTCCGGAATTGCTAGCGAAATGACTCCAACAGGGTGTTGACGAGACTGTTGAACGCCGCATCGTCTTGTCGCATCGACTCGATCTTTCGGATCGAGTGAATGACCGTCGAATGATGCTTCCCGCCGAAGGACTTTCCGATCTCGGGAAGCGACGCGTTCGTCAGGGCCTTGCACAGGTACATCGCGACCTGGCGTGGCATCGCGACGGACTTCGAGTTGTTGCGCGACTTCAAATCGGCGAGTTTGAGTTGATAGTACTCGGCGACGAATTTCTGAATCGTGTCGATGGTGACGACCTTGTCTTCATGGCGGAGCACATCACGCAGCACTTCCTGCGCGAGCCCCATGGACATGTCACGCCCTGTCAAGGACGCGTACGCGAGGAGACGAATCAGAGATCCTTCGAGCTCGCGAATGTTCGACTTGATTCTGCCCGCGATGTAAAGCGCCACATCGTCCGGCAACGGCACGCCTTCGCTCTCAGCCTTTCGTTTCAGAATGGCCATTTTGGTTTCAAGATCCGGCGGCTGAATATCGGCGATCAAGCCCCATTCGAAGCGGCTGCGCAGGCGTTCTTCCAGTTCGCTGATTTGATGCGGCGGACAATCGCTGCTGAGCACGATCTGCTTCTGAGCATCATGGAGTGCATTGAACGTGTGGAAAAACTCGGTTTGTGTCCGTTCTTTGCCGACGATGAACTGAATGTCATCCACCAGCAGGACATCGACGCCGCGATAGCGCTCGCGGAATTCGAGGATGTGGTCGTACCGGATGGCATTGACCACTTCGTTCATGAAGCGCTCACCGGAGATGTACGTCAGCTTGAGATTCGCGTTGTGTGTCAGGACGTAGTGTCCGATCGCATGCATCAAGTGCGTCTTACCGAGTCCCACGCCGCCGTACAGAAACAGCGGGTTGTACGACCGCGACGGCGCTTCGGCGACGGCGCGGCATGCGGCATGGGCAAACTGATTTGACGATCCGACGATGAATGTTTCGAAGGAATACCGCGGGCTCAGGCCTGGATATTCACGATCGGACGATTCAGCATCGGCCTTTTCGGCGGCGGTGTGCGCCGGCGCGGCTCCCGCCGGCTCGAGCGCTTCAGGCATCAGCTCGACGCTGACGCCGGGCCGGCCGACTTCGATCAGCGCTTCGCTGATAACTCCCGTGTAGTGTTTGGTGAGCCATTCGACCGCAAGTCGATCCGTAACGCGGACGGCGAGCCGATCGCCACGATCCGCGGACAGTGTTGTTTGCTTGAACCAGGTGTCGTAGGTGTAGCGGTTGACCTTGGTTTCAATGCGCCCGAGGACTTCATCCCAAATCGTACCGGCCATTGCACGAACCCAAAGTCTGGTCCCAAGGAGAATGACTTTCGCCCCCGGAACCGCAGTTTTTTCGGCTAACTTGCGTTTACAATCCGTCCAAAAGGCCCGAAATCAGGCCCCAGGTCTCGGCTTTCGCCATGTGACAACCCCTGTTTTTGCTGTAGTTTACGGATACTTCCCTTCGGAAGGCCGCGATTTCCACAGTTTTTTCCACAGTTGTTGAAAACTCCCCGAAGATTTGGCCCCTTTTGAGGGGTCGCGAATCTACCACAGCCACAGAGACGCGCTCAACGTTGACACGGTTTTGCGCCCTTCGCTACGATGAGTGTTTCTCCGGGGTGCCTTGACATCCCACCGGGAGCCTCATGAAACGTACGTTCCAGCCTAACCGCCGCCGCCGCCGCCGGACCCATGGATTCCTGGTCCGCATGAGCACCAAGAATGGCCGCATCGTGCTGAAGCGCCGACGGGCGAAAGGGCGGAAACGGCTCACGGTTTCAACGTCCTGACATCCCGGTTCAGGCGGTCTTCCCGCGCTATGCCTGTGAAGTTTTGTCGCGCGGCACGGCTCCGATCTCGAGATCAGTTCGATCGCGTGCAACGCGGCGGGCGCCGCGTTTCTACCCGCCTCTTTACGCTGGTGGCGTCCCCAAATGTCCTGGGCCGGGATCGGCTCGGCATCATTGCGTCCCGCAAAGTGGGCGGGGCCGTCGTCAGAAACCGCGCAAAGCGTCGGATTCGTGAGGTTTTCCGGATGCGGGCGTCGCAAGGGGCGCCGCCGGCCGGTTGTTTCCTGGACCTCGTAGTCGTCGCGCGGTACCCCGTGACGGAAGCGCCGTTTTCGATAGTTGAAGCGGATTTTCAAGCTGCCCTTCGACAGCTTCGCGGAGTGAAATAGCAATATGACGATTTCACCGGGCGCCCGCCTGGGCATCCTGCTGATTCAGGCGTATCGGTTGCTCCTGGGTTCCTGGTTCGGCGGCGCCTGCCGATTCGAACCTTCCTGCTCGCACTACGCCATCGACGCGTTGCGGACGCACGGTCTCTTCCGGGGATCCTGGCTCGCCGCTCGACGTATCGCGCGCTGTCACCCGCTGGCTCAACCCGGATTCGATCCGGTTCCGCCACACGCCGGACGCTGAGATCGCGAGATCACCATGGAAAAACGTGTCTTCCTCGCGATCTGTCTGATGTTTCTCGTGCTCGCGCTCTACCAATACTTTCTCGTCCCGGTGCCGCCCCAGGCGCCCGTCCAGGCACCCGCGGCCGCCGACGTGAGCTCGCCCGGCACACCCGCGCAAGGTACGGCTCCAGCGCCGCCGGCCGCAGAACCCAAAGCCCCTGTCGCGAAGGCCCTCGTCGCAGACACCGAGGCTCATGAGATCGTCGTGGACACAGATCGCGTCCACGCTGTGTTCTCGTCCGCTGGCGGAACGCTCCGGAGTTGGAAACTGAAGCGCCACGACAACTACGAAGTCGTGCCGGTCGAGATGCCGAAGCAGCTGCCGCACCCGTTTACCCTCGCGACGGACGATCCCGAGCTTTCGAAAACCCTGGCGAACGCGCTCTACTTGCCGAGCAAGACTGAGTTGTCACTCGGTTCCAGTCCGGGGACGCTCAGCTTCGAATACCGCGACGCCAACGGACTCAATGCTCGCAAGACGTTTCAGTTCCAGCCGGCCGGCAAGCCATACCTCCTTGAAGTGACGGCCTCTGTTGACGTCAACGGCGCATCGCGTCCAGCCATCGTTCAGTTCGGGCCGGCGCTGGGGTTGGGGTACCAGCCGGACGGGTCGCGTCATGTGGACACGCAGGCGTTGCTGTTTCGCAACGACAAGGTCGAGCGAATGACGGCGAGCACGCTCGGGAAAACACCGACCTACGACGGCTCGTTTGAATTCGTGGGCGTGGAAGAACAGTATTTCCTGAGCGTTGCGCTGCCGGGAACGCAGGCGGTTCGAACGGAGTTCCAGCCGTTTGCTCAGCCACTCGCGAACGATCCGAAGGTCTCCCGCAAGTTCATTTCGTACAGCCTCGCCGTGCCCGGTCAGGCCAACATTCCCTTCTTCCTGGGACCGAAGGACTTCGACGAACTGAAGAAGGTCGACACGAATCTCGTCATGGCGATCGACTTCGGGTTTTTCCGGCCGATCGTCGTGCCGTTGCTCCAGGCGCTCAAGACGATCAACAGCTACGTCGGGAACTACGGCTGGTCGATCATCATCCTCACGATTCTGATCAACCTCCTGATCTTCCCTCTGCGTCATCGCAGTATGGTCTCGATGCGGAAGATGCAGGCCGCGCAGCCTGAGATCAAGGCCATCCAGGATCGCTACTCGAAGTACAAGCTCACCGATCCCGAGCGGCAAAAGATGAACCCTGAGCTGATGGCGCTCTACAAGGCCAAGGGCATCAATCCGGCCAGCGGCTGCGTGCCGATGCTGCTGACTTTCCCGATCCTGCTGGCGTTCTACGCGATGTTGTCGGGGGCCATCGAACTGCGCGGCGCGCCGTTCCTCTGGTGGATTCACGACCTGTCATTGCGCGACAGATACTTCATCACGCCGTTGCTCATGGGCGGGACCATGTTCTGGCAGCAGAAGATGATGCCCGCACCGTCCACAGATCCGCTGCAGGCAAAAATCCTGCTCTTGATGCCGGTCATCTTCACGGTGTCGTTCCTGTGGGCGCCGGCCGGCATGGTGCTTTACTGGCTCGTCAGCAACCTGATGGGCATCCTTCAGCAGTCCGTGACCCTGAAGATCATCGGCAAGCCGACGCGCCAGGTGCCGGCACCGAAGGGCCGTCCGGTAAAATCCGTCGGCAGCGCGAGCACGATCAAGACCTAGGACATCCGCATGAGCGCAGATCTCGACGCCAAAGTGATCGCATTTGTCGGCCAGGTGACGTCGGCTATGGGGCTCGCGCTCGAGACCCAGGTCGAAGAGACGCAGGACAACATCCGGTTGAATCTCAGCGGCGAAGGCGCCGACGTTCTGCTGCGTCGCAAAGGCGAGGCGCTCGATGCGCTGCAGGTGATCGTGAACACGGCCTTCGGCCGGGACGCTCGCGGCGATCGGCACTACGTCGTCGATGCGCTCGGTTTCCGCAAGAGCAAGGATGCCGAGCTGCGGCAGATGGCGATGTTCATGATGGAGAAGGTACGCGCGACGGGACGTCTCCAGGAGATCGGCCCGCTCAATCCGTACGCGCGCCGCATCGTCCACCTGACCGTGGCCGAGGACCCGACGCTCACGTCCGAAAGCACAGGCGACGCGTTCCTTAAGACCGTGGTGATTTCCCGCAAGGTCTGATCCTTCCGCACGCCCATGTTTGCCACCGACGACACCATCGTCGCGATCGCGACGCCTATGGGCCGCGGCGGCATCGGCGTTGTCCGATTGTCAGGACCTCGAGCCGTCACGATTGCGTGTTCGCTCGCCGGTCAACGGACCACTCTGACCCCCCGCCATGCCACGTTCGCGCGGCTCCTGGATCCCGCGGAGCCGAATCGTCCGGTCGACCAGGTGGTGCTGACGCGCTTCGAGGCACCGCACTCGTACACCGGCGACGAAGTCGTTGAAATCAGCGGCCACGGCAGCCCTGTGCTGCTCGCACGTATCGTGGCGCTCGCACTGACGGCCGGGGCGAGGCTGGCGGAGCCGGGCGAATTCACGTTGCGCGCGTATCTCAACGGCCGGATGGACCTCGTGCAGGCGGAGGCCGTCGCGGATCTCGTCGATGCCGTCACCCCCGCGCAGGCGCGCACCGCGATGGATCAACTCGAGGGCACGCTGACCGGCGCGATCGCGCGCGTCGATGCCACGCTCTTCGACTTGGCCGCGCGCCTCGAGGCGTCGCTCGACTTTCCCGATGAGGGGTTTCACTTCGTCACGCGCGACGAGACCGCGCGAGACCTGGCGCGGATTCGCACCGACCTCGAGGCGCTCGTTCGCAATGGCCGCGCCGGCCGCGTGTTGCGCGAGGGCCGCATGGTCGTGATCGTGGGCGCGCCGAATGCCGGGAAATCGAGCCTGTTCAATGCACTCGCCGGTGCGGATCGCGCGATCGTCACGGATGTGCCCGGCACGACACGCGACGTGCTGACCGAGCGCGTGGACATTGCCGGCATCCCCATCACGCTCGTTGACACCGCCGGGCTCCGCGATGCGCAGGATCCGATCGAGGCTGAAGGCGTGGAACGTGCGCAGCAGGCGCGCCGCGTCGCTGCTCTATCGGTCGTGGTGCTCGATCGTGCGGCGGCGTTCGGCGAGATCGAACAACGCATCCTGCGCGAAACCGCCGAGCCGAGAGTGATCGTCGCCAGCAAATCCGACCTGCCGTCGACGTGGGCGCTGTCAGCGCTCGGGCCGGCGACCGGACCGATCCTCGCCGTGTCCGCACTATCCGGTGAAGGTCTGGGTGCGTTGCGCGACGCGATCGTGGCGGCCCTCGTCGATCGCGAAGAATTCCGCGACGCGCCGATCATCACCAACGTCCGCCACGTCGGACTCGTTGAAGCGGCCGTTGCGTCCATGACGCGGGCGGCCGAAGCGCTCGCGGCCGGTGCGACGGAAGAATTGATCCTGACGGATCTCGCGGCCGCGCGACATTCGCTCGAAGAGATCACCGGTACGCGCACGGCCGACGATCTGCTGCATCACATCTTCGCCAGGTTCTGCGTCGGCAAATAGCGATGTCTGTTCCAGAGTTCGACGTCGTCGTCATCGGGGCTGGCCACGCAGGATGCGAAGCTGCGTGGGCGGCCGCGCGGCTGGGTTGCCGCGTTGGGCTGTGCACGCTCTCTCCTGAGACCGTCGCGCTGATGCCTTGCAATCCCGCGATTGGCGGGACTGCGAAGGGCCATCTCGTGCGCGAGATCGACGCACTCGGCGGCCTGATGGGCCTCGCGATTGATGCGACCGCGCTGCAATTCAAACTGCTCAACCGAAGCCGCGGACCGGCAGTCTGGTCGCCGCGTGCACAGGCTGACAAGCGACGCTATGGCGCGTGGGTTCGGGACGTGCTGAGCGCGGAATCCAATGTCACCTGGCTGTTCCGGCGCGCGGGACGGCTGCTCTTCTCGACTGACGGGATCACCGGCCTCGCGTTCGAAGAGGGCGATGCGGTCCGATGCCGATCGATTGTGGTGACGACCGGCACGTTTCTCAACGGTCTCGTCCACATCGGCGATGAACAGCGTCCGTCGGGTCGCGCCGGCGAGCCGCCCACGCGCGAGCTCGCGGAATCGCTCCGCGGCGTGGGATTCGAGATGGGCCGGCTCAAGACCGGCACACCGCCCCGACTCGATCGCCGGTCGATCGACTTTTCGCGATTCGCGGAAGCCCTGGGCGATGATCCGATTGTTCCGTTCTCATTTCTGTCCGAACAGATCACGCGAGATCAGATCGCGTGTCACGTCCTGTACACGACCGAGCGCGTGCACGAGATCGTGCGGTCGCACATCGGCCGATCGCCGCTGTTCAACGGTCAGATAACCGGGATCGGTCCACGCTACTGCCCATCCCTCGAGGACAAGGTGATGCGGTTTCCGGACCGCGAGCGGCACCAGATCTTTCTGGAGCCTGAAGGCGTCGATGTCGACGAGACGTATGTCAACGGCCTGTCGATGAGTCTGCCGCGCGACGTCCAGCACGCGATTGTCCGCGCATTGCCTGGGCTCGAAGACGCCGTCATGCTGCGTCCCGCGTACGCCGTTGAATACGATTTCATTCAGCCGACGGAACTCGATCGCGGGCTGCAGACGAAGCGCCTGCCACGACTCTTTCTCGCCGGCCAAATCAACGGCACGTCGGGCTACGAGGAAGCGGCCGCGCAGGGTCTGATGGCCGGGTTGAATGCGGCGCGCGCCGCGCGGGATCTGCCGTCGGTGGTGCTCGGACGTGACGAAGCGTACATCGGCATTCTCGTGGACGATCTCGTCACGCGGGGATGTCTCGAGCCGTACCGCATGTTTACATCGCGTGCGGAACATCGTCTGCGTCTCCGCATCGACAACGCGGATCTCCGGCTCACGCCGACCGGCCGATCGGCCGGGCTCGTCAGCGATTCGAGATGGGCGGTGTTCGAGGCACGGCGCGATCGGCTGGAACGCAACCGGCGATCGGTGGCGGACACGCGTGTCGACGTCGAAGGCGTGCGCATGATGGCGTCACAGGCGCTCGCACGTCCGCACGTGAGGCTCGAGCAGCTGATCGCGCGGGGCTTGCCGATCGAAGTCTCCCCCTCTCGGGGCGAGTTGGATCTCGCGACGCTCGACGCCGAGTTCAAGTACGACGGCTACCTCCGGCAGCACGCGCGACAATGGTCGCGCGCCCGGGCGCAGGAATCCCGTGAAATCCCGGAGAGTTTCGATTACGCCGGCATTCCGGGATTGTCTCGCGAGGTCGTCGAGCGTCTCAGCGCGATTCGCCCCGCCACGATCGGCCAGGCTGGACGAATCCCGGGCGTGACGCCTGCCGCCGTCGCGATCGTGGCGGCCCGACTCACCCGGCACC
>JADMIO011430570.1_pt1 | contig 24054 bp, 20 predicted proteins | sample 8958161 | NCBI WGS metagenome assembly JADMIO01 (sample SAMN16585339, study PRJNA669376) | soil metagenome | isolation source: Crop rotation soil | place: USA: Cullars Rotation, Alabama | collected 2011
CGCGACAACTTGTCCACGTGGAATTCTAAGCTTAGGATCCCAATGTGCTGGAAAGTCGACATCGTGCGCGCGATCCGCGCCGACGGCGTGACCATCCTGCTGATCGAGCATGTGATGCAGGCGGTGATGAGCCTCGCCGAGCACGTCTATGTGCTGAACGACGGCCGCATCATCGCCGACGGCGCGCCGAAGGCCATCGCCAACGAGCCGAAAGTCGTCGAGGCCTATCTCGGCCGCGGCGCGGCGGCACGGATGGGCGCGCATGCTTGAGGTCAGCGCCCTGCGCGCCGGCTACGGCGCCGTCGAGATCCTGCGCGGCGTCGACCTGCGCGTCGATGCCGGCGAGATCGTCGCCCTGTTGGGCAGCAATGGCGTCGGCAAGTCGACGCTCAACAACAATGTCAGCGGCCTGTACCGCCCGTTCGCCGGTCGTATCGTCTTCGAAGGCCGCGACATATCGGGCGCCGCGCCGCAGGACATCGTCGAATCCGGCCTGATCCAGGTGCCGGAGGGCCGCCGTGTCTTCCCCAATCTCAGCGTGCGCGAGAATCTCGAGCTCGGCAGCTATCGCCGCGGCCGCCCGCGACGCGCCGCCAACCTGGCCCGCGTCGTCGAGGTCTTCCCGCGCCTGAAGGAGCGATTCACCCAGAAGGCCGGCACGCTGTCCGGCGGCGAGCAGCAGATGCTGGCGATCGGCCGCGCGATGATGGCCGAGCCCAAGCTGCTGATCCTCGACGAGCCGTCGCTGGGCCTCTCGCCACTGCTGGTCGAGACCATGTTCACGCTGATCCAGAAGCTCAACGCCGATGGGCTCGCAATCCTGCTGGTCGAGCAGAATGTCGTGCAATCGCTGGCCATCGCCCATCGCGCATATGTGTTGGAGAACGGTGTTGTCGCCATGAGCGGGCCCGCGCAGGATCTCGCCGCCGATCCCGATCTGCGCCGCTCCTATCTCGGATTGTGAGGACACCATGCCCGGCTATTCGTCAGCCCTGATCGTCGGCACCGGTCCGGGTCTCAGCGCCTCGCTCGCGCGCCTGTTCACGCGCGAGGGCATGAAGGTGGCACTCGCCGCACGCAACACCGACAAGCTCGCGGCGCTGGCCGCCGAAACCAAGGCCGCAACCTTCGCCTGCGACGCCACCGACGCTGCACAGGTCGCCAAACTCTTCCAGGACGTCGAGCGCGCGATCGGCACACCCGATGTCGTGGTCTACAACGCCTCGGCGCGGGCGCGCGGATCGGTGGCCGAGCTGGCGCCGGCCGACGTGCAGCGCGCGATCCAGATCAGCGCCTTCGGCGGCTTCCTCGTCTCGCAGGAAGCGGCCAAGCGCATGCTGCCCAAGGGCCACGGCGCCATCCTGCTCACCGGCGCTTCGGCCAGCGTCAAGGGCTATGCCCTGTCGGCACCGTTCGCGATGGGCAAGTTCGCGCTGCGCGGCCTGGCGCAGAGCATGGCGCGCGAGCTGGCGCCCAAGGGCATCCATGTCGCGCACTTCGTGATCGACGGCGGTATCCGCTCGGCCGTGCGTGCCGATCCGGCCAACAACCCGGACTCGCTGCTCGACCCCGACGCGATCGCCGCCAGCTACCTCCACGTGCTGCAGCAGCCGCGCAGCGCGTGGACGTGGGAGGTCGAGTTGCGTCCCTGGGTCGAGACGTTCTGAAACAAACCCCGTCGTCCTGAGCGAAGCCGCGAAGCGGCGCAGTCGAAGGACCTTCTCTCAACCGCTTCATTGTTCAGGTTGAGAGAAGGCCCTTCGACTACGCTTCGCTCCGCTCAGGGCGACGGGAAGTGATTATGACGCCGCCGAGGTAATATTTCGCGGCACCTCGCGGAACGGCTTCTCCGCGTCGATGCTCGACTCCTTCGGCATCTTCAGCACGCGCTCGGAGATGATGTTGCGCTGAATCTCGTCGGTACCGCCGGCGATCGAGCACGCCGGCACCGAGATCAGGATCTCGGCGATCGTGCCATTGAGCTCGCCATCCTCGCCGCTCAGCAGCGCATTGGCGCCGCTCATCGCGGTGTGCACGCGCGCCGCCGCACGGGCGACGTGGCTGGAGATCAGCTTGCCGAGCGAGCCTTCCGGCCCCTGCGGCCGCCCCTGCTCCTGTGCGGTGCGCGCACGGCGCGCCAGCCACTCCGCCGACTTCGACATGATCAGCAGCTTGGCGATCTCCTGGCGCACGACCGGATCGTTGATCTTGCCGGTCTCCTTGGCGCGCGGGATCACGAGGTCGACGCGACCGGCACGCTGCGGATACCACTTGTAGGGCTCCATCGTCGTGGCGATCTCGGCACTCTCCTCCTCGTAGATGCGCCCCTCGCGCTTGCCGCTGGTGCTGGCCAGCGCGCGCATGCCGTCGGCGCCGCGACGCTCGTGCATCAACGTCGTCGTCGCCACGGTCCAGCCATCGCCGCCGTGCTCGAGCATGAATTCCGGCTCGACAATGGCGTCCTTGAAGAAGACCTGGTTGAACGAGGCGTGGCCGTTCATCTGCTTGAGCGGATACACCTCGACGCCCGGCTGCTTCATATCGATGATGAAATAGCTCAGGCCCTTGTGCTTGCGCGCATCCCAGTCGGAGCGCGCCAGCAGCAGGCCGAAATTCGCCTTGTGCGCGCTGGTGTTCCAGACCTTCTGGCCGTTGATCACCCACTTGTTGCCTTTGAGGTCCGCGCGCGTCACCGCGCCGGCGAGGTCCGAGCCGCTGCCCGGCTCGCTGAACAGCTGGCACCAGGTGTCCTCGCCGGTGAGGATGCGGCGCAGGAACTTCTCCTTATGCAGGTCGCTGCCATGCGCGAGGATGGTTGCGGCCGCCAGGGTGCGGATGCCCGCCTTGGCGACGCCCACCGCGCCGATGCGCGCGAACTCCTCGTCGACCACGGGCACGAGGCCGACCGGCAGGTCGCGGCCGTACCACGCCTTCGGCCAATGCGGCGCGCCCCAGCCCGAGTCGCACAGCTTGTTGCGCCACTCGACGAGGCCGAGCTTCGGATCCCAGTTCTTTGCCAGCCAGTCACGGACTTCGGCGCGGACGGTGGCTTCGTTGATCTCGCTCATGGTTCCGTCCTCCCTTACGCGGCCCAGCGCTGCATCATCAGCTCGCGGTGATAGTGGGCATCGCCCAGCATCACTTCCGAGCTCTTGGCGCGCTTGAACCAGAGGTGTGAGTCGTTGTCCCAGGTGAAGCCGATGCCGCCATGCACCTGGATGCAGTGGATCGCCGTCTGCAGCGCCGCCTCCGACGCGCCGGCCTTGGCCAGCGACGACAGCGCTGGCAGGTCCTTGTCGTCCTCGTCGGCCGCCGCTGCGGCGTAGTAGGCGGCCGCCTTGGCGAGCTCGACATCGACCAGCATGTCGGCCTGCTTGTGCTTCATCGACTGGAAGGAGGCGATCGGCCGGCCGAACTGCATGCGCATCTTCGAGTAGTCGAGCGCGCTCTCGCGCAACTTCTCGGCCACGCCCACCATCTCGTTGGCCAGGCACACCGCCGCGCGGGTCAGGGTCTTGGTGAATGGCGCCGCGGCACCGCCGATCGCGCCCAGCGGCGTGGCATCGACTCCGTTGAAAGTCAGCTTCGCCAGCTTGCGCGTCGGGTCCATACCTTTCAGCAAGCGGCGCTGCAGGCCCGGCGCGTCACCGCGTACGGTGAACAGCGACAGGCCCTGCTCGCCGGTCGATCCAGGCGCACGCGCCAGCACGACGATGAGATCGGCGGTGTGGCCGTCGATCACGAAGCTCTTGGTGCCATCGAGCTTGTAGCCGCTACCCGACTGGGTGGCCGTCATGCGCACGCCTGCGGCGTCCCAGTTGCCATGCTCCTCGCTGAAGGCGACCGTCGCCACGGTCTCGCCCGAAGCAATGCCAGGCAGCAGCGCCTTTTTCTGCGCTTCGTCGCCGGCATCGAGGATGGCGTAGGCCGCCATGGTCGAGGCGAAGAGCGGCGCGCAGAGCACGGTGCGTCCCGCTTCCTCCAGCACGATGCACAGTTCCGAGCAGCCGAAGCCCTGGCCGCCATAGGCCTCCGGGATCGCCACCGCGGTCAGGCCGATTTCCTGGTTGATCTTCTTCCAGGCATCGCGGTCCCACCCTGTCTCGGTGTCCATCAGGCGCCGGACTTCCTTGGTGGGCGACCTGCCCTCCAGGAACCGTCGCAGGATCGAGCGGAATTCCTCCTGCTCGCTGGTGAAACTGAAGCGCATGGCCTGATCCTCCCGGACCGCACTGTAGTGGGAACCGCTGCCGGCGGGGAATCATTGGTGATAGGTTGGGAACGCAAGGCTTGGCCCGACAGGCGGAATGCTTATGGCGAACGATACCGGCGTCCCTGTTTTCGACACGATCCGCTGGCCCTTCGACAACAGCTACGCGCGGCTGCCGGAGCGCTTTTACGCGCGCCTGCCGCCGACGCCAGTGGCTGCACCGAGGCTGGTGAAGCTCAACGAGCCGCTGGCGCGCGAGCTCGGCCTCGACCCGCGCCACCTGTCCAGTCAGGCCACCGTCGAGATGCTGGCCGGCAACCGCATCGCCGAGGGCTCCGAGCCGATCGCGCTCGCCTATGCCGGCCACCAGTTCGGCAATTTCGTGCCGCAGCTCGGCGATGGCCGCGCCATCCTGCTGGGCGAGGTGGTCGACACCAAGGGCGTGCGCCGCGACATCCAGCTCAAGGGGTCCGGCCCCACGCCCTTCTCGCGCCGCGGCGACGGCCGCGCGGCACTGGGGCCAGTGCTGCGCGAGTACATCGTCAGCGAGGCGATGTACGCGATGGGCATTCCGACTACGCGCTCACTGGCCGCCGTGATCACCGGCGAGCAGGTCTATCGCGAGACCGCGCTGCCCGGCGCCGTGCTGACCCGCGTGGCGTCGAGTCACGTCCGCGTCGGCACCTTCCAGTATTTCGCTGCCCGCCAGGACGTCGATGCGCTGCGGCTGCTGGCCGATCACGTCATCGCACGCCACTATCCGGATGTCGCGGCAGGCGACTACCGCGCGCTGTTCGAGGCGGTGCTGGGACGCCAGGCGGCGTTGGTCGCGCGCTGGATGCTCGTGGGATTCATCCACGGCGTGATGAACACCGACAATAGCTCGATCGCTGGCGAGACCATCGACTACGGTCCGTGCGCCTTCATGGACACCTATCATCCCAACACAGTGTTCAGCTCCATCGACCAGGGCGGCCGCTATGCCTACGCCAACCAGGGCCGCATCGCCGTGTGGAACCTTGCGCGTTTTGCCGAGACGTTGCTGCCGCTGTTCGACGAGGACGACGACAAGGCGCTGGCCCAGGCCAACGAGTCGCTGCAGAAATTCTCCGGCCTGTTCGCCGATGCCTGGTTCGCTGGCCTGCGGCGCAAGCTCGGCCTGACCGACGCGCAGCCCGACGACGAGAAGCTGGCGCAGGACCTGCTGAACACCATGGCCGCCAACAGCGCCGATTTCACGCTCACCTTCCGCAAGCTTTGCGATGCAGCCGCCGATCCTGCAGCCGACCGGGCGGTGCGCGACCTGTTCGTCGATCCGACAGCCTATGACTCCTGGGCCGTCCGGTGGCGCGAGCGCCTGGCTGGCGATCCAGCGGCAAGACGTGCCGCGATGCAGTCGGTCAACCCGGCCTACATCCCGCGCAATCATCGTGTCGAGGCGGCGCTGGCGGCGGCGACTGACGGCAACTTCCTGCCCTTCGAGGAACTGCTGGTGGTGCTGTCGCGGCCCTTCGAGGATCGGCCCGAGTTCGCCGCCTATGCCGATCCGCCGCTGGAGGAAGAGCGGGTGTTGCGTACCTTCTGCGGCACCTGAGGCGATTGCCCGCAGGCCACGGGAGCGCTACAGCGGGGCATCGGGAGGATGCCGCGTTATGGACAGCTTCGATTACATCGTCGTCGGCGCCGGCTCGGCGGGCAGCATCGTCGCCAGCCGGCTGAGCGAGGACGAGAGGAGCACGGTCTGTGTGCTCGAGGCCGGCCCCAGCGACTGGCACCCGATGATCCATATCCCGGCCGGCTTCATGTACACCCTGGTCAATCCCAAGGTGAACTGGCTCTACACCTCGGAGCCCAGCGAGTGGACCGGCGGCCGGCGCATCGCGGCGCCGCGCGGCAAGACGATCGGCGGCTCGGGCTCGATCAATGGCCACATCTACAATCGCGGCCAGCGCATGGATTTCGACGGCTGGGCGCAGCGCGGCAATCACGGCTGGGGCTATGCCGACGTGCTGCCCTACTTCCGGCGCACCGAGAAGCGCATCGGCGAGAGCGACGAGACCTTCCGCGGCCGCGACGGGGCGCTCGACATCCTCGATCTCGACTGGCGCGACCCGCTGTGCGAGGCCTTCATCGAAGGCGCGGTGCAGATGGGCATCCCGCGCAACACCGACTACAACGGCACCAGGCAGGCCGGCGTCAGCTACGTGCAGCGCCTGGTGCGCAACGGCCGACGCTTCAGCTCGGCGCGCGCCTACCTGCATCCGGCGATGAAGCGGCCGAACCTCACTGTGCGCACGAATGCGCATGCGACCGAGATCATCTTCGAAGGCAAGCGCGCCGTCGGCATCCGCTATCTCAAGGGCGGCCGCGGCGGCACGCCGATGGAAGTGCGCGCCAACAAGGAGGTCATCCTGTGCGGCGGCACGGTGAACTCCCCGCAGCTGCTGCAGGTCTCCGGTGTCGGCCCGTCGGCGCTGCTGCAGTCGCACGGCATCGCGGTGAAGCATGACCTGCCGGGCGTGGGCGAAAACCTGCGCGACCACTACGCGCCGCGTTTCGTTGCCCGCGTGAAGAACGCGACGACAATCAACGAGCGCTCGCATGGACTCAACCTGGTGGGCGAGGTGCTGAAATACGCCTTCACCCGCAAGGGCATCCTCTCGCTCAACCCGACCTTGATCTACGTGTTCTGGAAATCCGACGAGCGCGTCGACAATTACGACCTGCAGCTCACTTTCACGCCGGCGAGCTACAAGGAGGGCGTGCAGTCCAAGCTCGACGACGAGCCGGGCATGACCATTGCGTCATGGCAGCAGCGGCCCGACAGCGTCGGCTACATTCGCGTGAAGTCGAGCGACCCGCTGCAGGCGCCGATCATCCAGCCCAATTACCTCAGCGCCGAAAGCGACCGCCACGTGCTGCTGGCCGGCATGAAGCTGGCGCGCCGACTGCTCGCGTCCAAGCCGCTGGCGCCCTACTACGACCACGAGGTCTATCCGGGCGCCAAGGTGCGGTCCGACGATGAGCTGATGCAGGCCGCCAAGGAGCGCGGCACGACCACGTTCCATCTCATGGGCACCTGCCGCATGGGCCCCGAGAGTGACCCGACGTCGGTGGTCGACGATCAGCTGCGCGTGCGTGGGCTGGAGGGTCTGCGCGTGGTCGACGCCTCGATCATGCCGACCATGCCGTCGGCCAATCTCAACGCCTCCGTACTGATGATCGCCGAGAAGGGCGCCGACATGATCTGCGGCCGTCAGCCGCTCGAGGCGACGATCCTCAAGGACTGAAGCGGCTCACTCCTTCCACACGCCCCACGGGATCGGGCGGTCGGCGGCCCAGCTCTTGTAGCCGCGCACGTTGGCGCGGGTGCCGTCGATGTTGGGGTCGTAGTAGAAGCCGATGATCGGCACCTGCTCGGCCATCATCTTGTGCAGCTGCAGGAAGATCTCCTTGCGCCGCGCCTCGTCGCCGGTGCGCAGGCTCTCCGCCAGCAGTTCGACCGCCTTGGGATCGTCCCACTGCGCCCACTTGGACTTCGACTTGTCGGCGATCAGCGCGGCGTACATCAGGCCGGGGTCGAGGCGCGCGGAGTAGCCGAAGGACTGCACCTGGAAATTGCCCTTGAGGTAGTTGTCGAGCTGCGTCGCCCAGTCGAGCGTCTCGAGCTCGACCTTGAAACCGGCCGCGGTCAGCATCGCCTGCACGATCACCGAGCGCTCGTACATGCCGACATAGCGCTTGTTGGTCTGGATCTTGATGACCTCGCCCTTGTAGCCGGCCTCCTTCAGCAGCGACTGCGCGCGCGCCGGATCGAACTTCGGCCACTCCAGGAAGCGTTTGTCGAAGTAGACGCTGGACTCGCTGACGACAGACGGATTGCCCTTCACCAGCCCGTTGCTGCGCGCCTCGGCGATCTGGTCGAGATCGATGGCGTGCGCCATGGCCTGGCGGATCTTGACGTTGGACATCAGCCCGTCCTGCGTCTGGATCAGCAGTGGTCCCCAGCTCAGACCCGGCGTGGTCAGGATGCTCACGCCACGCTTCTTCAGGTCGTCGATGCGCGTGGTGTCGACGCCCGGCAGGATATCGACGGCACCGGTCAGCAGAGCCGCCTCCGCCGCGTTGGCGTCGGGGATCACGCGGAAGATCACGGTGTCGGCATAGGCGACACGCGCGCCGGAATAGCCGTCCTGTTTCTCCGTCGACGGCTTGTAGTCGGCGTGGCGCTCCAGGGTGATCGTGTCGCCGCGCTTCCAGTCCTTGAGCTTGTAGACGCCCGAGCCGATCGGCGTCACCCACTTGCCGTCCGCGCCGACACTGGCGGGATGCGCCACCAGCACGTGGCACTGCACGTTGGCGAGCTGCTTGAGGAAGATCGCCTGCGGTGCCTCGAGCTTGTAGACCACGGTCAGCGGATCGGGCGTCTCGAGCGCCACCACCTTCAACCCGCTGCTGCCGTCGAAGGAGCGTTTGCAGTTCCAGCCGGCCTGTCCCATCAGCCGATCCCAGGTCCATTTCACCTCGGTAGAGGTCACTGGCGCGCCGTTATGGAAGCGCGCGCCCTCGCGGAGCTTGAAGGTGTAGGTCTTGCCGTCGTCGGAGACCGTCCAGGACTGCGCAAGCGCCGGTCCGACGCTGAGATCCATGCGGTGTGCCACCAGACCCTCGAACAGGATCTGGATCACTGTGTCGGTGTTGGCGTCGCGATTGATGCCCGGCTCAACGCTGCGGATGTCGGAGTTCAGCGCGATCGTCAGCGTGCCGCCGGTCTTCTGCGCCACGGCTGGTGTCGCCAGCGTGGCGGCGGCCAAGGCGGCGAGGATCAGTCTCTTCATGGCTTGTCTCCCAGGACGCCGGAGAAGAAGTCGGTAACGGCGGGAATCATCGGCTCGACGCGATGCGCGACGCCGGGCACGACGTCGTGGCGCACCTTGATGCCGGCGGCCTCGAAGCTGGCTTTCAGCAGGCGAAGGCGGTTCTGCCGATCGCCGCCGGCGATGTCGGCGCCATCCATCCACCACGAGCCGCCGGGTTTGATGGTGATCTCCCAGGTCTCGGTGTCGTCGCCGCCCACGACCATATGCACCGGCACGCTGCGGATCGCCTCGATATCAAGCCTCTTGCCGAACACCGCATCGAAATTGCGTACGCCGACCCAGAAATCATGTTCGCGATCGAGCAGCGTGACGACACCCGGCGCGCCGATCGACACCGCCGACAGCCGCTCAGGATGGAGATAGAGAAAACGATGGGCGAAATGCCCGCCGCCGGAGAAGCCGAAGAGCGCGAAGCGCCGCGTATCGATGGCGTACTTGCCGGCAATTTCGTCGACCATCGACAGCAGCACGGCGTCGTAGTGCAGCGGGCCGGCGCGCAGGAGCTTGTAGCTCGACAGATCGTCGGGCGAGGTGATGCCGCCGGGAAACAGCGGCGCCAGCACGATGAAGCGGTGGCGGTCGGCGAAGTCGGCGAAGGCCTCGCGGTACAGCGTCATCAGCCGCGCCGTGCCGTGCACCGCCACCAGCAGGCGGTAGTGCCGCGCGTCCGCCGGCTCGAACTCTTTTGGAACGTACGCGCACCAGGAAAAGCGCGGATCCATCCGGCTTGCCCAGATCGTGGTGCGTCCACGGTCGTAGTAACCGAGCGCCATTTTCCTCACACCCCAACTGGCGGCGACTCACGCATATTTTTATGGCGATGAAAAGCACTGTTTCGCTTTGGCCGCGCCGATATGCGATAATGCCGCCGGTCAGGGAGGAGCTTGTATTGGCCAAGGCCCAGGGCAACGCCGTCGGCGCGACACCACTGCAGAACGAATTGGCGCGCCAGATCCTCGCCCACATCGAGACCGAGGCGCTGCCGCCCGGCGCGCCGGTGCGCGAGCTGGTGCTGGCGCGCGCCTTCGGCGTCTCGCGCACGCCGGTGCGCGCGGCGCTGGGCGTGCTGGAGGGCCTCGGCTACGTGAAGCTCAGCCCCGGCCGCGGTTTCGTGCTGGCGCGCAAGCTCAACGGCGCCAAGCCCGCCTCGGTCCGGTTGCCACGCTCACCCTTCGACGACCTCGGTAATGCCCTGCTCGCCGACCGCGCACGCGGGCGCATCCCGCTGGAGGTCTCAGAAGCCGAGCTGATGCCGCGCTACGGCGTCTCGCGCGGCACGCTCAGGCGCGTGCTGATGAAGCTGGCCGACGATGGGCTGGTGCGCCGCCAGCGCGGCCATGGCTGGCGCTTCGCCGAGGCACTCGATTCGCGCGAGCAGGTCGGCGAGAGCTATCGCTTCCGCCTGATCGTCGAATGCGCCGGGCTGCGCGAGCCGACTTTCTCGGTGAACCTCGACGAGCTGCGCCGGCTGCGCGAGGCGCACAAGGCGCTGTTGCCCAACGGCAAGCCGGTCGACGTGCGGGTGTGGATCGAGACCAACCGCGCCTTCCACGAAACGCTCGCGCAATGGTCGGGCAACCGCTACCTGCTCGAAGCCGTGCGCCGGCAGAACGCGCTGCGCCGCTTCGGCGAGGTCAGCACGTTTCCGCGGCTAGCTCCCGATCGCGTCGCGCAGTCCTCGCGCGAGCATCTGGCGATCCTCGACGCCATCGAATCAGGCGACCGCGAATGGGCGGCGACGCTCCTGCATCGCCACCTCGACCTCACCCTGCGCGTCTATGGCGGCGCCGGCGGTGCGCCGACGCGCGAGGCCGATCAGGAGAAGAACGGATCGATCGGCGTGCGCAGCCCGGCGCGCGCCTCGATCGCCTCGGCCGCCTCCAGGCAGAGATCCTCGCGATAGCGACCGGCGATCAGCTGCACGCCCACCGGCAGGCCGCTGGCCACGCCCGTGGGCACGGCGATCGCCGGCAGCCCGAGCACCGGCACGGCCATCTCGATCGACTGCGCGCGCATCATGTGCTGGGTCGTCGGCACGTCGATCAGGTCGAGGCCGACCTTGAACGGCAGTTCGGCACAGCTGTGCGTGAGGATCAGCGGCCTCTCCTCGAGGAAGAGCTGCCACAGCCGCAGCAGCCGGTCGCGCTCCATCAGCGCTTCGACGACATCCTTCGCGTCGTAGTCAGGCAGGGCCTTGAGCCACAGATCCAGCGAGGTCCGGATGCCGTGGTCGCCGTACTTCTCGACCACCGGTGCCAGGCCGGCCTTGATGTCGCCCATGCCGATGCGGGGCCACAGGTCGATCACCGTGCCCATCTCGGGCGGCGAGACCTCCTCGACGATGTAGCCGGCGTCGGTGAGCCACGAGGCGGCCTGCCGGATCGCCGCGGCGATCTCGGGCGCGACACCGCCGCGGTCGGCGGGATCGATCACCATCGCCACGCGCATCGGCTTCTTCACCGGCGGGCCCTCGAAGGGGACATCGACGCAGCGATTGTCGTAGGGGCTGGCGACGGACATCGCCTGGAACGCCGCGCGCGCATCGCGCACCGTGCGGGTCAGCGGCCCCTGGACGGCCATCAGCGCGCCCGAGATCTGCCGGCGCGCCGTTGAGGTGAAGTTGAAGCTGGGGATGCGCCCGTAGGTCGGGCGCAAGCCCACCAGGCCGCAGCAATAGGCGGGAAAGCGCACCGAGCCGGCGATGTCGTTGCCATGGGCGATGGCGCCGATGCCGGCCGCGGTCGCCGACGCCGCGCCGCCGCTCGAGCCGCCCGCCATGCGATCCTTGTTCCAGGGATTGAGTGTCAGACCATGCAGTTCGTTCTCCGTCGACCAGCGCATCGAGAAGGCCGGCGCGTTGGTGCGGCCGACGATGATCATCCCCGAGGCGCGCATGTTGGCGATCACCGGGTTGTCCCGATCCGCCATCAGGTTCTTGAACTCGACCACGCCGCCGTCGGTCGGACAGCCCTTCTGGTCGAGGTTGACCTTCGTGGTCGCCGGCACGCCGTGCAGCGGGCCAATCGTGTCGCCGCGCGCCAGCGCCTTGTCGGCCGCGTCAGCGGCGGCGAGCGCCTCGTCATGCAGCGCGAGCGTGATGGCGTTGATGGTCGGGTTCACCGCGTCGAGCCGTTTGAGCGTGTCGCTCACCACCTCGCGCGCCGAAACCTTCTTGGCGCGAATCAGCGCCGCCGTCTCGACGCCGTCGAGCTTCCACAGATCGTTCATTTGCCCCACCCCTACTCTTTCCACACGCCCCAGAAGCGTTCGTTGCCCGCCGGCCAGGTGCGATAACCGCGCACCTTGGGCGCCGCGGCAGAGATCTCGACCGGATTGTAGATGCCGATGATCGGCACCGCGTCGGCCATGCGCAGATGCAGCGCCTCGAACAGCCGCTTGCGCTCCACCGGGTCCGACGACGCCTTAGCGGCATCGAGCAGTCCCGCCGCTTCCGCGTCATCCCATTGCAGGAACGGAAACTTCGTCTTGTCGCCGACCAGCGAGGAGAAGCCCAGCGCCGGATCGAGTCGCGCGGAGTAGATGAACGAGGACATCTGGAACTTGCCGCTGCCGTAGTTGGCCAGCTGCGTCGCCCAGTCAAGCGTCTCGAGCTCGACCTTCATGCCGACCGCTTCGAGCATCGCCTGCACCATGACCGCTGCGTCGAAGTAGCCGCCGGAGCGCGCATTGGTCTGGATGCGCAGGGTCTGGCCGGCATAGCCCGCCTCCTTGAGCAGGCGCTTAGCCTTGGCGATGTCGAGCTCGGGCCACTCCAGGAAGGTCTTGCCGGCATAGGGGCTGGCCACCGGCACCGCCGACGGGTTGGGGCCGGCGAGGCCGAACGACAAAGCCGAGGCCAGCTCCTTGCGATCGATGGCATGGGCGATCGCACGACGCACACGCACGTCGGCGAGCAGCGGATCGCGGGTCTGCAGCAGGATCACCTGCCAGCCGAAGCTCGGCTGCACGGAGACCTGCATGTCGCGCTTCTTCATATCCTCGATATCGTTGGGCGAGATCACCGGCGCGACGTCGATGTTGCCGGCCATCAGCGCCGTCTTCATCACCGACAGGTCAGCAATCACGAGGAAGCGAATTCGCTCGGCGAACGCGGCCTTGCCGCCGGCCATGCCGTCGCGCGCGCCGGGCAAGGACTTGTAGCCCTCGAAGCGCGCCAGCTCGATCTGCCGGCCGCGCTGCCAGTCCTTGATCACATAGGGCCCGGTCGAGACCGGCGCCTTCCACGCGCCGTCGGCGCCGACCGAGTCCGGATGCAGGATCGCGGCATTGCACTGCAGGTTGGCCATGCCGATCAGGAACAGGCCGGACGCCTCGCTCAGGCGAAACACCACAGTGCGATCGTCCGCGGCCTCGACGGCCTCGACCTTCGGTCCCTGCGCACCGTCGAAGAAACGGATGCATTGCCACTGGGTCTTGGGATCGAGGTAACGCTTCCAGCTCCACACAACTTCGGTAGCCGTGAGCTTGGCACCGTTATGGAACGTCACGCCCTCGCGAATCTTGAAACGATAGGTACGGCCCTCGTCCTCGACCTGCCAGCTCTCGGCCAGCATCGGCACGATGGTGAAATCCTCGCGAAAGGCGACGAGGCCCTCGACCACGTGATGAAGGACGATGTCGGAGTTGGCGTCGCGCCCGACGCCAGGATTGGTGCTGCGGACGTCCGAGGTCAGGGCGACGGTCAGCAGGTCGAAACGCTTGCCATCCTGTGCCCAGGCGGTGGCGGCGACGAACAGCGCCGCCACGAAGGCAACGAAACGCGCCATCACACCTTCGCCTTCAGGACACCCTCGAAGAAATCGAGCACCGGCTCCATCGCCTTCCAGCCTTCATGCCCGATGCCCTGCACGATGTCGTGGCGCACCTTGATGCCGTGCTTCTCGTAGTTGGCCTTGAGCGTCGCCAACCGGTCGATGCGGGTGATGCCCGAATCGTTGATGCCCTCCATATAGGCCGGGCTCGTCGGCGGAACCGTGATCTCCCAGGTCTCGGTATCCTCCGAGCCGACGATCATCTGCACCGGCACCTTGCGCAGTGCCGCCAGATCGACGTCGACGCCGAACTCCTGCCTGAGCGTACGCGTGCCCACCCACCAGTCGCGCTTCTCGTCGATCAGCGTGACGTTGCCCGGCGCGCCGATGGTCACCGCCTTCAGGCGGTTCGGATAGATCAGATGGAAGCGCTGCACGAACTGGCCGCCGCCGGAAAAGCCGAACAACAGGAAGCGCTTGGTGTCGATGCCGTACTTCTTCTCGATCTCGTCGACCATCGACAGCAGCAGGAGGTCGAAGCGCATGTCGTGGAACTTCAGGCGCTTGAAGTTGCTGAGCTCGCCCGGTTCGATCAGGCCGACGGGAAACAGCGGCGCCAGCACGATCGAGCGCGTGCGCTCGGCCAGCGGCGCGAAGCCGTCGCGATAGGCGGTGGCGGTGCGACCGGTGCCGTGCATGGCGACGATCAGCTGCACGTCGGAGCGGTCCTGGTCCTCCTCCAGCGATTCCGGCACGTAGAGACAGTAGCTGACGCGCTGGTCGGTCTGCGAGGCGAAGAACGGCGTCTTGCCGATGTCGTAATAGCCGAGCTTCATGGGTCAGGCCTCCAAAGGCGGCACGTCGAGCGCCGGCGACGCTTCGAGCAATGCCTTTGTATAGGGGTGTTGCGGGCGGTCGAAGATGTCGTCGCGCGCTCCCTGCTCGACGATCTTGCCGCCCTGCATGACGACGACGCGGTCGGCGATCTCCTCGACCGCCGACAGGTCGTGGCTGATGAACAGGCAGGCGAAGCCGCGGTCGCGCTGCAGGGTGCGGAACAGGCTCAGCACCTGTTTCTGGATGGTCATGTCGAGCGCCGAGACCGGCTCGTCGGCGACGACGAAATCCGGCCGCCGCACGATCGCGCGCGCGATGGCGACGCGCTGCCGCTGGCCGCCCGACAACTCGTGCGGCAGGCGGCGCGCGAAGCCGGCGAGGCCGACTTCGGCGAGCGTGTCCTCGACTCGCTTTGCCCGCTCCGCCCGGCTCATCTCCGGCAGCAGCTTCAACGGCTCATCGACGATCTCGCCGACGCGCATGCGCGGGTCGAGCGAGGAGTACGGATCCTGGAACACCAGCTGGCAGCCGATGCGGAAGCTGCGCAGGCCTTCGCCGCGCATCACGTGGCGCACGTCCTCGCCGCGATAGAGGATGCTGCCGCCGCTCGCCGGCAGCAGGCGCAGGATGGCGCGGCCCAGCGTGGTCTTGCCCGAGCCGCTGCCGCCGACCACGGCCACCGTCTCGCCGGCACGGATGGCAATGTCGACGCCGGCGACAGCGTGCACGTCGGGCTGGCGCCTGAAGAAGCGCCGGCGACCGGGGAACGTCACTTCGAGCTGGCGCGTCTCGATCACCGGCGCGCCGAGCGTCGCCGCATCGCCGGTGACGCCACGGCGCGGCAGCGCCTCGACCAGCTGGCGCGTGTAGCCATGGCACGGCGCGGAGAGGATCTGGGTCGTGCTGCCCTCCTCCACCAGCTTGCCGCGCTGCATCACCACGGCGCGCTGGGTGTAGCGCGCCACCAGCCCGAGATTGTGGGTGATCAGCATCACCGCCGTGCCCTCGTCGCGCGCCAGCCCGACCATGATGTCGAGCACCTCGCGCTGAACCAGCGTGTCGAGCGCCGTGGTCGGTTCGTCGGCAATCAGCAGCTTCGGCTTCAGCAACATCACCGAGGCCAGCATGATGCGCTGGCGCATGCCGCCGGAGAACTCGTGCGGATAGGCCGCGAGACAATGCTCGGGATCGCGGATCTGCACGCGCTCCAGCATGGCGATCGACAGCCGGCGGATCTCGGCCGGCGACAGCTTGCGATGCAGCCGCAGGCCTTCCGCCATCTGCGTGCCGATGCTGATCGCCGGGTTGAGCGACACCATCGGTTCCTGGAACACCATGCCCATCGCCGGGCCGCGCAACTGGCGCAGGCGCCCGGGCGGTGCCGTCGTCAGCTCCTCGCCCTCGAGCACGATGCGGCCGCCGACGCGTTCGATGCCCATGGGCAGCAGGTCCATCACCGCGCGCGCCGCCATGGTCTTGCCGCTGCCGGACTCGCCGACCACGGCGAGGAACTCACCGCGATCGATGGCGAAGGACACGTCGTCGACCACCAGCGCGCCGGAGTTGATCGCGCGCAGCTTCAGATTCTCGATGGTGAGCAGCCGGCTCATGCGCGCGTCATCCGCGGATCGAGCCGGTCGCGCACGCTGTCGCCCAGCAGGTTGATACCCAGCAACGTGGCGGCGATGCACAGGCCGGGCGCGATGCCGAGCCACGTCGCGCTTTCCATGTAGGGCCGGCTGGCGGCCAGCATGTTGCCCCAGGTCGGCGCCGGCGGCGGCACGCCCAGCCCGAGGAACGACAGCGCGCTTTCCGACAGCAGCACCCAGCCGAACATGCTGGTCGACAACACCGCGACCGGCGCGATGCAGTTGGGCAGGACGTGGCGGAACATCGAGACCATCTCGGCATTGCCGATCATGCGCGAGGCCTCGACATACTCGCGCTCGCGGATCGACAGCACCGTTCCGCGCACCACGCGCACGACGGAGGGCGCATAGGCCAGGCCCAACGCCAGCACGATGCCCCATTTGTTGGCGCCGACCACGACCATGATGCCCAGCGCCAGCAGGATGCCGGGAAAGGCCAACAGCGCGTCGTTGACCGCCATCAGCACGCGGTCGGTCCAACCGCGCGTGTAACCAGCGACAACGCCGAGGATCACGCCCAGGGTCACGGCGAAGATCACCGTGACCAGTGCCACGATCACGCTGGTACCGGCGCCGGCCATCAGGCGGCTCACCACGTCGCGGCCGAACTCGTCGGTGCCCAGCCAGTAGATGTCCGACGGCGCCTTCAGGCGCTGACGCAGATTGACGGCGAGCGGATTGAACGGCGTCCAGACCTGCGCCACCACCGCGGTGATCGCCACGGTGCCGATGATCACGCCGCCGATCAGGGCGTTGAGCCTGATGCGCACGCGCCTCACTCCGCCGAGACGCGCGGGTCGAACAGCGGATAGCAGAGATCGACCACGAGATTGACCAGCACGTAGATCAGCGCGGTGAACAGCAGGCAGCCCTGCACCACCGGGTAGTCGCGCGCAAAGATCGAATCGACCAACAGGCGGCCGAGCCCCGGCAGGGTGAAGACCGTCTCGAGCACGGCGATGCCGCCCAGCAGATGGCCGAGCACGAGGCCAATGAGAGTCCAGGTCGGCGCGAAGGCGTTGGGCAGCACGTGGCGCGCCAGCACGCGCGCTTCGCTCAGGCCCTTGGCGCGCGCGTGCGTGACGTACTCCAGGCGCAGCACCTCGATGGCGCTGGCGCGTGCCATGCGGATCAGCACGCCTATCTCGATCATGGTCAAGGTCACGATCGGCAACACGATGTAGAGCAGCGCCTTGCCGAAATCCTCGCGGAACGGCACGTAGCCCACCACCGGCAGCCAGCCCAGCTTCAGGCCGAACAGCAGCAACAGCAGCAGGCCGAGCCAGAAGCTGGGGATCGACAGCAGCATGGTGGCGCCGGCAACGATGGCGAGGTCGAGCGGCTTGTTCTGCCGCCACGCCGCGATCAGGCCCAGCGGCACCGCGACCAAGGTCGCGAACAGCACGGCAGTCAGCACAATGGTGGCGCTGACCTGGAAGCGCTCCATCATCAGCGGGAACACCGACAGCCCGTTGCTGATCGACTTCCCGAGATCTCCGGTGAGCACTTTGCCGAGCCAGAGCACGAACTGCACCGGCAGCGGCTCTTCCAGCCCGAGCTCGCGGCGCATCGCCGTGACCTGCGCCTGATCGGCGGCGTCGCCCAGCATCAGCTGCACCGGATCGCCGGGGATCAGCCGCACCAGGGTGAACACCGCCGCCGAGACCAGCAGCAATGTCGGGATGGTCATCGCAAGGCGACGCAGCAGATAGCCCAGCATGATCGCGATCCCGTCGCCGTCAGCCTACTTGACCGACACGCCCCAGAAGCGCGCGAAGCCCGCGGGCCAGCCGGCATAGCCATCGACATTGGCGCGCACGGCGCCGATCTCGACCGGCTGGAACAGCACGATCAGCGGCACGTCCTCGAGCAGCTTCTTGTGCAGCTCGTCGAAGATCGCCTGGCGCTTCGCCTGATCGCCGATGCGCATGGACTCGCGCAGCATCTCCTCGACCTTGGGATCGTCCCAGACCTTGCGCGGCTGGGTCGCTTTGGGACCGCTGAAGACCTCGTAGCTCAGCGCCGGATCGAGCCGCGCGGAGTAACCGAAGGACTGCGCCTGGTAATCGCCCTTGGTGTAGCGGTCGAGCTGGCTCGCCCAGTCCTGCACCTCGACCTCGAGGTTGATGCCGGCTTCCAGCGCCATCGCCTGCACCAGCACGGCGGCGTCGAACATGTAGCTGTAGCGCTTGTTGGCGATCAGCTTGATCTTCTCGCCCTTGTAGCCGGCCTCGGCCAGCAACTTCTTCGCCGCCGGAAGGTCGCGCTTGAAGCCGGTTGCCAGGGTCTTGCTGTACCACTGGCTGCTGGGTGGGATCGGCGAGTTGTTGGGCTTGGCCAGACCGAAGGTCGCGGCGTTGGCGATCTCGGCCGTGTCGATCGACAGCGCCAGCGCGCGACGGATGCGCACGTCCTTCAGCACCGGGTCCTTGACCTGCAGGAGGATCGCGGCGAACGCTGCCGTCGGGCCGACGCTGACCTTGATCTCCTTGCGGTTCTTCACGTCGTCATACTCGTTGGTCGAGATGCTGGTGAAATCGAGCGAGCCGCTCAGCAGCCCGGCGCGCCCCGCCGACGGATCGGGAACGACGTTGAAGCGCACGCGCTCAACCATCGCGATCTTGCCGCCGGTGAAGCCATCGCGCGCGCCCTCGCGCTTGCTGTAGCCATCGAAGCGCACCAGCTCGATGTACTGATCGCGCTTCCATTCACCGAAGCCGAACGGGCCGGTGCCGACCGGCGCCTTCCACTTGCCCTCGGCGTCGGCCGAGTCGCGATGGATGATCGCCGAGCCGCCACAGTCGGGTCGTGCCAGGGTCACCAGGAACAGCGCCGAGGGCCGATCGATGGTGAACACGACCTTGTGCGGACCGTCGGCCTTGATGTCGGTGATCCTTGTGACGCCGCCGGAGAGTTCCGGCTTGCAGCGCCACTTACTGTCCTCGGCGAGGTAGCGCTTCCACGACCACAGCACGTCCTCGCTGGTCATGGTCGCGCCGTTGTGGAAGCGCACGCCCTGGCGCAGCGTGAAGGTGTAGGTCTTGCCGTCCTCGGAGATGTCGACCTTGTCGGCCAGCAGCATGCCGACCGAGGCATCCTCGCGGAACGCCACCAGGCCTTCGACCATATGCTGCACGACGGTGTCGGTATTCTCGTCGCGCAGGCTGCTGGCCGGATCGGTCGAGCGGATGTCGGAGTTCAGCCGCGCGCGCAGGGTCTGCGCCTCGGCAACGCCGGATAGCGACAGCGCGAGCGCTGCCGCGAGAAGGATACGCATCGCCTGCTCCTACTCGGCCGCGCGCAGCTTGGCCGCGCCGCCGAGGGTGAAACGCTGGAAATTGCGGTTGAGCGCCGGCAGCATCGCCACGTCCATGGTGCCGCTGGCCGGCTCCATGACGATCATCGCCACCGTGGCGCTGAGATTGTTGGTCAGCAGGCCCGGCCGTGGCGGGCGGCATACCGAGTACGGCGTCGCGAAATCGTCGAACAGCGCCGTCTTCACGCTGTCTGTCGTGATGCTGCCGATGTGCGGCGTCAGCAGGTCGCGCACGCGGATGTCGCGATAGAGGCTGTCAGGCGTGCTGGCGATGCCAGTGTCCTTCAGCTTCGACAACGCCACCGGGCTCTGCCAGTGGTTGGCGTGCACGATCAGACCCTTTTCCGGCAGCACCTGGAAGGTCTCATCCGGCGCGCACTCGAAATCGATCGCCACGCCCTCCTTGTGGCTGACGATCATGTTGTTGGAGGCCGACTTCAGCGTCGTATAGACCGAGCGCATGGCGAGAGCGATGTTGTCGGTATCGAGGACCTTGCGGCGGATCAGCGCCAGCGGCACGCCGACCTGGCAATAGTCGCGATCCGACTCGAGGTAGTTCGCGGTGATGGCGATGCCGGCCGAGTTCATGCCGGAGCGCGCCAGACCACCGGCCTCGACGAAGGTCAGCACGTCGGGACCATCGTCGCGATGGATGCGCAGCACCACGGCGGTCTCGGCACATTCCGCCTTCCAGTCCCAGTTCTGGGCATGGATCAGCTTGCCGTCGCGCGTGGCGCCGGGCATGGCCACGACGCCGGTGCAGCCGTCCTTCTCTTCCCTCGCCAGCGACGCGGCGAGGCGCGCACGCAGGTCCGGACGCTGTGCCATCTTGAGGATCTCGGTGCGCGCGTTGAGCAGCGCGATGTCCTCGAACGGAACGTTGGCGCCCTCGGCGATGCCGCGCATCTCGACGACGAAGCTGTCGTCGAAATTCTCGATCACCGGCAGGTAGTCATTCACCAGTCCCTTGATCTCGGCCGGCCCGATCGACTGTGCCTTGAGCTGGCTGGAGTAGTGCGCGATGCCCCTGAGGATGCGCGCCTGGGCCTTGCGGCCATAATCCCGGCCGCGCTCGTAGGGCGCGCCCGACAGTTCGATCAACGGACAGGGCTCGACCATTCCCGTCACTCCTTCTTCCCACCGCTCAGCCGACATTGCCCTTTCCATGTCGGGTTGGAAAGTGCATTTTATCGCAATGTTACACACTACCGCGCCCACCATCACAGGGACCGACACGCACCCGCCGCTGTCGGCCTCGCTGTGGGGCGCCACTGCAAGGCCCGCGCCAGCGACGCCGCCGCTCACTGAGGCCGTCGAAGCCGATGTCGTGATCGTCGGCGGCGGCTTCAGCGGCCTGTCGACCGCGATCAGCCTCGCCGAGCGCGGCCGCAGCGTGCGCGTGCTCGAAGCCGTCGAGCCCGGCTGGGGCGCCTCCGGCCGCAACGGCGGCCAGGTGATCCCCGGTGTGCGGCACCTGCCGGACGAGTTGGTCAACACTTACGGCCGCGAACGCGGCGAGCGCCTGCATCGCTGGGGGGCGAAGACCGCCGACAACGCCTTCGCGCTGATCGAGCGGCTGGGCCTCGACTGCGAGCCGGTGCGCACCGGCTGGATCCAGGCCGCCGACACCGAGACCGCGATGGCCGAGTCACGCAAACGCGTCGCGGGCCTGCAGACGGCCGGCGCACCGGCGCGCATGCTCGACCGCGGCCAGTTCCGCGACCTCGTCGGCAGCGACGCCTACATCGGCGGCTGGATCCACGAGGGCGGTGGCCAGGTGCAGCCGCTGTCGCTGGTGCGTGAGCTCGCGCGTGCGGCGCAGAAGCTCGGCGTCCATGTCCACGGCAACAGCCCGGCGACAGCGACCGCCCGCGACGGCGCCGGTTGGCGCGTCACCACGCCGAACGGATCGGTGACCGCGCCGCGCCTGCTGATGGCGACCAACGCGCTCACCGGCGATGTCTGGCCGCATCTGCGCGAGGCGACATTGCCCGTGTGGAGCTTCCAGATCGCCACCACGCCATTGGGCGACAACGCGCGCGCAAGCGTCATTCCGCAGGGCCAGCCCGTATCGGACACGCGCCGCGTGCTGCGCTATTTCCGCGTCGATGGGCACGGGCGGTTGATCATCGGCGGCAAGGGCAAGGCCTCGGCACCGAAGGACCACGGCGACTTCAACCTTCAGCGCGAGACGCTGGTGCGCCTCTATCCCGAGCTCGCAGAGCAACCGATCGAGCATGAGTGGGGTGGCCAGGTCGCGATCACCATCGATCGCCTGCCGCGAATCTTCGCGCTGGGCGATGGCGCCTTCGCCCATATCGGCTGCAACGGCAAGGGCGTGGCGTGGTGCACCGCCATCGGGCCGGTGCTCGCCGATCTGCTCGATGGTGCCAATCCTGAGCAGTCGCCGATGCCTGTCACGTCGCTGCAGACGATCCCGTTCCATCAATTGCGCCGCTTCTACATCGCCGCTGGCGGTGCGTGGCTGCGCCTGCGCGATCGTTTCGATCGCTGATTCGAGGAGTACCCGCATGACCGCGATGACCGCGCCCAACCGCAGCCGCATGGAGCCCTACTGGCTGCCCTTCACCGCCAACCGTGCGTTCAAGGCCAACCCCAGGCTCTTCGCCGGGGCAGACGGCATGTACTACACGACCACCGAGGGCAAGCAGGTGCTCGACGGCATGGCCGGCCTGTGGTGCGTCAATGCCGGCCACAACCAGCGCCCGATCGTGCAGGCGATCAAGGCCGCGGCCGAGCAGCTCGACTACGTCTCGTCCTTCCAGATGAGCCACCCGCTGGCCTTCGAGTTCGCCGCGCGCATCGCCGAGATCGCGCCGGCCGGCATGGATCACGTGTTCTTCGTGAACTCCGGCTCCGAGGCGGTCGACACCGCGCTGAAGCTGGCGCGCGCTTACTACCGCGCCAAGGGCGAAACCAACCGCACGCGCTTCATCGGCCGCGCCAAAGGCTATCACGGCATGGGCTGGGGCGGCCTTTCGGTCTCCGGCATCGGCCGTCACCGCAAGGATTTCGCGCCGCTGCTGCCCGAGACCGATCACCTCAACCACACGCTCGATCTCGAGCACAACGCGTTCTCGAAGGGCCTGCCAGCATGGGGCGCGCATCTGGCGGACGAGTTGGAGAGCATCTGCGCACTGCATGATCCCTCGTCCATCGCCGCCGTGATCATCGAACCGGTAATCGGCTCAGGCGGCGTGCTGCCGCCGCCCAAGGGTTATCTCGAGAAGCTGCGCGCGATCTGTGACAAGCACGGCATCCTGCTGATCTTTGACGAGGTCATCACCGGCTATGGCCGCGTCGGCGCCGCCTTCGCCTCGCAGGCGTTCGGCGTGACGCCCGATCTCATCACCTGCGCCAAGGGCATGACCAACGGCGCGGTGCCGATGGGCGGCGTGATCGCGCACGACAAGGTGTGGGACGTCTTCATGCGCGGGCCGGAGGGCATGATCGAGCTGTTCCACGGCTACACGTACTCGGGCCATCCGCTCGCCTGCGCCGCCGGTATCGCCACGCTCGATGTCTATCGCGACCAGAACATCTTCGAGCGCGCGGCGAAGACCGCGGCGAAGTGGGAGGCCGCAGCGCACGCACTGAAAGGCATGTCGCGCGTCGTCGACATCCGCAACGTCGGCATCCTTGCTGCGATCGAGCTCGAGCCCAAGCCCGGCGCCGCAGCCACGCGCGCCGTCGAAGCCGCGAACCTCTGCTACGAGAAGGGCGTACTCGTGCGCTCGGCCGGCGACGCGCTGGTGCTGTCGCCGCCTCTGATCATCAACGAGGCCGAGATCGATCGCCTGTTCTCGACCATCGCCGACGTGCTGAAGGCGATCGACTAGCCCCCGGACCCGTCATTCCGAGCGCAGCGAGGAATCTCCTCGCAGCGAGGACTCCGTTACTGGAGATTCCTCGCAGCGCACGGAATGACGGTGGTTAAGCCTTGGCGTTGAACGGCTTGGCCGCGACGTCGTAGGCGTCGTAGCCCAGGGTCGTGCGCATCTCCGGCGGCGGCAGCGCGCTCGTTGCCGCCGCCTGGCCGGCCTTTAGCGCTGCAAGGCCGGCCTTCATGCCGGCCATCGCCGGCGAGAGCATGCCGGTCGGATAGGTGCCAATCTTGAAGCCGAGCGCCGCCGCCTCGGTCTGCGATGGCGTCGAGCGCGGCGCGCCGGGCGACAGCACGGCGAAGGATGGCTTGCCCTTGGCGGCCGCGACAGCGCGCTTGATCTCGGCTTCGTCGGCCGGCGAGTCGAGAAACATGATGTCGGCGCCCTCCTCGACATACATCTCGATGCGCGCCACCGCCTCGTCGATGCCCTGCGTCGGGCGGCAATCGGTGCGCGCCAGGATCAGGATACCGGACTCCTTCGCC
>JADMIO011306053.1_pt1 | contig 24052 bp, 26 predicted proteins | sample 8958161 | NCBI WGS metagenome assembly JADMIO01 (sample SAMN16585339, study PRJNA669376) | soil metagenome | isolation source: Crop rotation soil | place: USA: Cullars Rotation, Alabama | collected 2011
CCGCGACTTCAAGTCACGTGAATTCCAAGCTTCGGATCCCACTGTGCTGGAAAGGGCGAGCGAGGGGCTCATGCCCGCGCCGCCGCCAGCGCGGCGATTCGCTCGGCCTGGCGCCGCGGCACCGCGACCAGCTCCCGGACCTCCGGATCCTCATGGCCCTCGAGCAAGGCGGCGGGCGCGGCGTCGGCGCGGATGCGGCCGCCGATCAGCACGACGATCCGGTCGGCGAGCAGCAGGGCCTCCGTCATGTCGTGGGTGACCATGATCGTGGTGAGGCCGAGCCGTTCGTGAAGCGCGCGATAGGCCCGGCCGAGCTCGTCGCGCGTGACCGGATCGAGCGCTCCGAACGGCTCGTCCATCAGCATCAGCGACGGCCGCGCCGCAAGCGCGCGGGCAAGGCCGACGCGCTGCGCCTGGCCGCCCGAAAGGGTGCGTGGGCGCCGCGCGGCGAAGTCCGGGGCGAGCGCGACCAGATCCAGCAGCTCCGCCACCCGCGCGTCTCGCTCGGCGGGGGGCGCGCCGGCGAGGCGCGGGACGATCGCGATATTCTCGGCCACGTCCATGTGCGGGAAGAGGCCGATCCCCTGGAAGGCGTAGCCGATGCGGCGGCGGAGCTCGGCCGGTAGCGTATCGCGCACGTCGGCGCCGGCGAGGCGGATAATGCCCTGGTGGGGCTCGACCAGCCGGTTGATCGTCTTGAGCAAAGTCGTCTTGCCCGAGCCCGATGGCCCGACCAAAGCGACGAACGCGCCCTCCGGCACCGAGAGGCGGATCCCGTCGAGCACGAGCCGACCGTCGCGCCGCTTCGACACATTCTCCAGCTGCAGGAAATCGGGGCTGCCCACGGGGCGAGTGTTCCGTTGTTCGGGCGCTGAGGCAAGCCTCGATGCTCCCTCTCTCCGGCGGCGAGAGGGTTTGGGTGAGGGGGCTCGGTCTCCAAGAACAACCTCGAGCGCCGCACACCCTCACCCTGCCCTCTCCCTCCAGGGAGAGGGTCTGGACGGAGTGGTGTCGAGGCTTCCGCCCGCTACTTCTCCTTCGCCCCGGCCCAGGAGGCGTCGGCGACGGTCACCATCAGGCTGGGCGGGGACTTGGCGGTATCGAGCAGGAAGACTTCGGCGCCGCTGATATTCTGGATCGTGCTCATCGCCCGCGAGAGCGAGGCGGTGAAGGGCGGCAGGCGCGGATAATCGGAGGTGACCCGCACCTTGTTCGGCCCGATCCTGGCGACGGTGATGCGCACGCCCGACCGCGACGCGCCGCGTGCATCCGAGATGACGTCGCCGAAATAGCTGCCCTGCGCCACGTCGGCGAGATCCGCGCGCGCCGCCGGCGCAGCCGGCGCGGCGGCGGGGAGCAGGAGGGCCGCGGCGAGCGGCGCGAGCAGGCGGCACGTTCGAAGGTGCATGGCATTCCCTCCCCGTTGACGGTCCAGCCTACCTCAAGCCGCGCGGCATGAGTAGTGGCGCGGGGAAGGGCGCCGGCAATCCAACCTCGTCGTCCCCGGGAAGAGGGCGCGATTGTTTATGTTGCAGTGCAACAAAGCCGGGCACGGGGCGTTCTTTTGTCAAGGGCTGGTGAGCGGAGGATATTGAAATGGCAGCGAGATTTCCGAGGCTGCGTCCCGCGAGGGGGCGGCAGCCCGGCCGCGCTCCGATTCCGGCGCCCGCCGATCGGCTGTCCGACCTCGGCCCGATCCGCAACAATCCCGGCAATTTGCGCGCGCGCTGCTTTGTGCCCGCGGGAGTCGAGGGACCGATGCCGCTCGTCGTCGTGCTCCACGGCTGCACCCAGGACGCGGCCACCTACGATCACGGCTCGGGCTGGTCGGCGCTCGCCGAGCGCGCGGGCTTCGCCTTGCTCTATCCCGAGCAGCAGCGGGCCAACAATCCGATGCTCTGCTTCAACTGGTTCTCCGGCAATGACAGCCAGCGCGGCATGGGCGAGGCGGCCTCGATCAAGGCGATGGTCGACGCGATGCGCAAGGCGCACGACATCGACGGCGGCCGGATCTTCGTCACCGGCCTGTCGGCGGGCGGGGCAATGGCTTCGGTGATGCTCGCCACCTACCCCGAGACCTTCGCCGCCGGAGCGATCATCGCCGGCATCGCCTATGGCTGCGCGTCGGACGTCGCGGGCGCGTTCGACTGCATGGGCGGCCGCGCGCGGAGCGATGCCGCCGCGCTCGGCGCCAGCGTCCGCCGCGCGTCGCCGCACAAGGGGCCGTGGCCGCGCGTCCAGATCTGGCAGGGGAGCGCCGACACGATCGTGACGCCCGGCAATGCCGATGCGATCGCGCTGCAATGGGCGAGCCTCCACGGCGCCGGGCCGAAGCCGGACCGGTCCGACCGCGTCCACAACTTCCCGCGCCGGACCTGGCTCGGCCCCGACGGCTCCCCCGTCATCGAGCAATACACGATCACCGGCATGGCCCACGGCATCCCGCTCGATCCGCGCGGCGGCGGCGAGGCGCTGGGCGAGGCCGGAGCGCACATGCTCGACGTCGGGCTGAGCTCGACCGCGCTCATCGCCGCCTTCTTCGGAATCGCGCCGCCGCCGGCCGAGCGCGCGGCGCGGCGTTCGCATGCGCCGCGGCGTGCGCCTGCCGCCTCGGCCGTGCCGACTGCGACGGGAGTCCAGGAGCTGATCGAGAAGGGCCTGCGCGCGGCCGGCCTGATGCGGTGAAGGCGCGGGGATGACGGGGTGGGTTCGCGGGGAAAGGCGGAAAATGAGGCGCGTGCGATCAGACCCGGGCGCGCGGCTTGCGGTGGTGCTTCTTGCGGTGGACGAGCTTCTTCACCTTGTGCCCCGCGCGATCGACCAGGACCGGGGCGACCGCGGCACCGGCCGGGCCGGCGATGGCGCCTCCCGCGGCGCGGCTGGCGCGGGCGACGGTCGCCCTGCGGATATGGATGCGGTGCCTGTGGCGGACCGGCCTGCGGGCGGCGGGCTTCGCCGGCTCCGTGGCCGGCTGGGCCGTTCGCGGTGCGCCTGGGGTGATGACGTCGCCCTGCTGCTGGTGCGGCGCGACGCCCTCGGGCGGCGGCGTGGCGGCGGACGCTTGCTGGGCCATGGCCGCCAGCGCGGCGAACAGGATGGAAGCGGGCATCGTGACTCCTCCGGGCGAAGCGGCGGGCTCCGCCGTGGCGGCTTCAACATTCTGGGGGCGAAGGAGTTTCCCTCCCGCCGACCGCCGGCGCCTCAGAAATAATCGGCGAGGGTCAGCGTCACCCGGCTGCCGTCGGCGCGGTCGAGCGTGACGCCGGTGCCGGCGGGGGCGCGGGACCAGTCGGCATGGTCGTAATAATGCGCATCGACCCGCCGGCCGTCGATCGCGACGATGTCGTCGCCGGCCTTGAGCCCGGCGGCCGCGGCGGGGCCGTCGGGCGAGACATAGGCGACGTGGAGCCGGTCGCCGGCAAGCTCGAAGCGGGCGCCGACCCGGTCGCGCTCGAACGGCTCCCTGCGCCGCCCCTCCAGGTAGAGCGCGCCGCCCGCCCAGTCGATGGTGAGGACGAACGGCTTCAGCATGCCGATGCCGACATTGGCGCCGGTCGCCGGCAGCGCCGCGGGATCCTCGTTGAACGTCGCCGGCACACCGGTGAAGCGCATGGCGCCGATCGTCACCTCGGGCAAAGTCACCGCCCGCGACGGCTTCATCCCGCCGACGCCGCCGACCTGGCCCTCCGCGTGGCGCAGGCCGGCGAGCTCCGGCCGCGACGCCCAGGCGGGCTTCGAGACGACGAGGGTGCCGCCATTGCCGAGATCGAGCTGCGCCCGCACCGGCGCACCGGCAATGCCGATCTCGATCACCGGGATATCGTTGTGCTCGCCGAGCGCGAGCCGGGCGGCGCCCGACGGCGGCCTGAACCCGGCGCGGTCCGAGAAGAGGATGCGGCGGCGCGGGAAGTCGATCGAGACGATCCCGGCCTTGAACGCGTCGCGGCCGAGCAGCACCGGGATCGGCCGCCCGATGCCGCGCTCGACCGCGGACAGGTCGAGGATGAGGATGTTGATGCCTTCGAGACGGAGTCCGCCGGCGGTGAGCGCGACCCCGCTCGCGACCTCGCCCGACACCACCGCCGCCGCCCCCTGCACCTTGATGACGCGCGAGCCCTTGAGGCCGATGCTTTCGGCGAAGGCGCGGTCGACGACGGTCATGCCGGCGCCGCTGTCGAGCATCATCGCCGCCGCATGGCCGTTCAGCGTCCCGTCGAGGAAGATGCGCTGGTTGCGGAACAAGGCGAACGGAACCGGCGGCCTTTCGGCGGCGAAGGCGGCCCTGGGCGCGGCCGCCGATGGAACGGGCGAAGCGAACGCGGCCGCGCACAGCGCGGCTCCGGCCAGGACGCGCTTCGCGGCATTCATTGCGGCTTTCTCCGGATCCACGGGCCCGACCCTAATGATCGGCGGGCGGAAGGGAAGGGAGGGATCGTCCCGCCCGTCCCGCGCGCGTCGGATCGGCCCGGCTCAGCAACGGGCCGTCGATCCCTGACCCTCCGCGCCCCCATCCGGCGGAGCAAGCGGGCGCCTCGGCGGTTTCCCTTTCCAGCTGCGGCCGGAGCCCTGCGCAATTCGCGCCCGCGCGGCCGCGCCAGTACAAGCAAGGGAGTAAGAGGAATGAGAGCAGCTGCTTTCGCGTTCGCGATTCTGCTGGGCGGCACCGCCGCCGTTGCGCAGACCACCGACACCGGCACCACCGCCCAGACGCCGACGACGGCGAACATGGACCAGGGCCAGCCGGCCACGACCGACCAGACCGTCACCACCGACCCGGGCGTCACCACCGACACCGCCGCCCAGGCCCAGACGGGCTGGAGCACGACGACCACGACGATGGCGTCGAACACCGGCATGGTGGTCCAGCCGAGCAACGCCGCGCCCGAGCGCGACGCGCGCGGCATTCCGGTCATCTCGGCGCCGGCCGTCGTCCCGATCGGCTATAACGGCACGACCGGCGAGGCGATGGGTGGGCCGCTGCTCGATCCGACCACCGGCCAGCCGATCGCCGACGCTTCGGCGCGGGCCTGCACCCGGACCGTGACCGATCATTGCCTGCAGACCTACGAGCGCCATCGGGCTCGCTAGGACAAGAGCATCGATTCGGGCGCCCTTCCCGTCTTCGCGGGGAGGGCGCTCGTCGTGGGGCGCCGGCGGGACCCGGTGGCCGGAACCGTAGCAACTTAATGCTCGGCTCCGGCCGGCGTCCGGAACCTGAGGAACCGGGCCGCCGCCGGCTTGGTATCAAAGGGCGCGAGCCCAGCATATCGGGAAGTTGTTGATCGGGATCAGTCGGTTGCGGCCGGCGGCATTTTGTCCCGAAACGGGGCCGATTGACAGGCCGCCGCAAGCGGCACAATTTTCCCCCGCAGCTCCAAGGGGGGACCGACCATGAGACGATTCGCGATCGCGCTCGCCGCGCTGGCGGCCGCCACCGCTTCGGCGCCAATCCAGGCCCAGATGGTCCGGGGACAGAGCCCGTCCTCGGTCGCCAGCGCGCTCACGGCCACGGGCCGCACTGCCAAGCCCGGCAGCGACGGCGTCGGCGATCCGATGATCACCGGCGCGTTCAACGGCACGAACTACCAGATCTTCTTCTACAATTGCACGGCCCACAAGGATTGCGCGACGGTGCAGTTCCATTCGGGCTATCACCTCCCGACGCCGGTCAGCCTCGAGGCGATCAACGACTGGAACCGCACCCAGCGCTTCGGCCGGGCCTATCTCGACAAGGAGAATGATCCCATCCTCGAGATGGACGTCGACCTCGACGACGGCGGCGTCGTGCCCCTGCTGTTCATCGACAATGTCGAATTCTGGGAAAGCGTGCTGCCGAAGTTCGAGAAGCATATCGGCTACCGGAAATAGGGCGCGCGCCCGATCTCAATCCACGCGCGCGAAGGCGATCGTGCGGGTCGCTGGATCGGCGCGGGTCAGCGTCAGGCGCGGCACGTCGCCGGGTTCGAGCCCACTTCCCTCGACCCGCGCCACCACCGGCAGGTCGCGCAGCTGGACGCGGGCGCCGCGTTCGTCGAGATCGGTGACGATCGCCTCGAATCTTTCGCCCACACGCCCCTGCAGCATGACCGCTTCGGCGAGGTCGATGGCGGCGCGCTCGATCCGCCCGCTCAGCGCCTCGGCCCGCGCCATCACCTCGGGCAGCCGGGGAAAGGCCTCGGTCACGGCGTCCGGCACCGGATCGCCATTGGCGACGGCGAGCGCGGCGCGGACGACGTAGAGGTCGGCGAGCCGGCGCAGCGGCGCCGTCGCATGGGCATAGGTCGCGGCCATCGCCGCATGCCACGGCCGCTCGCCGTCGCGGAAGGGGACGTAGGCGGCGCCGCGGCCGGCGCGCCGGACCTGCATCATGAAGGCCGCCGCCTTCGGGTTCGCCGCATCGAGCCCACGCTCGAAATCGTCGAGCGAGACGGCGCCGGGCCAGTCGAGGCCGAAGGCGCGGGCGGTGTGGCGCAGCCGCTCCACCGCCCACGACTCCGGCTCGGCCATGACGCGGAACAGGCCGGTCCGCGCCGCTTGGAGCGCCGCCGCGACGGCGAGATTGCAGGCGAGCGACAAGGCGGCATTGTCGTCCTCCGCGGCGAGGCGCGGCCGGAACAGCAATTCGAAGCGGCCGTCGCCGAGCGCGGCGACCTCCTGCTCCGGCGGATCGACCCGCGACGCGCCGCGCGCCTGCTCGGCCGCGCGGATCCGCCGCGCCAGCTCCGCGAAGCCCGCCGGCAGATCGGCCGGAGCGACGCGATCGTAGGCGAGCTTCGCGCGGCTGCGGACGATCGCCCGTTCGGCGCCGTCGAGGCGGACGCCGCCGTCGGGCGCGACCCGGATCGTGAAGATCACCGCCGGGCGCGGCCCGTCGGGGAGCAGGCTCGCTGCGCCCTCGGCCAGCACGGGCGGGTAGAGGCCCGCCTTGCCGTCCGGAAGATAGAGCGTCATGCCCCGCTTCCACGCCTCCGCGGCGATGGCGCCGCCGTCCTCGACGAACCAGGCGACGTCGGCGATCGCATAATGGAGGAGCAGGTCGTTCCCCGCCGTCTCGATGGCGAAGGCCTGGTCGAGATCGGTCGACGAGGCGGGGTCGAGCGTGACGAAGGGCCGCGCGGTGCGGTCGGCATGCGCGGCTGGGACGCGTCGCGCGGCGGCCTCGGCGGCGGCGAGGATTTCGGGCGGAAAGGCGGCGGGCACCTGAAATTCGCGGCGTATGGCGGCAAGGCCGCGCGCGAGGGCGCCGGTGGGATCGATCAAGCTCTTCATCGGGGCCCCGTTACACGATCGGGAGCAGGCAGGAAGGTGGCGGTTGTAGGGCGTTACGCCCTCAGGGATGAATGATCATCGCCGGGCGGGTCCGCTGACCCGGGGATCCCTACACCCCGTAGCAGGGCACCAAAGATCCGTTGACGATCAGCCAGACGCACGCGGCTCCGCCTCCGCCGCCGGTCGGCTGCGGCGCGGGCTCGCGCTTCTGGGGGCAGGGGACGATTCGGCCCTTCGAATCCTTGCACTGCGACGCCTTCGCCTCCGCCCCGCCCGCCGTCAGGACGAGCGCGATCGAAGCGGAACAACCGAACAGAAACGCCCTGAGCATGCTGTCCCCCGTCGTCAGCAACCTGTGCTGCGCGGAACCTAGCATTGGCGGCGCGGCGGAAGCAAGGTCTTGTTATCTATCGGCTTCACCGGCCAACTTGCCATTCGCAGCCGGGGCAAGCACGCTGCACCGACAAAGGAGGGGATGCATGAGGACGCGGGCCGGTCTGATCATCGCTGTTGCGGCGGCCGGCCTTGCGATGCCGGCGGATGGCGCTGTGCGTGACGTGCCTCACGTGGGCTTTGCGGATCTTCGAAGCCAGCGGCTCGAAGGGCAGACCGCGGTCCTCCGGCGGGGCGCCAATGGGTGGGGCCGCCTCTCCGTCGTGGTGACCGTGGGCATAGACGGGCGCGTCATCGACGCGCGGGCCGCGGACTACAATTTCGACAAGCTCGACCCGGAGCCCGGGCTGGCGGCGGTGCGGACATGGCGGTTCCGGCCGCAGCGCTTCGAAGGCAGGCCGGTGATCGCGGTCGGAACGGTGGATATCGCGTACCAGCCGCCGGAAGACGCGTGGGACGCTTCGGTTCCGTTTCCTGATAGCGCGCCTGCGGATACCGAGATCACGCTCGAGCGCGACCCCTGCCTCGGCAATTGTCCTTATTACAGGGTGACCGTCAGCGGCGACGGGACGGTCCGCTTCCGTGCGGGCGGCGACAATCCTGCGGAGCCCGCGGACGAAGCGCGCCCCGCGTTCGACCGAGACAACGTGCTGCTGCCGGGGACGCATGTCGCGCACGTCGATCCCGCTGCCGTGGCGCTCCTCATCGCGAAATTCCGCGATGCGCATTTCTTCGGGCTGAAGCCGGAATATAGAGCGCTCATCACCGACCAGCCGACCTACATCCTCACCGTACGGGCGGGTGGAAGGAGCAAGCAGATCGTCGACTATGCCGGCCGCGCAGTCGGCATGCCGGCGGCCATCAACGCACTGGAAGACGCCGTCGACGCGGTCTCGGGAAGCGAGCGCTGGGTCAACGGCAATTCGGGCACGATCGCCTTGCTCGAAGCGGAGCGTTTCGATTTCAGGTCGCAGGCCGCCGCCGAGCTCGTCGCCGCCGCAACCGAGACGTTTCGTTTGCCGGATCGTGACCACTGGTCGGAACCGCTCGTCCTGGCTTTGCTCGACAGGGGCGCGCCGCTCGATGCGATGGTCGAGGCGGTCCTTGCCCGCGACATGACGGGAGAAAATGTCGATCCGCCGGCCAAGGCCAGCCTCGGTTCCGTCCTCGCCTATCGGGCAGCGGTTGCCGGCGACGAGACGCTGTTCCAGCGCATGGCGCGAAAGGGCTATCTGGCCCGCCTGCCGCAAGAGCGCCTGAGCGAAGCCTTTGCATCCGGCGCCGGATGCAGCCCGGCCATCGCCCGCGTGCTGGTCAAGGCCGGCGCGAAGCCCGCGACGGTCACCCAGTGGGGCACGGCACTGATCAATAGCCAGGCGACATGGGTGTGCAAAAGCGAGACGCGGCAGTTGAAGACGGCGCGGGCGCTAATCGATCTCGGCGTTCCCGTCGATGAGCAGGGCGAATGGCGTGGCACCGCGCTGATGGGCCGCAACTCCCCGGAGCTTACCCGGCTGCTGCTCGCCCGTGGAGCCAACCCGAATGCGCATACCAAGGAGGGGGCGACGCCGCTGCTGGAAGCCTATGACGACCGCGTCGCCCTGATCCTGCTCCGGGCCGGAGCGGACCCGCGGGCGAGAGACCGGGACGGCTCGGTGCGCGAGCACGCGATCGCGCGGCACATGCCCGCCACCCTCGTCTGGCTCGACGCGCACGAGATCAAATAGCCCGGTAGGAGGATGACCGCGTCGAGTCGGCGGCGATCGCGACACGGGGCTCGTTCGAGGGATGAAGCGAAGGGTAATCGATCATGCTAGTCCGCTTTGCGTAGGGGTGAGCTCATGACACTGGAATCCCTGTTCGTGCATCGGCTCGCACGCCCGACAAGGACCGCGCGGGGTGCCGCCGTGCTCGCGGCCTTTGCGGCGGCCGCCGGGGCGATGGCGCTGTCGTCCGCTCCGGCGTGGGGGCAGGGGAGCGGCGTGCTGGAGCTCGACGGCAACCGGCTGGCGCTGACGCCGCGCGAGATGAATGCGCTCGGCGAGCTGCGCAACGCCATGGCGAGCCACGGCCGGGCGGCGCAGGACAAGGCGCTGCCCGCGGCGCGCGCGGTCGCCCAGAGCCCCGACGCCCTTTATCTCCTCGCCCTGTATCAGCTCGAGATCGGCCGGCAGCGCGGCGACGACGCGATGCGCGCCGAGGCGCTCGACATCCTCATCCCGAACAAGCTGACCTCGCGCGAGCGGCTCCCCGGCTATTTGTCGGTCCGCGGCGGCCTCGCCTTTCGCGCGAAGGATTATGCGACGGCGAAGTCGCTCTGGACCCGGCTGCGCGAGATCAAGCCGAACGATCCGGACGTGCTTGCCAATCTGGCGCAGATCCGCGAGGCCGAAAAGGATCCAGCGGGCGCGGCGGAGCTGCTGCAACAGGCCATCGCCGCGCGCGAGGCGCCGGGGCGGCCGGCGCCGGAGCTCTGGTACCGGCAATGGCTGAGCGTCGCCTTCGAGGGACGGCTGCGGCAGCCTGGAATTGCTGCCGCCAAGGCCCTGCTCGGCGCTTATCCGAGCGCGAAGAACTGGCGCGAGGCGATGGTCGCCTACCGCCAGCTCGTGCCACCGACGGGGCCGCTCGAGATCGACCTGCTCCGCTTCATGCGTGCCGCCGGGCTGCTGACGCGGTCGGACGAATATCAGAGACTGGCCCAGCTGCTCGAACATGCCGGGCTGGCGACGGAGGCCAAGGCCGTGCTGGAGGACGGCCTGCGCGGCCCGCTGAGCGCCGCGGAATCCCTCACCCGCTACATCATCGCAGAGGTCGACCGCGCGCTGCCCCGGGAGCAGGCGCCGCTCGCGGCGTCGCAGCCGCCGGGCGGCGCCAGACCAGCCGGCGGCGCCTCGGCCACTCCCACCCTGACGATGGCGGATTCACTGGCCGCGAACGGCCGCACCGACGAGGCAATCGCGCTCTACCGCACCGCCCTCGCGCACGGCGGGGCGGACGCCGCCCAGGCGAACGTCCGCATCGGCGCCACCCTCGCCGCCGCCGGACGCCGCGCGGAGGCCGAAGCCGCCTTCCGCCTCGCCGCCGCCGCTCCGGCGCAGGCGAGCGGCTATCCGGATCTGGCGGCCTTCTGGCTGGCCTGGCTGGCGCACCCGCCCGCGCCGCAGGCGCCTGCCCTTTCCCCGGAAGACCTGCGGAGCGGCAGCCTGCCGCTCGACGCGCCTCCTCCGCCGAGATAGATTCATCCGCGCGCTTGTCAGGAAGGGTCGAGCGCCGCCACCCGTTCGGCCAGCGCCACGTTCATCTCTTCATAAGCGCGAGCCTGCCGCGCCACCCGCGCCGCCGAGAAAGTCGCCGGGAGCAGCCCCGACAGATCCTCGCCATGGCTGAGCTGCGTCCCCTCTCCGCTGGCCTTGAGCGCGAAGAAATGGCGGCCGGTGAACAGCAGGGGGATATGGCCGACCCAAGCGAGAAGCTCGCCTGGCACGCAATCGGTGACGGTCACGGTCTGCGCCACCACCTTGCCCCTGCCGCCGCCGGCGTCGACGAAGCGCATCTTCACCCGCGCTCCGGTCCGCGCCTCCCCCTCCGCCCAGATATTGAGCGGATTCCATTCCGCATAGCGGCCGAAATCGGCGAGCACCGCCCATATGCGATGCGGCGGCGCGGGAATGAAATGCGTGGTCCGGATGCGCTTCATGGGCCGCTCCGTTAGCACGGCGCGGCGCTTCTCCCCATCATTCACCCGTTGCGCGGGCCGCCCTATCGAGGACATAATCCCCGCGTATCGCGGCCGGCCGCAGGGGAGGCGGGGGCGCTTCCGGCGGCCGTCCTGTTTCTTTCGTCTCGTTCCCGGGTGCCCCCTTCTTGCGTCTGGCCTTCAGCTCCCCCGTGCCGCCCGACATCGTGCGTCCCCCGCTGCGGGAGCGCGCCACGTCCTTCGTCCTGGCGGTGGCGATCACCCTGCTCATCATCCTCGGGATGCTGGGGCTGAACGGCACGGCGGAGAAGCGTCCGCAGTTCAAGGGCGGGCCCGTCGTGCTGGACCTGAAGGAAGACGACACGGCCGACGCGACGCAGAAGCCGTCGCCGAAGCCCGCGCCGGCAAGGCCGAAACCCGCGGCGGCGCAGCCTCCCGAGCCGCCCAGGCCGGTCCCGCCGCCGCCTCTGCCGAGGCCGGAGGATATGAGCACCCATTATATCCACCTGACCCCGGAGGAGAATGCGCAGGCGGACATCTCGACGCACCCCCGTTCCCCCATGAGCAGCAGCACTAGCAGCAGCGTGGGCGTGCAGCAGGCGTCGGGGGCAGGGGATTCCCAGCCGGTCGGCACCGCGCCCGACGGCAAGCCGCTCTACGCCGCCGAATGGTATCGCCACCCGACCGATGCCGAGCTGCGCACCTATCTCCCGCCGCACATGCCGCGCAAAGGCTGGGGCCTGGTCGCGTGCAGGACCGTCGCGGCGCATCATGTCGACGATTGCGTCGAGCTCGGGAGCTCGCCGCCCGGAAGCCATCTCGCCGGCGCCGTCCGTCAGGCCGCCTGGCAGTTCCTGGTCCGGGCGCCGCGGCTCGGCGGCAGGGAGATGGTCGGCGCCTGGGTCCGCATCCTGATCGAATATGACATCAAGGGCGCAGACGGCGCGGAAACGCCCGAGGACGCAGCGACGCCGGGAGACTGATCCGTACCGCTCGTCAGCGGCCGGAGCCGGCGCGCTTTGCGCTTTTCAGCAGCTGCGCCAGCATCTCCGGCGTCATGGGACGGCAAAGCTGCAGCCCCAGGGTCATGCGGTTCACCCACACCACGCGCGCGCCGAAGAAACGGTGCTTCTTCAGCTCGAGGAAGACCAAAGAGCCCACCGGCAAGGGCATGTCGGTGATCCCGCAGGCGCCGTAGGTCGAAAGATTGCGCAGGTGCAGGATACCGAGCGCGCGCCGCTCCCGGATGATGATCTTCAGGCCGCAACAATCGTGCCTGGGCTCGACGCGCCGCTCTACCCGCCGGCCCGGCTCCGCCGGTTCCCCACCGGACACCATCGCCGCTGCCAAGGCACGCAACCCCATTCGTCGCTCCACGAAACCGGAAAAGGGAATAGGTCGGGAAGGCTTATCGACTGGTTACCATGGCCGCGGGATCGGGCAGATGGGTCGTGTAGCGATACAAAAAGACCCGAGGAATCCGCCACATCGGTGGCGTCTTTGAATTGACTCGACTCGAATCGCGCTCCTAATCCGCATCCCACAAGGAGGAAGATCCATGCGGAGCATGCTTGTCCTCGCGGCGCTGGCGGGTCTCGCCATGGCCGCTCCGGCCGACGCGGCGCCGAAAGCGGCGCGCGCGGCCGCCGCGGCGCCGGCCGGGCTTCATATCGAGACTCAATATTATACGCTGCCGAACGGCCTCAAGGTCGTGCTGTCGCGCGATCCGTCGGTGCCGACGGCGACGATCGGCATCTATTACGGCATCGGCTTCCGCATCGAGCCGCGCAACCGCACCGGCTTCGCCCATTTGTTCGAGCATCTGATGTTCCAGGGATCGAAGCACGCGCCCAAGGGCGTGTTCGACAAGATCATCTACAACAATGGCGGGGTGAACAACGGCTCGACGCGGTTCGACTTCACCAATTTCTTCGAGGTGGTGCCCTCGAACGCGCTCGAGACGGTGCTCTGGGTCGAGGGGGACCGGATGCACGGCCTCGACCTCAATGAGGACGCTCTGAAGAACCAGCAGGGCGTGGTCGGCAACGAGGTCAAGGTCAACGTCCTCAACCAGCCTTATGGCGGCTGGCCGTGGCTCGACATGCCCCAGCTCGCCAACGTCAACTGGTACAATGCGCACAATTTCTACGGCGATTTGAGCGAGATCGAGGCGGCGACGCTCGCCGACGCCAAGACCTTCTTCGCCAATTTCTACCGGCCCAACAATGCCGTGCTCGTCGTCGCCGGCGACATCGATTACGCGCGGACGAAGGCGATGATCGCCCGCTATTTCGGAAGCGTTCCGCGCGGCGCGCCGATCGTCCGGCCGTCGCTCGCCGAGCCCCGGCAGACGGAGGAGAAGTTCCGGATCAAGCCGGACCCGCTGGCGCCCCGGCCCGCTTACACAATCGCCTGGCACATGCCGGAGCGCGGCACCAAGGAATGGTATGCGATGGGCCTGATCGACCAGATCCTGGTCCAAGGGCAGGACAGCCGCCTCTACCAGAAGCTGGTGCGCGAGACCGGCATCGCCTCGGGCCTCCAGGGCGGCATCAATATCGGCCTCGGCAACATGTACAATTATCACGGGCCGATGCTGTGGACCGTGGGCTTCATCCACGATCCGTCGAAGACGCGCGAGCAGATCACGGCCGCGCTCGACAGCGTGATCGAGGACATCAGGACCAAGCCGGTCAGCGCCGGCGAGCTCGAGCGCGCGCGAACCAAGATCCGCTCCAACCTCTACAACCTCGCCGACCCCTCGACCCGCTTCGGCCTGATCGACCTGCTCGCGGTCGGCGCGATGTGGGAGAATGATCCGCAATGGGTGAACCGGCTCGAGGCCGGGTTCGACCAGGTGACGCCGGAGCTGATCCTCGCCACCGCGCGCGAATATCTGCGGCCCACCAACCGCTCCATCCTCCTCGTCCAGCCCGCGCCAAAGCCGGCCGCGCCCGCCACGGGAGCCTCGCAATGATCCGCCCGCTCGCCCTCCTCGCCGCCCTCGGCCTCGTCGCCGCCGCCCCAGCGCCGGCGCCGTCCGGCGCCTATCCGCCGATGCCGGCGGCCGGACCGCCAAAGCCGTTCCAGGTGCCGGCCTCCGAGACCTACCGGCTGCCGAACGGCCTGCAGGTGACGCTCATCCCCTATGGGCAGGTGCCCAAGGCGACGATCGGCCTGCTCGTCTATGCCGGCGCGCTCAACGAGGGCGAGGATACCGGCATCGCCTCGCTCACGTCGCAGATGATGCGCGAGGGCGCCGCGGGGCACAAAGGCGCGCAGATCGCGGCCGAGGCCGCTTCGATGGGCGGCAATCTCGGCGTCGGCGCCGACGATCACCAGACGTCGATCTTCCTCAGCGTGCTGTCGGAGCATGCCGCCGACGCGGTGCGGCTGGTCGGCGACGTCGGGCTCCACCCGGATTTCCCCGCGTCCGAATTCGCGCGGATCAAGCAGAATTACGTGCGCGGCATCGCCGTCGCCAAGTCGCGGCCGCAGGTCGAGGCCGAAGTCGCGCTCGCGAGGGCCGTCTACGGCCCGACCCACCCCTATGGACGCGGCTTCCCGACCGACGCGCAGCTCGCCCGCTACACGCTCGACGATGCCAAGCGTTTCTACGCGCAGAATTTCGGGGCGCGGCGGGCGCGGCTCTATGTCGCCGGCCGGTTCGACGAAGCGGCGGTGAAGGCGGCGATCGCCGAGGTCTTCGGCTCCTGGCAGCCGGGCCCCGAGCGGCTGAGCCTTCCGCCCAATCCGCAGCCCGGGCCCAAGGTGATCCTGATCGACCGGCCGGGCGCGCCGCAATCGACGATCCGCATCGCCTATCCCGCGCCGGTCGCCGGCGACCCGCAGGATATCGGCTTCCGGGTGACGAACGCCCTGCTCGGCGGCTCCTTCACCTCGCGCATCACCCACAATATCCGCGAGGTGAAGGGCTATACCTATTCGCCCGGCTCCGGCATCGGCTTCAACCCGACCGACGCGCAATGGGAGTTCAGCGCCGACGTCACCACCTCGGTGACCGGCCCCGCCTTCAAGGAGATATTCGGCGAGATCCGCCGCCTCCAGAACGAGGCGCCGCCCGAAGAGGAAGCGCGCGGCATCCGCACCTGGATGGCCGGCGTGTTCGTGCTCCAGAATGCGAGCCAGGGCGGCCTGATCAACTCGCTCGCCAATCGCGATTTCCTCGGCCTGCCGTCCAACTGGCTCGAAAGCTACGTACCGAACGTCCTTTCAATCTCCTCGGCGGACATCGAGCGGCTGGCGCGCGAACGGCTCCCGCTCGACAAGGCGACGATCGTCGTGGTCGGCGACCTCGCCAAGGTCGAACCCCAGCTCAAGGCCCTGCCCGAGCTGCAGGGCGTGACGTTCCAGCGGGTGACGCCGTTCGGGTGACGTAATTCTGTTCAGGTGGCCGCCCGCGCGTCGATGGCCCAGCAGGCGGCGGTGAAGCGGACCTCGGCGCCATGGACGAACGGGTCGAAAGCCGGGCGGACCGCTTCGACGATCCTGGCGCGGGTGGCGTCGTCGGCGTCGCTCAGCGCTGGACCGAGCAGGCCGAGGCGCGAGAAATAGCCGACCAGCGCGCTTTCCGGCATGCGGCATTCGACGTCGATCGGCCGGATCTCGACCGCGCCCCAACCGCTTTCCTCGAGGAGCCGGTGGGTGCGGTCCGCGTCCGCCAGCGCGAATTGCCCCGGCGCGTCCGGCTGGCGGGACGGGATGTCCGGAAGCAAAGGCGCGGCGGCGCGCTCGGCGACGGTCATGAACGGATTCTCGGCCGCGCTTCGGCCAGGCGATGAACAGCAACCCCGCGCCCGGCCTGGCGGCGCGCCGCAGGTTCGAGAAGGCGCGAACCGGGTCGCCGAAGAACATGATGCCGAAGCGCGAGACGATCATGTCGAAGCGCCCCGGCTCGAAATGATGCGTTTCCGCGTCGGCGCAGACGAAGCGGACGGGCAGGTCTTCGCGCCCGGCGCGGGCCCGGGCGGCGGCGATCATCGGCTCCGACACGTCGATGCCGACGCAGTTGCGCCGACGGTCGGGCAGCCGCGCAATCGCAAGCGTCGTCGCGCCGGTCCCGCAGCCGACGTCGAGCACGTCCGCCCCGGGAGCAGCCCGGACGGCGTCCGCGATGAAATCCTCGAGCGGCCTGAACAAGTCGTCGAGCAGCTCCTGCGCCCCGACCCAGGCCCGCCCGGTCTGGCCTTTCCAACGTTCGGCGTCGCTGCCGGCGGGCCGATCCGCGCTCTCCATCCCGTCTCCGATCCGGGCGGTCGCCTGGCGCCCGGCGATTCGGGTACACGCCCGCAACGAGCGCGGTCAAACGGCTCGCTGCCGCCGCGCGCTCACCTGCCGCTTCGAGGCCGGACGATACGGAACTCGCCGGCGCAGTGCATCATGCTCATCAGATAGAGCATGCCGTCGAAATAGCGCTGCTCGCCCGAGGGGATCGGCATGTCCCACAACGCCTTCAAAAAGACCTTCGAGCTCGCTCCCGGCGTCGCCGCGAAGCCGCCGACCGCCGCCGCCGCGACCATGCCCGGCGAGTGGCGCGTCGAGAGCGGCTTGCCGTCGAGCGTGTAGCGATCGGGGAAGCTGCCGATGCCCTGGCCGGCGAGGAAATGCTGGACCTCGTCGCTGAGGGCGCGCTCGCGCGGATCCTTGCCCCACCAGGCGTAATCGACCGACCAGTTGGAGATCGTCCGCCAGCTGTCATAGCCGAATTGCGAGGGCTTGCCGTCCCAGCCCGCGGCGGGCGTGCCGTCGAAATTGCTGCGGTCCGGCGCGAGGCCGGTCGCGGGCCCGGTCACCTTCGCGAAGAAGTCGCGGCTCACCCCGGCCGCTTTGGCCCAGAAGGCGCGGTCCTCGGCCGGTCCCCAGCGTGCCCAGAGCTCGTAGAAAGCGGGCAGATGATAGGAGGCGTCGGTGCCGGGGATGCCCGTCTCGGGCACGAAGCGGATCATGGCCGAGGCCTCGTCCATCATCGGCCCGACCGTCACCGGGCGCGGCGTGCGGCCCGACCGGTAGAAGGCCGGCGGCCATGGCTTACCCTGGGCCGCGGCCTCGGCGGCCTCGCGGCGCGTATTGGGGCTCGGCCAAGGCCGGCCCGGCTGCACGAAAGGCGCGTCGCCGGGATGGATGCGGAAGGGCGGCGTGCCGGTCTGCAACGGGTGATGCCGCATCGCACGGAGGATCTTTTCGGCCTCGGCCTGGTAATCGTAGATGCCCTTGCCGTTGCCCCAGCGGTGGGCGGCGAACAGCAGGGCCATCGCATAATATTCCTCGCCGTCGGGCGCGGCGCCGGTGGCGCGCGGCGTTCCGTCGGTGTTGAACGACCAGGCGAAATAGCCGACCGAGGGGTCCTCGGGGTCCGTCACCTGCATGAAGGTCTTGGACCAGTTCCATAAAGCGTCGAACTCGCGCTTGTGGCCGAGCTGGACGGCGATCATCATGCCGTAGCTCATCCCCTCGGTGCGGACGTCGTTGTTCGCCCAGTCGGTGACGTAGGCGAGCGTGCCGTTCGCATTGGCGCCGGTCTCGAAATAGACGCGCTCCTCCTGGCCGTCGCCGTGGAAGAGCTGCCGGAAGGCGCGCTCGATCTTCGCGTGCGCCTCGGCGGGGCTGGCGCCGAACTGCTCGGCGAAGAGGTTGCGGTAATGGCCCGTGGCGTAGGCGCCGGCGCCGTCCCGCGGCGCGGCGGCCGCCGCCGGTGCCCAAAGCGCCAACGCCACCGCGCTCAATCCGACCCACAATGCCCGCATCGCACAACTCTCCCTCAAGAGTGGGAGCGCTAACAACTCTGGATCAGCCCGTCACCGCGTTTCGCCGTGGGAGCGTCGCCCGGAACCTATCGCGCCAGGTCGTAGAAGCGGGCGACGCGCGAAAGCTGATAGCCGAAGACGAGGATCACCACGGCGCCCTGGACGCGCTCGCGCGGGCTCAGCATGCCGATGAGGCAAAGCAGGGCGAGCCCCGCCTGCGCCAGCGGATATTCGATGCCGAGCCCGACGAAATAGGCGCTCCCCTTGGCCAGCGTGTCGAGCAGGTCGACCGCCAGCCAGGCGATCAGCATCCCGAAGATCCAGCGGCGGCGGGAGAGGAAATAGTCCTTGAACCCCTCATGCTCGCCGAGGTCGCTCGGAACAGCAAAGCGCAGATCAGATAGATGAAGAAGGCGTAGCAGAGGACGAAGGCGTAAAGCTGGAAGGTCCAGGTCTTGACCAGCCGCAACCGGAACTCCCACCACCACCAGAAAACGGTGCTCAGCACCATGTGCGCCACCCAGAGGAGGTGCACCCACCAGATCTTCACCCGCCCGGGCCGCTCGACGATCCGCGCCACGCCCTGCATCAGATGGGTGAGTGCGAGCCCGATCACGATCGAGACCAGAACGATTACATATTCGAACATCCCCACGCCCGTTCCTCCCCCGTCGGATGAGACGGGCGGGAGGCTAGCTTATGCGGTGGGCGAGGGCGAGCGGGGGGCAGTGCGGTTGAGAGTATAGTGAGGGGTCAGCTGTATTGTGCCCCCTTAGACCCCGTTCCTCGTTAGGCCGAAACAGGGCATCGTGTTAAGGAAATTTCGGAAGCAAGCATAAGTTATGGTTAGATCGGCGCCCATCGATTTCGAACCGGTGGTTGATATTCCCACGAATCCATTTGACGCGGCTCGAGTCTATCTTGCTGTGTTGGCATATCCGGAGCGAGGCGCGGGGCAGCTCGGCGGGCTGGGCATCTCGTTTGGAGCAGCGCTTTGGCAATATGTGGTTTGGAACGCGCGCAAGGCGAAGGGCCTACGCTGGGTGCGCGAGAAGTTTCGTGATCCCCAACTGCAACCGCCGCGCAAACGGGATTTCGAGGGGGCATTAAACAGGGGACTCCGGCGAATCGAACGTAGGGTTGCTGCCTTCGATATCGTCGGCAACCAGATGCTGAACGGCTTCCTCAATGCTGGGCTCAAGGCGAGTAGGCTGACGGCCGCCGGAAAGCGGGACGAAGCTTATGTGATTCAACCGGGAGCTAAGTTCGCGCCGATCCGTCTAGAGTTGTGGGAGGAGGCGACACCCTCGGCTCGCCAAATCGTCCGACGGAATCTGGACCGATGGTCGGACCGGTTTGCTCTCAATGATACAGGGCGTCCCGCGGACCCGGAGCAAAAGGAAAAGGACATCATCCGCCGCGGTTTTCTGCAGTCACGACCGGTTCTGCACATGGCGCACGGCCTAAACCGAATCTTGGATGAGATCGGTCCAACCCTGCAGGGCTGGGATGATTGGGATTGGCTTCTTGTGCTTCTGTGGAACCCTGACGCGTGGGTGTGGCAGGCGATCGAGAACGCTATCACCTGGCGATTGCTTTCTCGCTTTCCGCAGATGCCAAAGCTCGCTCCCGAGCAAATGATCGAACTCGTGCCCCCAAAAGAGCGCGAGATAATGCCCCCTGCCTGGATCAAGGCGGCGAGCCCATAAAACCTCCGCAAGGAGGAAGGGAGATGACCACTGGCGATACAACGGCACTCCTGGGGGCGCTCGCCGCCATATTAACGGCCCTAGCAAGGTTGGTCACCGCCTGGCGCCATCCTCGGAATTAGGGAGGGTTAAATAAGCTCATCACCCTGGGGCGTTCGGGCGTCTTCCCCGAATCGTTCCGCCCCAGAATCGATGCTGCCTGTTCCCGAAGCTACGGGCGGAAAGGAATTGCCGAAGCTACAACTTCGACGTCTACATGTTCTTTGGATTTCAAAAGCATCTGGATCGACTGAGAGTTTTCGGCAAATGCCACCCCCGGCCCAGTGATGATCTTGCTAATCGGTAACCGGGTGCGCTCCCCCGGCAGACCCGGCAGGTCCAATCCGGTATCGATATATGGGATGAGATCAGGCCCTCGCGCGCGAAACGAAACGGGAGCGCCGTGGCGATCCTCCTGTCCTCGCATCCGGCGGAAGACGAGGCGCACTTCCTCTTCTTCCGCGTACGCAGGATGCTTGAATCCCACGGCGATGTACCCGAGCGCTCGCATGAACCACGTGGCAAGATCGTCCGCTGGAAAAGCCTTATCGGTTCGAAGGTGTTCAAAAAAAATGTCGATAAGGTCATTGCCGACCTGGCGCAGATCGGTATCCCCATAAATGACTTCAAGTAAAATGCCGTTTTGAGGGTGAGGAGACAACTGATTTAACGCAAAGCCAACTGCGTAACCTCTACCAAAAGCGCCATAACCTCGCCACTGGCTCAGCAAATCTCCTTGCCTTGATAAGCTAACTACATAAAGATCTAGCTCTGGTGTTGTGTCAATAACATCAGTTATCGCAGCTATCAACTTTCCCTCATTAGCTGAGAGCCTATCTCTCGTATACAACAGATCTTTTATCACCCCAAATGCATATTTAGATTCAGTCGGGTCGTTTAAGAAAATTGAATTGGTTGCCCACAAGCGACCATTATTGACCATCCCCAAGAGCCCACTGGCGTCTGTGTAGTGATAAACAGTTCCCTCCTGCAGGAAAATCATTCTCGGCAAGCCCCATTGGTTGGCCAAATATCTCCCGATCGCCATGTCGAACGGCATGGCTACACAGGACTCGCGTGTCCCAAAGTCTTCGGCACTAAAGCTCACTCGTTTCCTCTCATACGGACCTGACCGACCATCGGTGAGTAAGGTGGCGTGCTCAGTGCCTTACAACACCTGCCCAAGCAGCTCGTCCACCCGCCGCTCCGCATCCGCCAGCGCCTGGTCGACGCTCTTCGTGCCCGCGATCGCCGCGGCCAGCTCCTCGCCGATCAGGCCCTGAATGGCGGACTGGCGCTGGACATAGTCGGGGAGCTGCTCGCCATTCCGGGCGAGGGGGGCGATGTCGGCGCGGTGGGGGAGGGATTTGAACCGGGCGCTGTCGATGACTGCTTGGACCGCGGGGATGTGGCCGGTGCGGGCCCAGTCGAAATTGTGGGCGGCCATGAACTTCAGGAAGCGGGCGATGGCGGCGCGCTGCTCGGGGGTGCGCTTGCGCTTCGGCACCACCCATGAATGGCCGTCGACGAAGCTCGCATCGTGGCCCCAGAGATGGGGATAGGGATAGACGGCATAGCTTTGATAGAGCGGCCGGCCGGGCTTCCTCGCTTCCTCCTCGAACGAGCCGATCACCCAGGTGCCGACCGGGAAGATGCCGCCCTCGCCGTTCATAAAGCTGGCGAGCGCGGCCGGATAATCCTGGTGATGGGTGGAGAGGTCCTCGACCTCGATGCGGCGGAACAGCTCGACGATCCGCTTCGCCTCGGGCGTGCGCAGGCGAATGTGGCGCGCATCGGGGAAGATGACCGCATTCTGGGCGAGGAGATAGGTGTAGAGGTTGCGGACGTCGCTCGCCGCGTCGGCGACCTCCGACTGGACGAGATAGGGCTTGCCGGTGCGCGCGCGGAACTGGTGCGCCTCAGCGATCAGCTCCTCGGGCGAGTTGGGGAGGATGGGCTTGCCGTCCTTCATCAGCCCCGCCTGCGCCATCAATTTCGTGTTGACGTGGAACAGGCCGCCGATCGTGTCCCAGGGCATGGCGTAGAAATGCCCCGCCTTGGTGACGCCGCGGCGGCCGGCGGCGGTGAAGGTCTCGGGCGCAAGGCCGGCCATGCGCAGCTCGTCGTCGACCGGATCGAGCAGGCCGCGGCCCTGATAGTCCGAGATCATCGACTGGTGCATCGTCACCAGGTCGGGCGGGTCGCCGGCGGCGATCTGGGCGGTGAGCTGGGTGTAGCCGGGCCAGGCGACGATGTTGAGGTCGAGATCGATGTCCGGATTTTCGGCTTTGAAGCGGTTGATGAGGGCGGTCATGATCCCGCACTCGCCCTCGGCCCTGGCGGGATCGGTGGTGCGGCCATAGGCGGCGTCGCATTCGCCGAAGAAGCGCTGGAGGCTGATCTTGGTGCGATGGCTCCCTGCGTCGCAGGAGCCGAGCATGGCCGTCGCGACGAGGGCGAGCAGCAGCGCGCGCACCCGCCTCACCTGATCGCCGCCCCGGCCATGGCCCGCACGATCTGCTTCTGGAAGAGGATGTAGACGATGAAGATCGGGATCGAGGCGAAGATGGCCTGCGCCATCAGGAAGCCGAGGCCGCTCGTCTGCGCATAGTTCATCTGCGAGGAGGCGAGGCCGACGGTGAGGGTGAAGCGCTCGCTCCGCGTCGCCGAGATGAGCGGCCACCAATAATCGTTCCACGAGCCGAGGAAGGTGAAGACGCCGAGCGTCGCCTGCGCCGGCCGGGTGAGCGGCAGCAGCACCTTCCAGAAGAGGGTGAAGCGCGAGGCGCCGTCGAGCATCGCCGCTTCGTCGAGGTCGCGCGGGATGGCGCGGAAATATTGCGTCATGAAGAAGACGCCGAATGAGGAGACGAGGCCGGGGAGGATCAGGCCCGGATAGGAATTGTGGAGGTGGAGCTGGGCGAAGAGCTGGTGGCGCGGCAGGATCACCGCCTGCTCGGGGATGGCCAGGCCGAGGAGGACGAAGACGAAGAGCGCCCGCTTGAACGGGAAGTCGAGCCGGGCGAAGCCGTAGCCGGCGAGCGAGCAGAGGATGAGAACGCCGGCGGTCATGCCGAGCGAGACGATGAGGCTGTTCAGCAGCCAGTGGAAGGTCGAGGAGCCGCGCAGGATCGCCGCGTAATTGGCGAGCGTCCAGGGCGGGACGAGGGCGGTGGCGCTGTCCCGCATCAGCTCCGAATTGGCCTTGATCGAGAGCAAAAGTGTCCAGAGCAGGGGCGCGACCATGATCGCGGCGCCGATCGTCACGCCGATCAAAGCGGGAAGGGGGAGGCGCTCGCGGGGCGCGCTCATGAATCGGCGTCCTTCCGCGTCACCAGCCAGTATTGGAGCAGGGTGACGGCGAGGACGAGGATGAAGAGCAATTCCGCCGCCGCCGCGGCGTAGCCGAGCTGCCAGCGGCCGAAGGCGATCTCGTAGATGAGGAGCACGATCGGCCGCGAGGCGCCGCTCGGCCCGCCGGCGGTCAGCAACTGCGCCTGGCCGAAAATCTGCAGCTGCGCCGCGGTCTGCAGCATGACGACGAGGATAATGGTGCGGCGGATCGACGGGAGAGTGATCCGCCAGAGCGTCGTCCAGCGGCCGGCGCCGTCGAGCGCGGCGGCTTCGTAGACGTCGCCGGGGATCTGCTGGAGGCCGGCGAGGAAGATCATCATCGGGAGGCCGATGCACCACCAGATGGTGGTGATGGCGAGCGCCGGGATGGTGAGGTGCGGATCGCTGAGGAAGGGGATCGGGGCGTGGAAGACCTTCGCGATCAGCCCCGCGTCCGGCGTCAGGATGAAGCGCCAGATCAAGGTCACGATCGTGACCGAGAGGACCGAGGATGAGAAGAAGATGCCGCGGAAGATGGCGGCGGCGCGGGTGGCGCGGTTGAGCGCGAGAGCGAGCGCGAGCGACAGGATGGTGAGCGGCGGGACGATCAGCAGGGTCAGCTTGAACGTGTTGACGATCGCCTGCCAGAAGTCCGGGTCGCCGAGCAGACGCACATAATTGTCGAGCCCCACCCAGCGCCGCCCGCCGAACGGATCGGCATTGTGGAAGCTGAAGCCGATGCCGAGGATGAGCGGATAGATGAGCAGGAAGGCGTAGAGAAAGAGGAAGGGCCCGACGAAGAGGAAGCCGTCGAGGCGGCGGGCGCGGTTCATCCTGCGCCCCTC
>JADMIO010001239.1_pt1 | contig 24050 bp, 16 predicted proteins | sample 8958161 | NCBI WGS metagenome assembly JADMIO01 (sample SAMN16585339, study PRJNA669376) | soil metagenome | isolation source: Crop rotation soil | place: USA: Cullars Rotation, Alabama | collected 2011
CGCGACTTCAAGTCACGTGAATTCCAAGCTTCGGATCCCACTGTGCTGGAAAGCGGCGCTTCGAGTAGAGCGATCCACACCCAGCCCGCCTCCTCGCGGACGGCGAAGCGGCGCAGGTACGCCCACGGCTCGGTGAGACAGGCGCCGGTCGCGAGGTCGTAGACCCAGCCGTGGCGCGGGCAGGTGAGCAGCGTGCGGCGCACGAGGCCTTCGCCGCCCGGGCCCAGCTCGTCGCTGCGACCGGCGCGCAGCCAGCGGCTCGACGGCGGCCCCGGCGCTGCTTCGTCGCGCACGATCGCCCCGCCGCTACTCGCCGCCGCCCTCCGGCGCCGCCACCGTCACCCACCGCGCGGCGAGCAGCAGCGCTGCCATCGCCGCGTAGCCCACCGCGTGCTCCATCGCGGGCGCCAGCGCCACGGCGGTGTCGGCGGGGGTGAAGCGATAGGCGTGGATGAGGCCGCAGGCGGACAGCACCGCGCCGGCGAGGCACCACAGCGCGGCGCGGCCGAAGCGCTGATCGATCACCTCGGCCACCGCCGCGGCGAGCAGCATCGAGGTGAGGATGAAGCCCTGCTCGAGCGCGAAGATGCCGTGCCCCCAGGTGTCTGAGGGGGCGAGCCTGGCGATGAGGTCGGGCCCGAAAGGCGCGCCGCCGGGCGCGCCCATGCCGGCCGAGCGCAGGCCATTCTTGAGCAGCAGCGCCCCCCACGCCGCGACGCCCGGCAACAGGCCGACGACCACCGCCGGCGCGTGCCGCGCCGGTGTCGCGGCGAAGGCCTGGGCAGTGATGACGATGCCGATCCACAGGACGATCGCCATGCCGGCGTCGATGGGCACTGCCCAGGCGATCCAGGCGAGCGTGCCGGTGAGACAGACGACGGTGAAGAAGACGGCGTTGAGCACCGAGTAGCCGGCCCGCGCGCCCATCGCCTTCCAACCCGGGTGACCGATGTAGATGGTGGTCGGGAAGCAGGAGCCGAAGAGCGCGGCGGCGAGCGTGCCGACGCCGTTGGCGGCGAGCGACGGCCGCGTGGGGAAGGAGTCTCCCGCCGCCTCCGCCGACTCGACGTTCTGCAGTGAGCCGATGAGGTTGAACAGGCCCATCGGCAGGATCACCGACAGGTAGACGAGCCAGTTTCCCGACAGCGCCGCCACCAGGTCGCCAAGCACCGGCACCGGCAGGTGGAGGGCGACCCCGGTCGCCGGCCGCGCGCCCACCGGCGCGATGCCCTGCATCCAGGCGAGCAGCGTGCCGAGGAGCACCGCCACCAGCCCGCCGGGCAGGCCGCCCCGGAAGCGCCGGCGGCCGAAGTAGACGAGGAAGACGATGGCCAGCGTCGAGAGCCCCACCAGGGGCCGGGCGTAGGCGCGGAAGAGGAAGCCGATGGAGATGAAGGTGAGCGCGATGCCGGCGAGGGTGCCGAGCAGCGCCGCCCGCGGCGTCGCCCGGCGGATGCGCTCGGCGTAGAGCGCGCCGGTGAGCTCGATGAGGCCCGAGCCGACGCACGCCGCGAGCCCCGCCTGCCACGCGACGCGAGCCGGATCGGCGGCGCCGGCGGCCTCCGCCGCGAGCTTCGCCGGCAGCATGACGAGGAAGACGTAGGCGAACAGCGAGACGGTGTTGATGCCGTAGGGCAGGGCGCAGACGTCGCGGCGCCCGGCGGCGCGCCCGAGCGCCATCGCCTGGCGCGCGTAGAAGAGGTTGCCCACCACCAGCGACACGGCGGCGCCGGGAAGGATGCGGCCGTAGACGAGCTCGGCCGAAAAGCCGAGCACCGTGCGGCAGAGCGCGTCGATGAGCAGCAGCTGGACGAGGTTGTCGAGCGCCAGCCCGAAGAAGCCGTCGACGTCGCCGCGCACGAACCAGCGCATCGCGCGCATTCTGTCGCGGTCGTCGCCGCGCCGGCAGCCCTGCCCCCGACCCGACCCGGCCGCTACTCCGTCGCCACGCTCCACGCCGACGTCGAGCCCGACTCGAAGCCGTCGCCGAAGAGCCCACCGATCTGCACGCCGCCGCTCGCGGCGGGACCGGCGTTGAAGGCGCTGTCGATCGCGCGCAGGGTCCAGGTGTAGCTGCCGGCCGAGAGGTCGAAGAGCTTCCACCCGTCGACGGCGCTGACGTTGCCGGGCTCGGGCACCCGCCGCGCGCCGGCGACGGCAGCGCCGTTGCGATAGACCTGCAGGTCGTAGGTGAGCGCCGCGGCCGGCGTGTGGTCGTCGCTCGCCGGGCTCCACGTCACCGCCAGGGACCCGTCCGCCTGCGGCGCCATCGCGACCTGCGCCGGTGCGGTGGGTGCCGCGTTCGGCGCCTCGGCGTCGTTGACGTAGAGGTGCATCTGCGCCTCCACCAGCCCGTTGCCACCCGGCACGTAGTACTGGCCGGCGATGAAGTAGTCGAGGTCGCCGTCGGCGTCGACGTCCTGCCAGCTGAAGGCACCGCCGCGCGAGCCCGACGACAGCGGCGCCGGCAGCTGGCTGCCGGAGTCCACGAAGCTGCCGCCCTCGTTGGCGTAGACCTTGGCCCGCCCCTCGATGCGCGAGTCGTTCACGAAGCTGCCGGCGAGCAGGATGTCGATGTCGCCGTCGGAGTCGTAGTCGGCCCACGAGGCGGCGTTGAGGTCGAGCCACCCCTCGCACGACGGGCAGGCGATGACGTCGACCGGCGTCCAGGCCTCGCCGTCGTTGCGGTAGATGCGCATGGCGTCGTCGTAGGTGCCGTCGAGCTCGCGCAGGTTGCCGGCGACGAGGATGTCGAGGTCGCCGTCGCCGTCGTAGTCGCCCCACTGCGCCTCGCCGTGCTCGACGCTGAGCGAGCCGAGGACGTCCTCGCCGACGAAGGTGTCGTTGCCGTCGTTGCGGTAGCGGCGGATGAAGCCGTCGTCGGTGAGCGGCGAGAGGTGGACGAGCAGCAGGTCGAGGTCGGCGTCGCCGTCGAAGTCGGCCCAGGAGCTCTGCGCGTGGATCGTCGGCGCCAGGCCGGCGTCGACCTCGCTGAAGGTCCAGCCGCCGGTGCCGTTGCTGCCGTCGTTGCGCATCAGCGCGGTGCGGTGCTCGAAGGTCTCGTCGTCCCACACCGACGGCAGCAGCAGGTCGGGGTCGCCGTCGTTGTCGTAGTCGGCCCAGGCGATCGAGCGGAGGTCGAAGTCGGCCTGGAAGTTGTCCTCGTAGTACGGCGGCAGCGCGGTGTCGGTCGCCAGCAGCGTGCCGCCGTCGTTGCGATAGAGCACCGTCTGCCCATCGGAGCCGACGGCGAGGTCCTGATCGCCGTCGCCGTCGACGTCGCCCCAGGCGAGGTCGGAGGCGCCCGCGGAGAGGTCGCCGATCTGGACGTCGACGTACGCGAAGCTCCACCGCTCCGGGCTCGCCGGACCTTCGTTGCGCATGAGCACCAGCCGCTCCTCGACGCTCTGGTTGTAGACGACGTAGAAGCCCAGCACCGCGACGTCGAGGTCGCCGTCGCCGTCGTAGTCGGCGGGCGCCGCGGCGGCGACCCACCAGTCCTCGTCCTGCGGCGTCACCCACAGCGGGTCGAGCGGCGTCACCTCGGTGAAGTCGCCGAAGGTGCCGCCCGGCCCGGGCTGGACGACGACCGCCCGCCCCGCCTCGTCCGTGGCTTCGTCGTCGTCGGTGACCAGCAGGCGCACGATGTAGGTGTTCGCCGCGGTGTAGACGTGGGTCGGGTGGCGCTGCGTCGAGGAGGCGCCGTCGCCGAAGTCCCACTGCCAGCCGACGACCGTGCCGTCGCGGTCGGTGCTGGTGTCGGTGAATGCCACCGAGAGGCCGACGGTGCTGAAGGTGAACGACGCCGAAGGCGCCTGGTTCACCGGCGGCCCCGGCGGGCCCGCGAAGTGGCGGATGGCGCCGCGCCAGCCGGCGATCCAGGCGTCGCCATCGGGGCTCGCGGCGAGGGATGCGAAGGTCACCAGGCCGGCGGGTCCCGAGTCGACGATCGCCCAGCTCTGCCCGCCGGTTGCCGAGTAGAGGGCGACGCCGTCGACGGTGACCGCCCAGACCTCGTCGGCGCCGAGCACCTCGACGTCGGCGAGCGGGTCGACGCCGGGAGGCGTGGGCAGCACCTGCCAGGTCGCGCCGCCGTCGGCGGTGCGGGCGGCGTAACCGACGTAGCCTTCGTCACCGACCACCCGGCCCACCGCGTAGCCGATGGCCGCGTCCCAGAAGTCGAGGTCGGCGAGCGTGACGTCGCCGCCCGGCAACTGCGTGTCGTCCCAGGAGACGCCGCCGTCGTTCGTGCGGTAGACCGTGGGCCCCAGGCTGGCGACCCAGGCGTTCGCGCCGGCCGAGTCCACGGCGACGTAGGTGCCCGCCAAGCCGACGGGCTCCCAGCTGTCACCGCCGTCGACGGTGTGGAACACCGCCCCCTCGTCGAAACCCTGGCCGACCACCCAACCATCGGAGGTGCCGTCGAAGTGCAGCGACGCGGCGGTGAGCCCGGGCGGTGCCGAGGCGCCCGCCTCCCACGTCGCACCCCCGTCGGCGCTGTGGTGGACGCGCCCGCTCGTTTCGACGGCGACCACCTCGTCGGCGCCGATCGCCTGCACGCCCTCGAGATGGCCGCTGCCGACCGCGGCGCGGATCAGCCAGGGAGCGACACCACCGTCGCTGGTGACGACGCGGCCCGCTTCGCCCACCGCGATGAGGTCGCCGTCGGCGAAGCGGTCGACGCCACGCAGCGGCGTCCCCGTCCCGCTCGAGACCTGCATCCAGCTGGCGCCGCCGTCCGTCGACTTGACGAGGAAGCCGGAGCCGAAGCCGAAGTAGCCCGTCTGCGCGTCGGGGAAGACGGGGCCGCCGCTGTGCAGGAAGCTGGGCACGGGCCCGGGTGTCGCGTAGACCTGCGCCCAGGTCGCGCCACCGTCGGCGGAGCGATGGAGGTTGCCGGTGCCGTCGGAGGCGACGATCGTCGTCGGCGAGGGCACGGCGAAGGCGAAGTCGGCAAGGGCGTTCGGCGCCCCGGGGATCACCTCGCCGAGGTCGACCCAGGTCTCGCCGCCGTCGGCCGAGCGCAGGATGCGGTCGTCGAACCCGGGATAGGTCCCGCTGCGCCCCCAGGCGAGCACCACGTCGTGCGAGACCGCCACCAGCTCGTGGCGTCCCAGCGCGCTCGCGCCGGCCGTCCAGTTGAGGCCGCCGTCGGTCGAGCGCACGAAGGTGTCGTCGACGATCGCCACCGCCACCGCCGGCGAGAGGAACGCCGCCGCGCGCGCGGACCCTGCGCGTACGGGCACGAAGGTGGCACCGCCGTCGGTGGTGCGGAACAGTCCGTTCGCCGCCGAGACGCCGAGCCCCACGAGGTCGGCGGCGAACGCGAAGCCGGTCATGCCGTCGGGCGAGGCCGCCCAGTGAAGCCCGCCGTCGCGGCTGACGGAGGCGCCGAAGTTCCCCGTCGCCAGGCCGAAGCTCGGCGTGTAGAACCGCATGAAGTAGGTCGAGCCGAGAAACGGAATCTGCTCCCAGTTGTCGCCGCCGTCGGTGGTGCGGTAGTTGTCGTTGCCGAACACCCAGCCGTGCTGGTCGTCGACGAAGACGATGCCGTTGAGCGGGCTGCTCAGGCTCGCCGGCACGGCGAGCTGCGTCCAGGAGGCGCCGCCGTCGCTCGACGCGAAGAGGGCGCCGCCGTCGTCGAACGAATCGTCGTCGGTGGCGACGAAGACCCGACCGGCCGCCGGCGCGGCGACGCCGCGGACGTCGAGGTGAGTCGGGATCGGGCTCTGCGTCGTCCACTGCGCGGCGAGCGGCCCCGCGAGGAGCAGGCCGGCGACGGCGAGCTGCCAGGTGGGTCTGGCCGGGCAGCGCACGGCGCCGTTCGTACGCGAGGCGGTCCGGGTGCTCGTCAAGGTGTGTCCCCTCGCTGTGCCGCTCGAACGTCGCAAGCGGGCTGCCGCGAAATGGATATCGGTGTCGAGGCCGTCGCGAAGCCAGTTGCCTGCCGTGCACTGCCCATGCCCGCTGAGACAGCGGGCCGGTGCCCGCGGGAACAGCGAGCACGAGCCTCGCGGGATCCACTTCTTACAGATTGCCGTGTCGATACGGCGACCCGGCCGCGCGGTACAGCAAGGGTCGGGCGAAGGGACGAGCCGGTACTCGGCGCGGCCCGGCGCGGGCGCCCCGCGCGTCGCCGGCTACCTGCCGAGCTCGAACAGGTACTCGACGAACGACATCACGGCGCCGTCGAAGCCCTGCACGGCGGGGTTCGTCGACTCGATCAGGTAGTACTCGTCGGGCGCGTGCGCGCCGCTGCCGTGGCCGAGGCCGAAGTGGCCGGCGGCGAGGTGCAGCGGCGCGTCGGTGAAGACGTAGCCGGGGTAGGAGCCGGCGTTGCGCGGCCACATCACCGGCTCGATGCCGGCGCGCCGGAGCACCGCCACCTGGGCCTGGATGAGCGGCGCCGAGGCCGCCGTGCTGGTGGGGTCGTAGCCGCCGGTGACGTTGACCTCGAGGTCGCCGTAACCGCGCTTGGCGAGGTGGGCCCGCAGCGCCGCCACCGCGTCGGCCATCGTCATGTCCGGCACCAGCCGCATGTCGATCTTCGCCACCGCGCGGTGCGGCAGGACGGTCTTGCCGCCCGGCCCGGTGTAGCCGCCCACCAGCCCCTCGATGTTCACCGTCGGCTGCGACTCGAGCCGCTCGTTGGCCTGCTGCCAGGGCAGGTCGTCGATCCAGTGCTCGACGCTGAAGAGCTTCTTGGCCTGCTCCTCGCTGCGCCGCCGCGAGGCCTCGCCGATCATCGCCCGCTCCTCGGCGCTGAGCGGCCGCGGCTGCGGGTAGCCGTCGATGGTGACGGTGTTGCCGTCGTCCGAGACCAGCGTGCCGAGCGCCTTGACCAGGCGCCACGCCGGGCTGTCGACCATGGCCTTGAGCGAGGAATGGATGTCCTTGCCGGGGCCGCGGCCCCAGCGCTCGCCGCTCGACACCAGCTCGAGCTCGACCACTCCCTTGGCGCCCAGGCTGACCGTCACGATCCCGCTGGGGTCCTGCGCCGCCGACGGCATGAAGACGCCGACACACTTGCGCAGCGCCGCCTCCACCTCCGGGCGCCGCACGAGCTGGCCGATGTGGGGCGAGCCGATCTCCTCCTCGCCTTCCGCCACCAGCACCAGGTTCACCGGCAGCTTGCGGCCGGCGCCGCGGATGGCGTGCAACGCCGCCAGCAAGGCCGCCTCGGGCCCCTTCTGGTTGACGGCGCCGCGCCCCATGATCGCCTTGCCGAGCCCCGGCTTGTCGACGAGGCGCCCCGCGAGCGGCGGCGAGCTCCATTCGGCGGGGTCGAACTGCTTGACGTCGTACATGAAGTAGAGGCCGACCGTCCTCGCCGCTCCGGCGTCGAGGGTCGCGAAGACCCCCGGCTTGCCGTCGGTGGGGATCACCGTCGCCTGCTGGAAGCCGGCGTCGCGCGCGAGCTTGGCCATGTGCTCGGCGCCGGCCGGGAAGTTGAGGTCCTCGGCGGCGATCGAGGGCAGCGCGATCCACTCCTGCAAGCGCTTCACGGCCTCGTCGTGGCGCGCCGCGACCTCGCGGCGCACCTCGGAGAGGTCGTCAGCGGCCGACGACGAGGTGGCGGTGCCGGCGAGGGCGGCGAGCACGGCGAGGGCGACTGCGGTCGCGATTCGAGGCCCGTGGCAGAGCTGCGTGGGCATGCGCGGGACCCTACCACCGCCCGGCGGCGGCCCCGCCCGCTGCTGGTGCCGCAAGCCGCTGCCCGGCCTCGGCGTCGAGCTGATCGCGCGCCACCGCCTCGACCCTGCGTCCTCGATCTACGTCGGCCGCGACGCCGCCGACCGCACCTTCGCGGCGAGCCTCGGCGTCGCCTACCGCACCGCGGACGAGGTCTTCCCGGTCCGCTGGTGACCCCCGAGCCGAGATCTGACCCGCGAACGGGTTAGGGGCTGATCCACCTCGCTTCGCCGCCGTGCACGCAACCGCCTCATTCGGCGGGGCTTGCGGGAATGCTTCCAACGGGCTCGGCTCTTGCTCCGGCTCGCGCCCGCGACCGACCCGTCAACCGCTGCCATCAGGAGGAGAGCCAGCATGAGGAACCTCGTCCCGCGTCCCGTCGCAACCGCCACCCGCTTCGTCGCCGGCCTCGCCCTCGCCCTGGCCGCCGCCCCGGTTTCGGCGGCCGGCCTCGCCGACACCTGCGCCGCCAAGGCCATGAAGCCGGCGGCACTGGTGGAAGCCGCCCGCGCCGAAGGCGCGAGCTTCGCCACGGCCGACCTGCTGATCGCCGACCGCCAGATCGACGCCAAGGCGCGCGGAGTTGCCGACGACCTGGCGCGCGAGAGCGTCCTGCACCGGCCCAACCCGGCCGCCGTCAAGCGCTTCCTGCGCCAGCCGCCGGAGAGCTTCACCTTGCCGGTGGAGGTGTCGAGCGGCCGCGTCGAGCTCGAGCTCGTACGGGTCGACATCACCACCGCGGACTTCAAGGTGGTGACCAGCGACAGCAACGGCCAGGCGGTGCCTTACGAACGCGGCGTCCACTACCGCGGCAAGATCAAGGGCGACCCCGACTCGCACGCCGCGGTGAGCGTCTTCCGCGACGAGGTGATGGGCTCCTACTTCTCCCCCGCCGAGGGCACCGTGGTGATCGGCCGCCTGCTGGGCGAGAACCCGCGCGGCGTGCACATCGTCTACAACGCCAAGGCCATCGAGCGGCATCAGGACTGGACCTGCGCCACCAGGGACAAGAGCGACGACGGCGCCGCCTTCGACTTGCGCGAAGGGGCCCGCAACCCCGGCCTCGACCTCTTCGACGCGCCGGCGGCCCCGGCCGGGGCGCTCGACAAGACGCTCGACAAGGCGCTCGTCAAGTGCGTGAAGGTCTACGTCGAGACCGCCTACGACCTCTACCAGAACAAGGGCAGCGCCTCGGCGGTGACCAGCTACGTCACCGGCTTCTTCAACCAGTCGGCGGTGCTCTACGCCAACGAGTCGATCCCCATCTCGCTGTCGCAGGTCTTCGTGTGGACGAGCAACGATCCCTACAGCGACACCGGCAGCTCGAGCACCATGTTGTCGGGGTTCCAGTCCTACCGCAACTCCTTCAACGGCGACGTCGGCCACCTCGTCGCGCTCCACGGCGGCGGCGGCATTGCCGCCGGCTTCAGCGCCTTCTGCAACGCCAACATCGACAACCGCCAGTGCTTCAGCGGCATCAACTCGAGCTACTCCAACGTGCCCACCTACTCGTGGACGGTGCAGGTGTTCACCCACGAGATGGGGCACCTCTTCGGCTCGCGCCACACCCACGCCTGCGTGTGGAACGGCAACAACACGGCCATCGACGGCTGCTACACGCCGGAGGGGACCTGCGCGCGCCCGGGCCTGCCGTCCGGCGGCGGCACCATCATGAGCTACTGCCACCTGTCGGGGAACCCCGGCATCAACTTCAACAACGGCTTCGGGCCGCAGCCGGGCAGCACCATCCGCTCGCGCTTCAACGCGGCGAGCTGCCTGGGCACCTGCGACACCGGCGGCGGCGGCGGCTGCACCACCTACTCCGGCTCGCTCTCCGGCACCGGCCAGGCGGCCATCCAGCCCAACGGCACCTACTACCAGAGCACCACCAGCGGCACCCACAGCGGCACGCTGACCGGGCCGGGAGGCGCCGACTTCGACCTCTACCTGTACAAGTGGAACGGCAGCGCCTGGGCGATCGTCGCGCGCTCCGAGGGCGCCACCTCGTCGGAGACGATCAACTACAGCGGCACCGCCGGCTACTACTACTGGCGGATCCTCTCCTACAGCGGCTCGGGCAGCTACAGCCTCTGCATCAGCAAGCCGAGCTGAGCCCCTAGCCAGCCACGCCTCGCAGGCGCCCGCCGCGCTCTCGCAGCGTGGCGGGCGTCGTCGCGTTTGGGCGGGCGAGGTCGGCGCGGGTTAGCATCGGCGGCCCGCGAACCCACACCCCCAGGAGGCCACCGCGCATGCGTGCAGTCACCGCCGCCGTCCTGCTCGCCTCGACCCTCGTCGCACCGCTCGCCGCGCAGCCGCGCGTGCCGGCAGCCCTGGTCCCCGATCGCACGCAGCCGATCGACGAAGCGGCGACGGCGAAGATCAAGGAGTACACGACGGCGCCGGAGTTCAACTCGGCGCTCACCGACTACCTGCCGGCATCGGCGACGGTGCCGTCGCCGTCCGCCGTGCTCGGCGACGTCGCCGGGGCGCCCAACGTGCTGCCCTACGCCGCCGACGTCCACCGCTACTTCCGCATGCTCGCCGCGGCGACGCCGCGGGTGCAGGTGGTCTCGATCGGCACCAGCGAGGAGGGGCGCGAGCGCATCGCCGTCGCCATCTCTTCGGAAGAGAATCTGAAGAACCGCGCCGCCAACGACGCCCGCCTGGCGCAGCTCGCCGACCCGCGCACGCTCGGGCTCGACGACGCCAGGGCCGAGCCGCTGTTCGCCTCGACGGTGCCCGTCTACTACATCACCGGCACCATCCACTCGCCCGAGACCGGCTCGCCGACGGCGCTGATGGAGCTCGCCTATCGCCTCGCCGTCGACGAGAGCCCGTACGTCCGCGACATCCGCGACCACGTCATCACCCTCATCACTCCGGTCGTCGAGGTCGACGGCCGCGAGCGCATGGTCGACATCTACCGCTGGCACCGGGCGCACCCCGACTCGCCGACCCCCGAGCTCGTCTACTGGGGCAAGTACGTGGCGCACGACAACAACCGCGACGCCATGGCGCTCACCCTGTCGCTGTCGCGGCAGGTGCTCGACACCTACCTCGGCTGGCACGCGCAGGTGCTGCACGACCTCCACGAGTCGGTGCCCTTCCTCTACGACAACACGGTGGGCGACGGCCCCTACAACGCCTGGGTCGATCCCATCCTCACCAACGAGTGGCAGCTCTTCGGTTGGACCAACGTCGCCGAGATGACGAAGATGGGGATGCCGGGCGTCTACACCCACGGCTACTTCGACACCTGGAGCCCCGGCTACCTGATGTTCATGGCGGCGATGCACAACGGCGTCTCCCGCCTCTACGAGACCTTCGGCAACGGCGGCGCCGACACCCTGGTGCGCGAGCTCGACGCCGACGAGAGCAGCCGCACCTGGTACCGGCAGGACCCGCCGTACCCGCAGGTCAAGTGGTCGCAGCGCAACAACAACAACTACCAGCAGACGGGCCTGCTGGTCTCGCTCGCCTTCACGGCGCAGAACCGCGAGCTGCTGCTGCGCAACTTCTGGCAGAAGGGCAAGCGCTCGGTGGAGAAGCCCAGGCGCGAGGGGCCGGCGGCCTACGTGCTGCCCGGCGATCCGAAGCGGCCGGGGGCGCAGGCTGAGCTGCTGCGCGTGCTGCAGGCGCAGCACGTGGAGATCACGCGCGCCGACTCGCCGTTCACCGTCGAGGTGCCGAACGCCGCCGAGGGCAAGGGCGGTGGCAAAGCGGACGGCAAAGAAGAGAAGACGGAGGACAAGAAGCCCGCCACCCGCACCTTCCCCGCCGGCTCCTACGTCGTGCGCATGGACCAGCCTTACAGCCGCATCGCCGACGCCCTGCTCGACCGCCAGTACTGGAGCCCCGACGACCCGCAGAAGCGCCCCTACGACGACACCGGCTGGAGCTTCGGCGACACCTTCGGCACCGAGGTGGTGCGGATCACCGACGCGCGCGTGCTGGCGGCGAAGGCGGAGCCGGTCGAAGGGCCGGTGAGCACCCGGGGCGGCGTCACCGGCAGCGGCGCGGTCCACCTCGTCGCGCCGCGCGGCGACGACGAGATGATGTCGCTGCGCTACGCCCTCGGCGACGCCACCGTCGAGGCGGCCACCGCGCGCTTCAGCGCCGGCAGGCGCACCTACCTTCCCGGCACCTGGATCGTCCGCGACGCCGATGGCGACGCGATGAAGCGCGCGGCCGAGAGCCTCGGCGTCACGGTTGAGGCGGTGGCGGCGGCGCCGAAGGTCGCCACCCGCCCGGTGGGCAAGCCGCGCCTCGCCCTGCTCCACACCTGGCAGTGGACGCAGAGCGAGGGCTGGTGGCGGCAGCGCCTCGACCTGATGAAGCTCCCCTACGACTACATCAGCACCCAGGACGTGGCGGCGACGCCCGACCTGCGGGCGCGCTACGACGCCATCCTCTTCCCGCCGGTCGGCATCCCCACCTCGCTGACCGTCAACGGCGCGCCGACCTCGTGGGGCGAGCCGCTGCCTTGGAAGAAGACGCCGGAGACGCCCAACCTCACCATCGACGAGACCGACGACATGCGGCCGGGGCTCGGGCTCGCCGGCCTCCAAAACCTGCGCACCTTCGTCGAGAAGGGCGGCACGCTGATCGCCGCCGAGGACGCCGCGCAGCTGCTCGTCGAGCGCGGCCTGGCGCCCGGCGTCCGCGTCGCCGACTCGGGCAGCGTGAAGGTGGTGGGCAGCATCCTGCAGGCGCGCTTCCCCGACGCCGCCTCGCCGATCGCCGACGGGCTCGGGGACGCGCTCGCCGTCTACAGCGCCGAGGGGATGAGCTTCGAGCTCAGCAACGCCGCCTTCCGCGGCTGGTCGCGGCCCGGCAGCGACCGCCCCACCGGCCGCGGCGGCCCCAAGGACGAGGACTCGGTCGTCGGCCGCCCGGCGCCGCCCAAGCGCGCCGAGGCGCCGAAGGTCGAGCGCTGGGAGGCAGCGCCGCTCTCCGTCGAGCAGACGCGCGACAACCCGTTCGTCATCCCCGAGGCGCTGCGGCCGAAGACGCTGCTGCGCTTCGGCGACGCCGACGAGCTGCTGCTCGCCGGGCTGCTCGAGCACGGCGGCGAGCTGGCGCAGCGCGCGGCGGTGGTGCGGGTGCCGCTCGGCCAGGGGCAGGTGGTGCTCTTCGCCATCAACCCGATCTGGCGCGGCGAGACCATCGGCACCCACCCGCTGGTGTGGAACGCGCTGCTCGCGGGAGAGGCGCTCGGCGGCAAGCCGGCCGAGACGGCGCCGGCGGCGGCCAAGGCCGGCCGCTAGCGCCGCTCGCGTGGGGCGGCGATAGCTGGGGGGCCGAGGCGCGCGTCGGCTCGCGCGCCCCGGGCCCGGTGCATCTGTCGTCTCCTTGACCAAGAAGGCGGCGTCGCTCGCGGTGAGTCACCCGGGTCGCGTCAGCCGTCGACGCGGCCGATCTCGATCGCGTGCGATCCCAGCGGCAGCGTGTAGAGGCTGCCGTCCTCGGCGATGTCCCAGTCGCCGCGCCGGACGGCGTTGACGCCGTTGGCGAAGAGCCGCCGGGTGAGGAAGCTGTCGGGCGCCGGCAGCAGATGGTAGAAGGCGAGCAGCTTCACGCCGGCCTCGTTGGCGGTGCGCGCCGCCTGCTCGGGGGTGATGTGGTAGTCCTCGATGTCGTGCATGATGGCGGCGGTCTTGTCCTTGCCGGCGGTCTGCGCGGCGCGGCCGAGCGACTTCGTCATCGAGGTGGCGATCGCCTCCGACACCAGCAGGTCGGCGCCCTTGGCGGCGCGCGACAGCGGCGGGTGGTCCTTGAGGTCGCCGGTGATCACCAGCGAACGACCCCGGTAGTCGAAGCGGTAGGCGTAGGCGGGGGCGATCGGCGCATGGTCGACCTCGATGGCGGTGATGCGCAGGCCGCCCTCTTCGAGCACCAGACCGGTGCGGTCCTTCGCCGGCGACGGTGGGCCGTCGAGCTCGACGGTCCGCGCCAGGAGGCCCCAGGTCGTCGACGGCATCACCCGCTCGCCGTGGTGAGTCGTGCGGTAACCCTGGTCGAGCGCGTAGGCCTCGTTGAAGCCGTTGACCAGCCGCTCGACGCCGGGACCGCCGTAGACCGGCAGCTTCGCCGGCCGGCCGCCGGCCCAGGTCTGCAGCTGCAGCTCACCGAGGTCGCCGATGTGGTCGGAGTGGAAGTGGGTGAAGAGCACGCCGCCGATCTGCGACAGCGGGATGCCCCACAGCACCAGGTTCTCGACCGACTCCGGGCCGGCGTCGACGACGTAGAACTTGCCGCCGGCGAACACCGCGGCGCAGGCCTTGGCGCGGTCCGCGCTCGGCAGCGGCGCCGAGGAGCCGCAGATGGCGACGCGCAGCGCGTCGTCCCTGAGCGGCGCGGTGTTGGTGGTGGCGGTGAGCTTCTCGGCGCCGCGGTCGAAGAGCCACTGCTGCACGCCGGGCAGCAGGAGGGCCGCAGCGACGCCCATCGCGGCCACGGCGGCGAGCGCGCCGAAGAGCCACCGCAGCCGGAAGCCGCGGCGCGACTGGGCCGCGCGGGCCGGCGTGACGGTGCCGTCGCTCTCCCGCGTGGCGCGGGCATAGCCGACGACCGCGGCGAGGACGACGAGCTCGATGGCGAGCTCGGGAAGGCCGGCGGCCGAGCGCCCGTCGACGATCCAGCCGATCGAGCGGCCGAGCACGATGGCGACGAGGAAGAGGGCTGCCGCGACGACGAGCCGGCGCTGCTTGCTGAAGGCCGCGGCGGCGCAGACCAGGGCGAGGCCGACGAAGAGCCCGCCCATGTCGGCACGCAGGGCGGTGACGCCGGCGAGGCGGACCGCCTCGACCCCGAAGCGGTGGGCGGCCTGCTCGGGGACCACCCAGAATTCCACACCGATGGCGGCGAAGGCGACGGCGGCGAGGCCGAGAAGCAGGCGGAGGATGCGCGTGGTGTTCACGGGAAACGTCCTTTCGGTGACTGTGTTGGGTTGTTGAACGAGGCTGCGGTGTCGAGGCTCAGGCGGCGCGCCGCTTGGCGAGGACGCGCCGCATCATCAGGCGGGCGACCATCGGGCCGGCGTTCTGGTTCTGGCCGGTAACGAGGTCGCCGTCGGCGACGAAGTGGTTGGCGAAGAAGTCGCGGAACGGGTGTGTGCGGCCCTCGAACCGCGCCCCGGCCGCACGCAGCGCCGACTCCGGGTGCAGCGGTGTGATGGCGACGCCGAGCTGCCGCACCTGGCGGTCGGTCACCGCGGTGAGCCGCCGGCCTTTCACCAGCAGCTCGCCGTCGGTGCCGCGGGCGCGCAGCAGGCCGAGCGGACCGTGGCAGATGCCGCCGACGACCCGGCCCGCCGCCCAGGCGGCGCTCACCTGGTCGCCGAGCTCGTCGGACTGGCCGAGGTCGAAGGCGGCGCCCCAGCCGCCGGCGAAGAAGACGACGTCGTAGCCGCTGAAGTCGACGTCGGCAATCGCGAGCGACCGCATCAGCTTGCCGCGCAGGACGGGATCGGCGAGCAGCCGATCGTCGGCCGGCGTGCGCAGGGGCTCCTTGACCGACAGCGGATCGACGGGCACGATGCCGCCGGCGGGGCTGGCGACGTCGACCGCCATGCCGGCGTCGAGGAAGGCGTAGTAGGGAACGGTCAGCTCCGAGGCGAAGACGCCGGTCGCCACGCCGACGTCGAGCACGCCGTGGTTGGTGGCCACGCAGAGGGCGCGGGTGCCGGCCATCTGCAGCGGCGTCGTCTCGGGGTCTTCGGGGTGCAAGCCGATCTGCTGCAGCATGCGGCGGCCGAGGCGCCCGGGGAGCGAGGGCCGGCCGTCGAGAGTGCGATCTGCCACGTGGAGGTCTCCTGGTGTGCGAGTTGCGGTGGGTGATGGTGGGAGCGTGAGGACGCGCGCGGTCAGAAGGAGGCGCGGAGGCCGGCCATGAAGCCCGAAAGCGTCATGTCGGCGGAGAGCGACCCCTCGTCCTCGAAGTCGACGGTCATGCGGCGATAGCCGGCGCTCACCGCGTAGCGGCCGCGCTGGCCGAGGGCATAGGAGAGGGTGGAGCCGGCGCTCCAGGTCAGGTCGGTGCCGCCGGCGGAGACGTCGATGCGCGACTGCGTGCTGAGGCGCGGCGAGAAGCGGTGCGTGTACTGGAAGCCGACGAGGCCGTCGACGAGCGTGTCGGACACCTCGTAGTCGCGGTTGGTGGTGGTCGTCGAGCCGAGCTCGAAGCGGCCGTCGATCTCGGCGCGCTGGTAGAGCACGCGCGTGCCGTAGAGCAGCGCGAAACCCGCGTGGTCGCCGCGCGGGTCGTAGATGCCCCCCGCTTCGAGGATCGTCATGGTGACCTCGGAGTCGAGCGTCGCCGCGGCGCCGCTGTTGCCGGGCAGCGTCACGCGGCTGTCCTCCTCGGAGAGGCCGACGGCGAAGAGGTCGAGCATCGCGCCGTGCGCACCGCGCTGCGCCTCGAGCCGGAGCTGGGCGACGGCGTCGACGCTCTCGAGCAGGTCCTGGAACTTGACCGTCTCGTCGACCACCTGGCGGTCGTCGAGCTTCACGTCGACGCCGACGTCGGTGGCCCACACGTACGGCGTGGCGGTCCACTGCCAGTCGTTGGCTTGAGCGCTGGCGCTGCCGGCGGCGCCGGCGAGCAGGGTCGCCAGCACGGCCGCGCGGCCGATGGTGCGGAGCGTGGAACGGCAAGGCATGCGGTCGGCGGAGTGGCGGAACGGGTTCATCGGTCGTTCTCCTTGTCGAGAGCACTCGGGTTCGGGTTGGCGACCGCCGCCTTGCGCAGCCGGCGGTCGAGGGACGAGGCGAAGGCGCGGAGCGATTCGAGGTCGATGGCCGCCAGCGCCCGGAGCTCGACGCCGGTGAGCTCGAGGCCCGCCGCCGCGAGCTCGGCGAGGACCGCCAGCGGACCCTCGGCGAAGCGGCGGCGCAGGGTCGGGTCGGTGGCCAGGCGGCCGATCAGGGTTTCGACGTTCTTGTGCATCGCCGGCCGCAATAGCGCGACGCGTACCAGCCCGGGCAGAGCGCCGGCGGCGAGCGGATAAACCATGATTCCGCAGTCTCTTAGGCTCCCATCTCGGGGGTCGGCAGGCCACCGCGCGAGGCGGCTCGGGGCGGACGTTCGGCTCGATGCGGACGGGCGCCGGACAACCGGCGGACAACTCGCGCGCGGAGCGAGCTAGAGTGCGAATGCACCCCGATGCCCGAGCACACGAAGTCCCGCGCGGAGGCCGCGGACGCGACGCCGGCGGCGCGCTCGCTGGCCGAGCTCCAGGCGATGGCCGTCGAGAACGAACGGCTGTGGGCGCTCGAGCGCGCGCGGCAGCGGCGGCGCGAGAAGCTCGATGCGCTGCTGCCCGCCATCGCCGAGGCGCTCGACATCCGCGCCGTCTTCCTCGGCATGTCGAAGGTCATCCAGGACGTGGTGCCCCACGACGTGCTCGCCTTCTCCCTCATCTCGCGCGACCGTTCCGGCGTGCGTGTGCAGGCGGCCACCGATGCCGGGATGCTCGACATGCCGCCCTATCGGTTCAGCAACGAGGTGGAGACGCTCGACGCGCGCTGGCAGTACCTGCTCGCCTACGACCTCCAGCCGCTGCCCGACGGCGCGCTGCGGGTGCTGACGACGCCGGCCGACGCCCCCGAGCCGATCGAGGCCGTCATCCATCCCGGCGTCGAGTGGACGCGCTTCGTCGCCGAAAACGGCATCCGCTCCACCCTGCGGACGGCGATCCGCGCCAAGGGCCAGCCGATCGGCGGCGTCGCCTTCTTGTCCCGAAGCCCCCACGCCTACAACGACGAGGACGGCGTGCTGGCGGCGCGCATCGCCGACCACGTGGCGCTCGCCCTGGCCCACCACGAGCTCGCCGAGGAGGAGCGCCGCATCGCCGCCGCCGAGGCGCGGGCGGAGCAGCTGGCGGCCCGGGTCGACGTGCTGTCGCGCGAGCTCGAGCGGGTGAGCGCCCACCGCGCGATCGGAGTGTCGCGGGCCTGGAAGAAGGTGCTCGCCGACGCCACCCAGGTGGCGGCCACCGACACGACGGTGTTGATCACCGGCGAGTCGGGCACCGGCAAGGAGGTGGTGGCGCGCTTCCTTCACCGCGGCTCGCCGCGCGCCAAGGGCCCGTTCGTGGCGCTCAACTGTGCGGCGCTGCCGGAACAATTGCTCGAGTCCGAGCTGTTCGGCAACGAGCGTGGCGCCTTCACCGGCGCCCTGCAGTCGCGACCGGGGAAGATCGAGCAGGCGGCGGGCGGCGTGCTCTTCCTCGACGAGGTAGGCGAGATGTCACCGCTCGTGCAGGCAAAGTTCCTGCGCGTGCTGCAGGAGCGCGAGTTCCAGCGCCTGGGCAGCGCGCGGACCCTGCGCGCCGACGTGCGCGTCATCGCCGCCACCAACCGGGACCCCCGCCGCGCCATGGAGAGCGGCGCCTTCCGCGAGGACCTCTACTACCGGCTGAGCGTCTTCGAGATCCACCTGCCGCCGCTGCGCGAGCGCCCCGCCGACATCCTGGTGCTGGCGGAGGCGTTCCTCGCCGAGATCGGCAGAAGCGTTGGGCGCCCGGCGGCAGGCATCTCGGAGGACGCCCGCGACCGGCTGCTCTCCCACTCGTGGCCGGGCAACGTGCGCGAGCTGCGCAACGCCATCGAACGGGCGGTCATCCTCTGCAACGGCGGTCTCGTCACCGGCGAGCACCTGCCGATCGCTGTGACGCAACCGCCGCCGGCCCCCGCGGCCATCGCTGCCGCCGAGCCCGTCGCGCCCGCCGTGATGTCACTCAGCGCGCGGGCAGCCGCGGACCTGCCCGTCGAGGGTCTCGAGCTCGAGGTGGTCGAGCGCGAGCTGCTGCAGAAGGCGCTCGCACGGGCGCGCAACAACAAGACCCGCGCGGCGAAGCTCCTCGGGCTCACCCGCGGGCAGCTCTACTCGCTGCTCCGCCGCCACGGCCTCACCGAGGCGAGACGCTGAGCTCGCAAGCGGCGCGCGGCGAGCGACCGCTCAGGCGAACGGGTTCTCGTCCGCGCTCGGGCCGTAGATCGACGGGATCGCCACGCCGAGCAGCCGCAGGTAGACGGAGAGCTGGCCGCGGTGGTGATACCAGTGGTTGAGCATGATCGAGCGCAGCATGGCGATGCGCGGCAGGGTGAACAGCTCGCGGTTGCCGCTCATCATCGTCCATGGCGAGGTGATCGCCGCGTCGTCGAGGGCGCCGACGAGCTCCTTGGCCCTGGCGAGGCTCGCCTCGAGCGCCGGCAGCAGCTCGGCGGCGCTCTGCGGCACCGGGTCGACGAACGTCGGCGCCTGCGCCGGCGACGGCGCGGCGACGAAGGAGGCGACGGCGCCGGGCACGGTGGCGATGTGGAGGGCCAGCTGGCCGAGGGTGCGCGCCTTGGGGGCCGGGCGCCAGTCGAGCTTGTCGTTCGGCACCCGCTCGAGCACGCGGCGGGTGGTCTGCGCTTCCTGATCGAGCTCCTGCAGCAGGCTGTCGGCGATCGTCATGGCGATGCTCCTCCCTTCCCTCGCGGGGCCGAGCATAGCCGCGCGCCCATGAATCCACGCGGCGCGGAGCCGACGTAGAGTGCGTCGACCGGGAGCTTCGAGGAGGAAGTCGTGACGGCCCAACATCCGCTGCCGCTCTCCGTTCGCGTCGCTGCCTTCGCGCTGTGCGCGGCCGCTTCCGTGTCGCCGCTCGCAGTGGCGCAACACGAAAGCCACGACGCCCCGCCGGCGGCCGCGTCGGCGGCGCCGACACCCACGCCGCCGGCGCCCGTGCCGCTCTACGACGGCCTCGGCTCCGCCCACTTCGAGGTCAACGCCCGTCCCGAGGCGCAGCGCTACTTCGACCAGGGACTGCGCTGGATGCACGCCTTCAACCTCGAGGAGGCGGAGGCGTCGTTCCGCGAGGCGTCGCGGCTCGACTCCACATGCGTGATGTGCGCGTGGGGCACCGCCTTCGCGCTCGGCCCGCACATCAACCTGCCGGCGCTGCCGGAACGCACCGTGGCCGCGGCGAAGGCCATCGTCTACGCGCGCCGTCTCGTCGCCGAGGGACCGCGCGAAGTCACCGACTTCGAGGTCGCGCTCGTCGACGCCATGGCAAAGCGCTCCAGCGATCCGGCGCCGGCCGACGCCGAGGCGCAGGCGGCGCTCGACACCGGCTACGCCGAGGCGATGCGCGCGGTGGCGAAGCGGTTTCCCGACGACGCCGAGGTGCGTTTCCTGCTCGCCGAGGCGTTGATGGACCTCCACCCTTGGGACCTCTACGATCCCGCCGGCGGGGCGCCGCGCCCGTGGACGGCGGAGATCGTCGCCACCATCGAAGCGGGGCTGAAGGTCGACTCCCAGCACCCCGGCCTGCACCACCTCTACGTGCATGCCGTCGAGGCCTCGAACCAGCCCGAGCGCGCCGCCGCCTCCGCCGACCTCCTCCGCCGCGCCATGCCCGACGCCGGCCACATGGTGCACATGCCGGGGCACGTCTACCAGCGGCTCGGCCGCTACGCCGATGCCGCCCTCGCCAACGAGCGGGCGGTGGCGGTGGACGGCGCCTACCTGCCGCGGGCGAGCAGCAACGTCGCCTTCTACCGCATGCTCTACGCGCCCCACAACTACGACTTCCTCGCCGCCGCGACGGGGATGCAGGGGCGCAGCGCGGCGACGCTGCTGGCGACGCGCAGCGTCGACGCCGCGCTCGACCCCGAGATGCTGCGCCAGATGCCGGGCTACGACTTCCTGCTCGGGCGGCTTACCTGGACGCTGCTGCGCTTCGGCCGCTACGCCGAGGTGCTCGAGCAGCCGCTGCCGCCGGCACCTCCAGACGGCTTCGCCTTCGCCGCCGCCTCGGCGCACGCGGCACGCGGGCTGGCGCTGCTGCGGCTGCAGCGCGACGAAGAGGCGGCGAACGAAGCGGTGAAGATGGACGTCTTCGCCGCGCAGCTCGCGCCCGGCGCCGCCGAGGGGCTCAACGACGCCAAGCTGCTGCTCTCGATTCCGCAAGGGTTGCTGCGCGGCGAGCTCGCGATCGCCCGCGGCCGCGTCGACGAGGGGCTGCGCCTGCTCGGCGAGGCCGTCGCCGCCGAGGACGGCCTGCGCTACAACGAGCCGAGCGACTGGCACTTCCCGGCGCGCCACCTGGTGGGCGCGACGCTGCTGCGGCTGGCGCGCGACGGCGAGGCGGAGGCGCTCTTCCGCGCCGACCTCACCCGCAACCCGGAGAACGGCTGGGCGCTGGCCGGACTGCAGGCGGCGCTCGCGCGGCAAGGGAAGCGCGGCGAAGCGGACGCGGTCGCCGCGCGCCTCGACCGGGCGTGGGGTGCCGCCGACTTGGGCCTCGACCGGCTGGTGGCGCCGCCGCGGTCGCGCTGAGGCCGCCGGGACGGTCCGCCTCGCCGGCTTGGATCTTGCTGCATCTTCGCGTCCGACAGCCGCACACCGACCACTTCGTCGGCGCGCGGCGCGGAGGTCGCATGATGCACAGCCCAACCAGAGCTCCCCGCGGCGTCGCGTTGCTCGCCGCGCTGGTCCTCGCCGGCTGCGCCTCGGCCTCCAGGCAGCCGGTGGAGGCCGGCATGGGTCCGAACCCCAAGCTGCCCGCCGAGGAGCACGCGCTCATCCCGCTCGTCCACGTCGTCGACGCCAAGGGCTGGCCGGCGAACGCCACGCCCGTGCCGGCGGACGGGCTCGCCGTCACCGCCCTGGCGCGCGATCTCGACCACCCGCGCTGGCTCCACGTGCTGCCCAACGGCGACGTGCTGGTGGCGGAGACCAACGCGCCCGAGCGCCCCCAGGACGGCCGCGGCCTCAAGGGGTGGTTCTTCAAGCTCTTCCAGAAGAAGGCCGGCGGCGCGGTGCCCAGCGCCAACCGCATCACGCTGCTGCGCGACGCCGACGGCGACGGCGTCGCCGAGACGCGCACGGCGTTCCTGACCGGCCTCACCTCGCCGTTCGGCATGGCGCTCGTCGGCGATACGCTCTACGTGGCCAACACCGACGCGGTGATGCGCTTCCCCTATCGCCAGGGCGAGACCGCGATCGCCACGGCCGGCACCAAGGTCGCCGACCTGCCGGCAGGGCTCCGCAACCACCACTGGACGAAGAGCCTCATCGCCAGCGCCGACGGCAGCAAGCTCTACGTCGGCGTCGGCAGCAACAGCAACGTCGCCGAGAACGGCATGGCCGAGGAGGAAGGGCGGGCGGCGGTGTGGGAGATCGACGCCAGTACCGGCAGCCATCGCGTCTTCGCCTTCGGCCTGCGCAACCCGGTGGGCCTGGCGTGGGAGCCGACCACCGGAGCGCTGTGGGCGGCGGTCAACGAGCGCGACGAGCTGGGCAGCGACCTGGTGCCCGACTACATGACCGCGGTGCGCGACGGCGGCTTCTATGGCTGGCCGTACAGCTACTACGGCGGGCATGTCGATGCGCGGGTGAAGCCGCCGCGCCCCGACCTGGTGGCGAAGGCGATCGTGCCCGACTACGCGCTGGGCCCGCACACGGCATCGCTCGGCCTCGCCTGGTCGGCGAACAGCACACTCCCTGGACTTCCAGAACGCTTCCGCGGCGGCAGCCCCGCCGGCGGCGCGATCGACGTGCTCACCGGCTTCATCGACGATCGTGGCAACGCCAGGGGCCGCCCGGTTGGCGTCGCCATCGACGCGCGCGGCGCGCTGCTGGTGGCCGACGACGTCGGCAACGCCGTCTGGCGGGTCGCCGCGCGGTAGCATCGCGGCGGCATGGCAGAGAGCTCCTTCGACGTCGTATCGCAGGTCGACTTCCAGGAAGTCCGCAACGCGGCGACGCAGGCGGAGAAGGAGATCGCCACCCGCTACGACCTCAAGCGGGTGGGCGCCAGGCTGAAGATCGAGGGCGAGGCACTCGAGCTCGAGGCCGGCGACGACTTCACCATCGGCCAGGCGCGCGAAGTGCTGGAGTCGAAGCTGGTCAAGCGCGGCGTGCACCTCAAGTCGCTACGCAAGGGCGACGTCGAGCCGGCGAGCGGCGGTCGGGTGCGCCAGAAGCTCACCTTCCAGCAGGGCATCCCCATCGAGACCGCCCGCAAGATCGTCGCCGAGATCAAGCGCGCCAAGCTCAAAGTGCAGGCCGCCATCCAGAGCGACACCGTGCGCGTCTCCGGCAAGAGCCGCGACGACCTGCAGAAGGTCATCGCGCTGCTCAAGGCGATGGACCTCGACGTGCCGCTGACCTTCACCAACTACCGCTAGATCGCGGCACGTGGCTTGCTGCTCCCGGTGCGGTTGGAGGTGCAGCATGCCCGAGAAAGAAACCCTTCGACGAGCGGCCCGGGACAAGCGCGAGGGCAAGTCGGCGAGCACGCAGGCCGGCGAGTTCGTCCGCGAAGAGATCCACCACGTGCGCGAGGGCAAGCACGGCGCACGGTCGGCCAAGCAGGCGATCGCCATCGGCCTCGCCAAGGCCCGCCGTGAAGGCGTGAAGCTGCCGCCGCCGGAGAAGGGCGAGGCGCCGGCGGCGACCCGGCGCCAGGCGGCGAAGGACGTCGCCGCGGGGCGGCGGGCGAAGAAGAGCGTCTCGCGCAAGCGTTCGCGCGCCACGCGCGAGGCACTGAAGGACGAGGGGCGCTCGGCGGCCTCGCACCAGGCGTTGTCGCGGCAGGCGCGCACGGCGGCGAAGAAGCGCACGGCGAAGGATCGCTCCGCGGCGGCGAAGAAGGCGGCCCGCACCAAGGGGCCGGCGAAGCGCTCCGCAGCGGCCAAGAAGGCGGCGCGGACGCGGGCCCGCCGCGGTCGCTGACGGCCGGCAGCGATCCCGGCGCCGGCGCGCGTAGGATTCGGGCCATGGCCCCGCGCGCCGCCGGCGTCGACGACGAGATCCGCGCCCTCTACCAGGGGCCGTTCGCGGAGTTCGTCGCCGCCCGCAACGCGCTCGCCAAGCGGCTCAAGAAGGACGGCGACCCGCGCGAGGCCGCGGTCAAGGAGCTGAAGAAGCCATCGCTCTCGGCCTGGGGCGTCGACCAGCTCTTCGCGCGCGAAGCGCGGGCGATGGCCGCCTTCGTCGGCGCCGGCGAGCGCGCGCGGGCGGCGCAGCGCAAGGCGGTGGCCGGAGGCGACTCCAGGCCGCTGCGCGACCTGCTCGCCACCATCCGCGGCGAGGTCGCGCGGCTCACCACGCGCGGCGTCGAGCTGATCGCCGAGACCGAGAAGGCGCCGGGCGAGGCGATCGTCGAGCGCCTGCGCACCAACCTCGAGGCGCTGGCGCTCGACCCCGAGGCAGGGCCGTTGGCGGCGCGCGGCTGGCTCGACGAGGACCTCGAGCCGCCGGGGTTCGAGGTGATGGCGGCGCTGCAGGTCGCGGCCTCCCGCGGCGCCACGCTGTCGCGCCCGCGCGGCACGAGCGGGCCCGCGGCGCCGGCGGGACGCGCGCGG
>JADMIO011260382.1_pt1 | contig 24050 bp, 20 predicted proteins | sample 8958161 | NCBI WGS metagenome assembly JADMIO01 (sample SAMN16585339, study PRJNA669376) | soil metagenome | isolation source: Crop rotation soil | place: USA: Cullars Rotation, Alabama | collected 2011
CGCGACAACTTGTCCACGTGGAATTCTAAGCTTAGGATCCCAATGTGCTGGAAAGTACTCGGCGCGCGGAAACGGCAGCACCGTCTCAAGCGTGAATTTCGCCCGCAGCGCCGCCTCGGCGACGATGCGGTCGGATCCCTCGGCGAGCGAGGAAACGACCGCAAATTCCGCCAGCGGGCCGGGACCGGCGGCGCGCGTCGCACGGCCGTTTCGCGGCCATCGCGCCAGAAACTGGGCTTCCATCTTGTTCGCCGCTTGCGCGGCCGCGGCAAGGATACGGTCGACCGTGGCGCGCACCGGGGCCATGGCCTCCGCCGGCAGCTTCGGCGGCACGCGATGACCGCTGACACCCACGCGCAAGCGGACGCGCGGGCGCGATGGGCTGGGCAATTCAGTCACGGTGTCGCCAAAAGTTTATTGAGCCGCGAGAAATCAGCATAGCATGGGGTTGTTTGAAGGCCAGAAGGCGCGAGGCGCAACCCTTGGCGCGTCGGCGCTGCTTGCCTAGAATGCGGAGCATAGCGCGGGAGCCCGCGTTTTTCGCGGGCGGGGTGGCACCAATGTCCCTTGCAAGCAAAGCCAAGCTGCGTGCCTGCCGGGCGGTTGTTGCCGCCGCGCTCCTCGTCGGGCCGGCCGCGGCCGTTGCGGCGGCCGAGCAGAGCAGACCCGACCTTTGGCAAACCTATCAAAGCGCCGCCGAGGCGGCGATCCGCAACAGCGATTACGAACTTGCCGCCGTGCTGCTGCACTCGGCGACCGCCATGGCCGAGGCGGCCAAGGCCACCGGCACGACCACCGACGCCGACGCCGCGGAATTGCGCGTCCTGTTGTCCAGGATGCCGCTCGCCCTAACCTACCGTCAGATCGACAAGATCGATCTGGCCAGGCAATTCGGCGACAAAAACGCAAAGGACATCGGGGTCATCAACGCGCTGATGCAGAAAGCGGGGACGATCGACAAGAGCCTCGCTAATTTCATTCCGACCGCGCGCGGCATGAGCCAGAACTTCGACGCCATCGCCATCGACAATTCCGAATCCGAGGAAGGCAATCTCGCCGAGCTTTACGGCAGGGTCGAGATTTTCCTGCGCGAGCGCTTCAACCCGGACGACGACCAGAGCATGGGCGATGCAAGGGCATCCCTGGCGGCGATGATCTCGCGCCGCGATGCAAAGCGCGCGCTCGAGAAATTCGACGACTCAGACAGCGTGTGGAATGCCATGCAGCAGCGGCGGACCAGCCTCGCCGCCGTGGACCGAACGTTCAGCGCCAGCGGCGCGGCGGCCCCGGACTTGCCGCCGATGAGTCTTGAGCAGGTCAACTCGTCGGTAACGGCCACCAGCAACGTCCTCAAGGGGCTGGACAGCGACGACTACACCGACGCCGTCACCAAGTTGCGGCGCGCGTCCGACTATCTCTCGACCTTGCAGCTTTCGCTGGACCAGATCCACAAGGTTTGGCCGAACAACCCGATTTTCGGCTCGATCGACATGTGGTTCGGCCAACTGCATGCCTACGAGTTCAAACTCAACAAGGCCGACCCCAGCAAATTCCCCGGCTCGTTCGAGCAGGCGAAAGCGTCGTTCGATCATTGCTTCAGGATTTACGATCATGCGCTCGGTCCCGGCTCGGCGAAGAACTGCGCGCAGGCCTATGCCAATTTGCTGCGCGACGCCGGAAAGCCGGAGGAGGCAGCGGCTCTGGAGAAGAAATACAAGGGACCGTAATCGCCGCGTTGTCAGCGCGCCGCCAGCCGCTGCGCCTCGTTTTTCGCAAATTGCTGCTGGCGCGGATCGAGCGTCGGATCGACAGAAAGATCCTGCCAGAACCGTTGCGCGTCGGCGGGGTTGAACCGGCGGGCAAGATATGACGTCAAGCTGCGGACAATATTGCCAGTCTCGAAGTCGGCGTCATCGCCGGCCTCGAGCGCCGCCGCTTCCCTGAAGGCGCGCACATAAATCCGCAACGCGTCGGCATCATCGCCGACCTGCGCATAATAGGCCGCAGCCGCGTGCAGCCCCTGCACGAAATGCAGCCTCGCGGCTTTCTCCTTGCTGCCATTGCCGGACATCTCGACGCTGTAACGTTCCGCGTAGGCCGCCTCGCCCCAGGGCGCGCGCGCGATCGCGCTTTCGAGGCTCTCGGACGCCTCTTTCTGACGATTGAGCTTCATCTGCAGCCGGCTCATGCCGATCAAATCATCGGCGCCTCCGTCGTGCAGCCGGGAGAGCTGCGTCAGGTAATCCAGCGCGAGCTCCGGATTGGAATTTTCATTAAATCGGACGAGATCCTGAAGAATGCCGATGTTGCCGGGGGCGAGCTGGAGTCCGGTTTCATCGTTGAGCTTGCGCGTGGTGTCGTCGAATGCCGCGCGCGCCAGCACGCCATACGCGTCGGCGCTATTCGCGTCCAACGCGCGCGCTGCATTGGCATCGTCGCGGGCACCGCCCTTGTCGACCTCTCCGACGCCCTGCAGCCGCCAATTGGCGCGCAGCAAATAGAGGCGGACCAGTAAATCCCTTTCCCTGCGGCCAAGGCCGTTTTTCGATTTCTGCTGCCCGACGAGCAGGTCGATCGCCCGGGAAATCGTCTGAAACGCGACGGCGTTGTCGCCGGCGTAAGCCGCAACCGGCCCTCCCCTGTGCAGCTCGCTGGCTTTGCGTGCGAGGTCACGCGCGTCTTCCAGAACGCTGTCGTCCTGCCTGGTGAACTTGACGTCACCTTGCCGCGCGACCCATTGATCGAGCGCCTTGTACCGGTCATCCGGCCGCGCGGCATAGGCGTCGCGGAAGTTCTGGTACGCCTGAACCGCCCAGGGCCGGGCGCGGGGATCGGATGCCGCGATCCTGTGCCACAGCGCGCCTTCGATCGCATAGACGCCGTAATCCTTAAGCCCCACCGCACCGCGGGAGGACGTTCCCCTGTCTTTCAGCGCGGCGGTCTTCTTCAGGTCGTACAGGGCCTGCCCGCGCAGCGTCAGCCACAACCAGTTCGCGGCAAGGAGGTAGGCCTGCTTCGAATTCGGGCGGTCGGCATCGCTGGTGTCGACGGCATCGATCTCGGCTTCGAATTGCTGATCGCCCGACATCGCATAGAGGCCCGCTCGCAGATACTTCAGCGCCAGCGTGACGTCGCTGTCATCCGCCACAATGGACGCGCCCCCGGTCAATTGCAGAATGTCGGGAGCGGCGGAGCTCTCGGTGTCATCGACCGGCAGCCGCGCTTTCTCCAGCGCAACCTTGATCGCGGCGATGGCGGCCGCATAGTCGCGGCGCATCGCCTCGCCGAGAATGAGATTCCTGTAGGCGATCGTGCCGGTCGGCACTACGGCGATATATTGTTGTGCTGTTGCGATGGCCGCGTCGGCGTCGCCGGTGACCACATAAAGGTCGCTGCTGAACAGCAGATCCGGCAAGTAATCGCCGGTCGCCAGCATCGCCCTGTCGATGTCGGCGCGCGCGCCGTCGAAGTCCCCGAGGCGAAGCTTGTTGGCAGCTTGCTTGCGGTAGAGCGCCGGGGCCCACGACGGCGGCGCCCACTTCAGGACATCCGCCAGGGCGCCCGCCTCGTTGCGCAACGTGTCGAGACGCGCCTGGCGCGAGTTGGCGACATTCTCCTTTGTGACATTGGCGAGGAGCTTCTGGACCTCGGCGTTCTCCCGCTCGGCGGTCACCCTGGCGTTTGCGGCCTCTGTCGCGGTTCTCTCGCCGAAATAAAGGCCGGTCAGCCACAACAGCACGCCCGCCACGACGACGCCGACAACGGCGCCAGCGCCCCAGCGCCAGTTGCGCCAGGTTTTGCTCAGGCCGACAAAGCTGCCGATCCGGGCGAGATTGATCTTGTAGCGGCTGCCCCAGGCGGGCTTGGGATCCTGCTCGCGCAGGGTCAAGGCATTGCTCAGCCGCAGCCCGCTCAGAAGCCGGCCGGTCGACGCCGGCAGACGCCAGATGCCGCCGGCGGGCCGCGGTGGATTCGCGCTGAAATAGTCTTCCGCCTCCTGGTCGAGCTTCTGCCATTCGTGCGCGACCTGTGCCTCCTTCTCCAGCCAGCCGGACAACAGTCCCCACTGCCGGATGAGACTTTCGTGGCTGATCTCGATGTCGGCCTCGTCGGCCGGCGCGCCGGTCGAGGACGCGCGTGTCAGGAAATGGACGCCGCGGGCCGAGAAGGCATCGACGATCACGGTCACGTCCTGCCGCGCCGGCTCGCCGCCGCAGAGCTCGACCAGCTCGCCGAAGCTCGCGTGACGGCGGCGGGCTTCACCCGGTGTCTTGCCGTCGGTCAGCGCGCGGAAAATCGTCTCGACGGCGGGACGCCGCTCCTCGCCCAGCCGTTCCATGATCTCGTCGGTGTGATTGTTGAGCTCTCCCTTCAATCCCTTGAAATCGTCGGCCCGCAGCCAGACGCCTTCGCCGGGCTTTGCCCGCGCCTTCGCGCGATACCACATGCGATTAAGCGCGTGCTGCATCAGCGGCAGTTGATCGGCGCGCCGTGCGATGCGGCTAAGCTGGTCCGTCGGGCCGCTGTTCTCGGCGTGCTCGGGATCCGCCGATTGTTGCTCGTTCTCAAACGACGCGAAATTCGCCAGGTCGTTGAGCAGTTGCGTGACCAGCCTGTCCTCGACTTCGACGCCGCAAACACGCGCCGGGCCGACGATCGCTTCCCGGCATTGGCTGCGCGTCATGCGCGGCGTGAGATAGCTGCCCTCGTTGACCGCTTCGGCAAGTCCCTCGATCAGCGCGCAGGCGCCGAGGTATTCCGATCGCATCGTGAGGGTGACGAAGATCGGAAACACCGCCTCTTGCGGATAATCGACCTCGATCGGGCGGCGGCTCTCCAGCAGCAGCGAAACGAAGATCTCCGCTTCCTGGCGGCCGGCATCGGTTTCGTAGCGGAATAATTCCTCAAACTGGTCGACGAGCAGCAGCAGATTTGTGCCTTCCGCGAGGTGTCCCTCGCGGCACCATTTGATCAGCTCGCGCGGCCCGCCGACCGAGAGCCGCTTGCGCAGGTCCTCGACCTCGCCCGGCGTCGGCTGATAGCGCTCGCCGTCTTCCGTCTCCTGGCTCCTGAGCAGCGTGTCGGCGAGGTTGCGCAGCGGTGCGACGCCCGGGCGGAAATCGACGATGCGCCAGTCCGAGCCGGCCCTGGGAAGCAGCCCCATTTCCAGCCCGGTCAGCAGGCCGGTCTTGACCAATGAGGACTTTCCCGTGCCCGAAGAACCGAGCACGGCGAGGAAGCGCGTCGCGGCCAGCCGCGCAATCATCGCCTCGATGCTGTTGTCCCGCCCAAAGAAAAGATAGTTTTCGGCGCGCTCGAACGGACGCAGCCCCGGGTACGGCGCTCTTTCAAGCCCGTTCACTCTACGACTCCCAGATGTTCTCGATGTCCTTGAGCCTCAGTTCCTGCGGCGACCCCAACACGCGCAGCTCCTGGGGATGGATGCCAGGCTCCTCGTGCGGCTTCTTGTTCTTTTTCCGCGGCGTGTAATAGAGCGCGGCGACCTTCGGATAGATCTTGAGGATGCGGGTCTTTTTCAGGTATTCGCCCAGCCATCCGTCGATGAACGCCCGCTTCGCATCGCCGTAGAGAAACACGATGCCCGCGGCAAGATTGCTTTCCTTGATCCACTTCAGCTTGTCTTCGAGCTGCCAGTTGAGCGCGTGCTCGGTCACCAGCTCGGTGTCCGCTTTCTTGTCGGCGATCTTGCGCAGCTCGTTGGCGGTATCGACGTCGAGCTTGTCGGCCGCCACGCAGATGTAATAGTTGCCGCTCTCGGTCTGCGGCGTGCTCTTCTGCGCGGCCACGCTCAGCTCTTTGACCTTGTCGCGGATGGAACGCTTGAATTCCTCGAGCCCGCCGCTGGTCACCGTCGGCCCGGTAAAGAACTTGTTGTCATCCTCGCTCATGCGCTGCGACGGCTCGCGCTGCTTGCGCCATTGCAGGATCGGCCGGCCGGCCTGCTCCGCCAGGGCATGGATCTGCTTGGCGCGGTCCCAGTCGTCGGGCTCGATCCATTGATGATGGCTGAGCAACTGGACGAACAGGTCCGCTTTTTGCAAATCCTCGGCGATCCGCTCGCCGCGTTCAGCTTCATCCCGCGGATAATCCGTCTCGGGAAGAACCCGCACGCCGTCATTGCGCAGGAGATTGCGAACCTTCTCCATCTCGTCCTGGAGGTCGAGGATGGTCGTCGGCGCGAGCAGCACGGTCTTGCCCGAGAATGGCGCTTCGGCGCGTTTGGCCGCATGCAGCCCTTCGAGCAAGGTCTTCAGGTGATAGGCGACGGTCAGAACCGTGTCGTTATATTCGTCGGAGCCGTAACGGAAGATGCGCGGCACGCCGTCTGGACCGGCGCGGAAGAAGTCGACGCTCTTCCAGAAAGAGCCCGGCGAGCCGGGATGGCTGACCGGCATCAAGCGGGCGATGTCCTTGCTGTCGATCGGGCGCAGCAGGATCGGGCAAAATCCGTCGGCGGCTCCCTTTTCGCAAAAGGCGCGCATCTCGAGCTCGGCGAAACGCTGTGAGTCGCTCGCGACGACCGAGGATGGGGTGAGCACGGCGAGAAAGACGGCGGCGGAGCGGGCCTTATCGAGCATGCCGTTACTTGGCTTGCCAAGCTTCCAGTCGCGTTTCGCGAAATAGACGTCGACGTCCTTGCCGAGCTCGAAAAGCAGCTCTTTCTTGAGCGCCTCGGCAAACTGCGCCGTCCACTCCTCCGCTTCCATCGGATAGCAGATGAAAACGTCGACGTCGTAGCCCGCGGCATAGGCCATGAAAGAAAGCCCCCTTCCCCCAAGCTCAGAAAATTACACGTAAAAAACAGCGGCTTGCAATCGGTTTACCGGCCGCAAGCAGGCGTTACAGATCACCTGCCAGGCAGGGCCGGAGGGAACATGGCCGCGCGTCGTGCCTGCAGTCTTGCCGTTCATGGCGCGAGAAAGCAGGCAAACGGCGTGCAAACCCAGCAAATGGGCGCTGCCCGCCGTCCCAAAGCGTGAACGTACTGTTAACAATCAGGCTATATTTTCGGTAGGGGATGAGAGAGATGAATCCCTTCAACCCGACAGCGTCGACGATACCCTGCCCGAAATGCGCCACCGCATTGGTGCTGGCGGCTATCACCCCGCATCCGATCGCGACGCAGATGCAGCGCTACACGTTCCTCTGCAGCGTCTGCAATCAGACGAAGACCTACATGCTGCCGGCGACGACGCTCGCCGCTCAAGCGAGCGAGCCGATCAAGGATTCTGCCTGAAATAGGCGGATTAGGCGGCCATCAGCACGGGAACGGAGAACAGCGTTTCCCCCGCCGTATTGCGCACGTGGACGTGCGAACCGACCCAGTCATCGGTTTCCGACGAGCCGAGATCGACCGCGATCAGCTCGGCCACCTGCGCCGCTTCCTCCGGCAAGCCGAACTCCCGTCCATGAAAATCATAGGACGGGGCGTTCTGCTTAACGACATCGAAAAATAGCCGCATGCCCTGTTCCCGCTACTTCCGTTTCTTGCGGTAACATTACGCCACCAGGCGTTAGATGCCGCTTAGCTTTGTAGTTTGAATTTTAAACGATTTGCATCGATTGCCCGCGCATGACCTAATGTTCCACCACAAATGAGCGGCGACGCCCGCGCCTTGTGCGCGGACGGCATATGAGGTTTCAAGTTCATGAAAATCGTCGATCTCTCCCATGTGATGAACGTGCACACGCCCGGCTGGGTCGGATATGCCGGCAACAAGATGTATTACGCGCAGAACCTGCAGACCGTGCGCATCGTCGCGCAGCGCATTGACACCGCCTTGCATGTCGGCACGCATTTTGACGGGGCCATGCACGCGACCGACAACAGCAAAGGCGACATGGCGCACCTGCCGCTCGACTATTTGGTCAACCGCGGCGTCGTCGTCGACATTTCAAAGCACATGAAGGATTGGGCGGTGATCACGCCCGAGATCATCGAGAGCGCGGGCGCCGATATCCGCGAGGGCGACATTCTCATTCTGCACACCGGCTGGCACAAGCATTACGAAGGCCAGCCGCAGCAGGATCTCGTGCGCTATTTCTGCTACCACCCCGGCCCCAACCTCGACACGCTGCACTGGATGCTCAAGAAGAAGATCAAGTGGTGGGGCATGGACACCGGCTCCTGCGACCATGCGATGAACACCTCGATCCGCTACATGCGCCCCGACCTTGCCGACGAGTTCACAAAGAAGCACGGCAAGACCCCGGGCGAGTTCTTCGGCACCTTCGAATACACGCACAAGAAGTCCGGCCGGCGCGTGTCCGCCGATGTGTTTCCGTTTCACAACTGGGCGTTCCAGGAAGGCCTGTTGCACGCGGAAAACCTCGGCGGCGACATCGAGCTGGTGCTCGGCAAGCGCTGCCTGATCGGCGCCTTCCCCTGGCGCTACGAAGGCCTCGAAGGCTGCCCCTGCCGCATCGTGTGCTTCCTCGACACCGACATGTCGGTCGAGGCCGTCGGCGACGCCGCCAAGGCGATCCTGCACCGCTAGCTGCGCTTGCACCGCGCGCCTGAGTTCTCTAGCCTTTCGTTTGCGCGCAAATGACACGCGCGGCGGTCGGGGTTCTCGCGTAATGCCGCATATCACCTCACATGACGGCGTCCGGCTTTATTACGAGGAAGCGGGCTCCGGCTCTGCCGTCGTGTTCGTGCACGAATACGCCGCCGACTACCGCACCTGGGAACCGCAGATGCGGCGCTTTTCGCGCTCGCACCGCTGCGTGACCTACAGCCAGCGCAGCTATCCGCCGTCCGACATCCCGAACGATCCGGGCAAATACAGTCAGGATTGCTTCCGCGACGACGTAATCGGCGTGATGGACGCGCTCAAGATCGACACGGCGCATGTCGTTGGTCACTCGATGGGCGCAATGACGGCCGTGCTTGTCGGCATCAAATACCCGCAGCGCTGCATCTCGGTGACGGCCGCCGGCTGCGGCTACGGCTCGAGCGCCGACCCCAAGCTCGTCGAGGAAACGCGCGCCGTCTCGCGCGAGACCGGCAAGATGTTCGCCGGCACCGCGATGGCGGACGCCGCGAAGGCCTACGGCGACGGGCCGACACGCCAGTCGCACAAGAACAAGGACCCGCGCGGCTATGCCGAGTTCATCCAGATGCTCAGCGAGCACTCCGCCCACGGCCATTCGCTGACCATGCTCAATCTGCAGGCCAAGCGGCCGACGCTGTGGGACGTCGAAGCGGAACTAAAGAAGTTCAGGCCGCCGCTGCTGATCGTCGTCGGCGACGAGGACGACTGGTGCCTCGATGCCAGCGTCTATCTGCGCCGCACGGCGCCGACCGCCGGCCTCGCCGTGATCCCGCGCACCGGCCATACGCTCACCAGCGAGGAACCGGAGAAATTCAACGCCGCATTGGCGGAATTTTTCGCTGCCGCCGAAGCCGGGCGCTGGCTGGCGCACAAGCCTGCGGGCGGATGACATCGACGGCGTATCGCGATCGCTACGTTATGCGCAAAAGGAGAAGTTGCGATGGACCTCAAGCTAAGCGGCAAGAAGGCGCTGGTGACCGGCGGCTCGGAAGGCATTGGCAAAGGCATCGCAATCGCGTTGGCCAAGGAAGGCGTCGATGTCGCGATCTGCGCCCGCCGCAAGGAGCCGCTCGAGGCGGCGGCACAGGACATCGCCAAGGCCACTGGGCGCAAGATCGTGCCGATCCCCGCTGATTTGCGGGAGGACAAGGACGCGAAGAATTTCGTCGAGCAAGGCGCCAAGGCGCTCGGCCGCATCGACATCATGGTCAACAACGCCGGTTCCGCCGCCGGCGGCGTCATCGAGCATCTGACCGAAGACGACTGGGAGAAGGGCCTGCAGCTCAAGTTCATGGGCTACGTGCGCTGCCTGCGCTACGCCCTGCCGATCATGGTCAAGCAAGGCGGTGGCCGCGTGGTGAACCTGATCGGCAATGACGGCGTGAAGCCGTCTTACTGGGAAATCTGCCCGGGCGCCGCCAATGCAGCGGGGCAGAACCTCACGCTTTCGCTCGCCGGCCAATACGGCAAGGACGGCGTCTCCTTTGTCGCGGTCAATCCGGGGCCGGTGCGCACCGAGCGCTGGGCGGGGCTGGTGAAAGCGATGTCGCGTGACATGAAGATTTCCTACGAGGAGGCCGACAAGCTCGCACCCGCCTCGATCCCGATGGGCCGCATCGCCGAAGTCGAGGAGGTCGCCAATCTCGTCGTGATGCTGGCGTCGCCGCTGATGCAGATGGTCAACGGCACGATGATCGAGATCGACGGCGGGCAGGACAAGCCGCTGATGGACCGCTTCCGCGACAAGCCGAGGGCCTGAGACGTCGCGCGGCGCGCGCGGCTTGACAAGCGAAAGCCAAGAGGCCGACAATTTGCATACAAACAAGTTTGCCGACCCGCCAACGCAGGGAGCCCAGTCATGACGATGCGTTATGTGTTCTCGACCGCGTTCGCCGCCGCGCTCGCCATCGGCGCCGTCCTGCCGGCCACGGCGCAAGACACCATCAAGATCGGCGAGCTCAACAGCTACAAGTCGCAGCCCGCGTTCCTCGAGCCCTACAAGCGCGGCATCGAGATGGCGGTCGAGGAGATCAACGCCAAGGGTGGCGTGCTCGGCAAGAAGCTCGAGGTGATCTCGCGCGATGACGGCGCCAATCCGGGCGATGCCGTGCGCGTCGCCGAAGAGCTGATCACCCGCGAGGGCGTCAGCATGATCGCGGGCACGTTCCTCTCCAACGTCGGGCTGGCGGTGACCAATTTCGCGGCGCAGAAGAAGGTGCTGTTTCTTGCCGCCGAGCCTCTGACCGACAAGATCACCTGGGAGAACGGCAACAAATATACCTTCCGCCTGCGCGCCTCGACTTACATGCAGGTGGCGATGCTGATGCCGGCGACCGTGGCCGCGAAGAAAAAGCGCTGGGCGCTGGTCTATCCGAATTTCGAGTACGGCCAGGCGGCCGTCGCCGCCTTCAAGGCGCTGCTCAAGGCCAAGCAGCCCGACGTCGAGATCGTCACCGAGCAGGCGACGCCGCTCGGCAAGATCGACGCCGGCGCGGTCGCGCAGGCGATCGACGATGCAAAGCCCGACGCCATCTTCAACGTGCTGTTCGGCGGCGACCTCGCGAAGTTCGTGCGCGAGGGCAATACCCGCGGCGTGTTCAAGAATCGCACGGTCGTGAGCCTCCTTTCGGGCGAGCCCGAATATCTTGATCCGCTGAAGGACGAAGCGCCGGCCGGCTGGATCGTCACCGGCTATCCCTGGGACAAGATCAAGACGCCGGCGCACACGGCCTTCGTCGCCGCCTACCAGAAGAAGTACAACGACTATCCCCGCCTCGGCTCGGTCGTCGGCTACGTGACGATCAAGTCGGCGGTGGCGGCGATCGCCAAGGCGAAATCGACCGACACCGAGAAGCTGGTCGCCGCCTTCAAGGGCCTCAAGGTCGACAGCCCGTTCGGGCCGTTCGAATACCGCGCTATCGATCATCAGGCGACCATGGGCTGCTTCGTCGGCAAGATCGCGCTGGAGAACGGCAAGGGCACGATGGTCGACTTTAAATATGTCGACGGCGCTTCGGTCATGCCGTCCGACGCCGAGGTGAAGAAGCTGCGGCCGGCGACGGACTGACTTTCTCCCCGCCACCGGTCCGCGACGCTGCAAACGGACCGGTAGCGGTGGGACGCGGAGCAGAAGCCGCTTATGACGCTCAGCGCATTTCTCTTTCAGGCGCTTAACGGCCTCTCCACCGCCTCCGGTCTGTTCCTGGTTGCCGCCGGCCTGTCGCTGATCTTCGGCGTCTCCCGCATCATCAATATCGCGCACGGGTCCCTTTATATGCTGGGGACCTACATCGCCTACAGTTTTGCCACCCGCATCGGCGGCGTGCTCGGCTTCTGGGGCGGCATTGCCGCCACCGCCGTGCTGGTCGGCCTCATCGGCGCCGCGATCGAGATTGTGCTGCTGCGCCGTATTTACCGGGCGCCCGAGCTGTTCCAGCTGCTCGCGACCTTTGCGCTGGTGCTGATCATCAATGATGCCGCGCTGTCGATCTGGGGGCCGGAGGACCTGCTCGGTCCGCGCGCGCCGGGCCTGCGCGGTGCCGTCGAGGTGCTCGGCAGGAACCTGCCGAGCTACGACGTGTTCCTCGCCGTCATCGGCCCGCTGGTTCTGCTGATCCTGCACTTCACGCTCGCACGCACGCGCTTCGGCCGCCTGGTGCGGGCGGCCACGCAGGACCGCGAGATGGTGGGCGCGCTCGGCGTCAACCAGGCGGTGCTGTTCACGTCGGTGTTCGCCGTCGGGGCGGGGCTTGCCGGTCTCGGCGGCGCACTTCAGGTCGCGCGCGAGCCGGCCAATCTCGCCACCGACCTCGTTGCGATCGGCGATGCCTTCGTCGTCGTGGTGGTCGGCGGAATGGGCTCGATCACCGGCGCCTATCTCGCCGCGGTGATCATCGCCGAGGTGAAGGCGATCTGCATCGGTCTCGGCGTCGTCGATTTCGGTTTCGTCTCGATCAACTTCAGCAAGTTCACGCTGGTCGCCGAATTCCTGGTGATGGCCGTGGTGCTGATCGTGCGGCCGTACGGCCTTCTCGGCCGCGCGCAGGCCGCCATACGCGCCGTGTCCGAGCCCGAAGACCCCATCCGGCCGGCGACGCCGCTTGTGAAGGCGCTTGGTGCCCTGGTGCTGGCTTTGCTGCTCTCCCTGCCCTTCCTGGCGCAAAACTCACCCTACGTGCTCATCCTCGGCATCGACGTGCTGATCGCGGTGATCTTTGCCACCTCGCTGCACTTCATCGCCGGGCCCGGCGGCATGCATTCGTTTGGTCACGCCGCGTATTTCGGCCTCGGAGCCTACGGCGCCGCGCTGCTGGTGAAATGGCTCGCCGTTCCGATGGGGCTTGCCCTCGTCGCCGCGCCGGTGGTGGCCCTTCTCGGCGCGCTGCTGTTCGGATGGTTTTCCGTGCGGCTCTCCGGCGTTTACCTCGCCATGCTGACCTTGGCGTTCGCGCAGATCGTCTGGGCGGCGGTGTTCCAATGGGAAGCGCTGACCGGCGGCTCCAACGGCGTCATCGGCGTGTGGCCGCCGCCGCCGTTCGACAGCGCGCTTGTCTATTTCCTGCTGACGCTCGCGCTCGCCGTAACAGCCGTGCTGTGGCTCCGCCGCGTGCTGTTCGCGCCGTTCGGCTATGCCATGCGCGCCGGCCGCGACTCGCCGTTGCGCGCCGAAGCGATCGGCATCGACGTGAAACGCGTGCACTGGCTGGCCTTCGCGGTCGCCGGCGGCATTTGCGGCATCGCCGGCGGGCTGTTCGCCTTCGCCAAGGGCTCGATTTCTCCCGAGACGATCGGCGTGGGCCGCTCGATCGATGGCCTGGTCATGGTGCTGCTTGGCGGCATCCAGGCGCTCACCGGGCCGATCATCGGCGCGTCGGCATACGCGTTGTTGCAGGATACGGTGATGCGGCAGAGCGAATATTGGCGCGCCATGCTCGGCGGGATCATCCTGCTGCTGGTGCTGCTGTTCCCCGGCGGCATTGCCGGCGCGGCGGCGCGGCTGCTCCGCAAGGCTTCGCCTAAAGCGCCGGAGCCGTCATGAGCGTGCTGTCCTTGCGGTCACTGTCGAAGGCCTTCGGCGGCGTGCGCGCCGTCAACGAGGTCTCCTTCGACGTCGCTGCGGGGGAATTCCTCGCCATGATCGGGCCGAACGGCGCCGGCAAGTCAACTTGCTTCAACATGATCAACGGCCAGCTCGCGCCCGATAGCGGCGCGATTCTCCTGCAAGGCCGCGACATCGCCGGCCTCGCGCCCCGCGCGGTGTGGCGGCTGGGCGTCGGCCGCACATTCCAGGTCGCTGCCACCTTCGGCTCGATGACGGTGGCCGAGAACGTGCAGATGGCGCTGATTTCGCATGCCGGGGAGATTTACGGGCTCTGGCGTCCCGCAGCCTCGCTTCGCCGCGCGCGGGCGCTGGATTTGCTCGCGCAAGTCGGCATGCGCGACGCCGCCGACCGGCCCTGCCGCGAGCTCGCCTATGGCGACGTCAAGCGCGTGGAGCTCGCCATCGCGCTCGCCAACCAGCCACGCCTGCTGCTGATGGACGAGCCGACTGCCGGCATGGGTGCACGCGAGCGCCACGCGCTGATCGAGTTGGTCAAGCGGCTGGTCGTGGAGAACGGCATCTCGGTGCTGTTTACCGAGCATTCCATGGACGTCGTGTTCGCCTTCGCCGACCGCATCATCGTGCTGGCGCGGGGCCGGCTGATCGCCGACGGCGACGCGGCATCGATCCGCGACCATCCGCAGGTGCGGGAAGTTTACTTCGGCGCCGGCAAGACATTCGCCGCATCGCCGGCGCAGGGGCCCGCGCCATGAGCGAGCCTATGCTTGCCGTCGAGGGCTTGAGCGCGTGGTATGGCGCAGCGCGGATCCTCTACGACCTCGACTTCGAGATCGGGCGCGGCGAGGTGGTGGCGCTGATGGGCCGCAACGGCGCCGGCAAGTCCACGACCATGAAGGCGATCATGGGAATGGTCGGCGAGCGGCGCGGCGTCGTGCGCTTCAACGGCAAGGACATCTCCCGCGCACGCAGCTACGAAATCGCGCGGGCCGGACTGGGCTTCACGCCCGAAGACCGCCGCATCTTTGCCGACCTGACGGTGCTGGAAAATCTCGACATTGGCCGCCAGGCGGCGCGCACCTTCGCCGACGGCACGCCGGCCCCGGGCTGGACGCCGGAAAAATTGTTCACGCTGTTTCCCAATCTCGGTGAAATGCCCAACCGTCTCGGCGGGCGCATGAGCGGGGGCGAGCAGCAGATGCTCACGGTCGCGCGGACGCTCATGGGCAACCCTTTGCTCGTCTTGCTCGATGAGCCGTCCGAGGGGGTGGCCCCGCTGATCGTCGAGCAGATGGCCTCCACGATCGTAGAACTGAAGAAGGAGGGCCTCTCCGTCCTTCTCTCCGAGCAGAATATTCATTTCGCGCGGCTGGTATCGGACAGGGTCTACGTGCTGGAAAAGGGCCAGATCCGCTGGCAGGGCGCGATGACGCAACTGATGGACAATACGGACGTGCAACGCGCCTATCTAACCGTGTAGAAGCATCGACGAGGTAATGGAATGCGGCGGAGCAGATTGAAGATAGCGGCATCGACGCCGGCGCAGGCGCCGGACAGCGGCTACGTGCTGGACGAGCAGGTCGGCTTCCTGATGCGCGTCGCCATGCAGCGTCACACGGTGATCTTCACGGCGCGCATGATCGAGGCGCTGACGCAGACCCAGTTCGCCGCGCTCGCCAAGCTCTACGAAGTCGGCCCTTGCTCGCAGAATCACCTTGGCCGCCTGATCTATCTCGACGCCGCCACCATCAAGGGCGTGGTCGACCGGCTGGGCGCGCGTGGCTTTGTCACCGCGCTCAGCGATCCCAACGATCGCCGCCGCCGTGCGGTGAAACTCACCGCGCGAGGCCGCGCCGTGACGGAGGCGGCGATGAAGGTCGCCGCCGAGATCACGGCCGAGACGCTGGCGCCGTTTAACGCCGACGAGCGGCGCACCGTGACGCGGCTGCTCAAACGGCTTGGTTGACCCGCGCGCGGCAGGCCCTAGCGGGCGCCCCGCGCCAGCGCCTTCAGGCGTTGCGGCGTGACCGGCAGGCGCGTCACCGCGCCGGGCCTTTGCAGCGCGTCGTCGATGGCCGAGGCGATGGCCGCGCCGACCGGATTGGTGCCGCCTTCGCCGGCGCCCTTGAGCCCGAGCGGATTGAGCGGGCTCGGCGCGTCTTCGCAAATCAACACCGACACGGCGGGAATCTCGCGCGCCGTCGGCAGCAGATAATCCGCGAAGGTGACGGACAGCGGCTCCCCGGCCTCGTCGTACAGGAATTCCTCGAGCAGCGCGCCGCCCACGCCTTGCGCGAAACCGCCGGCGATCTGACCTTCAACGAGCCTGGGATTGACCGCCCGGCCGACGTCGTAGGCAATGACGTAACGCTCGATGGCGACCGCGCCGGTGTCGGCATCGATGCGCACCACGGCGATATGGACGCCGTAGGGATAGACCATGTGGCTCGACTCGAACGTCGCCTCCGCGCTCAGCGAGCCGGCCGTCTTCGCCAGCTCGCCAAGCCGCATCGTCGGGCCGGCCTGTCCTTTCGCCGGCACGATCTCGCCATCGACGATGGCAAGCTGATCGGCATCGGTCTGCATGAGGCCGGCGGCGGCGGCGAGCGCGCGCGCGCGCAATTTCACGGCCGCAAGTCGCGTCGCCTCCCCGCACATCACGGTGACCCGCGAGGCAAAGGCGCCCATGCCGCGATCGATGCGGTCGGTCTTCCCGTGCGTCACGTGAATATCATGATAGCGGACGCCGAGCGTGTCGGCGCAAATCTGCGCCATCACGGTCTCCACCCCTTGCCCGATCGAGGCGACACCCGTGACCACCTCCACTTTGCCGTCCGGCGCGACCTCGATGCGCACGTCGTCATAAGGGCCGAGGCCGCTTTTTTCGACGAACATGCCGAGGCCGGCGCCGACCGCTTCGCCCCTGGCGCGCCTCGCCTTCAGGTCCGCTTGCAGCTTGTCCCAGCCGGCGTGGCGGAGCGCCTTGTCGAGCAATTTTGCGTAATCGCCGGAGTCATAGACGATGTGCGTGCCGAGCGTATCGAGGCCGAGCGCATAAGGCATCGCCGCCGTCGCGATCAGGTTGCGCCGCCGGATTTCCACGCGGTCGATTCCCGTTTTCGCCGAGATAGCATCGAGCAGCCGCTCGCGCACGAATGTGGACTCGTAGCGACCGGGCGCGCGGTATGTCCCGCACGGCGTCTTGTTGGTCAGGCGAATGTGCCCGATGGCGCGATAGGCCGGCACGCGGTAAGGCCCGGGCAGCATGGCGGCGGCGAGATCGGGTACCGTGGCGGCGTGGGTGCGCATGTAGGCGCCGTTGTCGTGGAAAAAATCGTCTTCGATGCCGAGAATATGGCCGTCGCCGTCGATCGCGGCTTTGATCCGGTGCACCTGCTGGCGGGAATGGTTGGCGGCGATGAGATGCTCGCGCCGGTCCTCGATCCACTTGATCGGGCGGCGGAATTTCAGCGCGGCCGCGCAGGCCAGCACGTCCTCCGGGTAAAGCTCGCCGCGGATGCCGAAGCCGCCGCCGACATGACCCTCGTAAAGCTGGACGGAGTCCCGTGCGCGCCCCAGCATTTGCGCCAGCGTATCGCGATTCCAGTGCGGCACCTTGGCAGCGCCGTGCATCTCGAGGAGATTGCGGGCTGCGTCGTAGCGGGCGATGGCGCCGCGCGTCTCGATCGGCACGCCGGTGTGGCGGCCGACGGAAAGCTCAAGCGCAACGACGGCATGCGCGCCACGAAACGCCGCGTCGACGTCGCCATATTCCTTTCGCAGAACGGACGTTTCCGTCGTCAGGTCCGGGCGTTCATCGTCGTAGGCGGCCGGCTGCTCGGTCGCGAGCAGCGTGGCCTTCAGCTCCCCGATGGTCAGATCGACCAGATCCGCCGCGTCTTCGGCGATATAGGCGTCTTCGGCGAAGATGACGGCGACCGGCTCGCCGACGTAGCGCACGACCTTGTCCGCCAGCACCGGCTGCTGGTAGGGCTCGAGCGGCTTGAGGCCGGTGAGGCGGAACGGGATCGGCGGGATGTGCGCGACATCGGCGTGCGTCCACACCGCATGCACGCCCGGCAGCGCCCGCGCCGCCGCCGCGTCGATCGCCACGATCTTGCCGTGCGCGACCGGCGAGCGCACCACGCGCATCGTCCACTGGCCGGGAAACGAGATGTCGGCGGCGAAGCGGCCCTGCCCCAGCAGCAGCGGCCGGTCTTCCAGACGGGGAACGGAACGGCCGACGAACTTGGCCTGCTCCGTCATTTGCCGCGCATCTCTTTCGCCGCCGCGCGCACGGCCTTGATGATGTTCTGGTAGCCGGTGCAGCGGCACAGGTTGGACGAAAGCACGTCGAGCAAGTCCTCGTCGGAAATATCCGGCTCGCGCTCGAGGACGCCGACGGCGAGCATCAGGAAGCCGGGCGTGCAGAAGCCGCATTGCAGCCCATGATGGTCGATGAAGGCCTGCTGCATCGGATGCAGCCTGTCGCCATCGGCGAGGCCCTCGACGGTGCGGATCGCCTTGCCGTCCGCCTGCGCCGCGAACATCAGGCACGAGCGCACCGGCTCGCCGTCGATGATGACTGTGCAGGCGCCGCAGATGCCGTGCTCGCAGCCGATATGCGTCCCGGTCTGCCCGCAGTCCTCACGGATCGCGTCTACCAGCGTGCGGCGCGGCTCGACCGTGATGTTGTGCCCGCGGCCGTTGATGGTGAGCGTGATCGCGCTCTTCTCGCTCATGCGGCCCGCTCCTTGGCGCGCAGCGCCGCGCGGATGCGCTGCGGCGTTGCCGGCATCTCGTCAATCTGCACGCCGAACGGCGTCAACGCGTCATTGATCGCGTTCACGATCGCCGCAGGCGCGCCGATGGTGCCGCCCTCCCCCAGCCCCTTGGCCTTGGTGATCGACGTGGTGCTCGGCGTTTCCAGATGATGCAGCTCGATCGGCGGGATTTCGCGCGCCGTCGGCGGCAGGTAGTCGGCAAGTGTCGTCGAGAGAATGTTGCCGGTCTCGTCGTAGATGATCTCTTCGAGCAGCGCGTTGCCGATCCCTTGCGCGATGCCGCCGACCACTTGGCCATCGGCGATCATCGGGTTGATGATGCGGCCGGCATCTTCGGCGACGAGGAACTTCTCCACCGTCACATGGCCGGTTTCCACGTCGACCTCGACGATCGCCACATGGCAGGCATTGGAGAAGGTGCCCGGCGGATCGTAGGTGCCCTGCTCGCTCAGGCCCGGCTCGATCTCGCCCTTGAACTTGTGCGTCTGCATGTAAGCGTCGCGCGCCATCTGCGCGATGGTAACGCTGCGGTCGGTGCCGGTGACCTTGGCGTGGCCGTCCTGGAGGACGATGTCGTCCGCCGCCGCCTCGAGCACATGGCTGGCGATCTTGATGAGCTTGGCGCGCACCTTGCGCGCCGCGATCAGCGTGGCGCCGCCGGAAATAACCAGCGAGCGGCTGGCGAAGGTGCCCCAGCCGTAAGGTCCACGGTCGGTGTCGCCGTGCAGCACCTTGATCATCTCGGGAGCAACGCCGATCTCGTCGGCGATGATCTGCGCCAGCGTCGTGCGCAGGCCCTGGCCGTGGGGCGAGGAGCCGATGCGGGCCTCGACGAAGCCGGACGGATCGACCGTGACGATGACGGATTCCCAGCCGGGCGTTATCTCCATGCCGCGCGCGGCGAAGGCCGGGCTGCCGTAACCGGTGCGCTCGCAGAATGTCGAGAAGCCGATGCCGAGATGGCGGCCCCTGGCGCGCGCCTCCTGCTGGCGCTTGCGGAAAGCCGGGACGTCGATGGCCTCCGCCGCCATCTCCAGCGTCTGCCGGTAGGTGGCTTCATCGTATTCGAGGCCCATGGCCGTCTTGTAGGGAAACTTGTCGACCAGGTTGCGGCGGCGGATCTCCACAGGATCGAGCGCCAAAGCCTGCGCCGCCTTGTCCATCAGCCGCTCGAGGGTGAAGGTGATGACCGGCCGCGACACGCCGCGATAAGGCGCCATGGTGCACGTGTTGGTGAGCACGCCGCGCGCGCGCGTGTCGTAGTGCCTGACGTCGTAAGGACCGGGCATCTCGGCCATCGCCATCAGCGGCTCGACGCCGCAGGTGGTCGGGAAGCAGGAATAGGCGCCGACATTGGCGACGATGTCGGCCTTCAGCGCCAGCAGCTTGCCGCCCGCGTCGAAGGCACCCTGCAGCGCGATATATTGGTCGCGCGAATGGAAGCCGGCGATCAGGTTTTCGCGCCGGTCCTCGCTCCAGGCGAACGAGCTTCTGTGCCTGAGCGCAAGCCAGACGAGCACCACGTATTCGCCGGGCAGCGACATCTTCTGCCCGAAACCACCCCCGACATCGGGCGCGACCACGCGCAAGCCGCTTTCCGGAATGCCGAGGATATCGGCGACGGCGGTGCGGGTGAGGTACGGCATTTGCGTGGCGCAGGTCAGTGTCACCCGGCCGGTCGATGCGTCGTAAGCGGCGTGGCCGCCGCGCGGCTCCATCGGCGTCGCATTCTGCCGCCGCGAGCGCGCATCGACGCCGACGATCGTGTGCGCGCCGGCCCAAACGGCGTCAAAGCCCTCGGTCTTGAACTTGCCCTCGAGGATGACGTTGCCGGGCGCCTCGGCATGAAGCTGCGGCGCGCCGGGCTTGAGCGCGTCGCGCGCATCGACCACCGGCGGGGCGTCGGCGATCTCGAGCACGACCTGATCGACGATGTCCTCGGCCTCTTCTTCGGTCGCGGCGACGACGGCGGCGACAGGCTCGCCGACAAAGCGCACGACGCCGTCCGCCAGGACCGGCTGGCCGACCGGCTTGTAGGCAAACTTGTGCAGCATCGGCTTGATCGGCTTGACGCCCTTCAGGTCGCCGGCGGTGACCACGGCCGCGTTGCGCGGCGTTTCGAGCTGAGTGATTTTTCCCGCCGCGACGGGACTGCGTACGAAGCGCACCCACTGCGCCGCCGGCAAGTCACCGGTAAAGCGGCCGAGGCCCCTGACCAGCGCGGGATCCTCCAGCCGCCTGATGGCGCGGCCGACCCAGGTCATGCCGGAGCCCTTGGTGTGCGTGCTCATCTTGCACTGTGCTCCAGCGCACGCCGCACGACCGCGCGAACAAGGTCGCGGCGGTAGTCGGCGGGAGTCTGATGATCCTCCATCGCATCCACCGCGGATGCGGCAGCTTCGGCGGCGGCGCGGAAAACCTTGTCGCCCGGCGGCTCGCCGTTGAGCTTGCTCTCGGCCTCCGCAATGCGGCGCGGATGCGGCTCGGCGCCGCCCACCCCGACGCGCGTGTCGGTCATTGTTCCGTTTTGCAGCCGGTAGGTGACAAGCGCGGCGCTCATCGCGAAATCGCCCGCGCGCCGGCTGAACTCGTTGAAGCCAAACCGCGCGTCGGGTGCGAGCAGCGGCAGCCGGGTTTCCGCCAGCAACTCGTCCTCGGCGAGCGCAGTGGTCATGATGCCGGTGAAGAAATCCTTGGCGGCAATCAGGCGCTCGCCGCGCATGCTCCGCGCCACCATGACCGCGCCGAGCGTCGCCGCGGCAAGGCACCATTCCGAGGCGGGGTCGGCATGCGCCAGGCTGCCGCAGAACGTGCCGCGCGTACGGATCGGATAATGCGCGATGTGGCGCACGACGTGTGCGAGCAACGCACCGAGCGGATTGTCGACGACCGGCTTATGAAAGGCCGCGTGGCGCACGCGTGCACCGATGCTCAGCATCTTGCCGTCGCTCGCGATCTTGTCGAGGCCCGCGACCTCGTTGATGTCGACAAGATGCGCCGGTTTGGCGAGCCGGAACGCCATGATCGGCACCAGGCTCTGCCCGCCCGCCAGGATGCGGCCGTCTTTCGCAGCGACCTCGGCCAGAATCCGCACCGCCTCATCGAGCGTGCGCGGCACGTGGCGAAGGAAGGGCGCTGGTTTCATGAGCTTGCCTGGCGCGGCGCCTTGCTGGGACTTGAGCGCCGCGGGGGCCTGACCGACCGCGATGCTCAAAATCGCTTGTATGCTAACGATCCCGTTTCGCGCGAGTCAATGCGGTCAGCGCGCCTCGCCGGTACGCAAGCGGGCAGGAATTAGAAATCTAAAATGGCAAGGGTCCCCTCGGCAGCGGGACGCCGAGTTGCACGAAAGCGGCGTAGCTGAGCACCACGCTCGGTATGGCAATGAGCAGCGCTTGCTTCCAGCCCATGCCGCCGAGACCGCGCATGACAAGCAGCATGATGGCGATGGTGGCCAGCACGAAGCCGGCCGCGTTAAGCACGAGAGCGTAGAGCAGGAAGGCGGCGGCCGCGATGGCGACCTGCCAGGATCGCGCGCTGAAGCCGGCGGGCTCTGAAGTTCTTACAAACGACCCGAGAACAATCCCGCCGCCGAACAGCAGAAGCAAGAACGACAAGGAGAGCGGGAAAAAGCCGGCGTCCGGCGCGTGGAGCGATCCAAACGGAAGCTTCCAGGCGTCGAAAAGCGCGACGATGGCAAATACCACCAGAACGGCACCGCTGATGCAGTCGGGATGGCTGAGCAAAGAGCGCATATTATGTTGTTGGCTCACACGTCATCCTTCCTAAAGCAGCCGGTTGTGCATACAGTTTATTTTGTAAAAATATGCAAGCTGGGTCAATGTCCGGATCGCGTTCAGGGGCCCCGGCCGCGACAAACGGGAAGCAGGGAATGGACCAAGGCAAACGCGAGCGTTCAAAGCAGAGGATAAGCTCGAAGAAATTCGAGCGCATGGAGTGGGATCCCAATCTGCGCGAGCGCAAGACCATTACCGACTACCTCGCCACGGCCCTGCGCACCGCTATCTACGACGGCCAGTTCGCCGACAATGAAGAGCTCAACCAGGTCGAACTGGCGGAGTTTTTCGGCGTGTCGCGCGTGCCGATCCGCGAAGCTTTGCGCCAGCTCCAGGCGGAAGGCCTGGTGACGGCGATCGCCCATCACCGCACCGTCGTCACCGGCATGAACCTGGCGCAAATCCTCGAGGCCGTCGAAATGCGCGCGGTGCTGGAAGGGCATCTGCTGCGCAAGGCCGGCAAGCGCCTGGAGAAGGCCGACATCGACCGGCTGCGCAAGATTTGCGAGGAGACCGATCAAATCAAGGATTACGGCTCGCGCTGGGTCGTCAAGAACTGGGAATTCCACCGCGCGCTTTATGGGCGTTCGGATTCACCCGCGACCATCGAGGCCGTCGAGCGCATCCAGCTCAAGCAGGTAAGCAGCTTGCGGATGTCGTCCACAGTGCGCACGCCGCCGCCGACGGTCAGCGGCATGAAGCACGCCTCGGCGGTGCGCCGAACCACGTCGTAGATCGTGTCGCGGTTCTCGTGGCTCGCCGTGATGTCGAGGAAGCACAGCTCGTCCGCTCCCGCCGCGTCATAGGCGATCGCCGCCTCCACCGGATCGCCGGCGTCGCGCAGGTTGACGAAATTTACGCCCTTGACGACGCGGCCGTCCTTGACGTCGAGGCAGGGGATGACGCGGACCTTGAACATGACGGCCTTGTGCTCGGCGGGCCGATGCCCGCCGCCAGACAGTTAAGCTAGCACCGCGCAAATATCCAGCATCCGGCGCGCACGCGGCCGCGCGCTCCGATCCTCAACGCGCACCCGCCGCGGCGATGAGCTTCAATGCCTCCGCGGCGTCGAGCCTTCCGTCGTAGAGCGCGCGACCGGCAATGGCGCCGGCAAGTTTGCCCGCGCGCGGTGCGAGCAGCGCCTTGATGTCATCGAGCGAGGCAAGGCCGCCGGAGGCGATCACGGGGATGGAGATCGCCTCGGCAAGCGCGATGGTGGCGTCGAGGTTCAGGCCGGTCAGCAGGCCGTCACGCGAAATATCGGTGTAGATGATGGCGGCGACGCCCACGTCCTCGAAGCGGCGCGCCAGCTCGAGCACCGACAGCTCCGAGGTTTCCGCCCAGCCGGCGACCGCCACCTTGCCGTCGCGCGCATCAAGCCCAACGGCGACTTTGCCGGGAAAGTCGCGCGCCGCCTGCTTGACGAAGGGCGGATCGCGCACCGCGGCGGTGCCGATGATCACCCGGGTCACACCTTTGTCGAGCCACGCTTCCACCGTCGCGGTGTTGCGGATGCCGCCGCCGAGCTGCACCGGGATGCCGATGGCCGCAAGGACGCGGTCGACGGCGTCGGCGTTGACCGGCTTGCCGGCGAAGGCGCCGTCAAGATCGACCATGTGCAGATACTGAAATCCCTGCTGCTCGAAGGCGCGCGCCTGCGCCGCCGGATCGCGATGGAAAACCGTCGCGCGCGCGGGATCGCCCTGCTCCAGACGCACGGCGAGGCCGTCCTTGAGATCGATCGCGGGAAAGAGGATCACGGCTTCCACTTCAGGAAGTTTTTCCAGCACAGTGGGATCCGAAGCTTGGAATTCACGTGACTTGAAGTCGCGGC
>JADMIO012727045.1_pt1 | contig 24047 bp, 23 predicted proteins | sample 8958161 | NCBI WGS metagenome assembly JADMIO01 (sample SAMN16585339, study PRJNA669376) | soil metagenome | isolation source: Crop rotation soil | place: USA: Cullars Rotation, Alabama | collected 2011
CTTTCCCCATGATCGCGTTCTCAACTCTGGCGATCGTCAGCGCGATTGTATTTAGAAGAGGGAAGTGGAAGACCAAGGTGGTCTAGGAATCACTGTATAGGCGCCGGGATCGCCAGAGCTCGCGGTTTTGATTTATGGTTTGCTGACGCAGACCTTCTTCATCGTCTCTTCGACCGCGGCGCTCAAACGTTTCAAATCTTGCGGCAGCAGACCGGCAGTGTTGTCGTACCACTGGACGGCTGTGAGTTCCTTTAAGTCAGTGCCGGTACGGAACTCGAGTTTGTAGCTGAAAGCGTCAGGCGCCGCGACATTCAGCCCGGCGACGTTCCATCCTTTCCGATCGAGTTTCGCCACCGCGTCGCTCATTGGCTGCAACTGACGCGGATTGGGAAAGAGCAGAAATGCAAAGGCTGGGATCAAGAAACTCGACATGGTGAAGAAATCATATCAGAACCGCGACGCGGGGCGCGGCAGTTTCTGCTGCCCTTGGCGCTCGTTATGTTGAAGCTCTGTGGATAAATGCATTTGATCTCGGCTAGAATCACGGCCTTCACCCGCTGCGTTCAGATGCTCGCTAAGCCGACTATGTGAAGCGGGTCGGTTGGCCAATTAGAACACGAAGGATCGCCTGTCGCCGGCGCCCACACTTATGCCAGTTGAGATCGGAAAGAAACTCGGTCGTTACGAAGTTCGCTCGAAGCTGGGCGAAGGCGGCATGGGCGCAGTCTATCTGGCCCACGATGCCGGTCTCGATCGCAACGTGGCGCTTAAGATTCTGCCGTCCGACCTGGCCGCGAAGACGGACCGCATGGAGCGCTTCGTGCGCGAAGCCAAAGCTGCCGCCGCGCTCAATCATCCGAACATCGCGCACATCTACGAGATTGGCGAGAGCGACGGCATCAACTTCATCGCCATGGAGTTCGTCGATGGCGAGACGCTGCGCCAGGTTATTCACGCCCGCCAGGCCGATCTCAAGAAACTTCTGCGTTACATGCAAAAGGTCGCGGAAGGCCTTTCGAAAGCCCACCAGAACGGCATCGTGCACCGGGATCTGAAGCCTGACAACGTCATGATCACCCATGATGGGTACGCCAAGATTCTCGACTTTGGTCTGGCAAAACTGATCGAGCCGCAATTAGCCGATCCTTCAAAGGCCGGTGGCGAGGAACAGATCACGGCGATCATGCCGCAGCAGTCACTGCCCGGCGTAATCATGGGCACGCCCGGTTACATGTCGCCCGAACAGGCGATGGGAAATGTGGGCGAGATTGATCACCGCTCGGACATTTTTTCTTTCGGCTGCATTCTCTTCGAAGTTGCGACCAGGCAGAAACCGTTTGGCGCGGACAATCTGGTCAAGGCATTGCACAAAGTGATCTACGAGCCCGCGCCGTTGATAAGAGACTTGAATCCAGCTGCGCCGGCCGATCTGCAGCGCATCGTGCGGCGCTGTCTGGCCAAAGATCCGGACGACAGATATCAGACGATCAAGGACGTCGCGATTGAACTGCGTGAGCTGCGCGGCGAGATGAATAACTGGGCGAGCGGCGACAGCTCGATGCCATCTTCACCGAGTGGCGCAGGAGCGCCAGTGACTCAACCGATGACGCGGCACGATTCAGAATCTTCTTTGGGAAAAGATGCAGACGAGAATTCTGCCGAGCGGTGCGCCGTCGACCGTCAGTGGTGTCGTCAGTCCCACAGCTCTGAGCGCGGCTTCGATAGCTACCACGAACCCGCGAAACCGAATCATCATTTTTGCGATCACCGCATTGATCGGTCTGGTGGGACTGTCCTTTGCCGGTTTTATGCTTTGGCGGTCGAACCGGACGCCGCCGTTCGCCCACCTGAAAGTCACGCGCATCACCGCCAGCGGAAAGGCATCGAACGCCGCGATATCGCCGGACGGCCGCTACATCGTGCATGTTGTGAACGATGCCGGACAACAGAGTCTTCATCTACGGCAGGTCGCCACGAATACGAACCAGGAGATCATCCCTCCCACTGACAGCAATTATTCGGGAGTCGCCTTTTCACCCGATGGCAACTACATCTATTACGTGATGCGCGACAAAGCCAATCCGGCGGCCGCTCTGTTCCGCAAGCCGATTCTGGGCGGCGAAGCCAACAGAGTTACTACCAACCTCAGTGGCCGCGCCTCGCTTTCTCCGGACGGCAAACAATTCGCGTTCATTCGTCCCGATCTCCAGAAGAGCGAAACGTCCGTCATGATCGCTAATATCGACGGATCAGGTGAAAGAACCATCGCCACACATAAGGCGACCGATCCGTATGTTGACGTGGCCTGGGCGCCTGATAACCAGACGATTGCGGCGACCACGAACACGCTCAAAGGTTCGGTGCGCGGGACCATCGTGACCTTCGGCGCCGGGGGCGGCGGCGACCGGCAGCTGACTACACAACCGTGGTATGCGACTGAAAGACTTCGCTGGCTGGCCGACGGAAGCGGTGTGATCGTTTCCGCGACCGAGCAATCGTTTGGCGCCCGCCAATTGTGGTTCGTGTCCTATCCCGGCGGGGAAGCGCGCCAGATTACGAACGATCTCAATGATTACACTTCGGTCAGTGTAACTGCTGATGCCGGCTCGATCGTCACGGTTGAGCGCGAAGTGACGAGCAGCATCTGGATCGGGCCGCTGAATGGCAGCGCGCTTTCTGCTCCCGCGGCCAATACGTTTCCGATTGAACGAGATCCGCAACGCCAAATCACTTCCGGCAGCGGCAAGCACGACGGGTATTACGGTGTTGCCTGGACGCCGGATGGACATATCACTTACGCCTCAGCCGCCAGTGGCAGCTACGATCTTTGGAGCATGCAGCCGGACGGCTCGGCACAGAGACAATTGACGTCGGCAACTCCGGGCAGCATCTATCACACGAATATTTTTCAATCGATATCTGCTGATGGCCGCTACATTTTCTTCACCTCTGATCGAGTAACCGGCGTTCCGCACGTCTGGCGCATGAATGCCGACGGCAGCGATCTGAAACAGATCACGAATGGCGCGGGCGAAAGTTCTCAGCAGCTGACGCCGGACGGTCAGTCAATGGTTTACGCCGATATTGTCGAGAGAACGTTGTCGAAGGTTTCAATAAATGGCGGCGCCCCAACCAAACTGAACGATCGATGTGACGGCCGGCCGGTTGTCTCTCCGGACGGCAAGCTGATCGCTTTTCGCTACCAGTTGGATCCTAATGCTGCTTACCAGGTCGCGATCGCATCGCTTGATGGGGGCGCGATTATGAAAGCGCTGGAAGTGCCGGCGACTGCTGAGGCGCGCCAGTTGTTGTGGACTCCCGACAGCCGCGCGCTCGTCTATATCGACACGCGCGCCGGGGTTTCCAACCTTTGGAGTGTTCCCGTTGATGGCGGGACGCCGGCGAAGCTTTCGGACTTTCGCGCCGATCGAATCTACTGGTTTGATTTCTCTCGCGACGGAAAGTTTGTAGCCATGTCGCGTGGCAATACCAATACCGACGTCGTGCTATTCACCAACGTGAAGTGATTTCCGAAACCTGATGTAGCGCAAGTTGTTAACTTGCGAAAATAGAAAGAAGGATCGCAAGTTTCCAACTTGCGCTACATTATGCGAACGCGAATCATCCTCGTTCTCGCCTTCTTCGCCCTGATGCTCGCATGTTCGATTTCGACAGCGTACTTGCTGCTCACGACTCCTTACACCTCAAGCGTCGCCGGGTTTTTCTACAAAACTGAAAATGGTCACGTCGTCGTGACCACGGTCGCGCCGGGTCAAACCGGTTTGCGCGTTGGCGACGAGATCGTCGAGTTCAATCGACAGCGCCTGACTTCTACCAGCCAGCTGCGCAGGTTCTTTGTGCTCGCCAATGCCGACACTCCATTTGACGTCGTGGTCGCGCGGGGCGGAGAGACGCAGCCGCTTACCTTGCACACCCTGCCCACCACGACCCCGATGAGATTGGGTGTCTACGCGTCGGTGCTTCTGATCCCTTTTATTTTCCAGTTCACCGGGCTGGTCATCTTTCTGTTGCGGCCGCACGACAAACAGTCGTTGTTGTTGGCGCTGACCTTTGGCATGGTCGGCTTTAGCACGACGGTAATGACGCTGCCGATCACGCCCACGTGGGTGAAGCTGCTGTTCGTGGCGGCATCGCCCATAACGTCGCTTTTGCCGGCGGTCTGTCTGCACTTCTCTCTGGTGTTTCCGGAACCGTCGCGGCTGTTGAAGCGATTCCCACAACTCTCTTATTTGATTTATTTTCCGGTAATTGTCGTTTCGCTGCCCGTACGTCTCTATGGCCACTACTTGATGGTCGCCGCGCCCGATGATGGCCTGGCCTACTTCCAGACGCCGCCGGTCAGCTATCTCGATTTCCTGCTGGTGTTTTATGTGCTCGCCAGTTTGGCTGTGCTGGCGTTGAAATATCGTCACGCGAACGAACTGGCGCGCCGAAAGTTACGCGTGATGGTGGCCGGGTGGATTGTCGGAGCGCTCCCGGTGATGACGATTACGTTGCTGGTCCTGTTTGAGGCGCCGATCTCTGCCGCAACCTTCGCCTGGCTGGGACTGTTCGGAACGTTTGCCTTGCTGCTGGTCCCGATCTCGTTCGCTTATGCCGTGGTGCGACATCAGGTAATTCCCGTCAGCATCATCATTCGGCGCAGCGTGCAATATGTGCTGGCGCGAAATGCTTTGCGACTTCTGCCGGTATTACCGCTCATCGGTTTGATTTATTCGATCAGTTCGAATCCCAATCGCTCGGTCGCCGATATCGTTCTACGCAGCTCAGTATATTTTTACGTATTCGCGTTGATAGCGTTATTGATCGGCCTTCTGTTTCGCAAGCGTCTGGGCAATTGGATTGATCGACGGTTCTTTCGTGAGCAATACAACCAGGACCAGATTCTGCGTGAGCTGATCGATGACGTGAAGCGGTCCGATTCAATGGCTGAGATGTCGCGGTTGGTAAGTAAGAAGGTTGACAGCGCGCTGCATCCGGAACGCCTGTACCTGTTCTATCGCGAAGAGGACCAGCGTGACTTGAGCCTCGGCTATTCTTCCGGCGGATCATCTGCTGACCTGCGCATCCCGCAGGAGTTTGAATTGCTGCGCTTCATGGAATATCAGGGCCGCGCGCAGGACTTTCCGTTTCCGCAGAAAACCAATTTGCCGGGCGTGGAGAAGGATTGGCTCTCCTCTTTGGGGACCAACTTGATCGTGCCGATGACCGGCACGGACAGTCGTCTGGCGGGATTGTTTCTCCTGGGACAGAAAAAGTCGGAGGTGCCTTACACGGCCGGAGATCGCCAATTGCTCGAGACGCTTGCGGATCAAATTGCCATCGTTTACGAGAATGTCCGTTTGAAAGAGCGCATCGACCGCGATCGTCGCGTGCGACATGAAGTGCTGGCGCGCGTCGAAGAGCGAAAGATTAATCTGCTCAAAGAGTGTCCGCGATGCGGCGCATGCTATGACAGCACGGCCACCGTTTGCGAAATCGATGGCGCCGAGCTGACGCTGACGTTGCCGGTTGAAAGAACGATCGAAGAGCGTTACCGGCTCGATAAGTTGTTAGGAAAGGCGGCGGTATGGGCGCAGTTTACGAAGCGCTGGACCTGCGTTTGAACCGACGCACTGCGGTGAAAATTCTCAGCGGCCAGTTGTTTGGCAATAGCGCCGCGCTGCGCCGCTTTGAACGTGAGGCGCAGACCTCTGCTCGCCTTACTCATCCGAATATCATCACGGTTTATGATTACGGCGTCTTGTCCACCGAAGGCGCATATCTGGTAATGGAGTTGGTGCGAGGGCAGACGTTGGGAGCCATCCTAAAGAACGAGCGCTCGCTCACGCCTGCGGTCGCCGCTGAGTGGCTCGATCAGATTCTTGCCGCTACCGGCTGCGCTCACGAAGCCGGCGTAATTCACCGCGATCTTAAACCTGACAACATCTTCATCACTGAAGACACGCGGCAGGTGAAGGTGCTCGATTTTGGTTTGGCAAAGATAGCTCAGCCCGACGTCTCATCGGCTGAGAGTTCCCCGATGACTGTGCCCGGCGCGGTGATGGGAACGTTTGGGTACATGTCGCCCGAACAATTCACGGGCGACACTGTCGATCATCGAACCGACCTGTTTTCGATTGGAATCATAGCTGTCGAGATGTTGACCGGCCGCAGGCCGTTTGCCGCGCGCAACTATCATGAACAGCTGCAGGCGATAATGCATCAATCGTTCCGGCTTGATGAGGCCACAGCAGAAGCCGCGGAACTCGAGCGTCTGTTGCAGAAATGCCTTGCCTTCAAACCTGAAGAGAGATTTGAGACTGCCGCTGAGGCAAGACAGCAATTGGTCCCAGCTGTGCACAATTCGCAATTGCATTCGCATGACCACGCGGTGAATCTCGATGCCGAAACGATCATCAATCCATATTGACCAGGAATCACAAATGGTTAACCGCCGACAATTTCTTTTTCAAAGTATGATTTCCGCGGGCAGCGTATCGCTCCTCGGACGGAAAGCTCTCGAAGCTGAAGCGATAATGCCGCGCACTCAGGTTGCTAAGAAAGTCATAGTAATCGGCGCTGGCCTGGCGGGACTGTCGGCGGCTTATGAACTGTCGCAGGCAGGTCATGACGTCAACGTGCTTGAGGCGCGCACGCGTCCGGGTGGGAAAGCGCGCCGACGAGCAGGGGCAGACGCGAGGACAATTGTGGACTAAGTATGTCGCGCCGGCTTTGAAAGAGATTGGCGATCCGGAAGGCGCTGATTGGCCGGCATCGTCGTTAAAGAAATTCGATGAGCTTAGCTTCACGCAATTCCTGCGCGGACGCGGCGCATCGCCGGGGGCTATTTCAATCCTGCGACTTGGACTCGCAGATCAACTCGGCGAAGGCGCAGATGCGGTGTCGGCTCTTGACCTCTTGCGCGAGGCACTACCACGCGCGCTCGAGAAGCAGCTCTATGTGATTCGTGGAGGCACGGATGTGCTGCCGCGGGCATTGGCGGCGAAGCTGGCCGACAAGATTCGTTATGGCTGCGCCGTAGTTCGTATCGAGCAGGACAAAAATGGCGTGCGTCTAACTTGCGTGCGAGGCGGTGAGCGCCAAACCCTCACAGCCGATTACGTTGTCTGCGCGATTCCGTTTTCCGTTTTACGTCAGGTTGAGTTCGCGCCGGCTCTATCACGCGAGAAACAGCAGGCCATCGGCAAACTGGGAAATACCTCCGTGGTGCGCGTGTTCTTACAGACGCGCCGGCGATTCTGGCTGGATGAAGGTTTGAATGGAGCGGCGACGACCGATCTACCTTTGATGACCGCCTACGACAAAAACTTCTATCAGCCCGGCACGCGCGGCATGTTGGAAGTCTACGCCGCCGGCGAGCGGGCGCGGAAGTTGACCGCGATGACCGCCGATGATCGTTTCAGTTTCACCGTGAAGCAGGTGCAGCTGATTCATCCTGCGATTGTCGATCATCTCGAAGGCGGTAATTCAGTTTGCTGGGATGATGAGCGGTGGTCGCGCGGCGCCTACGCATGGTTTCGGCCGGGTGAGATGACTACGATGTTGCCGCACATGGCGACGCCGGAAGGCCGTATTCACTTTGCCGGCGATCACACTTCACCGTCGCCGGGCTGGATGAACGGCGCCTTGCAATCCGGCAATCGCGTCGCGCGCGAGGTTGCCGCTCGGCAGAGCTAGGAATGTATTGAAGCTTCAGCACTCGTCCGCAAGGAAAGTGTCGAGGTTAGAACCTGACGTGTTCCTCAGGCACGTTCTGCTGGCACAGTGGGCACTCTGCCGCGCTGTAGAACTTTTCGTCGTATTCCACCAGCGACTTGATCTGCACGCCATCGACCGAATCGGGCGCTCCGCTGAATCTAACGATGGCCCCGGGGAAAGCCGCAGCCAATGATGGGCGCGCCGAGACTTCTCACCAGCTGCACAGTCTGCGTGATCGCATTGCCGCTGCGAATGATGTCATCGACGATGATGCAGGGATTGATCTCACCCTGATTTACGTATTGGCGGAACAAGCGCTGGCCATTCTCCTGCTCGGCCCAGTAAATCTGCTCGGCATTCAGCGCGTCGCGGACGCCGAAGGCGACCGGGATCCCGCCGGAGCTGGGACTGATAATGGCAATCTTGGGCAACTGGCTGGCGATATCGCGGTCGACCCGAAACTTGCGGCTTAGCGCCACAGCTAACACGCGCGCCGTATCGTAATAACGAAACGCCAGCGGCATCTGGAAGTAGTGCGCGGTGTGTTGCCCGTTTGGATAGACGAAGTGACCTTCGCGAAACGCGCCGGTGCGTTTCAGAGCGTTCATGATCTCTTCGGCCGACGGAATTAGTTGGACGCCAGTTCCTGCCATAGGTCTCCTTAAAGTGGTGATAAGTGATAGGTAGCAGGTGATAAGAAAACCCCATCACCTATTACCTATCACTTATCACCCATCACGGTTTTGCCGCGTAGCATAACATCATTACTCGCACTTTTCATTCACCGATAACGCGCGGGCGAGCAGCTTTCGTTGATCCTGAGAAAGAGAAGCGGGCAGATTGTCCAGGGTAAACCATTGTGCTTGCTTGATCTCAAAGCTTGATGGCTTTGGTTCGCCAACAACCCGCGCGCGATAGTAAATCTCCACCTGTTTCAGTTTCACCAGGGTCCTGGTGAAGAGTAACTTTACCTCGTCGATGTCGATGCTGATCTCCTCGCGCAATTCGCGACGCAGCGCCTCTTCGGGTTGTTCGCCTTTGACGATGAATCCGCCCGGCACTCCCCAGCCCTGGTCAGCGCGAAAGACATGTTCCAAGAGCAGCACCCTGCGCTCGTCATCGAAGAGCGTGGCGGCGACTGTTACGGTGAAGCGTGCCTGACCAAGCCTTGAAGCGCGCAAGCGGACTACCATTGGAAGCCGCCGCCAAATTTGGCCGAGAATCTCTGAGAGCATTGCGGAGAGAATATCACGTGGGGTCTTGAAGTTTCAGAATCGTCCCTTCAGTTAGTATTGGCAGTTAGTCTTGAGCGGTTTGTATGCGGCACGCGCAGCTGGCGCGTGATTCAACGGCGGGACGCGCGTGCCACTTAACCTATCAGTTTGATAGTTGAACTCCGGGCCGTTGATCGATATATTCGCTGCGGCCTTAAACGATGTCTGCCAACGTCACATCGCCGAAAGACGCAACCGCGCCGCCGGTGGCCTCGCCGCCGCCGCCGGTTCCGAAGCGCATCACCAATGCGCAGACGGTCTGCAACGAACGAAACGAAAAGAACAAACTGTGCAACGGCCATCTTAAGCAGATGAAGACAGCCGGCGAAGCCTCTGAGGTTCACCTGCGGGGCGATGATGTGCTGTTCAAGTGTCATATCTGTGGCACCCTCTATATGGGACCACCGTTGGGCCACGTGCGCGATCCTGACAAGCAGACGAGATTTGTCGAAGCTGAGCTGTCCGCATTGCTGCAGGCCGCGGGTGGAACGCTCCCAGTCATCAAGAAAAACGACAAAGGCGTTTATGTGATTGTCGAGCCTGCCGGCACTGAGCCGCCGCACGGCGTGCCACCTGCCGCTGCCGTGGCCAAGACAGCAACGCCGCCGGCGGTGGCCAGGCAGACCTCAGCGCCTGTCGCGCAAGCCGCATCAGTGGCCGAGAAGGCAATGACTCCGCCGCCGAAAGCCGCGGCCGAGCCTAATCGGCAATTGTTTCGTCGCTCAACTTACGCGGGCGTTGTGGATACCGGGCCGGTTGCGGGGGAAACGAAGGAACAGAAGATTGCCAGATTGCAGAAGGTCGTCGCGGGCGCGAAGCAGCGGGCCGAGGAAGGCGGCGGTCCCGAACACGCGACCGTCGTAGATTCTTCGCCGAGCGCTGACGCGCATCGTCCGGCCGCGGAAGCGCAAGCTGAGACAGGAGCAGCATCCGCAGTGCCTCTCAGCGGAGCCGCCGCGACTGCATCACCGGTGGCCGGCGCTGAGACGCCTGAGGAACTGGCGCCCGACAAAGTTGAAGCCGCCACGACGCCGACCGCAACGACGTCGCATGCCGCCGGCGAGCCTGACCGTTCGTTGTTCAAGCGATCTACTTATGCCGGCGTGACTGATACCGGTCCCGTCGCGGGCGAAACGCACGAGCAGAAGATAGCGCGGTTGACGGCGGTGGTGGCCGGGGCGAAGCAACGCGCGGAAGAATCGGGATAAGATGAAGTGCATGGCGGTCGGAAAAGATCATCGAAGCTTTGGAATGCGGCAGGTAAGCCGCACTTTTTTTGTCTGCGCGTGGTTGTTCCTGATCGTTCTCGGGCTCAACAGTTGTAACGCGAGCGTGCGGCGCGCCGGGATTCCAGGCCCAGCTCAGACGGCCCTGCAAACGGCGATTGATGATATCGACGCCGGCCGCTACGATAAACTCTATCAGGAAGCATCGGACGAATGGCGCAATCAGTCATCTCAGGAAGATTCGAAGGCGACTCTGGAGAGAATGCGCGACAAGCTCGGGGTGGCCCGCACGCGATCGCAACAAACGGCGCGCGAGGAGCAGACCTCAACCGCACCGGTGGCCGGTCATTCGGTTACGGTGATCTACCAGACGACTTTCGATCGCAGTGAAGGCATTGAGACCTTTACGCTGATCGAGCGCGACGGACATTGGGCCCTGGCAAAATATTATGTGAGTTCGAGCGGCTTGAGATAGGAATTATCCGCAGATTACACAGATTACGCAGATGGAAAAAACGAAAGCCAACGAGCCGTGCCGGAGACGGGTCGCGCTTTTCTTGTCTGATTTGTAATCTGTGTAATCTGCGTAATCTGTGGATAAAATCCAAATATGATTGACCGTTACACTCTGCCCGAAATGGGCGCGCTGTGGTCTGACGAGACCAAGTTCCAGAAATGGCTGGACGTAGAGATCGCTGTCTGTGAAGTTCACGCCGAAATGGGCGTGATTCCGCGTGACGCGCTGGACCAGATTAAGAGCCGCGCAAAGTTTTCCGTAGCGCGGATCAACGAGATCGAGAAGACAACTGATCATGACGTCATTGCGTTCACTACGAACCTGGCTGAGTCGATCGGTGAGGCGTCGCGTTTCGTCCATTACGGGCTGACTTCATCCGACGTCGTCGATACCGCCAATGCACTTCTCTTGCGCGATGCCTGCGACATTCTGCTCCCGAAGATCGAAGCATTGCTCGAGGTCCTGCGCCGTCGCGCGTTTGAGTTCAAAGACACTCCCCAGATTGGTCGCACGCACGGGATTCATGCTGAGCCGACTTCGTTCGGTTTGACCTTCGCTCTCTGGTACGACGAGATGCAGCGCAATCGCGAGCGCTTATTGAAAGCGCGCGAAACGGTGGCCGTCGGGAAAATCAGTGGGGCCGTCGGCGCTTTTGCCCATCTCGATCCCGAAGTCGAAGAAAAAGTTTGCGCGCGCCTCGGCTTGAAAGCGGCGCCGGTCTCGACCCAGATTATTCAGCGGGACAATTACGCGGAGTATCTTTGCACGCTGGCGATTATCGCGGCCTCGCTGGAAAAATTCGCTTTGCAGATTCGTCACTGGCAGCGGACCGAAGTTCGCGAGGCGCAGGAAAAATTCAAAGCCGGACAAAAAGGATCGAGCGCGATGCCGCATAAGCGCAATCCGATTTTGTCGGAACGAATCTGTGGCATGGCGCGCGTGGTGCGCGCTAACAGCATCGTCGGTTTGGAAAACGTGGCGCTGTGGCACGAGCGCGACGGGAAAGTTTCGCATTCATCCGCCGAACGCGTGGTGTTGGGAGACTCGAGCACCGCCATTGATTACATGCTGCATAAGGCAGCTTCGTTAATCGACGGGCTGGTCGTTTATCCCGAACGGATGTTGGAGAACCTGAATCTTACGCGCGGCTCGGTTTTCAGCGGCCAGTTGCTGTTGGCCCTGACTCAGGCCGGCGCCTCACGCGAGGATGCTTACCAATGGGTACAGCGCAACGCTTTGAAGGCGTGGGACGAGGGCAGCGATTTGCAGGCGGCCGTTTTAGACGATAAAGAGATACGCGCGCATCTCTCCGAAGAGCAGATAGCGCGCGCATTCGCTTTGGATACTTACCTGCGCAACGTCGCCAAGATCTTCGCGCGCGTGTTTCAAACGCATCGCTGACGTTGCATCTGACTAGCCGTTGCGGAATCAGGCTGAAATCAATTCGAATAATTGTCCGCCAGATTGCCGACGACGGGCAGCTTGAAAATCTGGCCCTGGAAGCCCTTGATGGCGGCGATGATGACGCCGATCAGCAAGCCCAGTGCGATCACTACCACCAGGAGCGTCAGCACCAGAGTGAACACGGGATAGCCAAGTGCGTTATCCAAAATGCCGCCGATAATCCCGATGCAGAAGTACAAGACGTTGAGCACAATCAGTCCGATGCTCAGGAAGATGGATTGAAAGGCATGGAAGCGAGCGAGCTTGTTGGTCTTGTCGGTCACGACCGTGATGATGCTGAGGATCAAACCCGCATAGCAAACGAGATTACCCACGTAACAAAGTCCCGCAACGACATTTGCGTCGAGTCCAAGCGCCGATTTTCCGGGGGACATATTTTGCATATTTAGTTTCTCCTACTCAGTTTCAGGTTTAGATGGATCGATTGTGTTTAGTTGTTGACAGTCTTCCAGGCAAACTCGCCGACGATGGGCAGCTTGTACCACTGGCCGCCGTAAGCTTTTACTCCAGCAATGATCCAGAGAACCAGAAAGACTCCGAAGACCAGAAAGCGCAATCCCAGGATTAGGATCCATGCGAGGAATTCCATGTCGATCTGGCGCAGCACCAGCGATAGTACCAGACCGAGGATTCCCAGGATGATTCCTACAACGATTTGCAGGCCGGTGAGAAACAGCGATTGCACCGCATGAAACTTGACGAACCGATTTTCTTTCTCAGTGATGGCGAAGATCACCGACAGCACCAGCCCCAGACAGCAGACGAAATTGAGGATGTAGCAAAGCATGGCCCCGAGGTTCGAGTCGAGGTTCATGAAGCTCGTCTTGCCGCCGGGCGCGCCTGATGGTGGCGCTGGTTCTGCATATGGAGAAGACATTTGGTGCGCTCTTTTTCGAAAAGGGTTCGTTACAACGGCGCAAATAGTATGATATCGGCTACTCGTTGCGCAACATTTTAGCGTAATATCTTCCGTTCCGGGTCGGTAGGCACGCCGCCAGCGCGCTTGATGTTCGGGCTGAAGGCGTCCGCAGAGTCGCAATTTCGCATGCTGAAAGCGTGCGTATCAAGATGAAAGCCAAAGTTTATGTCACGTTAAAGCCCAGCGTACTGGATCCGCAGGGCAAGGCCATCAAACATTCGGTCCAGTTGCTCGGCTTCGAAGGCGTGAGCGACATTCGCCAGGGGAAGTACTTCGAAGTTGCGATGAATAACGGCATCCCCGAGGAAAAAGCGCGCGCCCAGGCTACGCAGCTCGCGCGTGAGGTTTTGTCGAATCCGATAATTGAAGACTTTCGGGTTGAGATTGAAGAGTAACGCAAGTTGTTAACTTGCGGAAAGAAAACCACGCAAGTTAACAACTTGCGCCACCAGTTTATGAAATTCGGCGTCATAGTTTTTCCGGGTTCAAATTGCGATCACGACGCGTATCACGTGATTTCAAAACACGTGGGCCAGCCGGTCGATTTCATCTGGCACCGCGAAACCGATCTCGCTTCGTACGACGCCGTGATCATCCCCGGCGGTTTCTCGTACGGCGATTACTTGCGCGCCGGCGCCCTGGCCCGATTCTCACCGGTAATGAATTCAGTGAAAGAATTCGCAGCCGAAGGGAACCTGGTGCTGGGAATCTGCAACGGTTTTCAAATATTATGCGAAGCCGGATTGTTGCCGGGAGCTCTCATTCGCAATCGGGATCTGCACTTCATTTGTGATTACGTCAACGTTCGCGTCGAAGACATCGATACGCCATTCACCCACGAGTTGAAGCGCGGCAGCGTTCTGAAGATGCCGATTGCACACGCCGAGGGCAATTATGTCTGTGACGAGGCGACGCTGGCAGAGTTGAAGGCGGAAGGCCGAATAATCTTCCGTTATTGCGAGGCGAACGGTCGGATTACCGACGCCGCGAACCCCAACGGGGCTAGTGATAACATCGCTGGCATTTGTAATCGAGAGCGCAATGTCATGGGCCTGATGCCGCATCCGGAGCGCGCCTGTGAAGATTTGCTGGGTTCGAGTGACGGCCGCGAAGTGTTTCGATCGCTGGCCGGGACACTGGCAGCTGCTGCTTAAATTGAGCAACTGTCGGTTTGCGAGCGCGCAAGCTAACGGCCTGCGCAGCTTATGAGAGGACGACAAATGAAAATTCATTCAGGTTGGATAGCCGGTGCGATGTTGCTGTGCGTGGTTTTGGCATGCAACCTCAACAAGAACGGCAACAATAACAACTCGAACAATTCAAATAACTCAAACAAGAATAAGAACGAGAACACGGCCAAAGCGCCGACGACAAATCGTCCTGCCAATGCCGACGTCTATGTGGACAAGATCTATATGGCCAAGGACAATGACGGCGAGCCCGGCGATGAGACCAGCTCGTACGAGCCGGGTGATCACAAGGTGCATTGTTTGATCGATCTGAACAAAGCCAAGAAGGGCACGAAGATCAGGTTTGTCTGGAAAGCCATCGACGTTGAGGGCGAGAAGAACAAAGAAATTAAGACCACCGACTATACAACCAATTCTTTCGAGAACAAGGTTCACGGCCACCTGCAACTGCCGTACGATTGGCCCAAGGGAACTTATCGCGTCGAGGTTTATATCAACGACAATCTCGACAAGACGATTGACTACACGGTGGGATAGGTTGGTCCAGCAATGAAACGAATTCTTCCCTTCGCGATCATTTTCCTTGTGCTGGCCGGCGCCGTGGCTGCTGGTTGGGCGGTTTTGCGTTCGTCCCGTGAATCAGTGAACGCGCCCACGCCCACGCCTGATCCGGCCGGCGAAGTTAAAGGCGCCGAGCCGGCCCACGTGCGCGGCAATCCGAGTGCGCCTGTGACACTCGAAGAGTTTGGGGATTTTCAGTGCCCGTCCTGCGGCTCGTACCATCCTGAGCTGAAGAAGATGGAAGCTGAGTTTGGCGATAAGATGAAAGTCATCTTTCGCGAATTGCCGCTGCTCCCCATGCACGAACATGCCCTGATGGCAGCCCAGGCTGCCGAAGCCGCAGGCTTACAAGGCAAGTTCTGGGAGATGCATGATCTGCTCTACGACAATCAGGCGAAGTGGGTCGAGCAGAAGGACCTGGTACCGGTCTTTGTCGATTATGCGAAGCAGATTGGCATCAATCCGGATCAATTCATGAAAGACCTGAACGGTGAGACTGTAGCGCAGCGCATCTTTCAGGACGGAAAGCGCGCGCACTCATTCGGTTTGAAAGGCACGCCGAGTTTCTTTGTCAACGGCAGGGAGGCGAAGGACGACCAGTGGAAACCGGATGGACTGCGGCAAATGATCAAGGATGCGATTGCCGCCTCAGGCAAGTGACTTTTGGAGTGCGCCGGCAGAGCGTAGCGGCGACGGCGCTTTGGATCATTAGGGACTCGGTGCGAGCGAAACGAAATCCAAAGCGCCGTCGCCGCCACGCTCTGCCGGCGCACTCCAAATGGGCTCGCTTACTTTATGCCACTTCGTTTGAAATTACCTCGCCAGTCGGTTCAATAATCAATTTCCGATCAGCCGTAATGTGCTCGCCTTCGATGGTGACTTCTTCGCCGCTCGGCATTTCTACCGGCAGGTGATCGAGAAACCGTTCCGCATCGATCGCTGACATGCATCCGGTTCCCGCCGCCGTGATTGCCTGGCGATAAACTGAATCCTGCACGTCGCCGCAGGCGAACACACCCGGAATATTTGTCGCGGTTGAATGGCCATTGGTTTTTAGATAACCCACCGCATCCATTTCGAGTTGCCCCTTGAAGAGTTCGGTGTTTGGTTTGTGGCCGATGGCGATAAAGACGCCCTCGCAGTCGAAATTCTTTTCGGCGCCCGAGTTGGTGTCGCGCAGACGCACGCCGGTCACACCTTGTTCATGCGTGCCGAGAATCTCTGCGAGTTCCGTGTTCCAGAGAAACTCAATCTTCTCGTTCCGTAATGCCTTCTCCTGCATGATCTTTGAGGCGCGCAGTTTGTCGCGACGGTGCGCCACGTAAACACGTGATGCATAGCGAGTGAGAAAGGTCGCTTCCTCCATTGCCGTGTCGCCACCGCCGACCACGACCAGTCGCTTATTGCGAAACGCCGGCAGTGGTCCATCGCACGTGGCGCATGCGGAGACGCCATTGCCGCCGAAACCTTTCGGCGTTTTCGCTTCGCCGGGAACGCCCAGCCATTTTGCCGATGCCCCGGACGCGATGATCAGCGTGTCGGCTTTTACGATTCGATTTTCGGTGTGCAAAGTAAACGGCCGCGATTGCAGCTCTACGCGCGTAATCCATTCTTCCAGAAACTCGGTACCAAATCGCTCGGCCTGTTGACGGAATTGCATCATCAATTCCGGCCCTTCGATCCCTTTGGCAAAGCCGGGATAATTCTCAACGTCAGTGGTGATCATCAACTGGCCGCCAGGCGTCGTCTGCCTGTCCGTGTCAGCCGGAGCGTCGATTAAAAGGGGATTGAGGTTCGCGCGCGCGGTGTAGATTGCAGCAGTCAATCCCGCCGGTCCCGATCCAATGATCACGACCTGTCGGCGAAGTTCTTCGGTGGCCAAGTTGTTGTGCTCCTCTTTGTCGGAAGTCAGTTTGATTTAGGACACTGTATTCCGCCCCGAGACTTCCACTGTTCCGTGTAACTCGGTAAAAGGAAATCAGTTGGCGTTTTCAGTTGCGCGTATAGTATAAATAACAGTGTACAAGTTAGTCGAACCAGGCAGGCCCCTGACCTGAGCGCGTTCCACCAGACTGTTCGATTAGCTTTCTAATTAGTGAACGCACACTCGGACGAAAGAGAGATGATTGTCGCGCAGACCCCGGTTCACGTCATCGGTGTGCTTGGCGCCGGCACGATGGGTCACGGTATCGCTCAGGTTGCGGCTGCGGCCGGATTCCAGGTCGTAATGCGTGACGTTGATGACGCCGCGGTTGTTCGCGGCCGGCAGTCGATCGAGCGAAATCTGGCAAAGGGCATCGAGCGCGGCAAACTGACGGAAGCGCAGCGCGACGAGACGCTCAGCCGGATTGCGATCACCACAGAGTTGGCGCCGCTGGCTGCAGCTGATCTGATTATCGAAGCCGCGCCTGAGAACCTGAAACTAAAGCAGGATTTGCTGGCCGATTGTGAAGCCGTAACTGATTCGCATTGCGTCTGGGCCACCAACACCTCTTCATTATCCATCACCGAAATTGCGAGCGCGGCGACGCGACCCGAAAAAGTGATCGGGATGCATTTCTTCAATCCGGTGCACATCATGAAGCTGGTCGAGATCGTCATCGGTCGGCACACCAGTGACGACACGGCGGCATCGATCCGCCAGGTTACGCAGCAGATGAAGAAAGAGCCGATTGTGGTGCGCGACGTTCCGGGATTTGCGTCGAGCCGGCTGGGCGTTACGCTCGGCCTCGAGGCCATGCGCATGCTCGAACAAGGTGTGGCTAGCGCGCGTGACATCGACACTGCGATGGAACTCGGCTATAACCATCCGATGGGTCCGCTGCGTTTGACGGATCTGGTCGGTCTCGACGTGCGGCTGAATATCGCCGAGTACCTGCATGGCAAACTGGGTTCGGAAACTTTTCGCCCGCCCGACATCCTGCGGCGAATGGTGAAAGAAGGGAAACTGGGCCGGAAGACTGGCCAGGGTTTCTATGACTGGAGCGATTCCGAAAAGACGCAATTGGCGCGCACCAGTTAACAGAAAGAATCTGGAGGAACAGTGAGCGGGTGGCGACTGTTATGAGCACTCCTTATCAAAACGAAGAAAGACGATTTGCGCTGCGCATGGCGCTGCGCCTTCCTATCGTAGTCTCAGGCCGCTCAGATGATGGCGCTGCCTGGAGCGAGCCGACCGAAACGGACGACATTTCCACGTCCGGCGCGCTGTTCCATTTGAATCAAAAAGTCAGCGTCGGCGAAAAACTTTATATTCGGGCCCACAAACCTGAACCTGACGGTTCACCAACCGAAGCCACTGCCACCGTGGTGCGTCTGTCGCCCGCGATTTACGGCACCGCCCGAGTCGGCGTACAAATCGCGGAACCTTCCGAAAACTGGACGCGATTGTTTGTGTCCTGGGTCGCGGACGAACAAGCAGCGACGCCCGGTGACGCCTGAAATTCTCTAACCACAGAAGTCTCAAAGTACACAAAGCATTTCGATGATGTTTTTGTTGGGAGTGCCCAATTTCGTTTAGAGGCGGCGTTGCCGCTTCTAAACATAGACTCGGTTTAAAATAGGTCACTACCTTTTTGTTTGATGCTTTGTGTCCTTCGTATCTTTGTGGTTAAACTTCTCGAAGTCCGACGGAGCCAACATGACGAATTCATACGAGACCATTCAGGTCGAACGGCGCGAACGCGTCGCAATTATCACCATCAACCGGCCTGAGAAACGGAACGCGCTCAATATTCAAACGCGCGCGGAAGGTGCGGCAGTTCTCGACGAGTTGCGCGCCGATGATTCTGTGCGCGTGGTTGTGTTAACCGGCGCCGGGGACAAGGCCTTTATCGCGGGCGCCGACATTGCCGAGTTCGCCGAGCGCACCGCAATTCAGCAACGCGAAGTCATGCTCGACCGCTCTTTGTTCAATGCGATCGACAGTTTCCCGAAACCGATTATCGCGATGGTGAACGGATATTGTCTCGGCGGTGGCTGCGAAGTGGCGCTCGCTTGCGACCTGCGCATCGCCAGCGACAAAGCTTCGTTTGGCCAGCCGGAAATCAACCTGGGAATCATTCCCGGCGGCGGCGGCACGCAGCGCCTGACGCGACTCGTAGGCGAAGGCAAAGCGATGGAGATGATTCTGGGCGGTGAAATCATCAACGCCGATACTGCCTTCGCGATTGGACTGGTGAATCATGTAGTGCCGGCGGATCAGCTGGAAACAAAGACGATGGAGATTGCGAACCGCATGGCCGAGAAAAGTCCGATTGCCCTGCGTCTGGCAAAGGAGTCAGTTAAGCTGGCGTCGCGATCAAACCTTGATGAAGGTCTGCGGCGCGAAGTCGATTTATTCGCGCTCTGCTTTTCCAGCGAAGATAAAAACGAAGGCGTGAAAGCGTTCCTCGAAAAACGCAAGCCTGATTTCAAAGGCCGCTAACGGAGCGCGGGCATCCCTGCCCGCATTTGGTGCGATGTCGAGTGATCTTGAAGAACAAAGCTGGTCGGTTTTGAGTGATCGCGGATGCGAAGCCGGCAGTCTGACACATGAAGAAGCCCGCCGTTTGGTGCACCGACTCGGCGGTGAAGGTCGTCACGGTTTGTGCATTGTCACTGATGAAGCGGCGGGGCGAATGAACACTTCTACTCGCCAGGAGGAAACCAGCGATCGAAACGAATACGCAAGTTAAAAACTTGCGCTACATCATCAAAACCACTTTCCCAAAAGTCTCGTTTGATTCAATCCGCTCGTGTGCGGCGCGCACGTCGTCGATCTTGAAAACCTGATCGACTACTGGTCGCACCTGTCCTGACGCCAACAACGGCACGACCTGCTCTGCGAACAAACGCGTTGCCGTCGCTTTCTCTTCGGCCGAACGCGTGCGCAATGATGTGCCCATGACCTGCAAACGTTTGCGCATCACAATTCCGTAATCGATCTCGGCTTTGGATCCGCTGGTGGTGCCCACGAATATCAAACGGCCCCTGGTCGCCAGCGATTGCAGATTTGCCTGCAAATAAGCCGAGCCAACCAAATCAAGCACCACATTGACACCGGCGCCGCGCGTCCATTCGTTGACGGCTTGAGCGAACGTCTCCGGATCTTTATCGACGGCAATCGACGAATTCAGACCGAACTCTTTGGCGCGTTCGAGTTTGTCCGCGGTCCGCGAGGTGCCGTACGCGAATGCGCCCGCTGCCCGGACCAATTGAATTGCGGCAGTGCCCACACCGGAACCCGCGGCATGGATCAAAACGGTGTCGCCAATAGTCACTTCGCATTGCGTGAACAAAGCATCGTGCGCGGTCATGAAAACTTCCGGCACCGCCGCAGCCTGCGCCCAGTCCAGATTCTCGGGAATGCGCGCGAGATGATTTGCCGGCACCGTAACGTACTCAGCCTGGCCGCCGCCGCCGATAATTCCGAAGACGCGATCGCCGATCTTCCATTCACGAATCTCTGAGCCGATTGATTCAACCTCACCGGCAAATTCAAGGCCGGGAATTTCCTGTGGATAACCGGGCGGCGCCGGGTAGCGTCCGAGCCGCTGCAAAATGTCGGCCCGATTCAATCCGGCCGCGCGCACACGCACTCGGGGAAAGCACGCGATCAGCCGTCGGCTGCGGTGCATCGGCGACATCGCGGATTTCCAAAACCTCGGTGCCGCCGAAGGATGTGATGATTACGGCTCGCATTATCTAGTGATGCGCAAGAATGTCAGTACCATCCGCATAAGCGGATGGGTTAATGATCGACGATCAGACAAGGGGTGTCCTTGACGCGCTAACGCGGCTCGCACGGACTTCAGATTTGCACGAGCGCCTTTGCTCGCGTCACCACGTTCTCAACATTGAATCCCAGGTTCTTTAAAGCCAACTCGCCCGGCGCCGAGGCGCCAAAGCGATCAAGACAAAGCACGTCGCCGGTTGGGCCGACGTAGCGATCCCAACCCAGCCGGACGCCCGCTTCGATCGCAAGACGGGCCGTGACTGGTGATGGGAGGATCTCATTTCGATATTCCTCGGTCTGCTCTTCAAAAAGTTCGAGGCAGGGCATTGAGACAACGCGCGTTGGGATGCCATCTGACTGGAGTTGTTCGCGGGCCTCGAGGGCGAGCGAGACTTCTGAGCCGGTGGCGATCAGGATCAGTTGCGGCATGGACCGGTCACCACCGCTCGCGGTACTGACTACGTCCGCTTCCGCCAGCACATAACCGCCTTTTCGCAAACCTTCTGCTGACGAAAACGTTTCCCGATCAATCAACGGCACTTTCTGTCGCGTCAGGGCCAGTGCGGTCGGAGCTTCACGCCTGAGGATTGCCAGGCGCCAGGCTTCACGAACTTCATGAACGTCCGCCGGGCGGACCACGAACAGATGTGGAATCGCGCGCAACGCGGCGAGATGTTCGATGGGCTGATGCGTCGGACCATCTTCGCCGAGCCCGACCGAATCGTGAGTGAAGACGTAGATCACCTGAACTTCTGAAAGGCACGCCAGGCGAATCGACGGCCGCATGTAATCTGAGAAGCACATGAACGTGCCGCCGTAGGGAATCAAACCGCCGTTCAGCGCCATCCCCGTCATGGTTGATCCCATCGCATGCTCGCGCACGCCCCAGTGAATGATGCGCGCATCATAGTGCGCGGCTTCAAAGTCGCCGCCATCCTTGATGTCGGTATTGTTCGAGACGCCGAGATCAGCTGAACCACCAATCAACATCGGCATGTGCGGCGCGAGCGCGTTGATGACCTTGCCGCTGGCCACGCGCGTAGCCATGGCTTCAGCGTCGTCGAAGCTGGGCAAATGCGTCTCCCAGTCGGCCGGCAATTCGCCGCTGATTGTTTGCTGCCATTGCCGGCCGAGCTCGGCGTGCTTCTCCGTATATGTTGAAACCAAATCGTTCCATTCGCTCTCGTGCTTCGCGCCGCGGTCAACCGCTTTCCGAAAATGTGCGAGCGCCTCTTCCGGAATGAAGAACTGCTGGTCTTCGGGCCAGCCCAGATGTCGCTTGGTCTCGCGCACGGCTTCTTCGCCCGGAGGATCGCTGTGCGCCTTGCGCGTGCCTGCGGTGGGCATGCCATAGCCAATGATCGATTTGATCGAGATCAGCGATGGCCGGTCGCCGACCGATTGGGCATCGCGAATTGCCTCTTCGATGGCGGCGAGATCGTTTCCGTCTTCCACGGTGGAAGTGTGCCAGCCGTAAGATTGAAATCTCTGCGGCACATTTTCTGAGAAGGCGAGATCGGTGAAGCCTTCGATGGTCACTCGATTATCGTCATAAAGATAAATCAGCTTGCCCAACTTGAGATGACCCGCCAGCGAGGCCGCCTCTGAGGCGACGCCTTCCATCAAATCGCCGTCGGAAACAATTGCATAGATGTAGTGATCGATTAGCGGAAAGTCTTTTTGATTGAAACGCGAGGCGAGATGCGCGGCGCCCATCGCCATGCCTACGCCGTTGGCGAAGCCCTGCCCAAGTGGCCCGGTGGTGATTTCAACGCCGGGAGTTAAAACGTTCTCGGGATGGCCCGGTGTCTTCGATTCCCATTGCCTGAAATTCTTGATGTCGTCGAGCGACAGATCGTAACCGGTCAAATGCAGGAGCGAATAAAGCAACATGCAGCCGTGACCGGCAGACAAAAGGAATCGATCGCGATTCTCCCAACGCGGATTCCGCGGGTTGTATCGCATGAACTTTGTCCATAGCACATAAGCCATCGGCGCCGCGCCGAGCGGCAAGCCGGGATGGCCCGACTTCGCCTTTTGCACGGCATCGATAGTCAGCGTGCGGATCGTATTAATACAAAGTTGATCGAGTTCGGGGGTGCTGTTGGTTTCCTGCTCCATTCGGGCGCTCATAGATTTAGTTTCAGGTTTAAGGATTCAAGAGGGAAACCGCCGCAAAAGAAATGTTTACGCCAGGACGCAAAGTCGTTAAAGAAGAAAAGACTGCTGACGGAAGTGAAGCGAGAGCATCGCACAGCCATTGTTCATTCGTCCAGCGAATTTCTATAGATAACGGGGCGGTTCGGATGATAGAGTTCAAATTTGGAGCGCGGTGGTTAGCGCCGCTCAACAACGCTTTAAGAAATTTTGTTGTCGCTCGATCCAAAGCGCCGTCGCCGTCCCGATGAATCGGGACTCTGCCGGCGCACTCCATAACGGAGATGCAGGCACAGACCCTCAATTGTCCTAATTGCGGCGCGGCGATTTCATCTGATTCGCCGCAATGCCGATACTGCGAATCAAAACTCGCGACCATTGCGTGCGCCGCGTGCTTCGGCATGCTGTTCATCGGTAACAAGCACTGCCCTCATTGCGGCGCCGCTGCGGTCACCCCGGCGCCGGCCCCGCTTTCGGTCTTGAAATGTCCGCGTTGCGCCGTCGATATGAAATCGGTGACGATCGGTAACGCGCCGGTGCGCGAATGCAGTCGCTGCGAGGGGTTATGGCTCGAGGCGCGCGAGTTCCGGGAAAGGCTGATTTGTGCTGACCGCGAACATCAATCCCTGGTTCTGGGAGACGCTTTTGCGCACGAGCCGAAGCCGCGCGTCGCCTATGAAACCCAGGTGCGTTACATTCCCTGTCCGCATTGCAAGCAGTTGATGAACCGGATCAATTTTGCCAAGTGTTCGGACGTCATTGTCGATGTCTGCAAAGGCCACGGCACCTGGTTCGATAGGGACGAACTGCGTCAGATTGTCGAGTTTATTCGCGGCGGCGGAATGGACCGGTCACGCGAGGCGTTGCGTCACGAAATCGAGTTTCAGCGCGAGCAGCTTCGCAATGAGCAAGCTCGCGGCGCCGGCCGAAATATGACGGTGCAGTTTGTTTCCATGCATGCAGATGAATCTCTCGATGGTTTGTCGGCGGCGCGGGGGCTATTGAAATTTCTCATCGAATAGATCGCGCGCGCACATGTTTCTCAGGCATCGACCCACGGCTTCGGATTTCGAGAAGTTCTACAACCAGTCGCGTGAACTCCCGCTGTCTTATCATCCGGTAGGCATAGCCAGGAGTGGAGGCGCCGGCTTCCGTTTCGATACTGCGAGCGCTGTCATCGGCCAGGGCGCAGCCGTGTTCGCGCGCGCCCAACAAGCGTTGAGGGAATGGCGGCAAATCGATTTTGGTTGGGTTCAGTTGGTGCCCCTGAACGCTTCGCTTGAACCCGGAACCAGGGAAAG
>JADMIO010838962.1_pt1 | contig 24045 bp, 29 predicted proteins | sample 8958161 | NCBI WGS metagenome assembly JADMIO01 (sample SAMN16585339, study PRJNA669376) | soil metagenome | isolation source: Crop rotation soil | place: USA: Cullars Rotation, Alabama | collected 2011
CCGCGACTTCAAGTCACGTGAATTCCAAGCTTCGGATCCCACTGTGCTGGAAAGCATTGGCCTCGGCGAGATAGGCGGCCGGCACGACACCTGCGGCTTGCACCGCCGCATAGCCGCCCCAGCTGCGCATGCCGAGCGGCGGATATTTCGCGGCCTTGACGAGCGCTGCCGCCTCCTTCGCCGTGTTGATCATCGGCACGATGATCGCCGCGGCGCCGACATCGAGCGCCTGGCCGATCAATCCCGGCTCGTTCCACAGCACCCGAATCATCGCCGGCTTTCCCGCCGAAATGATCTCGGGGATCATGGTCACGACATCGCCGAAGCTCGAAAGCCCGTGCTGCATGTCGATGCACACGCCTTCATAGGGAAGACGTGCGAGTTGTCCGGCAAGGACCGACCCGGGCATGGTCGCCCAGATGAAATAGAATGGCTTATCCTGCTTAAGCCTGGCTCTGAGATCGAAGCGCACGCCCTAACGCGCCTCGCCGCGCAGTTGCTCGAGGGCGAGCGCGCGAAGCTCCTCCATCGTGCGGCGAATCTGGTGATCCGTCTGGGCGATCTTTTTGGCGTCGAAATCGGCGCGAATCTTCCGGAAAACGTCTTCCTCGCCGGCTTCGGCGAAATCCGCCTGCACCACCGACTTTGCGTAAGCTTCCGCGTCAGCACCGCTCAGCCCGAGCTTGTCGGCCGCCCAAAGTCCCAGAAGCTTGTTACGGCGCGCCTCCGCACGGAACCGGACCTCTTCGTCGAGGGCGAATTTCCGCTCGAAACCCTCCTCCCGCTTGTCGAATGTCGTCATCAGGGCTCTCCCGTTGGCCATTTCCTGGGGGGACAGATAGCCATAGGAGGGCCCCAAATCAACCTGGACCTCCGGGATTGTGCAGCGCACACCCCTCCTGTAAAAAGAGCCAATGGCCATATTGAATTGGCGTCATATTTTCGGAACAAGTTGTGTGTGACTCAGGCCTTGCGGGGTGTAGCCTGCCAAGGCCCTAAAGGATTGCCGGATGAGGATAGTGAAGATGAACACCAAGCGGACGCGCATCTATGAAGGCAAGGCGAAGATCCTCTATGAGGGTCCGGAGCCCGGCACGATCATCGTTCATTATAAGGACGATACGACCGCCTTCGACGCGACCAAGAAAGCCATCATCGACGGCAAGGGTGTTCTCAACAACCGTATTTCGGAGCTGATTTTTACACGGCTCAACGAGCTCGGAATGCCGACCCATTTCTTGAAGCGCCTCAATATGCGCGAGCAATTGGTACGCGAAGTCGAGATCATTCCGCTTGAAGTCGTGGTGCGCAATGTCGCGGCGGGCTCATTGGCAAAGCGGCTCGGACTCGAGGAAGGCTCGGCGCTCCCCCGCTCCATCATCGAATTCTACTATAAGAACGACCAGCTCCACGATCCCATGGTCTCCGAGGAGCACATCACCGCGTTCAACTGGGCGAGCCCCCAGGAGATCGACGACATCATGCACATGGCGATTCGTATCAACGACTTCCTGTCGGGCCTCTTCCTCGGCATCGGCATCAAGCTCGTCGATTTCAAAGTCGAATTCGGCCGTCTCTACGAAAATGACATGGTGCGAATCGTTTTGGCGGACGAGATCAGCCCTGACTGCTGCCGCTTGTGGGACATCAAGACGCAAGACAAGCTCGACAAGGACCGTTTCCGGCGCGACATGGGCGGCCTCATGGAAGCCTATCAGGAAGTTGCGCGGCGCCTGGGTCTCATCATCGAATCCGAACAGCCCGAGCGCTCGCGGCCCAAATTGGTGAAGACGGATTGACGATGAAGGCACGTATCAAGGTCACGCTCAAGAAGGGCGTGCTCGACCCGCAAGGCAAGGCGATCCAGGGCGCGCTCGGCTCGATGGGCTTTGCCGGCGTCGAAGGCGTGCGGCAAGGCAAGTATTTCGAAGTCGATCTTGCCGAGACCGACAAATCGAGAGCCATGAACGCCGTCAAGGCGATGTGCGACAAGCTAATCGCTAATACGGTGATCGAGAATTATGAGATCGAATTTGCGTAATCTTAGCGTGGTAGTGAGCGCTAATTACTCTCCATGGGCGGGCCTGACCCGCCCATCCAGTCTGGATGGCAGGCTCAAGGCCTGCCATGGAGAAGTTGGCTATGCTTCATAAGAAAGCGCGGGGACGCGACCTCTCATGAAATCCGCCGTCATCGTTTTTCCGGGCATCAATCGCGAAACCGATATGATGCGGGCCCTCGAAGCCATCACGGGCACCAAGTCGATCGCCGTCTGGCACGCCGACACTGAATTGCCTGCAGTCGATCTCGTCGTCGTTCCCGGCGGCTTCTCTTATGGTGATTACCTGCGCTGCGGGGCGATCGCCGCGCGCTCGCCGATCATGAACGATGTCCGTGCCAAGGCAGCCAGCGGCCTTAAAATTCTCGGGGTCTGCAACGGCTTCCAGATCCTGACCGAAGCAGGTCTCCTCCCTGGCGCTTTGATCCGCAATGCCGGCCTCAGGTTTGTCTGCCGGCAGGTGAAACTCCGTGTCGAGAATACCCGCACCTTCTTCACCAATCGGCTCAATCAGGGCGATGTCGTGCGCTGCCCGATCGCCCATGGCGAAGGCAACTATGTCTGCGACGATGAAACCCTCGCCGCACTCGAAGGCGAAGGCCGCGTGGTCTTCCGCTATGTCGAAGGCAACCCCAATGGCGCGACCAACGACATTGCCGGCATCGTCAACAAGGCCGGCAATGTCATCGGCATGATGCCGCATCCTGAAAACATGATCGAACCGCTGCACGGCGCGACTGATTGCCGGCCGCTCTTCGAAAGCCTAATCGCCGCGTGAGCAGTCAAACACCCATTCTCTACGGTGCACGCTACAGCACCTATACGCGCTCGGCGCTGATGGCGCTCGCCGCGAAGCGCGTCGCACACCATTTCGAGAACATCGACATTTTCGGTCCGGAAGCGCGCGCCAAGAAATACGACGCGATTCACCCCTTCATGAAGATTCCGGCGCTCCGCCACGGCGATTTCACGATTTACGAAACCGATGCGATCAATCGCTATATCGACGAGGCCTTCCCAGGGCCATCGTTGCAACCTGACGTTCTCACCAATCGCGCGCGGATGAACCAGATCATCTCGATGGCCGACTCCTACGGCTATCGCACCCTCGTCTGGGATATTTACGTTGAGACTATTTCCAATCCGCGCGACGGCCTGCCGACTGACGAGGCACGCGTTGCTTCGGCTTTTCCGCGTGCCAAGACGCTGCTTTCGGCATTGTCGGGTCTCGTCGCTGACCAGCCCTATCTGACCGGCGATGCGCCATCGCTTGCCGATTTCCATCTCGCCCCGCAGTTTGGCTATTTTCTCGAGGCGAAGGAAGGCCGCGACCTTCTCGCCGAATACCCGAACCTGTCCGCCTGGTGGGATCGCATCGTCGCGTTGCCGGCCTGGCAAGCGGCCGCTGCCGAAGGCTGAACCGGCCCTTGGGGAGTGATTGTGCTCTCAACGCGATCCCGCTAAATCCGCAGGCTCAATGACCCAAGCCCCCATCAAGATCACCGCACAGCTCGTCAAGGAACACGGCCTCAAGCCCGACGAATATGACCGCTTCGTCAAGCTGATCGGCCGCGAGCCGACCATCACCGAGCTCGGCATCGTCTCGGCGATGTGGAATGAGCACTGTTCCTACAAATCCTCGAAGAAATGGCTGAAGACGCTTCCGACCACGGGTAAGCGGGTCATCCAGGGTCCGGGCGAGAATGCCGGTGTCATCGATATTGGTGACGGCGATGCCATCGTCTTCAAGATGGAAAGCCACAACCACCCCTCCTTCATCGAACCATATCAGGGCTCGGCGACCGGCGTCGGCGGCATCCTGCGCGACGTCTTCACGATGGGCGCGCGGCCGATCGCGGCACTCAATGCCTTGCGCTTTGGCGCGCCCGATCATCCCAAGACCCGCCATCTCGTCTCGGGCGTTGTCGCCGGTATTGGCGGCTATGGCAACAGCTTCGGCGTGCCGACGGTCGGCGGGGAAGTGAACTTCCATCCGCGCTACAATGGCAACATCCTCGTCAATGCCATGGCGGTCGGGCTCGCCAGGACGGATGGCATTTTCTACTCCAAGGCCACCGGCGTTGGCCTTCCCGTGGTCTATCTCGGCGCCAAGACGGGCCGCGACGGCATCCATGGCGCAACCATGGCCTCGGCCGAGTTCGATGATAAGGCCGAAGAGAAGCGTCCGACCGTTCAGGTGGGCGATCCCTTCACCGAGAAATGCTTGCTTGAAGCCTGCCTCGAATTGATGGCCTCCGGCGCCGTCATTGCCATCCAGGACATGGGAGCTGCCGGCCTCACCTGCTCCGCTGTTGAGATGGGCGCGAAGGGCGATCTCGGCATCGATCTCGATCTCGACAAGGTGCCGTGCCGCGAAGAAGGCATGACGGCTTACGAGATGATGCTGTCGGAAAGCCAGGAGCGCATGCTCATGGTGTTGCGGCCCGAGAAAGAAAAGGAAGCGGAAGCTATCTTCCGCAAATGGGGTCTCGATTTCGCGATCGTCGGCTACACCACCGACACTCTGCGCTTTCGTATCAGCCACAAGGGAGAGCTTAAGGCCGACCTGCCCATCAAGGATCTCGGTGATCAGGCCCCGGAATATGACCGTCCCTGGGTGACCCCGGCCCAACCCACTTCCGTCAATCCGGAATCGATCCCGACGCCGAATGATCTCAAGCCTGCAATCCTCAAGATCCTTGCCTCGCCCGATATGTGCTCTCGCCGCTGGGTCTGGGAGCAGTACGACCATTTGATCCAGTCGAACTCCGCGCAGATTCCCGGCGGCGATGCTGCGGTCATCCGCATCGATGGCAAAAAGGCAATCGCAGTCACAACCGACGTCACGCCGCGCTACGTCGAGTCCGATCCTTTCGAAGGCGGCAAGCAGGCGGTTACCGAGTGCTGGCGCAATCTGACGAGCGTCGGCGCCGAGCCGATCGCGCTCACCGACAACCTCAATTTCGGCAATCCTGAACGCCCCGAAATCATGGGCCAGTTCGTCAAGGCCATTGCTGGCATCCGCGAGGCCTGCCTTGCCCTCGACTTCCCTGTCGTCTCGGGCAATGTCTCGCTCTATAACGAGACTAACGGCCAGGCGATCCTGCCGACCCCTGCGATCGGCGGCGTCGGCCTTCTTCCCGATCTCTCCGTCATGGCGACCATTGCCTTCAAGGCGGCAGGCGACTCGATCATCCTGATCGGTGGCCATGGCACGCAGATGGGCCAGTCGGTGTATCTCCGCGAAATCCTGGGCCGCGAGGATGGCGCGCCGCCGCCGGTCGACCTTACGCGCGAACGCCGCCATGGCGATTTCGTCCGCAAGATCATCCGTGCCCGCGAAGTCACCGCGGTTCACGACATTTCCGATGGCGGCCTGGCGCAATGCCTGGCCGAGATGGCGCTTGCCTCGGGGCGCCTCGGCGCCGAGATCGCACTCGACAGCCACGCACCCCATATCGCGCTCTTCGCCGAGGACCAGGCCCGTTACGTGGTGACCTGCCCTTCCGATAAGGCAAAAGCTTTGGTCGAATCCGCATTGGATTTAGGTATCCCTGCCGAACAGATTGGCGGGGTCACGGCCGCCGGCGGATTGATTGTCTGGCCCGGGGCCTCTATATCGCAGGAAGAACTGCGCAATGCCCATGAAGGCTGGTTCCCAGGCTTTATGGGTACGAATCCCGCCTAGACGAGGCAGACGACCCATGGCGATGAACGCCATCGATATCGAGAGAATGATCAAGGAAGGCTTGCCGGGCGCCAAGGTCGAGATCCGCGACCTCGCCGGCGACGGCAATCATTACGCCGCCAATGTCGTTTCGGCCGCCTTTAAGGGCAAGTCACGCATTCAGCAGCATCAGATGGTTTACGCAGCCCTCAAGGGGCGTATGGGCGGCGAATTGCACGCCCTCGCCCTCCAGACCGGCGTGCCGGAGGAGTGAACATGACTGACATCAACACTTGGATCGACGACGTCGTGAAGTCGAATGACGTGGTGCTCTTCATGAAGGGCAACGCGCAAATGCCGATGTGCGGCTTTTCCGGCCGCGCCATCCAGATTCTGAGCCACCTGGGCGTGCCCTTCAAGGACGTCAACGTGCTCGAATCGGAAGAACTCCGCCAGGGCGTCAAGGCCTATACGAACTGGCCCACCATCCCGCAGCTCTACATCAAGGGCGAGTTCGTCGGCGGCAGCGACATCATGATGGAGATGTTCCAGTCGGGCGAGCTCAAGCAGATGCTCGACGAAAAGGGCGTCCCGGTACAGGCCTGACCACTCGTCCTTCTCCCGATGTAATCGGGAGAAGGTGCCCGGAGGGCGGATGAGGGCCGCGTCGCGAAGCGGCGCGGTGGAAGCTGGAACCCTCGCTCCGCTCTGGCCCTCACCCGGCCTTCGGCCACCCTCTCCCCCGCATTTGCGCGGGAGAGGGAGACTGTCCCCCGCATATCAGCCGAGCGTCGCTCCCGATTGACGAACCGGCCCGCGCTCGGGCACCTGTGAGGCACTTTCCGGGACCTGATGCCTCACGCCTCGACCATTGCTGCACGCGTTTCCGTTCTGCCGCTGCTGGCTTTGCTCGGCGGCGGCATCGCTGTTGGCGTGTCGCCGATCTTCGTGCGCCTGTCCGACGTCCCACCCATGGTGTCGGGCTTTTACCGCCTCGCGCTCGCGCTACCGCTGCTTTTCGCGATCGGCCTTGCTGATCCCAAATCGCGCGCCGCACATCCCGCAAGCCTCTCATCCGGCGATCTCTGGCTGCTGCTCGCCTGCGGGCTCACCTTCGGCGCCGACATCGCCTTCTGGCACTTGGCACTCGCCTATACGAGCGTCGCCGATGCGACGTTGCTCGCCAACATGGCGCCGGTTTTCGTCACCATCACCGCCTTCTTCCTGTTCGGCGAGCGCATCAGCCGCGGCTTCGCGATGGGCCTCGCGCTTTCGATCGTCGGCGTCGCAAGCCTGGCGCTGCAGAAGGGCGCCGGTGCCGCACCGCCCGACCGCCTGCTTGGCAATCTCCTCGCGATCTCGGCGGCCGTCGTCTACACGATCTACATGCTGATCGTCGCGCGGCTCCGGCGCCGCCACTCAGTGCAAACCGTGATGGTCTATTCGACCATCATCTCAGCCCTGTCGCTGCTGCCATTGGCGCTCCTCACCAGCCCGACCCTCCTGCCGCCGACCTTCTTCAGCCTCGCCGTTCTGATCGCACTCGCTGCCGTCAGCCATATTGGCGGCCAGGGCCTCTTCGCCTATGCGCTCGCGCATCTGCCGGCCTCGCTTTCTTCCATGATGCAGCTCATGGGCACAGCGGTCGCCGCACTCGCCGCGTGGGCGATCTTCGGCGAAGCGCTCACCTGGCCCAAGCTTGCAAGCGCCGCCGCCATCCTCATGGGTATCTATATCTGCCAACGAGCGGCGCGACGATGAAAATGCGTGCCGGTCTCGCAGCGCCCTTGGCACTCCTCCTCACCATGTTCTTCTGGGGATCGGCCGGCACCTTCGTGCGTTCCTTGGCGCTCGCGATCGAGCCTGAAAACTCGCTCGCGATCCGCTATGCGGTCTTGACCGTCATCAACATCGCCGGACTACTCATTGCTGGCGACTGGCGCATCGATCGTGCCGACATTCCGCGCTTTCTCTTTGCCGGGCTCATCGGCATGGCCGGCTACAACCTCTTCTTCAACTACGGCCTCGCGGAAGTGGAAGCAGGCGTTGCCGGAATTCTCGCCGCAACCGGCCCCCTGGTGATCGCGCTCGGCGCCTGGCTTGTCTGGCGCGAGCGCTTGACCGTCCATTTCCTGATTGGCGTCGGTCTCGCTCTCCTCGGTGCGCTCGCTCTCTTCTGGAACGATTTGCTCGCCGTTACCGGCTCCCGCATCTCGTCTTATGGCGTGATGCTCGTCTTTCTCTCCGTCGTCTGCTGGGCGATTTACACGATCACCTGCCGCCCGCTCTTTGCACGCTACTCGGCCTTCGCGGTCACCGCCTGGACGATGATCATTGCCGCGCCGCCGATCGTGCTCAACGCGTCGGCACCGCTGCTCGAAGTCACCGCCGGCCTCGATGCCAGGCAGTTCGTTGAACTCGTCTACCTCACCTTCGCCAATGGCCTGCTCGCCACCTGCCTGTGGAACTACGGCAACGCCAGGCTCGGCAATGCCCATGCCGGTGCCTTCCTCTATCTGATCCCGGTCATTGCAGTCGCCTCCGGCGCCATTTTCCTGGGCGAAACGGTGACCCCCGCCATCATCCTCGGCGGCGTCCTCACGCTCGCCGGCGTCGCCATCGCGCAGATCGGTCCTACCCTTCGCACGCGCCGCGTCGCATGATTTCGCTCAAGCCCGTCCTGGCGCTGCTCTTCACCATGATCGTATGGGGCGTCGGCCCCGTCTTCATCCGCACCGTTGCGCTCGATCTTGGCCCCGACAACGCCCTGGTCATCCGCTATGTGATCGTCAGCATCGTCTATCTCACCGGCCTCGTGATGCTGGGCAGCTGGCGCATTGCCCCGCGCGACTGGCCGCGCCTTCTTGTACTCTCCTGGGTCGGCATGCTCGGTTATAACCTCGGCTCGACCTTCGGCTTCGCGCATGTGCCGGCCGGTATTGGCGGCCTTATCATCGGCACCCAGCCGCTGCTCATCGCCCTGCTCGCTGCCCTCATCGCGCGCGAACGCCTGACGCCGGCAACGATCGTCGGCCTCATCGTCGCCTTCATCGGCACCGGCATGCTGTTCTGGAACGATCTCATGACCGCCTCGGAAGGCTCGCCATTGCTGAAGGGCGGCTTCCTCATCTTCATGAGCGGCGTCGCCTGGGCGGTCTATGTCGTACTTGCCAAGCCCTTGATCAAGACTTACGGCGCCTATCCGGTCTCAGCCATCTCGATCGCGCTTGCGACCTTGCCGATGCTCCTCATGGCTTCGGGCGATACGATCGAGACCGTCAAGTCGATGGCCCTGCGCGACTGGGCCAACATGTTCTACCTTGCCGTCATCTCCACTTTGATCGCCACCATCACATGGAATTTCGGCGCAAGCCGCCTGCCCTCTGCCGCCGCTGCCGCCTTCCTCTATCTGGTCCCGGTCATTGCGGTCATCGCCGGCGCCGTGATGCTGGACGAGCCGGTCTCCCTCAACACCTTGACCGGCGGAGCCTTGATACTTCTCGGCGTCGCCATCGCCCAGGTTGGCCCTCGCCTGCGCATGGGTCTGCTGCGCGATTGAGCATTGATCGCCCCGACGCCAAGCCTATCCTCTCGCCCATGACCGAAATCGCCGCCAAGCCCGCCCGCTGGTACTACGACCCGCTCACGATCATCGTCGCCGGTTGTCTCGTCGCCGTGCTGTCCTTCGGTGCCAGGTCGACGATGGGGTTCTTCACCTACCCGATCTCCGAGGCGCATCAGTGGCACCGCGAAACCTATGGCTTCGCCATGGCGATCCAGAATCTTGCCTGGGGCCTATTCCAGCCGATCGCCGGTGGCTTTGCCGATAAATACGGAACGCCGCGGGTCTTGATCGTCGGCGCCCTGATCTATGCGGCGGGCATCGCGCTCATGCCCTTCTCCGACACGCCGGGCCTCATGTTCCTGACTGGCGGCCTGATCGCCGGCCTCGGCATTGCCACTGCCTCCTTCACGCTCGTCATGGCCTCGTTCGGCAGGTTGGTCCCGCCCGAAAAGCGCTCCTGGGCTTTCGGCATTGCGACCGCCGCGGGTTCGCTGGGCCAGTTCATCTTCGCCCCATTGGGCCAGGCCTTCATCGCTGCCTTCGGCTGGGAAACGGCCTTGATGCTGATCGGCGCCATGGTGCTGTTGATCATCCCCTTGTCAATTCCGCTGGGCGCCAAGGCCGCGGCACCGGCCGCCGCGTCGCCGGTGCAAGCCGCGATAACATTGCGCGATGCCGTTGCGAAGGCTTTTGGCCACTCGAGCTTCCTCCTCTTGACCGCCGGCTTTTTCGTCTGCGGCTTTCAGATCGCCTTCGTCACGATTCACATGCCGGCCTACCTGCTTGAGAGCGGCATTAGCGTTTGGCTGGCGAACATGTCGATCGCCATCGTCGGCCTGTTTAACATCATCGGGTCTTACTGTGCCGGCGTTATCGGCGGGCGCTATTCAAAGGCTTACTCGCTGACCACGATCTATCTGTTGCGCTCCCTGATCATCGTCCTCTTCATCACCTTCCCGATCTCGCCGGCGACGACGATCCTTTTCACCGCCTCGCTCGGCCTTCTCTGGCTTTCGACCGTGCCGTTCACCATGGGTCTCGTCACCGTCATGTTCGGCACGCGCTATGTCGCAACGCTCTATGGCTTCGTTTTTCTCAGCCACCAGATCGGGTCCTTTTTCGGCGTCTGGCTTGGTGGTAAATTCCACGACCTCTATGGCAGCTACGATCCCGTCTGGTGGATATCGGTGGCGCTCGGAATCTTTGCAGCCGTCATCAACTGGCCGATTCGCGAACAGCGCGTAGCGGCCTTCGCGAGCTGATCATGCGCTGGCCGGGGCATCGGCTCGCGATCGGCCTCGCCCTTGGCGTGATCGTCCTATGGCTCGCCGGCATGGCGCTCGCCATTCGCGCCGCGCGTCTGCCGCTCGATGCCACGGGTCCGATGATCGTCGTCTTCGAGCCGGGAACCGCAAAGGAGGATATCCTCGCGCGTATCGTCACCGCTGGTGCGCGGCCGATTCGCGAAACCTGGCTCGGTTTCGTCTGGGTCGTCGATGGCGAACAGCCGGAAGCGTCGGCTCGCCTCTTGAGCCAGGGCGCCATCGGCACCTATCGCGAATTGCCCGTTACTGCATCACTGGCTGGCTGTTTTGCGTTCGCGGACGCGAAGATTGCCGACGCTTTCACCATTCGCCCTTAGCAGCACTCCTGAATGTAGGCTGCTAACACATTGAACTCATTGATTAATTTGACAATCGTCGGGCGTCAGGCATCATCGTCATGGGGTAAGGGCCATGAAGGGGTTGCCGATGATCGACAAGGATTTCGCCTGCCAGTTGAAAGGCTGGAGCCTGACGACTGCGGAGATCATGTATCACATGCCGGATCATCGCGATCTCCTGCAGATGTTCGTCTGGCAGGACTATGATCTGGCCCCGCGCTTTCCTCGTCTCATCAAATTCCTCGATTTCTGGAGCCACAATCTCGACGGCCCGTTGTCGACGATCCGGGTCGCGCATGCCGGCATCTCCGGTCCCGCCGAGATGCGCTACGTCGACCAGGAATGGCGCTTGCACTGAGTCGACGTCCCCTAGCCCCGCTTTCCAGCGGGGAGAGGGTGGTGCGAAGCACCGGGTGAGGGGCAGGCACCCGCACAAATCTATTAGCCCCTCATCCGCCCTTCGGGCACCTTCTCCCCGCACGCGGGGAGAAGGACGAGTAATACTCCGCCGACAGACGATGCACCTCGTCTCCGCACATACAGGGAGAGGTGAATAATGATCTGCCTGCTGATGACCTCCCTCCCCCTTGTGGGGAGGGATTGAGGGTGGGGGTTCCACTTCCCTCACCGTGATTCGTCTTGGTTCCCTCGCGGTGCTATCGCTCGGCCTAGCACGCACGATTCGGAACTCTGATGGCCCCTACAAACACAGCCAAAACCCAGGCCCCGCCCCTGACCGGCCTTGCCTGGTTGCCCGTCGCCTGGCTCGTCCTCTCGATCGCATTGGAGGGCTATCGCGCTTGGAGTACCTGGTGGGCCCTCAACGAATATGGCCTTCCGCCCGCCGCCACCTGGCTCATCGAGGGTGAACTCATCGTCGCCGCGATTATCATCATCGGCGGTCTTTTCGTGCTCGCCGCAGCGCTCGGCCGCATGCCCATCTACCCAACGGCCTTCACGCTCTGGCAGGGCTTTGCCATCGCCGCTCTCGTTGCGATTGCGATCTACACTGCGATCATGCCGGATTTCGTGCTGGCGCCCTTGAGCTATGTCTACTGGCTCGGCGAAATCCTCATCGGCATCGCCTGCATCGTCATTGTCCGCCGCAAACCGGCACCCGAGACCGTCGCCATGGCGCAACCCGACACCGCAACCCCGGCCGCCTTCTCCATTGTGGCCCGCATCATCATCGCCTTTCTGGGCGTGTTGTTTGGCGGCTTCATCGGCTTCTGGATTGGCCTCGGCATCGGCATCGCAATTTCCGAAGCCACCAATATGAGTTGCTTCGAAGGCGCTTGCGGTTATTTCGCCTTCTTCCTCGGGCTTGCCGGCGTGCTTGTCGGCGCCATCATCGGTCTCGTGCTGGCACTTTACTGGTCGCGCCGCAAGAAGCCGGCCATCGTTACCCCTTGAGCCGCGCGACCTCGGCTTCAAGCTCCGCAATGCGCTCGTCTCGCCGCGCCAGTGTGCGCGCGACGTCGTCGGCATCGAAGCGCTGCGGGATGTGCTGCGAGCAGTTCACGTCCCAGGCGCTCACCGTAAACAGGATCACCTGTTCGGCCCTCGCCTTGTAGTCTTCCGGCATGAGATTGGCGATCAGCGCCGCATCTCCCTCGACCACGCGTGCCTCGCCCCAGATCTTGATCCGCTGTTTGAGCGCGTAATCGATCAGGAATAGGAACGCCTTGGGGTTCTCCTCAAGATTTCCCGTCGTGATATATTGCCGGTTGCCGGCATAGTCGACGAAGCCGATGGTTTTCTCGTCCAGCACCTTGAGGAAGCTCGGCGGACCGCCGCGATGCTGGATCGTCGGTTGGCCATCAGCGCTTGCCGTTGCGAGGAATACGCTCGTCTGCGCCTCGATGAAAGTTTTGAGGTCGTCCCGGATGACAGTCGGCCAGGCGCCCTCCTCTTCCTTGCGCGCATAGACGCGCCGCGAGCCCTTGCGCAATTGCACTGCCTTGACGGCCGGTGTGAAGGCAACATCGCTCGAATAGGCCTTCTCGTCTTCCATGGTCGCGCTCCTAGAGTCCGAGATCGCTGAGTGAAGGATGATCATCGGGCCGCCGCCCGAGGGGCCAATGATACTTCCGCTCCGCCGCGCTGATCGGCGCGTCGTTGATGCTGGCAATGCGCAGCCGCATCAACCCATCCTCGTCGAATTCCCAGTTTTCATTGCCATAGCTGCGATACCAGTTGCCGCTGTCGTCGTGCCATTCATACGCAAATCGCACCGCGATACGGTTATCGCGGAACGCCCACACTTCCTTGATCAGGCGGTAATCCAATTCACGAGTCCACTTGCGCGTCAGGAACTGCGTGATCGCTACGCGACCCTGGATGAATTCGGCGCGGTTCCGCCAGCGGCTGCCTTCGCTATAGGCGAGCGCGACCTTGGCCGGGTCGCGGCTGTTCCAGGCGTCTTCCGCCATGCGCGCCTTCTGCGCGGCGGTCGCGGCGGTGAAAGGTGGCAGTGGCGGACGGCTCATGGCTTTTCTCCTTGGAGATTCGCAATCGCGCCGCGACCGGTCCGATGTCCCGGCCGCCGCGTGCGGTATGATTTCAGGCCGCCTTGCTGAGCGCAATCACGGGGAAGTCGATATCGGTCTGGGCGACTTCGTTGATGAGATTGGTCCAGGTATTAAGCGCCACATGCATGACGATTTCGATCACTTGCGCATCGTCATAGCCCGCCGCCTTGACAGCCAGTATGTCCGCTTCGCCGACATGGCCGCGCTCGCGCGACACTTTTGCGGCAAAGCGCACCGCCGCATCGGCCTTGGCATCGTTCGAGCCACCATTGCGATTGGCGGCCATCTCTGCGTCATCGAGCTTAGCCAGGTTCTTGCCCAGATATGTGTGCGCCGAGGCGCAATAGCTGCAGCCATTGATCGCGGCGATCGCCAGCGCAATCCGTTCGCGCGTTTGCAGGGGAAGCTTTCCCCTGCCGAGTGCGCTCATCATGCCGAGATAGCCCTCCAGCGCCGCGGGACTGTTGGCGATCATGCGAAACATGTTGGGCACCGAACCCAGTTGTTTTTTGACTGCTTCCAGCATCGGCTGGGAGCCGGCAGGAGCTTCGTTGACGGTGGCTGGCGTAGGTAAGCGGGACATGGTCGCCTCCAATGTGGGTTGATGAATCTACGCCCCGACATTTAGAACTTCCAAATCGTGAGAATAGATGGCAAAAACGATAAATACCCTTCCGAATTATGGAAAGCAGAATGGACCGCCTCGAAGCGATGTCGATCCTCCTTGCGGTGGTCGATTCCGGCACCTTGTCAGCCGGCGCGCGGCGGCTTGGACTTCCTTTGACCACCGTGAGCCGCCGCATCGCGGATCTTGAGGCTCATCTTGGGACCACGCTCTTGGCTCGCGGCAACCGGCGCGTGGCGTTGACCGATGCCGGACTGTCCTACGTCGCCGCATGCCGGCAAATTCTTGAGACTGTCGGGGAAGCCGAACGCATGGCCGCCGGCGAATACACTGCGCCGCGGGGCAGCCTCTTCATCACCGCACCGGTCGTCTTTGGCCGGCTGCACGTTCTGCCGGTAATCACGGAGTTCCTTTCCGCTTATCCCGATGTCGATATCCGCCTCAGGCTTGCGGATCGCTTGGTCAATCTCGGCGAGGAGCATGTCGACCTTGCAGTACGCATAGGCGATCCTCCCGACAGCAGCCTCGTCGCGATCCGCCTTGGAACGATCGCGCGAGTCGTTTGTGCGAGCCCAGCCTATCTCGAATCGCATGGTACGCCGGCTGATCCGCGCGACATCGCTACCCATGCCTGCATTGCGTTCGAAGGACTCGGCCCCGATCACTCCTGGACTTTCCGCTTTGGCAAGGCCGAGCGGGCCGTCGACATTCGTCCGCGCCTGATTGTCAACACCGCCGAGGCCGCGATCGACGCCGCCGTCGCGGGGCTGGGGCTGACACGCGTACTCTCCTACCAGATCGCCGCGGCCCGCCGATCCGGCAGGATTGCCAAGGTACTTGCGCCCTATGAGCCGGTACCTTGGCCCGTCAGCCTCGTTCACGGCGGCCAGGGCCTCATGCCCGTGAAGCTTCGGGCGTTTCTGGACTTTGCCGCCCCACGCATCAGGGCGGTACTCGCGGCGGACGGCGACTGACTGACACGCACACGCGGGGCCAATTTGGGTACCGCAGGATTGTCCAATGCTTTTCACCGCGAAACGTGTTACCTAGGGGAATATCGGGTTTGGAGGTCTATATGCCCAAGCTTGTTCCCCGCATCGCACTCGTCGCTTGTCTACTGCTCGCCATCGCTGCGCCCGCCGCCGCAAAGACCATCGACATTCCAGTCCACTGGTCCGTGGCCAAGGGCGAACTCTCCATCGCTCGCCTTCGCCTCCATGTCGGCCCAAAACTCCGCAAGGAAATCTGCGCAAAGAACCGGGCTTTCTTGCGCGCGGGCAACACGATTCGAGTTACCATCTATGGTGCTGGAAATGAGACGATAACGACCTTTACCTACACCAAGAGCGATTGCCCGTGACCGCATCGGCGGCTTGCCTGTATAATCGCGAGACTGACACCGGAGTGAGGTCGCCGAGCCAATGCTGCGCAGATTTGCCCTGATCGCCGGAGCCGGCGCGCTGCTCGCCCTTATGCCGCTGCCCGCAAGCGCGAAGACTGTCTCGATCCCGATTTACTGGTCGATTGCCAAGGGTGAGCTCTCGATCGCCCGCTTGCGCACCTCTGTCGGCCCGAAGATTCGCAACTACGTCTGCACGACCTATCGCAAGGGCCAGCACCCAGGAAACGTGCTGAAATCCGGTGGGACTGTGCGAGTGACCTTCTACGGCTTCGGCAAGGACGTGCTGACGAGCTTCACTTACACGAAGCGCGATTGCGGCTGAGGCCGGCCCCGCAGGGCTTCGCTCCCGCACCGTTGGCCAAACGGAGGGGAAGCGAGGAGCCCTGCAGGGGCCTCGCCGGGTGGATCGGATTTCGGGTCCCGATCCTGACCACAGATTCACGATGTCAATCAGCGGGTGGGTTGCCCCACGCCCGCTGACTAGAACATTACAAGAACTACTGCAAGGATTATTTTGATGGGCCTAGGCTTCTACCTAAGCCCTTGATCGCTTAGCGCGAATAATACTCGACGACGAAGTGCGGCTCCATCTGCACTGGATAGGGCACATCGGTGAGCGCCGGAACGCGCACCAGCTTCGCGGTCATCGCCTTGTGGTCGGTCTCGACGTAATCCGGCACATCGCGCTCGGCGAGCTGGATGGCTTCCAGAACGGTGCCGAGCTGCTTGGACTTCTCCGTCAGCTCGATCGTATCGCCGGCCTTGAGCCGCATGCTCGGAATGGTCACGCGCTTGCCGTTCACCTTCACATGGCCATGGCTCACGAACTGGCGCGCTGCGAACATCGTCGGCACGAATTTGGCACGATAGATAATCGCGTCCAGGCGCCGTTCGAGCAGGCCGATCAGGTTTTCGGAGGTGTCACCGGTGATCCGCGAGGCTTCCATGTAGATGCCGTGGAACTGGCGTTCCGAGATATTCGCGTAATAGCCCTTCAGCTTCTGCTTGGCCTTGAGCTGGATGCCGAAGTCGGAAAGCTTGCCCTTGCGCCGCTGGCCGTGCTGGCCGGGGCCGTATTCGCGCTTGTTGACCGGGCTTTTCGGCCGGCCCCAGATATTCTCGCCCATGCGGCGATCGATCTTGTGCTTGGCCTCGGTACGTTTCGTCATAGTTCAGTCTCCAAAGTCTTTTCCAAATGAACCGACGGCCCCTGGGGACCGCCCAAATGTCGCTTGCCCTCCTCGCACCGGGTGCTCCGGCCGACAGGATGTTAATCCGCAGGCAAGCAGGAATTACGGAAGCCTAACGGCCTTCCGCTGGCGGGCGATGTAGAGGAAGAGCCGCGGCAAGTCAAATCTGGCAGGTGGGCCGATCCTACTCGGCCTGCACCCTTACATAGCTCCCCGGTGCGTCCTCGATCGCCTTGAGCGCGCCTTCGCCAGGAATGCGGGCTTTGACCTTCTTGCCCGACTTGGGAGCGATCCATTTGAGCCAGTCGGGCCACCAGGAACCGGCATGCTCGGTCGCCCCCTTGAGCCACGCCTCGAAATCGGGCGCCGCCTGGTCATTGGTCCAGTACATGTACTTTTGCGCTTCCGGCGGATTGACGACCCCAGCAATGTGGCCGGAGGCCGCCAGCACGAAGCGCGAGTCGCCGCCGAAGCTCTGACCGATCCGATAGGCGGAAGCGGCGGGCGCGATATGGTCTTCGCGTGTTGCGAGATTATAGATCGGCAAGGTCGCCTTCTTCAGATCGATGCGCACATTGTCGAGCACCATCCGGCCTTGCGACAGCCGGTTGTGCAAATAGCAATCGCGCAAATAGAAGCTGTGAACGCCCGCCGGCATGCGCGTTGAATCCGCATTCCAGTAGAGAAGATCGAACGGCATCGCGTCCTTGCCGAGCATGTAGTTGTTGACGACATACGACCAGATGAGGTCATTGGAGCGCAGGAGATTGAAGGCATCCGCCATGCGCCGCCCGGAAAGATAGCCCTTCTCCGACATGCGCGATTCGATCCACTCGACCTGTTCTTCATCGACATAGACCTTGAGGTCGCCGGCCTTCTCGAAATCGACCTGGCTCGCAAAGAACGTCGCCGCCGAGACGCGCTCGTCCCTCTTCGCCGCGAGATAGCCGAGCGATGCCGCGACCAATGTGCCGCCGACGCAATAGCCGATGACATTTGCCTTCTCGGCGCCCGACGCTTCGCGCACCGCATCGAGTGCGGCAATGAACCCGTCACGCATATAGTCGGAGAAGCTCTTTTCGCTCTGCCGGATATCGGGATTGATCCACGACACGACGAAGACCGTGAGCCCCTGCTCAACCGCCCAGCGCACGAAGGACTTCTTCGGATTGAGATCGAGAATGTAGAACTTGTTGATCCACGGCGGGATGATCAGCAACGGGGTCTCATAGACCTTCTCAGTCGCCGGTGAGTACTGGATGAGCTGCAACGTATCGTTCTGGAAGATAACCTTGCCGGGGCTCGTCGCAATGTTCTTGCCCACCTCGAAGGCAGTCTGGTCGGTCTGCTTGATCTTGAGGCGCCCGTCCGGCGTCTTGAGATCCTCTTCGAGGTGCTTCAGTCCCTCGATCAGATTGGCGCCATTGGTGGCGAGCGTCGTGCGCAGCACTTCCGGATTGGTGAAAGCGAAATTGGTCGGCGACAGCGCATTGGCGATCTGCTCGACGTAGAATTTCGCCTTGTGCTTGGTGTGCTCGTCGACGCCCTCGGCATTCTTCACCGTCTCGACCGCCCAGCGCGCCGAGATCAGGTAGAACTGTTTGAGGAAGTCGAAGATGCTATTTTCCTGCCAGTCCTTGTCGGTGAACCGCTTGTCGCCGCGCTCTGGCTTGGCGATGTCGTCCACCTGCTCGCCAAGGAACCGGCGCCACGTGTTCTGCCAAAGCTGGCTGTAGCCGTTCATGAGCTGCATCTGCGCATCCATGAACTTCTGCGGGTCGGCCATGTAAGACTGCGCCACCGCGCCCAGCGTCTTGGTCACCTGCTCGACGGGCGTGACCTGCGCCTCCATCTCCCGGTTGGCGGCATCCGGCCGGTCGGCCAGCATCTTGGCGATGACGCTTGCCTGCTCGAACACCTTGGACATGTTCTGCGCGAACTTGGCCGGATCGGCGAGCCTGAAATCGGCTGGTTTCGGGGTGGAATCATTCATGGGCCGCCTCGTGCCGTCTCTTTCTGTCAGATTAGTGACCGATCGCCTCAACCGCAATTCGCCTCTGGATGCAGGGACACCAAATGGCTAATCCCTGCCCCATGGCTGGAACCGACAAGACTCAGAGCCCGGCACTGGGACCATCTCCCGTGGTCGTGCTGATCAATCCGCAGATGGGCGAAAACATCGGCACGGCGGCGCGCGCCATGGCCAATTTCGGCCTCAACGACTTGCGCCTGGTCGATCCCCGCGACGGCTGGCCCAACAAACGGGCTTTCACGACATCATCCGGCGCCCACTGGATCCTCGAGAATGCCAAGGTCTTTCCGACCCTTCCGGAAGCCCTCAAAGACATGACCTACGTCTACGCGACAACGGCCCGGCCGCGCGGGATGATCAAGGAGGTGCTGACTCCGGAACAGGCGGGCCACGACATGCGCCGCCGCATCGCCGAGGACCAGAAGCTTGCGATCCTTTTCGGCCGCGAGCGCTGGGGTCTCGACAATGACGAAGTTTCTCTCGCCGACGTGATTATCACCGCGCCTGTCAATCCCGCTTTCGCCTCGCTTAACATTGCGCAAGCCGTCCTGCTCGTCGGCTATGAATGGTATCGAATCACCGCCCAGACGCTCGGCCAGGAGACGCCGGAGCTTCCCGCCCTTGAAGGTCCGGGCCTCCAGACACCCGACACCCGTCCCGCCACCAAGGAAGAGCTTTACGGCTTCTTCGAGCATCTCGAGACGGAACTCGATGCGGCGGGCTTCTACAAGACTGCCGAAAAAAAGCCCGGCATGGTGCGCAACATGCGCAATCTGTTCTCGCGTGCCGAGCTTGCCGAGCAGGAGGTCCGCTCCTTGCGAGGAATGGTCGCCTCGCTGACACGGGCGCATTTGCGCAAGAAGGAAAAGACCGGGGAATGAACGCGCCGCGAATTCTGTTGTTCGACTCAGGCATGGGCGGACTGACCGTCGCACGCGCCGTGCGCGCCGACTTGCCGAATGCCGAGTTGCTCTATTCGGCCGACAATGCCGCCTTCCCCTATGGCGCGTGGGATGAACCGGCGCTCGTCCAGCGCATCGTCAAGGTCGTCGGTGCACTGATCGAACGCACGGGCCCCGATCTTGTCGTCATTGCCTGCAATACTGCGAGTACGCTGGCGCTCGCCGCCTTGCGCGAGCGTTATGATCTGCCCTTTGTCGGCACGGTGCCGGCCATCAAGCCCGCCGCGGCTCAGACCAAAAGCGGCGTCATCGGCGTGTTGGCAACGCCTGGTACCGCCAAGCGCGAATATACCCACGCGCTGATCCACACCTACGCCTACCACTGCAAGGTGTTCCTGCACGGTGCCAAACGATTGGCTGAGATCGCGGAGGCCAAGCTCAAGGGCCACAAGGTGAGCGACGCCGAATTGCGCGACGAGATTGCGCCCGTCTTCCGCACTCGCGATGGCAAGCGCACCGATGTCGTAGTCCTGGCCTGCACGCATTATCCGCTGCTCACCGCCGATATCGCGAAAGTCGCGCCTTGGCCGGTCGATTACATCGACCCTGCTCCCGCAATCGCGCGCCGCGTGACCGATGTTCTCCAGACAACGAAACGCGGCGCCGGCAGCGCCCATGCGAGCGGGACCGTGCTGCTTACCTCCGCCCGCGGCAGCGCTTCAGAAAGCCTCGGCGCCTACGCCGCCATGGGCTTTCCCATCCACGAAGTGATCGATTTGCCGGTCTAAAATATCTCCATGGCCGGGCTTGACCTGGCCATCCAGCCTGGATCGGCGGGTCAAGCCCGCCGATGGAGAATAGAGCCGTTACTCCCCGCTCTTCCGTCTGTTCTTGATCCACCGCACCGTGCCGGTGGCGGAGCGCATCACCACCGTCTCCGTCGTCACATATCCTGGCTCGAAACGGACACCCTCCAGCATCGAGCCCGTCGTGACGCCGGTCGCGGCAAACATCACATCGCCCTTGGCCATTTCCATCATCGAGAACTTCTTATTGAAATCCTCAATTCCCATCTTGCGCGCCCGCGCCTTCTGATCCTCGCTCTTGGTAACGAGCCGGCCCTGCATCTGGCCGCCAATGCAGCGTAGCGCCGCTGCCGCCAGGACGCCTTCGGGCGCGCCGCCAATGCCCATATAGATATCGATGCCGGTCTCGACCGGTGTTGCCGTGTGAATGACCCCGGCCACGTCGCCATCGGTGATGAGGCGTATGGAAGCGCCCGTCTCCCGCACCGCCTGAATGAGCGCTTCATGGCGTGGCCGATCCAGGATGCAGGCCGAAATTTCGTTTGGCGCAACACCCTTGGCCTTCGCCAGACGCCGGATATTCTCCGCCGGGGGCACATCGAGATCGACCACGCCGTCCGGATATCCGCCACCGATTGCGATCTTGTCCATGTAGGTATCGGGCGCGTGAAGGAGACTGCCACCATCCGCCATCGCAACGCAGGCGATCGCATTCGGCATTGCCTTGGCGCACAGCGTCGTGCCTTCGAGGGGATCAAGCGCGATGTCGATGCGCTGGCCGGTGCCGCTCCCGACTTTCTCGCCGATGTAGAGCATCGGCGCTTCGTCGCGCTCGCCTTCGCCGATGACGACAAGACCGTCCATGTCGAGAATGCTGTTCAAGGCCTGACGCATCGCATCGACCGCCGCCTGGTCGGCCTGCTTCTCATCGCCTCGCCCGCGCCAATGTGCCGCCGCGATCGCCGCCGCCTCGGTGACGCGCGCGATCTCGATGGTTAGTGTCCTGCTCAGCATGTTGGCCTCTTCTCTTTCGATCGCATTGTCAGAGCCGCTCGATGCGGATCATGCGCGGTTTCGAGGCTGCATGCCCATCGCGCTCGATCCGTTGAAGAGCGGCTCGCATCGATAATTCTAGCGTATCATGGGTAATGAGGATGAAGGGCGCTGTTGCGCGCGGCTGGTTGGAGCGCGGCGCACGCTGCACGATGCTGGCGATCGAGATTTTTTCATCAGCAAGAATGCGGGCGATCGCGGCCACTTCGCCGGGCCGGTCAAGCAGTTCGAGCGCGATATAATAGCCGCCGACATGTGCCTTGGCCGGGGCACGCGTATAGCGCCGAAGGTCGCTCGCCGGTATCCCGAAGACCGGCCGCAGATTTCCCCGCGCCACATCGACAATATCCGACACGACCGCCGAAGCCGTCGGATGCGCACCGGCCCCACGCCCTTCGAGAAAGAGATCGCCGGCGAAGTCGCTCTTCACCACCACCGCGTTGAAAACGCCGTTCGTATCGGCAACCGGTGAACCCTTGGGCACAAGCGTCGGATTGACCCGCTGCTCGATCCCCTCTTCATGAGCAACTGCAACGCCGAGCAATTTGATCTTGTAGCCCATGTCCGAGGCATTGCTGATGTCTTCGAGCGTGATCGACTCGATGCCTTCGATGTCGATGTCATCGAGGCTTACTTCCGTGCCGAAGGCGAGCGAGGTGAGGAGCGCAAGCTTGTGAGCAGTATCGAAGCCTCCGACATCGAACGTCGGATCGGCCTCGGCGTAGCCAAGCTCCTGCGCTTCCGCGAGAACACTCGAAAAGCTCCGCTGTTCGTCGCCCATTTTGGTAAGAATGTAATTGCAGGTGCCGTTGAGAATACCGAACACCTTGGCCAGGCGATTTCCGGCAAGTGCCTCGCGCATCGTCTTGACGATCGGGATGCCGCCGGCGACTGCAGCCTCGAAGGCAAGCGCCACACCCTTGCTTTCGGCCAATCTGGCCAAAGCCACACCGTGATGGGCAAGGAGCGCCTTGTTGGCGGTGATCACCGCTTTGCCGGCCCTGAGGGCCGCCTCGACGGCTCCCTTAGCCGGATCGCCTTCGCCGCCCATCAGTTCGACGAGCACGTCGATATGGTCCGATTTGGCGAGCGCGACGGGATCGTCGAACCACGCCAGCTTCGAAATATCCTGTGAGCGTTTCTTTGAGGAATTACGGGCTGTTACCGCCGTCACTTCGATCGGTTTGCCCGCTCTAAGCGCGAGATTCGCACCATTTTTCTGCAGAAGGTCGAGCACGCCCCCGCCGACTGTGCCGAGCCCGGCGATCCCGAGCCGCAACGCTTTACCCATGACGAGCGCCTATTTCTTGATCAAACCCGGGCGACTTATGGCCAGAACGGCCCCGCTTGGCAAGGAAGCGGGACGCTAGAGGGCGAGCTTGATCAATCCGCCCACCACCGCGACCGCAGCCACGCCGGCGAGCCACAAGCCCACGAACCAGGCGAGCCGCTTCCACAGAGGTAGCGGCGCGTCCGTCAATGGTAGCCGTGAGTGCCGACCTTTCCGCGGAACACCCAATAGGAATAAGCCGTGTAGGCGAGGATCATCGGCACGAGAACAACGGCACCGGCGAGGAGGAAGCCTTGACTCATCGGCGGTGCTGCGGCCTCCCAGATCGTGATCGAATGCGGCACGATGTATGGATAAAAGCCAATCCCCAGTCCCGCATAGCAAAGCAGAAACAGACCGAGCGTTGCCAGGAACGGTCGCAATTCGCGCTTTTGCAACAGACCGGAGAGCAGCAGATAGGCCATGATCGCGACGAGGATCGGCACCGGCGCGTCAAAGAGGATCTGCGGCCATGCGAACCAGCGGTTCATGTAGAGGGGATCGAGGAACGGCGTCCAAAGACTGATCGCTGCGATGAAGGCGAGCATGACGAGAGCCAGCGGCCATGCGAGTTCCCGCGCTTTGGCCTGCGTCGTGCCCTCGCATTTGAGGATCATCCAGGTGGAGCCGAGCAGCGCATAACCCGACGCGAGTGCCAATGCCGTGAAAATGCTGAACGGTGTCAGCCAGTCCCACCAGCCGCCCGCATAGGAACGGCCTTCGACCGGAATGCCCTGCACGAAGGCGCCGAGTGCGAAGCCCTGCGCCAGAGCCGCGACGAGCGAGCCGCCAAAGAAAGCCCAGTCCCACAGAAACTTGCCGCGCTTGGTTTTGAAGCGAAATTCGAAGGCAACGCCGCGGAAAACGAGCCCCAGCAGCATGGCGATGATCGGCGCATAGAGTGCCGGCATGATCACCGCATAGGCCAGCGGGAAAACTGCAAGCAGGCCGCCACCACCGAGGACCAGCCAGGTCTCGTTCCCGTCCCAGACCGGCGCCACCGAATTCATCGCCTGGTCGCGCTCCTCTTCCTTCTTGAAAGCCGGGAAAAGGATGCCGATGCCGAGATCGAACCCGTCGAGAACCACATAGGCGATAACGGCGAAAGCGATCAGTGCCGCCCAGATGAAGGGGAGATCGAGGGTCATCCCGGGTTCCTCAGTTGCTTTCCAGCACATTGGGATCCTAAGCTTAGAATTCCACGTGGACAAGTTGTCGCG
>JADMIO012727046.1_pt1 | contig 24045 bp, 19 predicted proteins | sample 8958161 | NCBI WGS metagenome assembly JADMIO01 (sample SAMN16585339, study PRJNA669376) | soil metagenome | isolation source: Crop rotation soil | place: USA: Cullars Rotation, Alabama | collected 2011
CCGCGACTTCAAGTCACGTGAATTCCAAGCTTCGGATCCCACTGTGCTGGAAAGGGCGCGTCGCCGTTCCAGAATCTCGTGCTCAACGATGGATCGCCAGAGCCGCGGATGTAGAGATTGCCGTTTATCGATCCATCGGCTCCAACGTCGACATCGCGAAAGACCGGAGTCTTGAACACGTAGTCGCCACCGAATCGGTCGAGGGCCAGCGCCGATGTGTACATCTTCATCGTCGATGCGGGCAGCATCTGGCCGTCGGGATTTTGCGCGAAAAGGGTGTCGCCTTTGGTGAGTGAGATGACCATCGCGCCCCATTGCCCGGACCGCGTGCGGTTGCTCAGCGCGGCGCCCAGCTGCTGCGCGAGCGCTGCGGGATCGTCCGTCCTGATCGAGGGCGGGGCCGCAGGCTTTGGTGCGGGAGCCTTGCGGGTCGGAGTGGCCGCGGGGTTCTTCTTCTTGGGAAGAGTTGCCGCGCTCCCGGTCTTCTGGGCAGCCGCCGACGCCGAGGTCCCAATGGATAAGCCTGCCACCACGACGAGCGTGGCAAGCGAACGAAGCGCAGTCATGCGTTCGAAAAAGGCAAACATCAGACCTTCAGGAAAATCCGCTTTCGATAGAGCGCGTAAACGATGACGTACCAGAAGAGTACGAAACAGATGGCGAACGCGAGCGATGCATTCTTCGGCTCGAGCCAGGAGGCAAAAGCCGCCTGATAGATCGCGGCTTGCAGCGCGACCGGCTTGCCGTGGTAGTTGACCGTAAGGAGCGAGTAGATGATGCGCGCCATCACGCCTGAACCCACGAAGGCGAGAATGGGGTTCATGCCAAACACGACGAATGGCTTCGTCCACCAGTCGTATTTCCTGACATCGACGAGCCAGATGATCGCCCCCAGCGCCACGGCGGCCATTCCGGCGGTGAACACGACGTAGCTGCTCGTCCAGATGCCCTTGTTGATGGGGAAGGACCAGTTCCACATCAGGCCGGTCATCATCCCGATAGCTCCCATGGCGAACATCCCGCTCAGTCGCTCGTCGATTGGTGCCGGCTCCGCCAGCCAGCGGCCGGTGAGGATACCGAGCATCGCGGTCCCGACCGCAGGCACGGTCGAAAGGATTCCTTCAGGATCCCAGGTGACCGAGCCGCTCCAGAGATGATTACCGAGCCCAAATCGTGTCCAGTCGAGCAACACGCGGTCGAGCCAAGCCGCCATGGTCGTGTCGGGCTTCGCGATGGCGAGCTGACCGAGAGTGCCCGTGTCGGGGACCGGAAGCGCGGTCATCACGAACCAGTATCCGTACAGCAGACAGACGATCGTGATGATCTGCTGGCGGACGGTGGTGCGCTGCGCGATGAGGGCGGCGATGATGTACACGACGCCGATGCGGCACAGCACGCCCATGATGCGCCAGTGGAGCAGCCGGTCCCAGACACGATACAGGAAGCTCGGATCGGGATGAGCCTTGATGGCCGTCCAGGTGAAGAACGGGAAGCCGGCCATGAGGAAACCGAGTAGGAAGATGATCGCGCCGCGCTTGATGACCGATCGGGTGATCTCCCGCTCGGATACTCCGCGAGCCCGCCGGCTTTGCATCGAGAGGTACGTCGTGATGCCGACGATCCAGACGAAGAACGGGAAGATCAGGTCCGTCGGCGTCCAGCCGTGCCATTCCGCATGCTCGAGCGGAGCGTAGATCGCGCTCCACGTGCCGGGATCGTTCACCAGCAGCATCCCGGCGATAGTCAGGCCGCGGAAGACATCTAACGAGACCAATCTCTCGCGCGTCTCGGCCACTCAGGACCTCTTATCCGCTAGGGTGACGGCAGGCAAAGCCTGTATTGGGTACCGAGTACCTCGTACTCGGTGCCTAGTACGTTGGTCTCGGAGAGACGTTCTCCAAGGGCTGAGCATCAATTTGCGCCGACGAACGCGAGTCCTGGGCTCCGGCCTTCTGCCATCTATAGAAGATGACGGATATGACCGCGAAAAAGTACAGCCCTCCCGGAATCCACATGATGAGTCCCCCAAGCAACTGGTCATCCATGGGGGACAGGCGCATGACCCGCGGCGCGCTCGCGTAGGCCGGATAGAGGATCGAATTGGAATAGGCGATCGCGACCGAAACGACCGACATCGGAATCGTCATCACGAAGAGGTACAGCATCTGGCCGGGATACGAGAGCCGCGGCAGCTCGGCCATCGGGCTCAGGACCGGCCACCACATGATGACCGAGGCCGCCAGCAACAGCAGGTGCTGGACGATGTGCACCTCGTGGTAGGTCATCGCGAGGTTGTACAGCGGCGGGAGGTGCCAGCCGACGAGGACCACATTGAAGATCGCGAAACAGGCGATCGCGCTCTTCAGGGGGAGTGTGAGTGGGGGTGGAAGCGCGCGGACCAGCGGCCGGAGCATCCAGCCCGGCGTGCCCATGATGAGCAGGGGGGCAACGCCCATGGCGAGCAGGAGATGTTGCACCATGTGCGCGCTGAAGAGGTAGTAGTCGCTCAGGTCATGGATCCAGCCGTTGAGCGACACGAACATCAGGGCGAGCCCACTGACGAAGAGAATGGGCCGGGTTCGACCGAGCTTTTCGGGGTGCACGTGGGCGCGCCAGAAGTACAGCGTGCCCAGTGCGATCAACCCAATGACGGTGCTCCAATGCACCGTGTACCGCGTCCAGCTGAGCTGCGCTCCGATGTGCAGGAGTGCGACGAAACCCCCACTCCCGCTCACACTGCCACTCTTACTTCCCGAACTTGTGGAAGAGGAACATCAGCGCCATGAGCGTGCCCGCGGCGATGATCAGCGGCCCGACGAACAACGCGCGGAACAGCTTGTGGTCGTACTTGAGGTGCATGTAGAACATGACGACGATCGCGAACTTGACCGCTGACATGATCAACAGCGCCGGCACGAACGCCGCCGAGGCAACGAACGACGGTACGTAGTACGCCCAGACCTCGACGACCGTGATCGCCGTCAGGATCAGCGCCACCCACTTGTACTGTTTCCACGTGGGGTGTTCGTGCACCTCGCCCATCGAGTGGCCTTCCACGGTGTCGGCGTGCCCGCCGGAATGATGATCGTGTGCCATGGCTACTTGATGAGGTAGACGAGGGTGAAGATCGCGATCCAGACGACGTCGACGAAGTGCCAGTACAACGCGCAGATATCCACGAGCAGGGCGTCCTTGGGGCCCAGGCCCCGCTTCCTGTCGATGAAGTACAGCGTCATCAGCCAGAGCACACCCGCCGAGACGTGCGCGCCGTGGAAGCCGGTCAGCGTGAAGAATGACGAGCCGAACAGGTTCTTCTTGATCGTGAGTCCCTCGTGCACGAATGAGGTGAACTCGTAGGCCTGGAACCCGAGGAACGTCGCGCCCAGGATTGCCGTCGCGAGGATCCAGAATCCGGCGTTGCCGAGGAGCTTGCCGGCGTAGCCCGGCTTGCCCCTGTTCTCGACCGCGGCCAGCGCGAGCACCATGGTGAGCGACGACATCAGCAGCACGAACGTCGACGCCGAGGTCACCGGGATGTTGAGGATCGGCACCATCGACTGGTGGTGGTTCGCGATGGTCTCACCAGCGCAGAGGCCCATCGTCTTCGTCGACGGGCACCACCACTCGTGCGGGAACGGCCCGACCACCGACCGACCTTTGTAGATCAGGTACGTCGAGATCAAAGAAACGAACAGCATGCACTCCGAGCCGATGAACGCCCAGATCGCCACCTTGCGGTGATCCAGGCCCGTCGTGGTCGGCGGATGCGGCTGCATGGGGACGGCAGCGGCGGACATTTAGTGGTGATCCTCGAGGGGAGTGAGCAGCCAGGAGTAAAGCATGGCGGTCATCGCGGCGGCGAACGTGATGATGAGCGCGATCGACAGCATCATCTTGTCTTCGTGAATGAGCAGCAGGCTCGCGAACATCAGCGTCATGAACAGCGCGACGAATAGCGGCTTGATCGTCGGGTTCGGCATCGGGATGCCGAGCTGGCGAGCGGTGGGCACCGTCTCGAACGACTGGATCGCACTGGGGTTGGACGCGCCCTGAGGCGAGCCGGCATTCGTGCGCGCATGGACATGTCCGGCATGTTTGCTGGCCACGTCGACATCGATGCGCTCGTCGCCGCGCTTGGAGTGCGGAACGTCCGCGGTCAGGGCCGGCGACTTCACGTCCCACAGCGGATATCGCGACGTCACCGTCGGGATCTCCGCGAAGTTGTAATCCGGCACTGGCGACGGTAGCGACCACTCGAGCGACGGCGCGCCCCAGGGGTCGCGGCCGGCGATCGCGCCCTTCCGCATGCTCGTGAAGATGTTGTAGGCGAAGATCACGCCGGCGACCGCCTGCAGGTACGCGCCGTACGTGCTCATCATGTTGAAGATGTCCCAGCCCTGATCGGCGGGATACGTATACACGCGGCGCGGCATGCCGTAGAGACCCGACCAGTGCATCGGCATGAACGTCAGGTTGACGCCGATGAACGTGAGCCAGAAATGCACGTTGCCGATCTTCTCGCTCAGCAGGCGGCCCGTGATCTTCGGGAAGTAGTAGTAGATGCCGCCCCACAGTCCCATCAGCGAGCCCGCGACGAGCACGTAGTGGAAGTGCGCGACGATGAAATACGTGTCCGTCTGCTGGAGGTCGGCCGGTGGCGAGGCGTGCATGACGCCGGAGATGCCGCCGATCGTGAACAGCGCGACGAGCGTGATGCCGAACTTCATCGCCACCGTGTAGCGGATGTTGCCACCCCACATGGTGAAGATCCAGTTGAAGATCTTCACGCCGGTGGGAATCGCGATCAGCATCGTCGCAACCGAGAAGATCGAGTCGGCGATCGGGCCCATGCCCACGGCGAACATGTGGTGCGCCCACACGCCGAAGCCGAGGAAGGCGATCAGGATGCCCGAGTACACCATCACCGGGTAGCCGAAGAGCGGCTTTCGGCTGAACGTCGGAAGAATCTCCGACACCAGGCCAAAGGCGGGCAGGATCAGGATGTACACCTCGGGATGCCCGAACACCCAGAACAGGTGCTGCCAGAGCAGCGGGTCGGCGCCCGCACTCGGCATGTAGAACTGCGTGCCGAAGAACCGGTCGAACTGCAGGAACACCAGCGCGATCGTGATGACCGGGAAGGCCAGCACGAGCAGGAACTGCACGACGAACGACATCCACGTGAAGATCGGTATGCGCATCAGGTTCATACCGGGCGCGCGCATGTTGATGATCGTCGTGATGAAGTTGAACGCCGCGGCGAGCGACGACACACCGAGGATCTGGAGGCCGAGCATCCAGAAGTCGATGTTCAGGCCCGGGGCGTAGGGCAGCGTCGTGAGCGGCGTATAGCCGAACCAGCCACCGTTCGGCGCGGACCCGACGAGCCACGACGAGTTCATGAACAACGAGCCGAAGAGATACACCCAGTAGCTGAAGGCGTTGAGGCGCGGGAACGCGACGTCACGCGCGCCGATCTGCAGCGGGATGAGGAAGTTGAAGAACGCGGCCGACAACGGCATGACCACGAGGAAGATCATCGTGGTGCCATGCATCGTGAACAGCTGGTTGAACACCTCGGCCGACACGAGCTTGCCGTTCGGGCCCATGAGCTGGGCACGCATGATCACCGCCTCGAGTCCGCCGACGGCAAACCATGACAGCGCGGTGAAGAGATACAGGATGCCGATCCGCTTGTGATCGACGGTGGTGAGCCAGCTCCAGAGGCCCGTCGTCGGATGATCCTTGACGACGACGTGAGGGGTGCTGACAGCGGCGGTGGCCATCTATCGGGTCTCCTACTTGAGAGCGCGCAGGTACGCCACGATATCGGCGATTTGCGCGTCGGTCAGAAGTGGCGTCGCAGTGACTTTCTTCGTCTGCGGATCGATCTGGTCCTTGCCGAGCGTGTACATCATGATGCCCGGCTTCATCAGGCGCGCGTTCTTGATCCAGAGCGCCAGATGCTTTGCGTCGTTCGGGAACAGGCCGGCGCCGATCGTGTTGCGCGAGCCAATGTGGGTCAGGTTCGGGCCGATCGGGCTGGCGAGGCCGGCCCCGGCGATCGTATGGCAGCCCGCGCAGGCGCCCGCGCCGGCAACCAGCTGCGCACCGCGCGCCGGGTCGCCATTGGCGAGCAGTCCCTCGTCGAACGTCAGTCCGTCCGGCACCGGCGAAAAGGCCATCGTGTGCTTCGGCATGTCCGCGGTCGGGAAGCTGTACCCCGTCTGGGTCACTGCCGCCGCCGGAGCAACCGGTAAAGCCGGTGCCGCCGTCGTCTTCGCCGCTGCGGTCTTCGTGGTCGCCGCCGGCTTCGTCGTGTCAGGCTTCGGCAGCGTGTACGCCGCTGTGGTCTTCTGGTGCGCCGCCCACGAATCGAAATCCGCCGCCTCGACGACGAACGCGCGGAAGCGCATGTTCGCGTGGCTCGCGCCACAATACTCGACGCAAACGCCGTTGAACGCCTTCTCGGTCAGCGAATCGGGCGTGAACCAGATGTGGTTCGTGTGGTTCGTGACGAGGTCCCGCTTGCCGCCCAGCGCCGGAATCCAGAACGAGTGAATGACGTCGCTCGTCTTCAGCTCGAAATTCACTGTGCGGCCCTTGGGCAGGTACAGCTCGTTGGCGGTGGTGATGCCAAGCTCCGGATACTTGAATTCCCACCACCACTGGTGGCCCGTCACCTGAACCAGGAGCGAGCCAGCCGGAGCCGGTGCCTGCGTCTTGAAGATCGTCTTTACGGTCGGCACGGCGATCCACAGGAGGACCAGTGCCGGAATGATCGTCCAGAGGATCTCGAGCGTGGTGTTGCCGTGGACATGTTCCGGTTCACGCTGGCCGGGCCGTGACCGATACTTCACCATGGTCACGATCAGCAGGGCGAACACGAGGATGAACACGACGACGCCCAGCTTGATGATCAGCTGGAACAGCGCATCGGTGTCGCGGTTGAAGTCGGTCCGCGCGTGGAAAACCGAGTTGGGGTAATCACCGGAACAAGCGGCGAGAAACCCGAGGGTGGCGACCGTCAGCGCAGCCGCACCCGCTCCGCGGGAGAGTGGCCATCGCGGGCGGAATTGAGAGAGCATCGGATGTCCTGGGGGCGTTTTGAGGTCCGCGCTCTATTGAAGTGCGGAACCCGATTACAGCCCGTCAACCTAGGCCGCTCCAAGAGTGAAATCAACGGCTCGACCCTGCGGCCCGAGCCGTTGATTTCGGTCTTATTTGAACGCGCGTTGCTGCGCGCCGACCGAACCCGTCGGGCTATTCCTCACTTGCGGCAGCGGCCGGTTTCTCTCGATGGACTTCGTGCTTCGCGATGGTCTGCGTGATGCCGATTTCGAGCGCCTGCTTCAGCGCGGCGAGGCCTTCCTTGAGCACGCGTGCGCGGCCCGCATCGCTCGATCCGCGGCTCGACGAAATCATGAGATTCGTCGCCTGGTCCGAGACCATGCCGAAATGCGTCTTCAACTGCGCGGCCATCGTCTGCAGATAACGCTTGATCGTCGCGTTGAGCGAGGCGGAATTCGCCCCCTTCTTGGCGTTGGCATTCAGCGTTTCCGCCAACCCGTTGAGACGATACAAATCGTGCATCGCCTTGTTGAGCACCTCCATCTTGATGGTGCCCTTGGAGTCGAGGATCAAACCGGCCATGGGACGAGTGGGGTCGGAGGGGACGTGGGAGGGAGGTTGCGAAAAATTTATCCCGAGATTCGTCCCTGCATCTACCCCACGTCCAGCCCCACTCCGCTACTCAGTCCGCGGCTGAGGCCGGGGCCGCCGGCTTGGCCCTGTGGACCGTGTGCTTGTTCAGGGTGGCGGTCCGGCCGACGTCGATCCCTTGTTTGATCTGCGCCAACCCTTCCCGAGTCGCGCGCGCGCGGTTGACGTCACTCGAGCCGCGGCTGGACGAAATCACGACGTTGGCGACCGTATCGGAGATCATCCCGAAGTGCGACTTGAGATTCGCGCGGAGGGTCTCCATCTGCCGCTTGATGCTGGCACGGAGTGACGCCGTTGGCGTTCCGTTCTTTGCGCTCAGGGCGAACTGTTCGTTCAGCGCATTGAGCCGCTGTGTCAGCAGCAGCGCGTCGTCGAGAACCTTGATCTTGATGACTCCCGATGCATCCAGGATCAAACCAGCCATACCGACCTCCGGGCCTGGCAGTCCGTCGGTCGCCGTAGTCGGCGGGTGCGTCGGTCCACTGACGCAACCTACACCTCAAACCACGCGCGCAAGCCTCGGGTTTTCGCGAAGCATCCGCCCGGCCTTGGATTGGGGCTTCCCGTCCACCATCACGATATCCGCCGTGAAATCGTAGCGTCCTTCGTAGAGCGCGGCCCCGACACCGTACACGTCAACGGGAACGCCCTCTTCCTCGAACTGCTCGATGCGCTCGACGTCGAATCCGCCCGAGGCGACGATCTTCACCTCGCCGTACCCTTCGCCGTCCAGCGCATTCCGGACGTTCCACACCAGCTGGGGGTTCACGCCAGTCGGTTTGAAGCTTCCCATCTGCGAGACGACCGACCGGTCCACCATGTGCTCGGCGGTGTCGAGCCGTACGCCCCAGAGTCGGCCTTCCAGGGCGCGGGCGACGTCGAGCGCGGTCTTCACCGAATCGTTGTCGTAGTCCACGAGCGCGATGAGATCCACCGACGCATCGATGTGCTTCGCGAAGGCCTTCGCGGCCTTCACGGTGTCGCCCTTGAAGGCGGCGATGAGCGCGTGCGGCATCGTGCCGACGCCCTTCTTTCCGACGATCGTCGACTGCGCGTCCGTCGAGAACGACATGATTCCGCCGGCCGCGGCCGCGTAGCCATCGACGGGCTGCGAGGCGAAATGATCGTCGCGCGCACCCATGACGATGACGGACTTCGGCCGCGCCGCCTCCACGAGATCGCGAGCATTGCTGCAGATCCTCGTGCCGCGGCCCAGCAGGCCGAGCACGATGGTCTCGAGGTGGGCGAAGCCGTCGTACGGCCCTTCGATGGTGAGAACCGTTTCCCAATCGTCGTAGAAGTCGCCCTCGAGCAGCGCATGCACTGCGAGCGCGTTCCAGTCGTCACAGCAGAGGCGGAGCACGGCGATCGCCGCGTCGATCCCCCCGAGGTAGCCGACTTGCTTTCCGGTCACCTGCATCATCACGCGCGGCGAGCGTCCTTCGGCGCGAAGGATGTCGCGGGCTCGCACGAAGTAGGCGTCGGTGAAGAAGCCGGCCTTGATCTGCTCGACCGGCAGGTTGAAGGCTGCCGGGTCGAGGCGCTTCTTCCGTCGTGGAGACATCTACAGGTTTCGAGGGGCGGTCATCGCCTCGGGATTGAGGACGCGGTCGAGCTCGGCCCGCGTGAGCAGTTTCCGGTCCAGCACGATGTCGTAGACACCCCGGCCCGATTCGAGAGCCTCCTTGGCGACGGCGGTGGCCGTTTCGTAACCGATCACCGGCACGAGCGCCGTCACGATGCCGATCGAGTGCTCGACGAAGTGCCGCATGCGATCCGGATTGGGCGTGATGCCCTCGATGCAACGCTCGCGCAACACGCCGCACGCATTCGCGAGGCTTTCGATCGAACGAAGCAGTCGGTAGGCGATGATCGGCTCGAAGACGTTGAGCTGCAGCTGCCCCGCCTCGGCGGCAATGGTGACGGTCATATCACCGCCCATGATGTCGAAGCAGACCTGATTCACGACTTCAGGAATCACCGGGTTCACTTTGCCCGGCATGATGGACGACCCGGGCTGCATCGCGGGGAGGTTGATCTCGCCCAGCCCGGCCCTCGGGCCGGACGACAGCAATCGCAGGTCGTTGCAGATCTTCGACAGCTTCACGGCGCAGCGCTTGAGCACTCCCGAGAGCTGAACGAATGCGCCGGTGTCGGCGGTCGCCTCGACGAGGTCGGGCGCGGTGATCAGCGTGAGGCCCGTGACCCGCGAGAGATGCTCGCAGACTTTGCTCGCATACCCATTTGGGGCGTTGATGCCGGTGCCGATGGCCGTCGCCCCCATGTTGATCTCGCGAATGAGCGCCTGCGCTTCGCTCAGCCGCTCGACATCCTCGAGCATGGTGTGGCCGAAGGCGGTGAACTCCTGGCCGAGTGTCATCGGCACGGCGTCCTGGAGCTGCGTGCGCCCCATCTTGATGTATGGCGCGAATTCTTCGCCCTTGTGCAGGAACGCGGCAGCCAGTGACGACATTTCCGAGCGCAGCCGCTCGATCGTGGTGTGCAGCGCCAGCTTGATCGCCGTCGGATAGACGTCGTTCGTCGACTGGCTGAGGTTGATGTGGTTGTTCGGGTGCACGTGCTTGTAGTCGCCGCGTCGATGCCCGAACAGCTCGAGGGCGCGATTCGCGATCACCTCGTTGGCGTTCATGTTCGTCGACGTGCCCGCGCCACCCTGGACCATGTCGACGACGAAATGCTCGTGATGTCGGCCGGCCCGCAGCTCCTGCGCGACTCTGGCGACCATGTCGGCGATCTGCGGCTCGAGGAGTCCGAGGTCGGCGTTGGCGCGCGCCGCCGCCTCTTTCACGGAGGCGAGCGCGTGAATCAGCGCCGGGAACTCGCGAAGCGGCACTCCGGTGATCGGAAAATTCTCGAGTGCGCGGAGCGTCTGAACTCCATACAGCGCCTCGTCTGGAACGTCACGCTCGCCGAGCAGGTCGTATTCGCGGCGGACGCCTCCGCCGGTAAAGCCGAGCGTGCGACCGCGGCCGACGAGCGTCGCATCGGTTGCGGCGAGCCGCTGCGAAATGGCTCGCGCTGCGCGCGCGACGAGAGTCGCGTAGACCGCCGGTGCCTCGCGGATCAACGCCTTGATCTGCTCCGACGCGAGAACAAAAACGGTCGTCGATGAGATCGCCCGCGCGCTGGTGCCGTGCGGCGAGTCGTCGAGCAGGATGCCCTCTCCCACCGCCTCGCCGACGCCGAGCGTGACGAGCCGCACCGGGCGCGCTTCGTGGCGCTTTTCGATGGCAATCGCGCCACTGACGATGATCGCCATGAAGTCGCGGCCGGTCCCTTCCTCGAACAGCAGATCGTCGGCCTCGAAGGTCTTCGTGGTGACGATTTTCGCCAGATGGTGCAGCGCGGTTTCCGGAGTCCCCTGGAGAAACCGCGAGTCGCGGAGTCTTTCTCTGTCGGTGGTAGGCATCGCCGTGAAGACTAGTGCGGGAGGGCGCGAGGGCGGGAGGGCGGAAGGGGTGCCATTTGAGCTCGCCCTCTCGCCCTCGCGCCCACTCGCCCTCTACCTTAGGTCGTCCTCTAACGCGGGTCCCATGTCGATCAACCGCCGTGATTTCATCGCCACGACCGCAGCCGGTGTGGCCATCCCTGCGCTCGGTTCCGCCGAGACGATCGTCAGTCACATCGAGCAGCGAAGTCTGGGGCCCAAGGCACCACGCTTCGCGCCGCCACCGGTGGTGATTTCGTCGGAGAACGGCAACATCAGCAAGAACGCCGAGGGCAAAACGGGCGTGCAGGTCGCGTATGAGATGATTTCGCGCGGCGGCGATACTCTCGATGCGATCGTGAACGGCGTCTCGGTCGTCGAGCGTGATCCGAACGACCAGTCGGTCGGACTCGGCGGCCTGCCGAACGAGGAAGGGGTCGTGCAGCTCGACGCGTCGTGCATGCACGGCCCGACGAAGCGCGCGGGATCGGTGGGGTGTCTCGAGGGCATCGCGACGCCCGCGGCGGTCGCGAAGGCCGTGATGGACTATACCGATCATATCATGCTCGTCGGCGAAGGCGCGAAGAAATTCGCGCTGCGCATGGGCTTCAAGGAGGAGAATCTCCTCACGGAGCAGACTCGGAAGGACTATCTCCGCTGGAAGGCGACGCTGAACGCCGGCGATGCGTGGCTCAATCCTCCACCGGCGACACGTCCGCCGGGTGACGACGATGCACCGGCCCACCGTGGACGCCACGTGTGGCATGACGAGAAGGGGATTCCCTATTCGTACGGCACGATCAACATGAACGCGGTGAACGCCAACGGAGACATCAGCTCGTGCACCACGACGAGCGGTCTGTCGTGGAAGATTCCGGGCCGCGTCGGCGACTCGCCCATCATTGGCGCCGGCCAGTACTGCGACAACGAAGTCGGCGCGGCGGGATCGACGGGCCGCGGCGAAGCGAACATCAAGGTCTGCGGCGCGTTCCTCGTCGTCGAGTTCATGCGGCAGGGCATGTCGCCCGAAGCCGCCTGCATGAAGGTCATGGAGCGCGTGATCGCAATGACCGAGAGCCGGCTGATGGTAAACGGCAAGCCGACCTTCCAGCTGCAGTTCTACGCGGTGAATAAGAAAGGCGAATACGCCGCTGCCTGCTGCTACGAGGGAGCGCAATACGCGGTGTGCGACGCGAAAGGCCCTCGCTTCGAAAAGTTCGCGTACATGTACAAAGCGTCGGAACAGCCGAAGGGCCCGCTCAGTGGCGTGATGGTGAAGCCTCCGGCATGAAGACGGTTCGCGCCGGCGCGTGGGTGATGCTGCTCGCCCTCGCCGGCGTGCAGGCGTGGTCCGCCAGGTTCTACATCACGCCCGACGGCGTCTCGTACATGGACCTGAGCGATGCCGTCATCAATGGCCAGTGGCGTGAACTGCTCAACGCGTACTGGAGCCCGCTCTATCCCGCGCTGATCGGCCTCATTCGCGCGATTGCGCGGCCGACGCCGTACTGGGAATTCGTCGTCGTCCACGCGCTGAACTTCGTGCTGTTCGCGACGTCGCTCGCGGCATTCGAGTATCTGCTCATTCCGCTGCGAGCGGCCGCGCGAGCACAGTCAGGCACGAGCTCGCTCGATACGCCACTCGGCATGCTGGGCGCCTACGCGATCTTCGGTGCCTTCACGCTGATGATGACACCGCTGCTCCTGCCGACGCCCGACCTGCTCGTGTCGGCGGCGAGCCTGGGGGTGTTCGGCGCGCTCTTCCGTCTGGCGAACGGAACGACGCCGAGCCGCGCGGGAGTGGTGCTTGGCCTCGCGCTCGCCGCGGGTTCGCTCGCGAAATCGTTCGTGATTCCGTGGGCGGGCGTCTGTCTCGTCACGGCGTTCGTCGCCACGCGACGCGTCTCGGTCCGCCCGGCGGTCGTCGCCGCCGCGATCTGGGTCGTTCCAGTGCTGCTGTGGACGGCCGGTCTGTCGCAGAAGTACGGACACCTCACCTTCGGCGACACCGGCCGTCTCACGTACGTCTGGTATGTGAATCAGGTCGAGATGCCGTCGGCGAAGCACATGCCGCACGGCGCCGCGACACCGGCGACGGATTCCATTCTTCGCGGCATTGCGATGACGCCGAACGCGCCAGGGACCAATCCGATCTGGTACGATCCGGCGCGATGGTACACGGATCTCCATCCGCAATTCGTCGCAAAGCGACAACTCCAGGTCTTCGGACTTCTCGCCGCCGAATACATCGCGTCGCTCGCGCCGATGTTCCTGGTGATCGCCTTCTGGCTCATCGCGGCGGGAAGGGTCGCCGTCCGCGAGTGGTGGCGACGCGTCTGGCCGGTTGCACTCCCGGCGATCGTTGCGCTCTTCGCCTACGCAATGGTGCTGGTGACTACGCGCTACGTCGCGCCCTTTTACATGACCATCCTGCTCCTCGTGCTGTATGCACTGCCATGGCCCGAGCGGATCCCTCCGATCCGGATGTTGCTCGCGATCGGCGTCCCGCTGCTGTTGATGGCATCGACGCCGGAGCCGGGGAAGCCCATGGCGCTGATCAACTCGGCAGTCGCGGCCGGGCTGTTCGCCTGGTTGGCTCGCTACCGGACGACGGCCGTGATGATCACCGCAGCGGTGCTGGGCGCGACGTGCGTGTGGTTCCTGCAGCCGTCCACCGAACTGCTGTATGTCTGGCTCATGACGATCGTTTTAATTCTCGCATACTGGGTCGTCTCACGCTCGGCCGACGAGCGCGCCGAGTGGCCCCTCGTCTCGCCATTGCTCCGCAAGGCGATCATCGCGGCCAACGCCGTGCTCGTGCTCTGGGTGGCCGAGCTGAAATACGCCGACAGTCTCAGGCAGCAGATCCCCGATCCGCGTCAGCCGAACGACAACTGGTACGCCGCCGGGCTCGCCGAGGGCCTGGGGATCAAGCCCGGGATGAAGATCGCCCTCATCGGATCTCCCTTCGAGGCGTACTGGGCGCGTGTTGGCCGAGCGAAGATCGTGGCGGTCGTGCCACCGCCTCGGATGGAGGCTTTTTATGGCCTGCCGCCGGCCGAGCGGCAGCGCCTCTACCAGGAATTCGCCAAGGCCGGCGCTGATTTCGTGATCGCGCAGCACGCGACATCGCCCGAGGGTCCCGATCCATCGTGGACGGGAATGCGCTACATCGGCTGGGTGAAGCGGCTGCGCTAGGGGATAGATTTCGCGTCAAATGACTGACGCACCACGCATTTACGATCCGGCGGCGATCGAACAGAAATGGCAACGCCGCTGGGACGAGGCCAGGACCAACGTCACCGACCTGGGCGGCGCGAAGAAGTTCTACGCGCTGATGATGTTCCCCTACCCGTCCGCGGAAGGTTTGCACGTCGGCAACCTGTTCGCGTTCACGGGCAACGACATTTTCGCGCGCTTCCAGCGGCTCCAGGGTTTGACCGTCTTCGAGCCGATGGGCTTCGACGCATTCGGCATCCACTCGGAGAACTTCGCGCTCAAGGTCGGCACGCATCCGGCGAAGCTCATTCCGCAGAACATCGAGAATTTCCGGCGGCAGCTGAAAGCGTCGGCGCTCATGATCGACTGGAGCCACGAGCTGTCGACGACCGATCCGTCCTATTACAAGTGGACGCAGTGGATCTTCCTGCAGCTCTACAAGCGCGGCCTCGCGTACAAGAAGGGCGCGCCGGTGAACTGGTGCCCGAACGACAAGACGGTGCTCGCCAACGAGCAGGTGATCGCCGGCGAGTGCGAGCGGTGCGGCGCCAAGGTCGAGCAGCGATTTCTCGAGCAATGGTTCTTCCGGATCACCGATTACGCCGGACGGCTGCTGAAGAACCTCGACCACATCGACTGGTCAGAATCCACGAAATCGGCTCAGCGAAACTGGATCGGCGCGTCCGATGGCGCGGAGCTGTCGTTCCGCGTTCAGGACCTGGAGGATTCGGCGGGCATGGCCACCGCCACGGCCGGGCTCACGGGAGAGTTCACCGCGGGAATGACTGCCGAATTCACGGCTCCGGCGAATGACATTACGGTGTTCACGACGCGTCCGGACACGATCTTCGGCGCGACGTACCTGGTGTTGGCGCCGGAGCATCCGCTCGTGGACAAGCTCGTGTCGGACGAACAGCGCGCTGCAGTCCGCGAATATCGCGAGCGCGCCGCCAAGCAGGACCTCGTCTCGCGCAAGGTGAACAAGGAGAAGACCGGCGTCTTCACCGGGGCGTACGCGACGAACCCGGCGACGCAGCGGCCGATCCCGATCTGGATCGCCGACTACGTGCTCATGGAGTACGGCACGGGCGCGATCATGGCCGTGCCCGGACATGACGAGCGCGATTTCGAGTTCGCGACGGTGTATTCGCTGCCGATCACGCGCGTCATCGCTTCGAAAACCGATGCCGACCACAAGGACCGGTCGCCGCTGAAAGAAGCGTACACGCAGGTCGAGGGCGTCGTCACCGCCAACTCGGGTCCGTATAGCGGACTCACGGTCGCTCAGGCCAAGCGCGACATCACTTCATGGCTGGAAAAGATGGGCCACGCGAAGCCGGTGGTGAACTACCGGCTCCACGATTGGTGCATCTCCCGCCAGCGCTATTGGGGTCCGCCGATCCCGATCATTTACTGCGACGCGTGTGGCGTCGTGCCGGTGCCGGAAAAGGATCTGCCGGTCGAGCTGCCATTCGTCGAAGACTTCAAGCCAGACGATACGGGGATATCGCCGCTCGCTCGCGTCGAGTCGTGGTACCGCGTTCCCTGCCCGACGTGTGGCAAACCTGCGCGACGAGAGACGGACGTGTCCGACACGTTCCTCGACAGCGCGTGGTATTTCCTGCGCTATCCGAGCACGCAATTCGATGATCGCGCCTTCGATCCCGATGTCACCCGGCAGTGGCTCCCGGTCGATTCGTATATCGGCGGCAACGAGCACGCCGTCCTGCATCTGCTTTACTCGCGCTTCGTGACCATGGTGCTCAACGATGCCGGCCTGATCGACTTCGAGGAGCCGTTCACAAAATTCCGCGCGCACGGCATGATCGTCAGGGACGGCGCGAAGATGTCGAAGAGCCGCGGCAACGTCGTCATCCCCGACGAATACATCGCCCGATGGGGGGCCGACACGTTCCGCACGTACCTGATGTTTCTCGGGCCGTATGAGGAGGGCGGTGATTTCCGCGACCAGAGCGTCACGGGTGTGCGAAGCTTCCTCAATCGCCTCTGGGCGACGACGGTTTCGTCGACGACGAGCGGGTCGCCGGATGCGGCAGTGCTGCGCAAGCTGCACCAGACGATCAAGAAGGTCTCGGACGACGTTCCCGCGCTCTCCTACAACACCGCGATCGCGGCGATGATGGAGTACATGAACGTCGTGCGTGCCGGGGAGCGGACGGCGCATCGCGATGAAATCGCGCCGCTCGTGCAGCTCGTATCACCCTTCGCGCCGCACATCGCCGAGGAATTGTGGGAGATGCTGGGGCACACGAAGTCGATCTTCGACTCGGGCTGGCCGGTGTTCGACGCGTCGCTGGCCGCGGAGGATTCGATTACGCTCGCCGTGCAGGTGAACGGCAAGACTCGCGGGACGATCCAGGTCGCGAAGACGATCACGCAGGATGGAGCACTGGCGGCCGCATTGGCTGATCCGGGCATCGGAAAGTTCATTGCCGGTGCGCCGAAAAAGGTCGTGTTCGTCCCGGGCCGGCTGCTGAACGTGGTTCTCTAGTGCGCACTCAAAACGGAAGGCCACGCGGATCTGTATGATCCGTGTGGCCTGACGGTTCTGACTGCCTGCTACAGGACTAGAGCAACCGACCGATCCACTCGCCGACGAAGTAACCCACAGCGGCGACGCCGAGCCCGACCACGAACATGTCCATGCCGCTTCGAAACACCGAGCGTCCCGTGAAGACCGATCGCGCCGCGCCGACAAGCCAGTGCGACGCCATCGAAATGATGAAGCTGATCACGATTGGCGCCTTGCCATCGAGGATCAGGAACGGGAACACTGGAATGAACGCGCCGATGGCCGTCGCGATCCCCGTGATCCATGCCTCGCGCATCGGGGATACCTGGTCCGCGCTGATGCCGAGTTCCTCCTGCACCTGCTCGTCGAGCATGCGTTGCGGGTCGCGCATCACCTCCGTCGCCAGCGCGTGGGCCGCGTCGCGCGACATGCCCTTGGCTTCATAAATCAGCGCCAGCTCGTCACGCTCCACCTCGGGCATGAGCGCGACTTCGTCGCGCTCCATCGCGATCTCGTTGGCGTAGACCTCCTGCTCGCTCTTCGCCGCGAGGTAGCCGCTACTTCCCATTGAAAGCGAGTCGGCGATGAGCCCCGCCACGCCCGCGACGATCACGGCCTGATGACCTTCTTTCGTCGCGGCGGCGCCGAGCACACCGGCGACGAGGCCGAAGTTCGCCGTGAGACCGTCATTGAAGCCGTAAACGACGTTGCGCAGAAATCCGCCGGATTCCGTGCGATGCCATGGCTCACCCGTTCGGCCCGCGATCGTATTCAGCGTTTCGGCGTGCTCGGCCGATTCTTTCGCGAGTTGTAACGACTCGGCATTGCCCGCGGCGCCCTTCGGCGTCGTGCGATGCATGTCGAGGTAGCCTTTGACCTCGCGACCTTCTTCCCGGAGCAGCATCGGCAGCAGGAACGACGGGCCGAACACCTTTCCGAGCGCGGCGAGCAACCGCGTGCGCCCCGTCGGAGAAAACGATTTCGTCGGCCGGCCGTGCTGCTGCAGCAGATTCGCCCAGATCTCGACGTGCTTATCCTCGACCTCGGCGAGCCGGCGATACAGGTCCTTCTTCGACTGGTCGGGCTCCGCCTCAGACAGCAGCCGATACAGGTAGGCGGCATCGGCCTCGTCCTGCCAATGATGCTCGAACGTGTCGAGATCAGGATTGGATGGGCGAGTGGTCGGATCAGCGGACGTGGCCATAAACCGAAATATGGCGGGTTTGCATCCGCCAATCTGCCAATCCGCAATCCGGAATTTCGGATCGGAAACCCTTTGAAGTGTGACGCGTGTCGTACGCCTACCACTTCGCAAAACAGTTGAGGATTTACATGCGAGTTCATACGACCATTGCTGCTATTACCGCGCTTGTCCTGGCCCCCTCGCTTCGGTCGGGGCAAGCTCGTGCACAGATCGCCGTCGCCAAGCCATCGGCTCCCGTCGCCGCCCGTGGTTACTACTCCCTGGACAGGCAGGCCCCGCGTGCCGTGATCGGGATTTCGACTTCCGTCAGCACCGGGAGCCGCGACACGCTCGGGCTCCTCGTTTCATCCGTCACCCGTGGTGGCCCCGCCGAAAAGGCCGGCATCGAGGAGGGGAACCGCATCGCATCGATCAACGGCGTGAGCCTCAAGCTCGCGGCGGCCGATCTTGGCGATGCCGACATGGAGCGGCTCATGAGCCGCCGCCTGGCACGCGAGCTCGACAAGATCAAGACAGGTGACGAAATCGACCTTCGGGTTTTCAGCAATGGCCAGACGAAAGCCATCAAGGTGAAGACCGTCGATCCGGACTCGCTCTACTACGCGACGACTCGCGGCATCGTGCGCGAGTGGGAAGATCGGGCGACGCTGGGGCTCGGTTACGCGACGACGGGGAGCAAGCGAGACACGCTTGGTATCTTCGTCATGAACGTTCAGGATGAAGGGCCGGCTGCCAAGGCCGGTGTCGAGGAAGGCGCGCGGATTCAGGCCATCAACGGGATCGACCTCCGTGTGGCGCGCGACGACGCCGGCGACGAGCTCGTCTCGCAGACGAAGATGAACCGCTTCGAGCGGGAGATGAACAAGATCAAGGCCGGGGACGTCGTGGACCTCCGCGTGTACCAGAACGGTCAGGTGAAGAGCGTGAAGGTCACCACGGTTCCAGCGAGTGAGCTCAATCGCGGCGGGCGCGCGCGCATCGTTCGCGGGGCGCCGGGCATGACGATCATTCGCAGCCCTGACGCAGTCTCGATCGACGTCAACGGCGCCGAGATGGCGGCGACGGCGAAGCGGGCCGCGGAGACGGCCGCCACCGTCGTGCGCGCTCGCATGGCGGACCTGGGGCGCGTGTTCGACGAGATGGGGCGCGGCTTCAGCGGCATGTCCATTCGCTGGTAGGCAGGACGGCCCATCCCAGAGAACTGTTTTTGGAGTATCTGTGTCTCACTGATTGCAGGGCCGCCCCGGTGGGGGGCGGGGGAATGAGAAACGGCGCCGCTCGGGGGAGGGCGCCGTTTCGCTTTCCAGGACTCAGAACTCGACCTGCGCTCCGAGCTCGACGACTCGGTTGGGCGGAATGCCGAAGAACTCGGTGGCCGACTTCGCGTTTCGCGTCATCACCATAAAGATCTTCTTGCGCCAGCGCGCCATCTGCAGCGCGACTTCCGCCGGCTGGCGCCGCACCCCGGGCTTCTGGCTCGCCGCGCCAGCGAGCACGATGCGCTCGCGACCGAGATAGAACGTGGTGTCCATCTGCTTCGCGCGAAGGTTGTGATTCTTGGAGTACGCGAGAATCTCGGGCACGTTCGGATTCTCCATGAATCCATAGCGCGCTTCGACGCGCCAGAATCCCTGCTCCAGCTTCGTGACCGTGATGCGCTCGTCGCTGTCCTCGAGCTCTGGCACCTCGGCCGTCTTGATCGACATGAGCACGACCTGCTCGTGCAGCACCTTGTTGTGCTTGAGATGGTGCAGGAGCACGACGGGCACGCCGTCCGCGGTCGATGTCATGAACACCGCGGTGCCGGGAACGCGCGGCGGCTTGCGGCGCTCGACGTCCTTCAGGAACAGGTCGAGCGGGAGGGAGCCGGCCTGCAGGATGTTCGTGAGCATCATGCGGCCGCGCTTCCACGTGCTCATCAGGATGTAGACGCCAATCGCGATGGCGATCGGCACATATCCACCATCCTTGATCTTGTACATGTTCGACAGGAAAAACATGCCGTCGATGGCGAGGAAGAATCCCGTCAGCACGGCCATCTTCTTGCGCGACCATCCCCACTTGTCGGTCGCGACAGAATGGAAGAGCAGCGAGGTCACACCCATCGTGCCCGTGACGGCGATGCCGTAGGCCGAGCCGAGTCGGTCGGCATCCTGGAAAATGAGGACCAGCGCCAGCGTGCCGATCATGAGCAGCTGGTTCACCTCCGGGATGTAGATCTGCCCGGCCTGGTGATGCGACGTATGCACGATCGTCATCCGCGGCGAGTAGCCGAGCTGAATGCTCTGCTGCGTGAGCGAGAAGGCGCCGGAGATCAACGCCTGCGAGGCGATGATCGCCGCGGACGTCGCGATCACGATGAGCGGGATGGTGAAGCCGGCCGGCGCGAGCTTGTAGAACGGATTGTCCGCCGCCGATGGGTCACGAAGGAGCAGCGCGCCCTGGCCGAAGTAGTTGAGCAGCAGGGCCGGCATCACGAATGCGAACCATGCGAGCCGAATCGGACGCTTGCCGAAATGCCCCATGTCCGCGTACAGCGCCTCACCACCCGTGATCACGAGCACGACCGCGCCAAGGATCACGAACCCCTTGAAACCATGCTCGACGAAGAATCTCGCGGCGTAGACCGGATTCACGGCGCGGAAGATCTGCGGTTCGTGGATCGCCTCCATGAAGCCGAGCGTGCCGATCGTCGCGAACCAGACGAACATGATCGGTCCGAACGCGGCACCCACCTTCGCGGTACCAAACCGCTGCACCGAGAAGACCGCCACGAGGATGGCGACGGCGATCCACACGATGATGACGTGCGGAATGCCAGGATTTCGAACCTCGATGCCCTGGAGCGCGCCGAGCACCGAGATCGCCGGGGTGATCATGCCGTCGCCATACAGCAGGGCCGATCCGAACAAGCCGATCGCGATGAGCATCCACCGCCGGCGCTTGTCTTCTTCACGACGCTCGGTCTGAAGCAGAAGGGCGAGGAGCGACAAAACGCCGCCCTCGCCCCGGTTGTCCGCCCGAAGAATGAAGTAGATGTACTTCACCGCGACGACGATGATCAACGACCACACGATCATCGACAGCACGCCGTACACGGCCGAGTCGCTTACCGGAAAGCCATGGCCTCGCGGTCCGGTATTGAACGCCGCCTGGATCGAATAGAGCGGGCTGGTGCCGATATCGCCGTAGACCACGCCAAGGGCGGCGAGTGACAAAACCGCGAGCCGGGATCCGGTCGGATTGAGCGGCGCATGTTCGCGATGTGGAACCTGGACGGGATGAAATCCCGTGTGTGATTCGGACCCCCGCTGCGCCGAAACGCCGCCGATCGGCGTGGGTGTTCGGCCGTCCTGATCACTGGGCCCGTTCGGCGAGCCGCTGGTTTCTGACATTTATGGGTTTGCGGGTGACAGCTACCCGCGGAAGACTCAACAAAAAAGGGTCGCAGACGTCTGCGACCCTCTGTGAATCTATGTCCCGCTAAATGGGGGTAAAGCGCCCTATGGACTGGCTTTACCGACCGCTTCAATGTCATCGGCGGCCTTGAACAGGATCTCCTTGATCTTCGCGAGCTTCTCAATGTCGCCAATATGGCTCGTAGCTGTTGAGTAAGTGGCCTTTGCAATGTTCCTGAAGGCGTTATTCACGTCCATCATCGGGGATGCGGTGAAGCCCTCGGCGAACTTCACGAACTTGTCGAACACGTCATTGACCGTCGAGCTGTGTTCGGCGAGGTGCTTTTTCCCCTCGTCGGTGATCTCGTAGATCTTCTTGCCCCCTTCCTCGGGCACTGCGCGCGCATACCCCAGGTCTTCGAGCATGGTCAGCGTCGGATACACCGTGCCCGGGCTTGGCGAATACGCGCCGCCTGAGCGGCTCTCGAGCTCCTTGATGATCTCGTAGCCGTGACGTGGCTTTTCTTCGAGCAGGCGCAGGATTACGAGCTTGAGATCACCCTGCTCGAACATCCGGCCACCGCGGCCGCGACGATGTCCGCGGGCCGACCAGAAGTCTTCAAATCCTGCCCATGACCCGCCCCACCGTGCGCGGCGGTCATCGCCGCAGTGTCTGTACCCGTACCACATTTCGTTATATCTCCGATATATCGTTCGGCAGTACGATATATCGAAGTTATATCGCGGTCAATACGGGGACTGGCCCAAGGGGCACACGCCGATCCACGGCGTACTCATGTGTTTGCGAGGCATGTCATCTGCCCATCAGGTTGGGCGCATTTTCGCGCTCAACAACGCGGAGCAGAGGCAATGGCTGACAATATCCGGGACGACGGCGCCGAAAATCAGATCAAGGGCGCGGCTAAGCAGGTCGAGGGCAAAGTTCGCAACGCGGTCGGCGGTCTGACCGGCGACTCCAGCGAGCAGCTCAAGGGCAAGGCGCAGGACCTGAAGGGCAAGGCGCAGCGCAAGATCGGCGAAGCGGAAAGCGATAGCGCCGAGTAAGGAGTCGAAGCAGGAGCGACACAGATCTGGTGGATCACGGATCAAAGCACATCGGGCGCGATAACCACTTGGCTATCGCGCCCGATCTGTCTTGATCTGAATGATCCGCCAGATCCGCGTCTCGCTTCTGCTTTGACGCCCTACTCGTACCTGAGCGCGATGATCGGATCGAGCACCGCCGCCGATCGAGCAGGCCATACTCCGAACAACACGCCGACGCCGGCCGAGAACGCGAAGGCCGCGCCGACCACGCCCATCGAGACGTGCGTGCCGAAGCCCGCAACCTTGCTCATCAACATTGCGCCGCCGGTGCCGATCGCGATGCCGACGATGCCGCCGAGGCAGCACAACACGACGGCTTCGATGAGAAACTGACCGAGGATGTTCCAGCGCGTCGCGCCAAGCGCTTTGCGAATGCCGATCTCGCGTGTGCGCTCCGTGACCGACACGAGCATGATGTTCATGATGCCGATACCGCCGACGACGAGCGAAACCGCGGCAATGCCGGCGAGCAGGTAGGTGAAGACCGCCGTCGTCTCACCCAGTGTGTTCAGGAAGTCCGCCTGGCTGCGGATCTGGAAATCGTCCGCCGCGCCCTGACGCAGGCGATGCTCGTGGCGGAGGATCTGCTGGATCTTCGCCATCGTCGCCGGGATCGAGTCTTCGTTCGGCGCGAGCACGCTGATCGAGCGAAGACGGTCGTTGCCGTTCACACGATACCGGGCCGTGTTCACCGGAATCAGGATCTGATCGTCCGGGTTGCCGAACTGCGACGCCTGGCCCTTCGACTTCAGGATGCCGATGACGTCGAACATGAGACCCTTGATGCGGATCTTCTCGCCCAGGAGCGCCTCGGGCGTCGTGAGGCCGAGATTCGTTGCGACCGTCGGTCCCACGACTGCCACTCGGGCGCGGCCTTCATCTTCGGCCGTGGAGAACATGCGACCCGTCGCAAGCTCCGTCTTCCGCACCTCGAGGTAGTTCGCGGAAGTACCGACAATCGAGGTGTTCGTGTTCTTGTTGGTCCAGGTGACCTGCTGGTTGCCACCCATCTCCGGCTGGACGGCCGCGAACACTGCGCCGCCGGAATCTTCGAGCGCTCTCGCGTCATCGAGGGTGAGCTTTGCATTCGCGCCGCCCACCGACACGCCGCCCATGCGCTGCTGGCCAGGGTTCACGGTCAGCAGCGTGGTGCCGAGCGCATTGATGCGCTCCTTCACCGCGTTCTGGGCGCCGGAGCCGATCGCCACCATCGCGATGACCGCCGCCACGCCGATCACGATGCCAAGCATCGTGAGCAGCGAGCGCATCTTGTTCGCGCGGAGCGCGCTGAGCGCTACGGCAATCGTTTCACCGAAAAGCATCGATCGATCCTCAGCCGCGGCCGCCGCGACCACCACCGCCGCCGCCACCCGGATTGCCACCGCCACGCGGCGGGCCACCGCCGCCCGGTCCG
>JADMIO011124188.1_pt1 | contig 24044 bp, 17 predicted proteins | sample 8958161 | NCBI WGS metagenome assembly JADMIO01 (sample SAMN16585339, study PRJNA669376) | soil metagenome | isolation source: Crop rotation soil | place: USA: Cullars Rotation, Alabama | collected 2011
GACCGCCAATGCCGAACAGGGCGGTATAAACAGCGTTGTCACTAGTAGGAGTCGAAACAGTCGTGACATGGAGTGATTCTCACGGAGGCGTGATCAGTTTTAAGCAGCCGAGTCGTAATCAGTGGGTAGCCACGTTCGCCAGAACGTGGGTAATCACACTGAATCCCACCCTCTGGCAAGCATGCTTACCTTGTAACTGCTGCATTCTTACTCAGAGACAATCGTCAAACATCGGCCAAATCTTATCAAGCCAATGGATCGATCGTCAGGCATCTCGCCTGCATCCGAATCCATCTCCAGCCGGGATGCTCGGAACGGCATTGCTTGCGGTTGAATCACAAACTACGCCGAGTGGCACCCTATCCGAGGTTTGAGTTGTGGCAAGGTGCACATCCGCCGCAGTGGTCCGCTGACTCTATGCGCGAGACCCCAGAGCGTTAAACTGGAAGACTCACACATCGAGATCTTCATTCGCTCAGAAGGAAATTGTCTATGACCACGTCTCTACGTGCCGCCATTGTCCTGGTACTGCTGCTGAATTCGCTGACCTCATTCGCCGTCGCTGCCGATCCCGCCAAAGAACAGCCGGCGGCAAAAATGGCCCGAGTGACTCCATTCCACGGGTACGCCAAGGCGATCGAGATCACTCGTGGCAACGCCCGGGTTGTCCTGTGTCCGCAGATCGGCGGACGCGTGCTGGAATTCTCTGTCGATGGTAAGGACGCCATGTACCTCGAGCCCGCGGAGAAGACCTGGCAGCCGGGACAGCCCGCACCGTCGTCGGCCGGTCGATTCGACTACGGCCCCGAATTGACCGTCATTCAGCACCCAACTCTATGGTCGGGAGAATGGACGGGAGAGATCACCGGTCAGTACTCAGCGAGATTGACCAGTCCCAAGGACGACAAGGCGGGAATTCAACTGGTCCGGGACTTTGAACTGGCAAGCAGCGGGAAGAATGGCGCGGACGCTCCGTATCATCTGGTCTGCAAACAGACGATCCACAACATCAGCAGGGAAGTCCGCGAAGTCTGCCACTGGGGAAGATCCTTTTCACCCGGAGGGGGCATCTGCGTGATTCCCCTCGGCGACCGCGCGAGTCGGTTCCCCTCCAAGTACGCAATGTACGAAGACAGTGCGATCATCAATGTCCGCAACACCGACGACAAGATCCGCGAGCGGGACGGCTTCCTCGAAATCCTGGCCCCGCCGCGCAAGCCCAAACTGGGTTTCGACAGCACGGGCGGCTGGCTCGGTTACGCGATGCCCAACAACACCGTGTTCGTCAAACGCTTCGCCACACATCCCGATCGAGTCTACAACGAAGCCGCGGGCCTGACTCTCTCCGTCTGGTACCCCACCGGTCCCCGCATCGAACTCGAACCCATCGGCCCGCGAGAACGCCTGCAACCCGGCGAATCGGCCTCATTCACCGAAGACTGGTCGCTGATGCCCTTCCCCTATCCGAAGGAGGGACAGCAAGTGGACTTGAAGGCGCTGGAAGCCCTCGTGACGACACAGTGAAACGAGGAGTCTCGTCCTCCCGATACTTTGCCATTTCCCTGACTAGACGTGCGAACTATCAATTCAGGTGAGCCGGGCGGCGTAAGCCCCCGGACTCTTCACTGCTTCGTTTTCAGCACTGACAGCAACCCGGGCTCCGCATGGAGTCGGCCGATTTCTGCCGCGCTCAGCAGCCGGTTGAAGAGCGAAAACTCGTCCAGCAACCCGATGTAGTTGACCGCGACATAGATACCGGTCTTGCTGATATTCCACCGCATGGCAATTTCGCGATCCTTCAGTTCACCGATCTGTTTCCCATCCACGTACAGGATGGCGTGGCCATCTTTCCGTCCGGTGTCGAAGTTGTTCCAGGTGATTGCGAGATGATGCCACTGTCCTGCTTTGAATCCCACCTCTTTCATCCACACCAGCGGTGCATCAGGGTCGGTTTCTTTGAAGGCTCGGTCGGGAGTCACAGCGGGGAAGGCTCCCAACCGCATGTCGCGGGGCTTCACGTCGGGAAAGTCGATCCACACGCCTCCATCGTTCGCTCCCTTCTCGGTGATCTGGACCGGATCGCAGAACGGCGTTTTCAACGACAGATCCGGATCGGTGTTGATCCAGAGTGATACCGTGCCTCCCCAACCGCGGGAATCAAACTGCAGATTCTTCTCCGCAGGAAAGAAAATCCGCCCGCGCAACGGCAGCACGTCGGTGACCTGCAGTGCTCCGCCGTGGATCCCTCTGTCTCGAGCAATCGAGAAAATCTTGGCATCGCAGCCCGGTTCGAACACAAACTGCCCGGCTTCTGTGGGGTTATCAAACCGTGTCGCGATGGTCCGGCCACCAGCTCCAAAATCGGCCACGATTGCATCATCGAACGACGCATAGAAGGTCGCCGCGTTGCGAATCAGCGTCTCGTCCACAGCGCTCATCTGCCTTCTCCTAATCTGATGCTTGAGATATCAGCGATCGTCAATCACCCGCGAGCGACACTGCACCTGTCGCCGCTCGACGTGGATCGGTGGCGGCGATGATCTGGTTGATTCCTGCCTGATTGAACCCTTTGTAGCCATCGTTGCGCTGCAGGATTTCCAGGTGCGATCCCAGAGCGCCCTGCGTTAAGAACTGCTGTGCCTGCTCGGAGGTGATGAGGTTTGCCGCACGCAGACGTTCCACTCGTTCGGGATTCACCGCCCAGACCTCACCCTTGGTGAAGGCCTGTTTGAGATAGGGGTAGTCTGTGAAGGGCGGCATGGTCTCGATCCCGGCCCGCTGCAGTTGTTCGCGCGTGGCACCGAACTCGAACTGGCATTCCAGATGATGCATCCCCGCCTGCAGGAAGGCCTCGCCATGCAGCGCGCACCACAGACCGACCGTCCCCAATTCGTTGCGGGGTGGCAGTGGTTCGTGAGCGAAGTCGTGCGTCAACTCTTCCGGTGACAGGTCGACATCCGCGAAGATCGTGACTCCCGTCACCGGATGTTCGATCACTTGTGCTCCCCATCCCGCCTCACGCCCGGCGTAGAACCGTTCACGGCACACGAATCCGAATCGTTCGAGAAACGCGATCAGCCATGCAAAACAATGGCGACTCGACCGGTACGTGTGATGATCGTGATTGGCCCAGCCGAGACCCAGCGCGTCCTGCCGGGCCTTCTGAACTTGACCCGCTCGATTGCGGCGGAACCAGTACTCGCGCTCCGCCGCGAAGAACAATTCGCAGGCTCGATCCCGGCCGAGGTCCGCAATGGCAGATTCTGCCAGTTGACTCGCTTGCGCAAATCCCTCCTCGTCCGTCGCGTAGTCTCGGCAGCGAAGTCGAAATGCTTCGCAGTGTCGAGCAACGGCGGACAGCGGCGCGAGCTCCAGCGGATTCGCAGAAAAAACACGCGAACCATGTCGCTCGACAACCCAGACTTCAACGCCGCCATCATCGGCAACCCGCGCAGTTCGAACGGTTGCCCCCGCCTGACCCTTCACCGGGACCCGACTCAATCGCTGGGCAGCCAGGAAATCGACGACCGACTCGACCTTGATTGCGAGTTGCCGTGACGAATCTGTCAACACTCGGATGCGCGGCAGCAACCCTGCGGGATGTTCCCAAGCCTCTGTATCGCGTACTCGAACCAACTGGTACCCGACCGCTGCCAATTGCGAGACTGCCGGGTGACTGGCAGGCACGCCGAGGTAATCCAGCCAGTCGAACAGCCGCGTGCCGGTCTCGTCCAGCATTCGTTGCGAAAGGCTGGTGGCATAGGCTGAGTCTCGCAAGCAGTCATCGAGCAACGTACGAACAAGGTTCGTGGCCTCGGGCTGGACAGTCCAAGTGTACGCAGTCAAATCAGCCACAGTCGTCCTGTCAGTTGCTGGTTCGTTACCCGGCATTCTTCAAACTCCCCAATCAGCAGACTGGAGGAAGCGGTTGGCAGCTCCACACTCCCTCCAAGTCACCATGCCTTCGGTTTCATGACCGCCTTCACGCGAACGTAGTGTGGGCTTCAAGCCCGCACACTGCGGCGAGTGAGTCGTGTGCGGGCTTGAAGCCCACACTACAAACGATGCCAGATCCGCCGCCTCATTCCAAGGGGCTCACGTCTCACCGACACAGGGCGACGGGGTCATTTGCCATCCATCCCAACAGCCTTGAATATCCCATCTTATCACATCGTTCCCCGCGCATTTCGGCATATTCGTCAACCCCCGCACAATCTGCATTCTCGGACCGGGATTTCTCCAAGTGGATTATCCACTACAACCGATATTCCGGGTACATCGCGCCATTTCGCTACCATTGTTTCCCGCCACGCACCCTGTGTGACCGGCGGGCGACAGGGGTGAGATGCCGCGTATGGGGTTCTGCGGAGTGTATCGCACGAATCACTGGAAGGAACACCACGCTGGCGAGTCTCAATTCCGAGCCTCGCAGAGTGTCGTACCAGGGAAGAACGCTATGGCAAGCAGGAAATGGCTCAGCTGGCTCATGGGCTGTGGGCTTCTCATTAGCAGCACGCTGATGCAGACGGCTGGCGCCCAGGATGGCTACAGCTACGGAGGTGGTGCGTACTCTCCCTACGGTCCGATGGGCGGTAGCATGATGCCGGGTGCCGCTCCCGGCGGGTATGACTGCCCGCCTGCGCCTTATGGAGATGGCTCCTATTATGCAGCACCGACTCCGGAATCTCCGCAGATCTTTTCCTCGGGTGACCCATTCCAAAGTGCATTTCGGTCCTACGATGGTTTCTTTTTTCGGTTGGAATACCTGCAATTCGACTACACCCGTCCGGGTGATGTACTGCTGGGTGCGCCGCAGTTTGGCTTTATCGATCCCCGCATCCCGTTTCAGGTGTTTGATGGTGGCGGCAACCCGCTGGGCTTTGCATCCATCCCGGTGCTGGACGACATGCGTCTGGTCAACGTTCCGGGTATTCGAGGAACAGTGGGCGTGCCGTTGATCTTCGGTTCCTTCGAAGCCAGCGTCCTCAGCATGAACACGGCACAGCAGACTCTGGAAGACACCAATTTGGACGGAACCTTCCAGCAGCCGTTGCTGGGAACCACCACACTGGATAATGGCGACCTCTCCGGGAATATCAACCTGTATAACGACAGTTTCCGCGCTGCCTTCACTTCGAAGATGTGGAGCAGTGAAGCCAACCTGTTCTTTGACGGCCCGAATAGTAACTACTTCTCATTCGCACCGATCCTGGGCTTCAAGTACCTCGATCTGCGTGAAAGCCTGGAGCAAGAGGGTAGTTTTACTCCCGATCCCATCACGGGACTGCCCACCGTGGTGTCGACGATCAACTCGTATTCGTCCAACCGGTTGTTCGTTCCCCAGATCGGCTTGCGAAGCAAGTTTGAGAATCACTGGGGAAGTGTGACCTTTGACCCGAAGTTTGGCCTGGGAGCCAACGTGTTTAAGAACCGAGTCAACACGAACCACTTCCGCAGCAACGGCGATCCCTTCGTCGCCACGGAAGACAGCGGTGCCCAACTGAGCCCGGTGATCGATCTGAATTTGACGGGCCGCATCAAGCTGACGCCGGCGATATCTCTGACCGTCGGCTACAACTTCATCTTCGCCGGTCACGTGACCCGTCCGCAGGATAACATTTACTATAATGACAATGGTCCGCTACCGATCGAACCAGATATCGTGGTGAAGACCCACAAGCAGGACATGATCTTCCAGGGCCTGACAATCGGTGCCGAGTTCCGCCGGCCATAAAGACTTTGACAAAACCGGTTGTGGGCACTCGTTTGACTGAATGACTCCAAGGGAGTGGGAGTGCCACAGAGGTTTTGTCAGACTTACGGAGCAGTGAACCACTGCGAACAACCGGGGGCGATTGGAAACGCAGGCACGATCGGGAAACCGATCGTGCCTGTTTTGCTTTAGGGCGAGCGGGGGGCGTGAGCCCCCTGGTTGTCCAGACCGCTTGATCTACGAGTCGACTCAGAATCAAATCAGCTACCGTTCCGAGCCCGAACGTGTGTTAACGGTTCTTGTGAAAGGTGTCTCGGGACAACCAGGGGGCTCACGCCCCCCGCTCGCCGTCCTACGCCAAAATCTTCGTCTTCAACGACGTCAACAGGTTAACGGCTTTGCCGATGTCGGCCTTCTGGCGTTCCCGGTCGTGAGCGATCTCACGTTCAATCGTCAGGGGACCGGTGTAACCGCAATCCAGAAGCGTCCGCAGGTAGGTTTCCATGCCGACGTCGCCATCGCCCAGGGCGACTTCCGTTCCCCACGACTTGCCGCGCTGATCGGGGGCCGCCCACTTGGCGTCCTTGCAATGGACGCTGCGCACCAGATGGCCCACCTTCTTCAATGCCGCAATCGGTTCGCCCGAACCATACAGAATCATGTTGGCCGGATCGAAGTTGATGAACAGGTTGTCCCGCTTGACGTCATGGATGAATTCCAGCAGGTGATCCGCCGTCTCCTGTCCCGTTTCCAGGTGCATCGTCTGGCCGTTGCCATTCACGTGATCCAGCAGGTCCTGGGTCGCGGCGATCAGGTTACGATAGTTGGAGCTCGTCCGATCTTCAGGCACGAATCCAATATGCAGTCCGACCGCGGGACAACCCAGCAGCTTGGCAAAGTCCGAGATCTCTGTCATCTCGGCAACACGTGCGGCGCGAGTCGCCTCGGGAACCAGTCCCACCGTGCGGATCGTCGTGGGGATGTCGGCGTAGCTCTCACCGTCAAACCCGCCGAAAACGCAAGTTACCGTAATGCCCGCGGCCTTGCAGCGCGCGAGAAAGCTCTTGGCCGCCTCTGCCGTTCGCGTGTGTTGATGAGGGGCATGGACCTGGACCGTCGGAACTCCCAACTCCTGGGCCACATCCAGATGCACCCCCAACCCGGCATCCACCGACGCAAACACACCAATGGGCCACTTTTCCATGCTAAACTCCTTGAGGACGATCAGGGCAGCGGACGCAATTGGTCACAGTCTGCCGCAGGCGGGTCTGGTTTCGACTGTGACACATGATAATCAGACACCCCGTTGTTCTCCAGCAATCGGGGAGGGGAGACAATGTCGAATGACGAATGACCAAATCCAAATGACGAATAGCAGCCTTGGGGTTGGTCCTCAAACTACCGTCGCTTTTTGAGCATGCATGGCACGGAATGATTTCTGCAAACGATGAAATTCGTCATTCGGACTTCGTCATTCATTCGTCATTCGGATTTCGACATTCGTCATTTCCGGTCACGAGGTATGTACGAGCATCCATAACTATGACTGGGGTACATGCTGTCATCAGGTGTTCCACTGATCGGTTCACTCTGGCACGTGCTTGCAGGGGGTGTTATGTTGTGGGACTACTTGCCCGAGGAACCCCTTCAGGTGGTGCTCAGTTTCGCTGAGGGCCGCCTGCCGCGTGTACGACCCGCCGTGATATCACCCGCCTCCACGTGAGTCGCCCGCAATGCTGTTGATCAAGAACATTGTCCTGCCGACTGATTTCAGCGAGCCGACGCTCGCCGCCACGCGCTACGCCGTGGCTCTTGCCAAACGCTTCGATGCCACGCTGCATCTGCTGCACGTCATCGAAGATCCGCTGCAACTCTCCCCCATCTTTGAAAGCATTCCCCTCCCTCCGCGGCAGTCGTTTGAAACCTACGCACAAGACCGACTGGAAAACTGGATCCCCGCCGCCGATCGAGATGACCTGAAACTGGAGCTGCATTGGTTTCACGGTCATCCCCTGACCCGCATTGTCGAATTCGCCGCCGACCACCGCATGGACCTGATCGTCATGGGAACTCACGGCCGCGGCCCGGTGTCTCATGCCCTGCTGGGCAGCGTGGCGGAGAAGGTTGTACGCCAAGCCAATTGCCCCGTATTGACGATCCGCGGCGGAACAGCGTGAGCAGTTGTCAGTTGACGGTTGTCGGTTGTCAGTTAGAGACGGGATCGCATATCGGCTTGGGTCAAATTAGTTGGCTACAAAGTCGGGGGGCACAAGCTCAAGTGCCGAAACACGGCAAATCGTTGGTCGCATCAACTGGGTGCAGCCGCTAATTGGTGGGGCGCGAATTGTGCGGAGCGAAGCTCCGGAATGACTCCCCCCCTTACGAAGGGGGGGTAGGGGGGGTTAGGCACTACACAGGGCGTTCTTTGCAGGTCCACATGAGGTCACGGACTTGAGGCTCTGACTGCTTTGATTGATCTCATGCCTGACCCCACCCCCCCTACCCCCCCTTCGTAAGGGGGGGGCTCATATCGCTACGCTCCTTTGCACCGAGACAGAGTCAATTTGAAATGGCCCCACCAATTAGCGGCTGCACCCGCATCAACTGACAACCCCCAACTCCCCTCCCCCCACGACGTTCCAACCTGCTATACTGATAAGGTCCGCCAACTCACGTCCAGAGGCGGATTCTGTTCGCTTTGAGGATCGAGATCGGATGTTGCGGAATCGGACCAGTTTGGTGTTCGCCTGGGGACTGAGTCTCTGGTTGCTGGGCGGAACGTTGCCGAGCGCCCCGGCCCAGGAACCCGACGGGCTGGCGGTGGCGGCCGCGATTGAGCGAGCTCTGGTCGACGCGATTGCGACGGCCGAGCAGTCGGTGGTCAGTATTGCTCGAGTCAAGCGGTCGACCGTGCGGTTTCCGGCTGATGAGTTGCCGCGAGGACCACTGGGCATTTTCAACGGCAATCGGGGTCAAGAACCGGACCGTGATGATCCCTCGCATCCCGACTACATTCCGACCGACTTCGGTTCGGGCGTCGTCATTGGTGTCGATCCCCCTGCATCTGCACCTCGGCGCGCTTACATTCTGACGAACTACCATGTGGTGAAGGGGGGCACGCGGGCGATCCCCGACGAAGCCCATCCCGATGAATTCCAACTCTATGTGCGCATTCCCAATCGCCGCGGGTATTCGGCAGCCATCTTCGCCGCCGATCCACGCAGTGATCTGGCGGTCATCACCATTAACGATGCCGATGTCAAGCCGATCAAGATGGGTGACGGATCCCGGTTGCGCAAAGGCCAGTTGGTAATCGCCCTGGGTAACCCCTATGCGGCCGCACGCGATGGTTCGGCCAGCGCGAGCTGGGGGATGGTCAGTAATTTGCGCCGTCGCCCGGGAATGCCGCGTTCCGTCGATCACGATCAGCGCAAACGCGAATCGCTGCACGACTTGGGGGACCTGATTCAAGTCGATACCCGATTGAACCTGGGGACCAGCGGCGGAGCACTCGTCAATCTGAAAGGGGAACTGGTCGGCCTGACAACAGCCCTCGCGGCCCTCGTGGGTTTCGAGAAATCATCCGGTTTCGCGGTCCCCATCGACTCGACGACGATGCGAGTGATTCAATCACTGCGAGAGGGCAAGGAAGTCGAATACGGCTTTCTGGGAGTCAGCTTTGGCAACGTGTTCGACCGCGGAGCTTCAGCACACGTCATGATGCCAGGTGCAAATCCTCCCGAAGGGGCCTACGTGGTCGATGTGGTGCGGGGGGGGCCGGCCGAGCATGCTGGGATTCAGCCCAAAGACGTCATCTTGAACGTGAATGGCGAACGGGTCTTCACACGAGACGACTTGACTCGCGAAATCAACAAACTCGGGCCCGATGCCCGGACGCGCATTACCGTCTGGCGGCACTCCGCGACCGGCAGCAACAGTTCCTCCACGATCGACGTCGCTCTGACCAAGTGGGGAGCGGTCGATGAGGAAGGCATTGTGGTTTCCAATTATCGGTTTCCGGCCTGGCGCGGCCTGGTCGTGGACTACGCGACTGCCCGCGACCGGCACAACGCCGAGTTTAGAACGCCTCCCTTCCCCACGGGCGCGCTCATCCTCAAAATCCTGACGCCGCTCGATTCCCTGCAGCCCGAAATTGCCGAGGGCGCGCGCATCATCAAAGTGAACCAGCGGCCAGTCGCCACCCCCGCCGATTTCATGAACGCCGTCAAGGATCTCAAGGGAGATGTGACCCTGGAACTTGACATCGGCCGCGAGAACAAAGACGGTACGGACATCGTCAAAGTGAAACAAGTCACCATCCACGAATGATCTGCGGATCTGCTACACTTCCAATCACGAGTTCCCCTGGTCCGTGCTTTCGCCGTGGTCAAACGGATTGACCGCCGCATGGCCCCTCGCCTGACTTCCGCCTTTTGAACATCTGATATCAATTCCATGAAGACCGACGAACTGCGCGAAAAGTATCTCGATTTCTTTGTCTCCAAAGGCTGCGTCCGTCGCCCTACTGACGTCCTGGTGCCGCACGGCGACAAATCCGTGTTGTTCACCCCGGCTGGCATGAATCAGTTTAAGAACCAGTTCCTGGGAATTGGTCCGCTGACATTTACCAAGGCCACGACCTGCCAGAAGTGCCTGCGAACGGGCGACATCGACAACGTCGGCAACACGGCCTACCACCATACCTTCTTCGAGATGCTCGGGAACTTCTCGTTCGGAGACTACTTCAAAAAGGAAGCGATCCACTGGGCGTGGGAGTTCCTGACCGACAAGAAGTGGCTGGGCCTTGATGGCAGCCGGCTGCGGGTCACCGTCTACCTGGACGACGACGAGGCCTACAACATCTGGCACAACGAAGTCAAGATTCCCGCCGATCGCATCAGCCGCGAGAACGAAGCCGAGAACTTCTGGCCCGCGTCATCGCCATCGCAGGGCCCCGATGGTGTCTGCGGTCCGTGCAGCGAGATCTACTTCCTGCCGCCCGGCGCGAAGAAGGACGTCGAAATCTGGAACCTGGTCTTCACGCAATTCAACCGCGTGGGTGATCCGCCCAATAACCTGCGTCCCCTCCCCAAGAAAAACATCGATACCGGGATGGGCCTCGAACGGTGTGCGTCGACACTGCAGGGAGTCGAAAGCAATTTTGAAATCGACATCCTGCGGCCGCTGTGTGAGGCTGCGGCCGCTGCCGTGGGTGTGAAGTATGACTACCACAGTCCCCAGGGAAGACCGATTCGCCGCATCGCCGACCATGTGCGTGCCTGCACGTTCTGCCTGCATGAAGGTGTAGGCCCCAGTGCGGAAAAACAGGGCTATATCGTACGCCTGCTGCTCCGGCGGGCGTTGATGGAAGGTTACCTGCTCGGTAAGCACGAACCATTCCTGCACCAGATCGTGCCGGCTGTCATCGAGGCGATGAAACGGCCCTATCCTGAACTCACCCAGACCGTCAAGCAGGTCGTCGATGGAATCCGCTCTGAGGAAGAACAGTTCCTCAGCGTCGTTGAAAAAGGAATCAGCAAGTTCGGCAAGCTGGCGGAAGAAGCGAAGGGACGCGGTTCGAAAACGATCTCGGGTGACGATGCCTTCGAACTCCATTCAACGGACGGGTTCCCCATCGATCTGACGACGTCGTTGGCGGAAAAGAGTGGCTTGGAAGTCGATCGTGACCGTTATGGCGTCCTGTTAAAAGATCACGAGGAGAAGAGCGGTACGGGGAACTTCGACCTCTCGGTCATGGCAGGGGGGCCGCTGGCCGAACTGCAACGAACTCAGAAGCCGACCCAGTTTCTGGGTTATGAGCAGACGGAATCGACCGCGAAGGTGCTGGGAATCGTGGCCAATTCGGCACTGCAGCAAACCCTGACCGGTGACGTCAAGGCAGCCATCGTTCTCGATCAGACACCCTTCTATGCCGAAGCGGGCGGCCAGGTGGGTGACACCGGCGTCATTACAGGCAACGGATTTGAGTTTGCCGTGGCCGACACAAAAAAGGAAGCGGGGCTCTACCTGCACATCGGCAAGCTGATCAAGGGCAAGCTGGAAGTCGGTGGAACGGTCACGGCAACCGTGAATGCTTCGCGCCGTGCCGGGATTCGCCGCGCTCACTCAGCGACGCACCTGCTGCACTACGCGTTGCACACGGTTCTGGGAGGCCACGCTCTGCAGCGGGGTTCGAAGGTCGAAGAAGACGTACTGCGCTTTGACTTTACTCAACCCAAGGCGATTACTCCCGAGCAACTGACTCAGATCGAAGACGTCATCAACGAAAAGGTGTCCGCTGGTCTGCCGGTGACCTGCGAAGTCATGGATCAGGAAGCGGCAAAGAAGGCCGGAGCCACGGCTCTCTTCGGCGAGAAGTATCCCGACCGCGTGCGCGTCGTGACGATGGGCGACTTCAGCATGGAACTGTGCGGTGGAACTCACCTCAGCAACACAGGCCAGGTGGGCTTCTGCAAGGTGATCTCTGACGAATCGAGTTCCAAGGGAGTTCGTCGCATCGTGGCCGTTACAGGACAACGGGCCTTACAGAAGGTTCATGCCGACGAACAACTGCTGCGTGAAGCCGCGACGGCACTAAAGGTCTCGCGGATCGAGGACGTGCCGCAACGACTGTCAGCATTGCTCGACGAACTGCGCGACCTGAAGCGCGAGTTGCAGAAACAGTCGTCACAGTCAGCAGCCAGCCTGGTCGAGACACTGATCGCCGAAGCGACCAAGGTTGGCGGAACGTCGGTCGTCGCGGCGTTGGTCGACAATTCCGATGCCGACACGATACGTGGTCTGATCGATCAAATCCGTCGCAAGTCGCCATCATCGGCAGTCCTGATTGGCTCGGTCAGTGAGGGCAAGGTCGTCCTCATCGCCGGGCTGAGCTCCGACCTCGTCGAGAAGAAGCTGAGCGCGTCTGACTGGGTGAAGGCAGCAGCAAAAGCGGTCGGTGGCGGCGGTGGCGGGCGACCCGATCTCGCTCAAGCGGGTGGTAAGACGCCCGAGGCCTTGCCGCAGGCGATTGCGGACGGCAAGGCCTGGCTCACACAGAAGCTGGGCTAATTTGGAGTGCTACGATTCATCGTAGCTTTCGTATAACCGAAAGGGCGTCGCTGATCTGCAACGTCGATTGCGATCCGACCCCTTTCGGTTGAGCCGCGGAAAAGCGGTGATGAATCACCGCACTCCACAGTTACAACCCGACCGACTTTTTCTTCTTGTCGGTCCCCTTCGTGGCGGGCTTGTCGGTGGACTTGGTGGTTGAGCTCTTCTCGGTCTCTGCGGATTCCGGCTTGATATTCAGCACACAGCGAAATCCGATGTCGCGCACCAGCTCAGTCTGAGGCACTCCCGAGCGTTGCCACACGGCCCAGTCCGATTTGCCCCCCTTCACGACTTGCAGCTTGGTCCCTTGAAAGGTCTTGGGACCTTCCGGATTGCGTACGGGACTTCCACCAGATCCTGCCTGCTTCTGAAAGCCATCGGGGCTGTAGATATCCAGGCACCATTCGCGCGCATTGCCTGCGGTGTCATAGACGCCGTACGGACTGCGGTCACCGACGAAAGTCGCCACCGGATCCAATTGACCAGGCTGCCGGGGCTGATGAAAAATGGGTCGTCCGTTGCCCCAGGGGAATTCGAAACCTAGATCGCCGCGCGCCGCGCGTTCCCACTGAGCTTCCGTGGGCAACTCCTTGCCAGTCCACTTGGCGTAGAACTTGGCGTCGAGGAACTTGATCCCGACCGCGGGAGCCTCGGGGTTGCCATCGTGATTCGCCGCCGGCTCCATCTTGCGGCCTTCCGTCTTGCGATAGAACTCGCGAAACGCGTCGTGCCGGGCGACAGTTACCTCGACCACATCGATGTAGTAGGGATTCTCCAACAGCACCGAATGCTGAGGCCCAGCGACGGGATCGCGACCGTCGATCCCCTCCAGGAAGACCCCGGGCGGTACCAGCACCATTTCCACCGGATCTCTTTCCAGCGTGATTCGTTTGGGAAGTCCCGTTTCCAGATCCGTACCTGCTCCCTCGACGGCAGTTACCCCGTCGGGCAACTTCCAACCGGAATCCGTGTTCGCGCCGGTGGCAACTGCGGTTGTCGATGTCATCGGAATTCCAGACGCCATCGGAATCGCAGAGGTTGCTGGTCCAGCAGTGGCCGCGGCAGCGTTCGGATCGACAATCTCGAGGGAGGTAGAATTCAGCCCGGGAGCCAGCGCGATGACTTCGACGGGGGCCGGTGGAGGCTCGCGGAATTCACCGGCGATCTCTGTCACCCGCTCTGCGGAGTCAATTACAAAATCATCGGGGCCGGCGGGCGGCAATTCTTCCTCGGCGGGCGCGGCAGTAGTCGCGACGTTTGGATTGCCTTGAGCGACAGCGGGCTGTGGATTGACTGCCCCCGGAGCTGGGCCGGCCTGAGGCGCTGCGCCTGGATTCGCGGGCTGGACCACGGGCGGGGGATTGGCGGGGGGCTTCTTCGCACCACCTCCACCGCAGCCCGCGACGGCCACACAACACAATGCGATGGTGAACCAGGTGACTCGCAGATTCAACAGCATGGGATTCAATCTCGATCCTGTTCTTGTTCGAGCTCACGTTGAATGGAGCGCCAACCGATTGCCTTCACTATCCAGAATCACGGTACGGAATCCGTAGGGGCCTATGGCGTGCTTCGATTCGAGGACCTTGCCCCCGTTGGGTACGACAGCCGCCTCGGCCGCGTCCAAACGCCCCTGAGCATTGAGATATACCAGCGGACCTTCAGAAGACGGAGATCGATCGGGAGACTGGAACAAGCAGGCACCGACTTCGTGGTTGCCATGTGGCAGCACCCCCAGCGCTTTCCCGCCCGGCATTTCATGGCGCTCGACCTTCGCGTCCAGCACCGCCGCATAGAAGCTGATCGCTCGATCCAGATCCATCGTCGGAATGTCCAACCACACGACAGCATTCGCCATGATGTTGACTCCGTGCATCGGGCTTTTCGAGCAGGCTGTTGGTTCGCAGTGCCGGCGACGTTTCGTCAGCGTGGAAAGACTGACCTACGATTAGTTCTCTGCCGTCGTCCCGGCCTCTTCTGCTTCCAGGCTCAGGTAATCCGCTTTTAACCCGGTCATATACTCGCGCCACTGGGACTCCAGTTCCGTGCGATCTCCTTCGAATGCCTGATCGAAGACCGTGCCCAGCACTTCTTCATCCATGGTGACATCGAACGGGATCGATTGAAAACTGGCGACGTACTTCGCAAAACCCTGAGGATTCGTCTGCAATAGAAAATGAGTCAGCGCCCACGCCTGAGTCCCTGCCCGGATGGACTGATTGGGAGTGGCTGCTTCGGCATAGCAGCCGTTGGTCACGATGTCGGTGATGGTGAATCGGTCGGGATCCGACAGCGATGCCTGATACCACGCGTTTCGCAACTGGCCCACGTCGCCAATCTTCCACCAACCCATTTCGACTGGGAATTCAAACTGTGCCGCAAGACCATCTGCAACCCAGCGCGGGGTAGCTCGGGAGACCACACCACAGTTCGCCAGAAACATATAGGCGGCTTCCCGGCTAGTCGATTCCAGTTCGTAGTTCTCGACGCCAATCTGCATCAATGACGCCAGAGTGATGGTCAACTTGGACAACTGACCGGCTGACAGACTGCTCAGCAGAGAATCCGAGCCACCCGTCATCGATCCCGAAGACATCGGTGCCGCGGCGCCGGACCCATAGGCCCCGCCCGGTCGTTTGGGCTTGGTGTTTGATGCCTGCTTGGTGACGTCGCTCTGCAACTTCTTCACCGCCTTCAACATCGGCATCTCGGAACGTTCATCAATCAGCAGCAGGTTCTGATTGGTAGACCAAAAGATGTTCTTATCCAGCGGTGCAGTTCGCAGGTCTCCGGCGGTTAACTTCTTCGGAACAATGTTCACGACGGCGACTTTGAGCGGCTGAGCGGGCACCTGGACCGGCAGGCCCCGTTCGGCACACTTCATGATGAACAGCTCAAGCAACTGCTCGAGTTGCTCGGCTCGCTGTTCGGGTTTCTTGCGCTTGATCTCGGCCTTGTCCGGCTTTTCACCATTGTGGACCAGCAGGAAATGGCCCGTCTTCACCACCTTGCCGCTGGAGCCTCCGTAGTCCTTCATCAACTCGGCTTCCACGGCCGCAGTATCACCCAGCGGCTTGGCGAGCTCTCCTTTCAGGCGTTTGACTTCGGTCACGAGCGGATCGCTGGCGTTGATCGCGCCCAGCTGGTCGATGCCTCGATGGAATTCGGTCAGCAGGCCGTGATCCAGGCACCAGACGGTCGCTTCGCGGATGCCGGCTTCGTCTCCCTTCGACTTGACCAGACGCTTCTGCCCGATCTGATTGGGGGTGGGGACCGTGATCACAGTCGTGTCCCCGGTATTCGGCAGGTCAAACACCTGCTTGGAAATGTGCGTGAAGTTGATGGTGGGCTGGGTCCGGCTGGTGATGGCCTTCCCCTGCAGCACAAACGTGATTTTGGTCGTGGGCACCTTGAAAACCACGAGATCGCCATAGACCGGCGCCTTCACGGCGAGGCCGATCAACACACTGCAAAACAGGACGACTGCAATCCGCATGACGACATTCCGTGATAAGTAGGGAACTTGAATCCGCTGACGACTGGGCTCAACCCCGAGCGAACCTCGGGGTAATCAAGACAACCTGTATTGCACCACACCGCGAGTCAGAACACAAGCCGCGTTGTGGTGTGGACTTGGGTCGGGTGGGCAGCGGACCGTTACCCGCCCGCCGTCTCGGTAGACCTCAAACCGCTGACGGTAATCACCAGGTTGTCCCGGTGGATGACTTCGGCGTAGGGGATGTTGCCGAAGACCTCAGCGAAATCATCTGTCCGCTTGCCGGCGATACGGGCTGCATCAAACGAACTGTAGTTGGTCAGTCCACGGCCAAATTCGTGCCCCTGCAGGTCCACCAGCGAGACAATCTGCCCCTTTTCAAATGCTCCGTGCACCGACTTGATGCCGATGGCCAGCAGTGATTTGCCTTTTTGCAGGATGGCTCGCCGCGCACCGTCGTCCAGCACGTATTTTCCGCGGGGTGTGACGTTGTAGCCGATCCACCTCTCCCGAGCCGACACGCTGGGACCTTGAGGCAGAAACAACGTCCCCACGTTCTCACCCGCCAGGATCTGATCGAGGATCTGCGGATTGTTGCCGTTGGCAATGATCACCGGCCGGCCCACTGCCGTGGCGATGCGGGCGGCCTCCAGCTTGGTCTGCATGCCCCCCGTTCCGCGCGTGCTTTTTCCCAGGGCAGCGAACTGAAACAACGCGTCGTCGAAGTGCTCAATCAACGGTATGACGCGACTCGTCGGGAGGCTCGGATCGCCGTCGTACAAGCCATCAATCACCGACAATATCACCAGCAGCGGAGGCTGGTCCAGCAGGTTCGTCACCAAGGCCGCCAACCGGTCGTTGTCGCCGAATCGGATCTCATCCACGCTGACCGTGTCGTTCTCGTTGACGATTGGCAGCGTCCCGTACTCGAACAGCGTGTGCAGCGTATTTCGCACATTCAAATAGCGATGCCGATGCTTGAAATCGTTGGCGGTGAGCAGCAGTTGGGCGGCATGGTAGCCGTAGCGGCGCAGGCAATCGTCATATTGACGAATCAGGTGGGCCTGACCAATCGCTGCGGCGGCCTGCAGATGAGGCAGATCGTCGGGCCGTTTCTTGAGCCCCAGCAGCCCCAGACCAGATCCAATCGCTCCGCTCGACACCAGCACCACCTGGCGGCCAGTCTGGCGGGCTCGGTGGAGCTGATCGGTCAAGTTGGCGATCTTGTCGACGTCCAGCGTGTCATCGGGCTTGGAAAGCGCATTGGTGCCGACTTTCACCACCAAAGTCCGGGCGGCATCTACAATTCGGCGGCGGTGAGCAAGCAACGTATCGGTCATCTTCAGTTTGAGATCGCTAGTAATAACGGGCTATCAGGTTACGGCTGGCGGATTCTATAGTCAGGTCCTCTAAGGGGCTACTGCAAGTCCTGCGAAGATTCGCAGGGGGCAATCCTGTCTTTCGCATATCACAGTCTCTGTCGGAAGCGCGCGGCTTTGACCGACATATGAGCAACGGCTAGTGGACCGGCCACATTGGGCGATTCGGAACGCATCGTTAGAGTTGGCGAAATACGATTCGAATGGACTTGCAGGCAAAGTCGCCAAGCAGAAAATGGAATTGCCTCCGAAAGACAGACGGTTTCTTGTTTCCAATGTCGATGGGATCAACGTCATGGACGAGAAGCGAAAACCGACACGCTGCTTGTGGCTCGTGGTCGCAGTCGCGGTGCCAGTAGGGTATTTGTTAAGTGTGCCGCCAGTCTATGGGCTTGCATGCCAGCGGTACATTCCTATGCGGATTGCGGAGGCATACATCAGCCCAGTCAATGCAATCAAACGTTTCTCTCCAAATGGCGTTCGAAAGGCCATTTTCTACTACGTCACAGCAATAAGTGGTCGGTGATGACGACCTTATGTCCAATTGATCGATCCGACTTGTTCCTCGCCGATCCCTCACGTTAAACTTAGTTGATGTGTCAACATATTCTGCCATAGCAGGTTCTGGCGATTGGATGAGGTCCGGCTCGAGGTTGCGGACCGGGTGTCACGGAGTTTGGAAGTATGGCGATGCGCCGCCCGATTGTCCTTTGGATCTGCATTCCTCTCGTTCTGTCGAGTGTGGGCCTCTTGCGGGCTGAAGAACCTGCGAAACCGGTCGACTATCTCACCGAAATTAAGCCGCTCCTCGCCCAGCGATGTGCCAGTTGCCACGGCGCGGAAACTCAAAAGTCCGGCTTTCGAGTCGACAGTGCCGCGGCGTTGATTCAGGGGGGAGACACCGGCGAAGCGATCGTCCCCGGCAAGCCCGACGAAAGCCTGCTGGTCCATGCCATCACCGGGACCAACGGCGTGACCAAGATGCCTCCCAAGGATCCGCGGCTGACTGAGGCCGAGATCAATCTGCTGAAGCGTTGGATTGAGCAGGGAGCGAAGGCTCCGGCGGATGACGCTCCGCCTGCCCCGGCCGTGATCAAGAACCGCGATCACTGGTCGTTCCAGCCCGTCCGGCGACATCCCCTGCCTGCCGTGCAGAATAAGGAGTGGGGACGGAACGACATTGATGCGTTTGTCCTCGCCAGGCTGGAAGCGGAAGGTCTCGCCCCGGCGAGCGAAGCAGATCGCGTCACTCTGATCCGCCGGTTGTCGTTCGATCTGCTGGGTCTGCCACCCAGCCCCACCGACGTTGCAGCGTTCGTCGCCGACACGGCGCCTGATGCCTATGAACGGCTGGTCGACCACATCCTGTCGTCACCACATTACGGCGAGCGCATGGCTCGCCAGTGGCTCGACTTGGCGCGGTATGCCGACTCCAACGGCTTCACGCGCGATCAACCGCGCGTGATCTGGAAGTATCGCGACTGGGTCATTAATGCCTTCAACAACAATCTCCCGTTCGATCAGTTCACCGTCGAACAGATCGCGGGGGACATGCTGCCCGACGCGACGATGGAGCAGAAGATCGCCACGGGCTTCCATCGCAACACGCTGTTCAACGAAGAAGGGGGGACCGACCCCGAACAGTTCCGCATTGAATCGGTAGTTGACCGCACCAACACCACCAGCTCGGTCTTCCTCGGGATGACAGTCGGCTGCGCCCAATGCCACGATCACAAGTACGATCCGATCTCGCAGCGCGAGTACTATCAACTGTTCGCGTTCCTCAACAACGCCGACGAACCGAAGCTCGAGGTCCCGACACCCGAACAAGTCGCGTCAGGGGCCATTCAATCGCGCAATGAATTGCGCAAGAAGATCAAAGAACTCGAAGCCGAGTTCGAAAAGCAGAAACCCGAGTTTGATCAGGAACTGGAGGCCTGGCAAAAGACGGTCACCGAGGAGCAGAAGAAGACTCTGCCGATTCTGGTCACCAACGCCATCAATCTGGGCCCCACGATGCGGACGCCCGAGCTGCTGAAGCCGCTGATCGATTACTTCAAAGCCCACGAGATTGCCCGCAAGAAGTTCCCCGCACTGCAGCAGATTGACGATCTGAGGAAGCAGGAACCCGACTTCATCACGACGCTGGTCATGCGCGAACGAGACAAGCCGCGCGAGACTCACATTCACATCCGCGGCGACTTCCTGCGGCACGGCGTCAAAGTAGGGCCCGCCGTCCCCGCCGTCTTGCCACCATTGCCTGCCGAGGTGTCTCAACCCACTCGACTCGACTTCGCCCGCTGGCTGGTCAGCCCTCAAAACCCGCTGACGCCACGCGTCACGGTCAATCGTCTTTGGCAGAAGTTCTTCGGTCGCGGCCTGGTCGAAACCGAGAACGACTTCGGACTGCAGGGAACCCCGCCCACGCATCCGGAATTGCTTGACTGGCTGGCTTCCGAGTTCGTCGCCAACGGATGGAACCTGAAGGCCATTCAACGCACGATCGTGCTGTCCGCGACCTATCGTCAGTCGTCGAAGCACCGGCCGGAAGTGATCGAGATCGATCCGCTCAACAAACTCTACAGCCGTCAGTTGCGATTGCGACTGGATGCCGAATTGATCCGCGATGTGGCACTCGCCGCGAGCGGTCTGCTGGCACCTGTCGTGGGTGGTCCCAGCGTCTATCCGCCTCAGCCCGAAGGGGTCTTCGACTTCACTCAGGACAAGAAGCCGTGGGTCGCAGCCAAGGGGAGTGATCGTTATCGGCGCGGCATGTATACCTACCTGTGGCGTTCGAGTCCCTATCCCGCCATGACGGTTTTCGACTTCCCCGATGCGAACATCGCCTGCACTCGACGCAGCCGCTCGAACACCCCGTTGCAGTCACTGACGCTGGCGAACGATCAGACATTTGTCGAATTTGCCCAGGGCCTGGCCCGACGGATCCTGTCAGAGGCGGACGGAGATGACACCGCCCGCATTCAGGCCGCGTTCCGCTGGTGCTTCAGTCGTGAGCCAACGCCCGCTGAACTCCAACGCTTACTGAAGCTGCTGGAAGAACAACGCTCGGCGTTCACGACGGAAGTGGCTCAGAAGTTTGCCCCGCCGAATCTGCCAGCCACGGTCACCCCGACGGAAGCGGCAGCCTGGACGGCGGTCGCACGCGTCTTGATTAACCTCGATGAATTTATTACGCGAGAATAGCCAAAAAGCCCGTAGGATGGCCGCCCTCGGCCGTCTTCGATGCACGCAACAACCCAGAAGAGACGGCCGAGGGCGGCCATCCTACAAGACTTTGCGAGTCGACAGCCGCTCTGTGACGAAGAATCGATCATGATACAGAATATCGGACAACAGCCGGACAGCATCCTGCGCGATGTCACCCGCCGGCATTTCTTTCAGCAATGCCAGGTCGGACTGGGCTCGGTCGCGCTGGCCTCGCTCATGGCCCCGACGGGACGGGCGAAGGCAGCGACTCCCACGGAAGCCAACCCGCTGACAGCCAAAGCCACCCACTTCGCGGCCAAGGCCAAGCGAGTCATCTACCTGTTCATGGCCGGCGGCCCCAGTCAGTTGGAGTTGTTCGACAACAAACCCAAGTTACAAGAGTTGAACGGGCAGGTCATCCCTGAATCGTATGTCGCCAACAAGCGATTTGCGTTCATTAAAAAGGACGCGAAGCTGCTCGGGACGGTTCGAAAATTTTCGAAGCAGGGTCAGGCCGGTGCCGAAATGACCGACCTGCTGCCTCATCTGCACAAAGTGGCGGACGATCTGTGCATCGTGAAGTCGATGGCGACCGACGTCTTCAATCACGGACCTGCGAAACTATTCGCGAACACCGGGTCGCCGCAGTTCTCGGGTCGCCCCAGTTTCGGTTCGTGGCTGACTTACGGCATCGGCAGCGAAGCCAGCGACTTGCCGGGATTCGTCGTCTTGCAATCGGGTCCCCGCGGTCCGCGAGGTGGCTCGGCACTGTGGGGCAGCGGCTTCCTACCCACGACGTACCAGGGCGTTCCCTTCCGCGGCGGATCGGAACCGATCCTCAACTTGAACAGCCCGCAGGGGATCGACGCGACGCGTCAGCGCCAGTTTGTGTCGGCGGTGAACGACCTGAATCAACTGCGGCTGGAAGCGATGGGTGATCCCGAAATCGCCACGCGGATCGCCGCGTACGAGATGGCCTATCGCATGCAGACCAGTGCTCCCGAGCTGATGGACGTCAGCGGCGAGACCAAGGAGACGCTGGAACTCTACGGCGCAGAACCGGGCAAGCCGTCATTCGCCAACAACTGCCTGCTGGCTCGGCGGCTGGTGGAGAAGGGCGTCCGCTTCGTGCAACTCTATCACACCGACTGGGACCACCACGGCAACCCCGGCACCGAACTCGGCAAATCGCTGGATGAACGCTGCGCCGAAGTCGATCGCGGGTGTGCGGCGCTGGTCCAGGACCTCAAGCGACGCGGGTTGCTGGAAGACACGATCGTCATGTGGGGTGGAGAATTCGGGCGGACTCCCCAGGGCGAACCGCGTGACTTGATCGGCCGCGATCATCACATTGAAGCCTTCACGATGTGGTTCACCGGTGGCGGGATCAAGACTGGCCAGACCATTGGCGAAACCGATGAAATCGGCTATTACACAACTGCCGATCGACTGCACATGCACGACCTGCACGCGACGCTCCTGCATCTGTTGGGCATCGATCACCTGAAACTGACCTACCGGTTCCAGGGCAGAGACTTTCGACTGACCGACGTACACGGACAGCTGTTTCCAAAGATGCTCGCATAGTAGCCATGTTTGCTAGAACGTGGGCTGGCCCGTTCGATACCCACATTCTGGCGAGTGTGGGTATAAGCAGTCAGGCGGGCAAGCCTAACCTACAGGACACGTCATGGAGCCGGCGCGAAGGCTGCGCGAAAAGATTGTTCGGCGCGAACTGACGACGGGGATCCTGGTCACCGATCACGTGTGGACTGATCTCGTCGAGATCTCCCAGCGGGCGGGACTCGATTATCTGATCGTCGATATGGAACACGGCGCGGCCTCGACGGACCTGGTGGCGGAAGTCTGTGCCACTGGACGCCGCCTGGGTTTCCCCGTTCTGGTGCGTCCGCGGTCGAACGACTATGCGTCCCTCCGCCTGGCCGCGGACTTGGGACCGTGCGGATTCCTGCTGGCGTGTGTCGAATCTGCGGCCGATCTGGATGTTGTCCGCGATGCGTTGTGGATGCCACCTCGAGGCCGACGACGTCCCGGAGGCCCCGGAAATCGCTGGGTCAGCGATTTCTCAGCCCAGACATGGCAGCGTGAATTTGAGGACCACTTCATCATCCTGCCTCAGATCGAGACGCGCGTCGGACTTGAGAATGTCAGCGAGATCGCCCAACATGCGTTGACGACCGCGATGGCCATTGGACCGTACGACCTGTCGGCGGAACTGGGCGTCTGCGGCGTGATGGACTCGCCGGTCCTGCGTGAAGCCTTGTTGAAGATCCGTGCAGCAGGCGAGGCTGGCGGGAAATCCACGTGGATGATTGGCGGCAACGCAGCCCAGTTAGTCCAGGATGGCTGGCGCCTGCTGTGTATCGGCGAACCCACCTGGGTTTTGATGGCGGCTTTACGAGACCGAGTAGCTCAGGCACGTGTGGCATTGGAGGCGGCAACGGAATGATCAAGTCGGTTGGATCAGGGATCGTCTATCGGAACCCTCGAGCTCATCTCAAATCGATTCACGCCTGGCACCCGTCGATCGTACGGCTGCCGGATGGCGAATTGATCTCCACGTTCGATCTGGCCGAAGCCGGTGAGAGCCTGGATTACCACACGGTCCTGTCGCGATCGACCGACGGCGGCCAATCCTGGTCGGCCCCGCAACCGTTGTTTCAGGACACGGCCACACGTCGGTCGACCCATTCGGTCCGCATCGGCACGGTTTCCGACGGCTCGCTAGTCGGGTTCGGAGCCCGCCACTATCGCGACGATCCCAACGAGGGGCTGGTCAATCGAGCCAACCTGGGCTACACGCCGATGGACCTGTTCCTATTGCAGAGCACCGATGGCGGCCGGAACTGGATCGGACCACAACCCATCGAACCCGCATTGGTCGGGCCAGCCTTTGAGATGTGTCACCGCATCATCGAGCTGTTCGACGGACGGTGGCTGGCCCCGACGTCGACCTGGAAGGGCTGGAACGGCGAATCACCGCACGGGATGCAGGCAGTGGCCCTCGTGTCCTACGATCGCGGCCACACCTGGCCCGAATACCTGTCGCTGGTCGATCAGACTCTTTCCAGCACATTGGGATCCTAAGCTTAGAATTCCACGTGGACAAGTTGTC
>JADMIO010823485.1_pt1 | contig 24042 bp, 18 predicted proteins | sample 8958161 | NCBI WGS metagenome assembly JADMIO01 (sample SAMN16585339, study PRJNA669376) | soil metagenome | isolation source: Crop rotation soil | place: USA: Cullars Rotation, Alabama | collected 2011
CACGGTCGGCGGCGCCTGGCCCGCAACGGTCGCCGCCGCCGTGACGGGCGCCAGCCCCGGCACGCTCACTTCCGTTTGGTCGAGCAGCGGCGGCGCGGTGACGAGCGTCGTATCGACGCGCGTGGTGGCGGGCCGCGTGGCCACCGTGAGCGGCGGAACGTTGCCCAGGTCGAACGCCTCCTGCACCGCGGCGCGGAACTCCGCCGCGTTCGCGTAGCGGTCGTCGCGATCCTTCTCCAGCGCGCGGAAGATCACCCGCTGCACCGACTCCGGCACGTGCACGCCGGGCGCGACTTCCTCGAACGGCCGGGGCGGCAGCTGGAGGTGCGCGGCCATGATCTGGAAGTGGTTCTCGCCCGTGAACGGATCGGCATTGGTCAGCAGCTTGTAGAGGACGATGCCGAAGGAGTAGAGGTCGCTGCGGCCGTCCAGGTCGCCGCCGAACTGCTCGGGCGAGGCGTACAGCACCTTGCCCAGAAAGAGCCCGGTGGCGGTCTTGTTCGTCGGCTCGGCTTCCAGCGACTTGGAGATGCCCAGGTCGATCAGCTTCACGAACGGGCGGCCGTCCGGCATCGTGGCCAGCATCAGGTTGTCCGGCGAGATGTCGCGGTGGACGAACTTCTCCTCGTGCAGATAGGCCAGCGCGTCCAGCGTCTGCACCGCGATCTCCCCCACCGTGGCCGGCGGCAGAGGGCCGCGCATGCTCAGCAGGTCGCGCAGGTTGAGGCCGTGCACGTACTCCATGACGATGAAGCCGGTGCCGTCCGCAGCGATCTGGAAGTCGTGCACGCCGGCGATGTGCGGATGGCGCAGGCGCATGCCGCGCCGCGCCTCGTTGATGAAGCGGTTGCGCAGCTCCTCGTTCGCGGAGAGGTGCGCCTGCAGCGTCTTCACGATCTGCACTTCATCCAGATCGCGATGGCGCACTTTGTAGACGCAGCCCATGCCCCCCTCCCCGAGCTTGGCCAGCACGTCGAAGCGGCTCTCGATCTCGGGGAGGACGGTCATTTGTGCTGGAGGAGGAAGTCGACGCCGTCGTGGAAGGCGGACTGCAGCGGCGCATACGTCGGGATGGCGCTGGCCCGCTCGTCGCTGGTCAACGCATTGACCACTTCGCGATGGATGCGCGAGGCGGGGAAGACGCCTTTCTGCTTCTTCAGCGCGTCGAGCAGCGCCGCGGTGAAGCGCGAGCCCGCATCCGGCTCATCGGCTCCGGACGACAAAGCCAGCCGCGCCCGGCGGCGCTTCGTCGCCTCGACGTACTTCTCCCACTGCGCCGCGCTGAGGTTCTGCGGCTCCGGCTGCGGCGCGCCGCGCGTGATGTCGCCCACATAGGAGGCGTCTGCCAGCACGAGGATGTGCCGCGCCGGGATGAGGGAGAGCCGGTCGCTCACCTCCTGGTTCGGAATCCAGTTCGTCCGCGCCTCGGAGTCCGGCAGCGCGTCGGTGGCCAGCCACCAGCCGCGCCGGTTGCGCAGATCGCGCTTGCCGTGGCCGGCGTAGAAGACCACCAGGTTGTCGTTCTCCGCCAGCGACTGGCTCAGCTCATAGAGAGCGGAGAGGATCTTCGCGCTCTTCGCGTTGAGGAGGAGCGTCACTTCGAAGCCGTACTGTTCGCGCAACACCTCCGCCATCGCCTTCGCGTCGCGCTCCGCGGTGGGGACGGGCGGGAGGCGGTCGTACTGACTGTTGCCGATCACCAGGGCGTAGAACTTGCCGAGCGTGCCGCGCGTCGCCGGAGTCGCCGCGGCCGGCTTCGCGGCTGCCGTTGCCGCCAGCGCGCGCACCTGGCCGCGCAGTTTGGCCAGCTCCGCTTTCTGCGCGGCGGCCTTGCGTTGCTGCTCGTCCAGCTGGTTCTGCAGCTCGCCTTTGCGCTTCTCGTCCTGCGTCTGCTGTTTGCGCAGCTCATCGAGCTGGTGCTGCAGGTCGTCGATCTCCTGCTGCCGCAGCGCAAGGTCCTCGGCCGCCTGTTCCAGCGCCTCGTACTTGCCGCTCTCCACGATGACGTAGTTGTCCGGCCGGCCGGCCGCCTGGCGATAGAGCTGGAACGCCTTCGCGCCGTCTTCCGGGACGCCCAGGCCTTTCTCGTAGAGCTGGCCGAGCGCGAACTGGGAGGCGCTGTGCCTCGCCGCGGCGGCCTTCTGGTACCAGCCCGCGGCCGACTTGTAATCGGGCGGCGTGCCGAGCACGCCTTCGTAGATCTTGCCGACGTAGTACTCCGCGTCGTGATCGCCTTTCTCCGCCGCGGCGAGCCACACCTTGAGCGAGGTGGCGTAGTTGGCGCGGTCGTAGGAGGTGTACTCGCCGCCGCGGATGCGGCAATCCAACGCCGTGGTGCGCGCCGCCCTGCCGGCGACGGTGTATATGCGGCCGCCGATGACGCGTTCCCTTCGCGGCAGGCGGCAGTCCACCAGCGCGAGGTCTTCGGCGCTGAGCGCGGTCTGCCCGTTTGCCGCGGGCGCGGAGAGGGCGAGGAGCAGGAGCAACAGCGAAGCGGAGGAGGGGCGCATGGTCAGAACGATTTGGAGAGGTTCAATTGTACGGTCCGGAAGTGGAGGTCGGAGCGGGAGACGTCCTGCGTGTACTCGAGGTGGGCCGAGAAGCCGCGCTCGAACACCGCCTGCAGGCCGGCGCCGAGCTTGCCGTACGTCGCGTCCGGCTGATCGAGCGGGATGGTGAAGGAGGTGCCCAGCCGGTCGCGCAGGAAGCGCGCCGTGACCAGCCGCGCGCCGCTCTCGAACTCGTGCACCAGCTCCGCGCGCAGGTTCGGCTGCAGCACGCCGAACGGCACCGGCCACGCCGTGCGCACGTTGAAGCCGCCCGTGGCGGTGAGCGACTGGACGTCGTGTCCCTGCACGAAGAGGATGAGCGGGCCGCTGCCCGACTCGGTGAGATCGTCGATCTGCGCCTTCGACCAGGTGCCGCCCAGGGTGAGGTCGAAGTCGGTCCTGCCGCTGTGCGCGTCGATGCCGGTGACGGCGGCGACGGCGTAGACGTTCGCGTCGTTCTGGCTGCGCGCGCGGGAGCTGGGCAGGAGCGGCACGTCCACTACGTGCTCGGAGTCGTAGCGGTTGCGGCCGACGGTGAGGCTGCCGTCCAGATGCACGCCGTCGTAGCGCATACCGCTGCCGGCGGTGGCGGGCGCGGACGGGCCGGCGAAGAGGCCGCCGCGGCTGGCGTACAGCGTCAGCGCATAGCCCTTCGTATCGACCGAGCCGGCGGAGTCGCTGAGCGTGGAGTCGAGCTTCATCACGTTCGCGGAAACGCCGATCACGGTGTCTTTGACCAGGCGGTCGACGCCGAGCATCAGCCCGCGCGTTTTGAGGTCGAAGCCGAGCTGGCCGTCGCGCGCGATCCGCTTGCCCGAGCCGAGGTCGCCGCTGAGGAAGGCGGACCAGCCGTTGTAGGTGTCGTCCGGTGCGTCGGATGCGCTCGTCATCGGCAGAAGAGCGTTTGCGAGCGCCGCCACCGGCACCGGGCGGCCGTCGATGGTGAGGGAGAGGCGGTTGACGGAGAAGCGCTCCGAGCCGCTGCGCAACGCGGCGAGGCGCGAGCCGACGCCGGCGGCCACGGCGGATACGACTTCGCCCGCCACCTTCGACTGCGCGCCCGACTGCTGCGGCGCCACGTGCTCCAGGACGGAGGTGAGCTGGCCGTCGCCCACCTGCGCCAGCGCGTTGCAGACCGGCCCGAAGCCGTCGTTCTCGTTGCGCGCGCAGATCTGGTCCAGCACGCGCGCGATCGGCACCGCGACCGGGCCCGTGGCGCGATCCGCGAACGCCGTCGTGGCGCTCACGGTGAAGACGGCCGGCGCGAGGTTGCCCACCACCGCCTGCACTTCGATCACCCCGACGCTGGTCGGCGTCACGACCGTGCTGGCCCGCCCCTGCGCGTTCGTCGTTCCCGTGCCCGGGCTCAGCGTCGCCGTCCCCTTCGTGACGCGCCACTGCACCACCTCGCCTTCGGAAGGGCCGCCGGTCGCGTTCAACACTTCGATCACCAGCGGCTGGGCCAGCGGCTGTCCCAGGCGCGCGCTCTGCCCGTTGCCGCTGACGATGCGGACGCTCGTCGCCGGCGCGACGTCGTCATTCGTGATCGTGCCGACGGCGTTCAGTGGCGGCCCGCTCGGCGGCGTCAAAGTGAGGGTGAACGTCTCGTCCGGCTCGAAGATCGTGTCGGCCAGCACGTTCACGCTGATCGTCTTCTGCGTCTCCCCCGGAGCGAAGGTGAGGACGCTGCTCGCGCTCTGGTAGTCCTCCGCCGCGATGGCGGTGCCGTCCTTGGTGCTGTAGCTCACCGCCACCGGCAGATCGGCGGCGCCGGTGAGCGAGACGTTGAAGACGAAGGGCGTCGTCCCTTTGTCGCCTTCCCGCGCCGTCACGTCGGTCACGCGGACCACGGCCGCGTCGTCATTGAGGATGGTGAAGGTGTAAGGGCCCGGATCGGTCAGCTGCGTCCCCTGCACGTTGCTCACGGCGAGGCTGAAGGTTTCATCCCCCTCCAGCTTCGTGTCTCCGATGATCTCGATGGGGATGGGGCTGCTCGTGGTCTGGTCGGCCGGGATGACGAACGTCCCTTTGACCGGCTTGTAGTCGTTGTCCGCCGCCGTGGCCGAGCCGTCGATGGTGGTGTAGTCGCCCGAGGCGGGCGTGGGGTCGGGATTGAAGCGGTTGAAGGTGAGGACGTACACCTTGCTGCCGCTGTCCCCCTCCAGCTTCTCGAAGGTGGCCAGGACGCGCACGCCGGAGGGCCGCCGCTTCGCGGCATCGCCGCGCGCACCGAAGGCGGTGAGTGACAGAAAGACCAGAGCCGCGGCAGCGAGGAACGCACGGTGCACGGAATCCTCCTGGCTATTAGACGGACGTATGTCGCCATCATACCCCCCCTGTTGGCGGGCAGCGGGCAGCGAGCAGGAGAACGAAAACCTCGCCGCAGCTCGTCCTCTCCTGCTCGCTGCTCGCCAACAGAGGGTAGGGGATTGGCCGCGCCGAACACTCCTCCAGTGGGTCTTCCCAAATGACACGGCCGATGCTGATGGCGGCGTATGCCGATGCGCTTCCCTCTGCCGCCGGCGCGGTGGAAGTGCGGGAGCCGCTCGACCGCTCCCGCCTCGGCGGCCGCCTGGCCGTCTATGCGTGCGAGGAGCGCGGCCCCTCGCGCCGCCGCCAACTGCTGGACGCGGCGAAGCAGTGCGATCTCGTCACGCTGGAGCTCTCCGACTGCGACGCGCGCGTGCTGCGCGAGATCCCCGCTGCGCAGCGGCTGGTGACCCTGCGCCGCGGCGCAGGCACGCTGGCCGAGCTGACGCGCGAGCTGGAGCGGCTGCGCCACGTGCCGGCGCGCTTCTACCGCATCGAGATCGACGCGGAGCGCTCGGGCGAGGAGCTCGCGCCGCTGCAACTGCTGCGCGGGTGCGGCCGGGACGACGTGATCGCCTACGCCACCGGCGCGCTCGGCTTCTGGACGCGCGTCCTCTCCGCCTGGCTCGGCGCGCCGCTGATCGGCGGCGAAGTCGCGCAATACGCTGCGGACTACGGACTGCCGAACGTGCGCCCCCTCGACCGCATCTTCGGCATCGTCGGCAGCCCGGTCCTGCAGTCGCTCTCTCCGCGCTTCCACAACACCGGCTTCGCCTCGCTGGGCGACCGCTCGCTCTACCTGCCGTTCCACGTCGACGACTTCCAGCCGTTCTGGGAGTACGTCGTGGAAAGCCGCGCCATCGAATGCCTCGGCTTCAACATCGGTGCGTTTTGCGTCGTCTCGCCGCACAAGGAGACCGCGCTCGCCGCCGCGACGGCGAAGACGCCGATGGTCGCGCGGGCCCGCTCCACGAACTTCTTCGTGAAGGACGGCGACCGCTGGACCGCCGCCACGACCGATCCGGACGGCGTGCTCGACACGCTCCACGCGCGCGGCATCGATCCCGCGGGCCACGGGCGCATCGCCGTGATCGGCTGCGGCGGCTCCGGCCGCGCCGTCGCCGCCGCGCTGCAGCAGGCCGGCGCGGACGTCACGCTGGTCAACCGCGGCTTCGACCGCGGCTCCTTCGCCGTCCGCCTCCTCCGCCTTCCGTTTCTTCCGCTGGCCGGCTTCTCCGCGGACGCCTACTCGGTCGTCATCAACGCCACGCCCGTCGGCCGCGACGGCGCCGCCACGCCGTTCGACGTGGAGAGCCTCCGCCCCGACGCGGTGGTCATCGACTTCGCCTACAACGACGCGCAAACCCCGCTCGCCCGCTCCGCCCGCCGCCGCGGCCAGACCACCATCGACGGCCGCGACGTGCTGATGGCGCAGGCCAGGAGCCAGTTCCGATTGATGACGGGGCAGGACATGCCGCACGAGCTGGCGCGGAGCATCGTGCACAATGAATATTTGACGGCCTCTACCCGGTTCACTACACTCGCTCCCCCTTAAGGGCGACGTAGCCAAGTGGTAAGGCAGAGGTCTGCAAAACCTTCATCCGCCGGTTCGATTCCGGCCGTCGCCTCCATCATTCCCACCCCTCCCGGTTTCTCCTTTCTGGCCACGGTCGAGTCGCACGGGTGGCGCCGCCTCGCGCCGTTCCGCTGGTCACCCGAGGAGCGCGTGCTGCGCCGCAACGACATGGCCATCACGCACGACGGCAAGGCGCTGCACGTGGAAGGCAACGCAGACCGCAAGCAGCTGGCCCGGATGTTCCAGCTCGATCTCGACCTCTCCGAGTTCATCGCGATGACGCGCACCTCGGACGCGCATCTTTGGGTGGAGAGCGAAGGCTTCGGCCGCCTCCTCTGCGCGCCGACGCTCTTCGAGGACATCGTGAAGGTCATCCTCACCACGAACGTGCAGTGGTCGCAGACGGTGAAGATGGCGGAGTTGCTCGTCGCCGTCTGCGGCCGCCGCGGCGCCTTCCCCACGCCGAAGGACATCCTCAGCTTTACGCCGGACGAGCTGAAGGAGCGCTGCCGCCTGGGCTACCGCGCGACGTCCATCCACAAGCTCTCCGCCGGCATCGTGGACGGCTCCATCAACCTCGCTGCGATCAGCAATCGCGAGCAGTCCACCGAAGAGCTGTTCGCCAGCTACCTGACATTGCCCGGCATCGGTCCGTACGGTGCCGCACACTTGCTGGCCATGGATGGGCGGCACGACTTCATCGCTGTCGATACGGAGTTCCGCCGCTTCGTCCGTCAGACCTACCACCGGGGCCGCGCGGTGAGCGACAAGACGATGCTGCGCCGCTATGCGAAGTGGGGGCGTTGGAAATATCTGGCCTACTGGTCGGAGCTGTGGCGCTCGTGACTCGTGGCGGAACGTTTGCAGCCGCGGGATTTGACCTCCACGCAGGCGGTGTTTACTGTGATCTAACCGTGGACGACAAAATCAAACAGCTACTCCGCGAGCTCGGCACGGCGATCAACGAATCGATCTCCGGCTCGGACGACGTCAACCGCCAGATCCAGAAAATCAGAGACGAGGGCTACAACCTCTACGTGGTCCTCGACGCCACCATCGGACTCAACCGCCAGGACGAGGAACAGCCCGAGCCGCCCGCCGCGGAGCTCGTGGTGAAGAACGACCGGGAAGTGCAGTTCCGCATCAACGTCAACGACCTCGCTCTCCTCCGCGCCCTCGGCATCGACCCCACGCGAAAGGTGCGGTCGATGCGCCGCGTCGAGCCGCTCGCCGCCAGTGAAGACGAATGACAATCTCTACGACCTCGCCCCGCGGCGCCTGGAGCAGGCGCTGGGCGAGATCGTGTCGCCTCCTTTCCGCGCAAAGCAGATCGAGGAGTGGATGCACGTGCGCGGCGCCGATTCGTTCGACGCCATGACGAACATCCCGAAGGAGCTGCGCGCGCGGCTGGCCGAGCGCTATACGCTCGACTTTCCGCACGTGGTCGAGCGCACCACGCCCGCGGGCGACGGCAGCCAGAAGTACCTCTTCACGCTGAATGACGGGCAGCGCATCGAGTCGGTCTACATGCCGATGGGGGAGCGGACGAGCATCTGCCTCTCCTCCCAGGCGGGCTGCGCCGTCGGCTGCACGTTCTGCGTCACCGGCTTCTTCGGCGCGGGGCGGAACCTCACGCCGGCGGAGATGCTCGGCCAGTTCTTCACCATCCAGCACGAGCACGCCGTGCCGATGGAGCAGATGAACGTGGTGTTCATGGGGATGGGCGAGCCGCTGCTCAATTTCGAGCACCTCGTGACGACGCTGGAGGTGCTCTACCGCAACCTGGCGCCGAAGCGCATCACCGTCTCCACCTCCGGCATCATCCCCGGCCTGGACGAGCTGGCCAGGCTGGATCGCCATCCCAACCTCGCGGTCTCCATCAACGCGCCCGATCAGCGGCGGCGGGAGGAGATCATGCCGATCACGAAGAAGTATCCGATCGAGGAGCTCATCGCCTCGCTGCGCCGCTTCCCGCTGGAGAAGGGGCGGGACCTGACCATCGAGTACGTGCTGCTGGCCGGCTACAACGACGCGCCGTCGGACGCCATCGCCCTGGCGCGGCTCATCCGCGGCCTGCGGGCGAAGGTGAACGCCATCCCCTTCAACGCCGACCCGAATCTGCCGGCGTGGATGAAGCGGCCCAGCGACGCGGCGATCGACAGGTTCGTGGACACGCTGGTGAGCCACGGCGTGCGCGTGACGGTGCGCCGCTCGAAGGGGCGGGAGATCGCGGCGGCCTGCGGACAGTTGCGGGGGAAGGCGGAGCCGCGCTCGCGAGCGTCACGCGAACGGGAACTTGCGGACGGGCGTGTGGACGGCGCCGCTCGGGTTCAGCCGGCTGGAGAACAGCGTCACCGCGTCCACCGTGAACGGCGCTGAGTCGAGCTCGCGCATCGTCTTCTGAAAGAGGTCGATGGAGGCGGGCGGCCAGGGATCGCGAATGCGCATCATGGTGAGGTGCGGCCGGAAGTCGGCCCGATCGAGCTCGACGCCGGCCGTTTGCACCGCCGCGCGCACCGCGGCGGCGATGTCGTTGAAACGCTCCTCCGGCTGCACGCCCACCCAACCCACCCGCGCATGCCGCGGGTTGGGAAAGAAGCCGGCGCCGCGCAGGCGCGCCTCGAAGCGGCGCATGCCGTCCAGCTCGCTCTCCACCAGCGGCGCGAGCGTCTCGATCAGCTCCTCCTTCTGCTCGCCCAGAAAGGCGAACGTGAGGTGCTGTGTATCCGGCCGTACCCATGAGGCCGCCGGCAACCGCGATTTGACCGCGGCGAGGCGCTCATTGAGCGGACGGATGACGGAATCCGGGAAAGTGGCGGCCAGGAAGAGACGCATCTGAGAGGGCGGTATTATGCCCCCTCGTCGCTCCGGTCCGCCTGCCCGGCGAGGAACTCCGGCGTGAAAATCTCGCGGATCTTCTCCTCCGGCAGCAGTTGCCGCTCCCGGATCAGGTCCGGAATCGGCCGGCCGCTCTTGGCCGACTCCTTGGCGATCTCCGCCGCCGCCGCGTAGCCGATGATCGGATTCAGCGCCGTGGCCAGAGACGGCGAGCTGATGTAGTACGCCTCGCTCCGCTCCCGATCCGCCTTGATCCCGCGGATGCATTTCTCGGTGAAGACCGGCAGGTAGTTCTTCAGGATCTCCATGGAGAACGTCAGCTCGAAGGCCATGAGCGGCATCATCACGTTCAGCTCGAGCTGGCCGGCCTGCGAGGCGTAGTCGATGGCCGTGGCGCCACCGAGGATGTGGAAGAGCAGCTGGTTCATGCACTCCAGCATGGAGGGGTTGACCTTGCCGGGCATGATGGAGGAGCCGGGCTGGACGGCCGGGAGGATGATCTCGGCCAGGCCGGTCTGGGGGCCGGAGGCGAGGAGGCGGAGGTCGTTCGTGATGCGCGTCAGCTCCAGCGCGAGGTTCCGCAGCGCGCCGGAGAGCGCCACCACCGGCAGCTGCGATTGCATCGCCTCGCGCAGGTCCCGTTGCGGCCGGAACGTCATGCCGGTCAGGTCGTTGAGGTGCTTGACCACCACCTGCCGGTAGCCCTTCGGCGCGTTCATGCCGGTGCCGGCCGCGGTGCCGCCGATGCCGAGCTCGAAGACGTCGTGCGAGGCATCGAGGAGGTGTCGCGATGCGCGCTTGACGGCCTCGCTGTACGCCTTCATCTCCTGGCCGAGCGTCACCGGCACGGCGTCCTGCAGGTGCGTGCGGCCGGACTTGATCACGTCCGCGAACTCTTCCCCCTTCTCCTCGAACGCCACGCCGAGGCGGGTGAGCTCCGGCATCAGCAGCGAGAGGAGCATCACCGCGGAGACGCGGATCGCGGTGGGGAACACGTCGTTCGTCGACTGCGACATGTTGACGTGGTCGTTCGGATGCACCGGCTGGTACTGGCCGAGCTTTCCGCCGCGCGAGAGGTTGCCCAGGTTGGCCAGCACCTCGTTCACGTTCATGTTGAAGGACGTGCCGGCGCCGGCCTGGAAGACGTCCACCACGAACTGGGGGCGGTACTGCTCGAAGTTGCCCAGCACCGTGTCGCACGCTTCGAGGATGGCCGCCGCGCGGTCGGCGTCCAGCGTGCCGAGGTCGCGATTCGCCATCGCGGCCGCTTTCTTCAGGAGGATGAAGGCGCGGATGAAGAGCGGATGCTCGCGCAGGCCGCTGATCGGATAGTTCTCCACCGCGCGCTGCGTCTGCGCGCCGTAGAGGGCGTCATCCGGAACCGCTACGTCGCCGAGGGTGTCGCGTTCGATTCGCATGACACCGCTCGCAGCAACCTTCAGGCCTTCAGCGCTTCCAGGCGCTGCTTCGACTGCTCGAACACCTGCCGGTGCAGGGAGTGGCCGTGGGCGTCCATGGTCACGATGGCCTTGAAGTCTTCCACCCAGAGATGCCAGATCGCTTCCGGCGAGCCGAGGTCGAGCCAGTCCACGCCGTCCACGCGCTTGATGGAAGCAGCGCAGACCTGCGCGGCGCCGCCGATGGCGTGCAGGTAGACCGCGCCGTATTGCTTGCAGGCGGCGAGCGTCTTCTCCCCCATGCCGCCCTTGCCGATCACGCCGCGGATCTTGTAGTCGCGGATCACCTCGTGCTCGTACGGCTCCTCGCGGGAGGAGGTGGTGGGGCCTGCGGCCTTGCAGACCCACTGGTCTCCCTCTTTCACCATCACCGGGCCGCAGTGATAGATGATCTGCCCTTCCAGGTCGACAGGCGGCTTCGTCCCTTCGTGGATGCGGTGGTGCACGGCGTCGCGGCCGGTGTAGAGGCGGCCGCTCATGGAGACCGTGTCGCCCACATGCAGGGAGCGGATGGTCGCTTCGTCGATGGGCGTGGTGAGATTGACCAGGGCCATCAGTAGAGCCACTCCGTTGCAGCGCCGCCCACATCGAGGTTCACGCCGCGCCGCCGGTAGGCCCAGCACATGTAGGCCACGGAGACGAAGTAGGAGGCCGGCAGCCGGTTCTGTTTGCCGATCTTGCAGGCGAGGAGCGTCGTCTTGCCGCCGAAGCCCATCGGCCCGATGCCGGACTGGTTCGCCTTCTCCACCACGCGCTGCTCGAGCTCGGCCAGCAGCGCGTCGTCGTTCCTGTCGTCCAGCATGCGCAGGAGCTGTTCCTTGGCGAACATGTAGCCGGTGCCGCGGTCGCCGCCGATGCAGACGCCGAGGATGCCCGGGCCGCAGCCCTGGCCCTGGGCCTGGAGGACGCAGTCGAGGATCGCGTTCTCGACGCCTTTCAGATCGCGGCCGCCGAGGTCGGGGTGGGGGAGGGAGTATTGCGCGTTCATGTTCTCGCAACCGCCGCCCTTGAGCATCAGCTTCACTTCCACGTGCGGCTCGCGCCACTGGTGGAAATGAAAGACCGGCGAGCCGGGCCCGGTGTTGTCGCCCGTGTTCTTCCCCGTGATGCTGTCCACGCTGTTCTGCCGCAGGTAGCCCTTCTTCGTCGCCGCGCGCACGGCCTCGACGGCCGTCTCCTCGAACGCGAGCTGGTCATAGCCGACCGGCGTGTGCACGTAGAAGAGGATGGTGCCGGTGTCTTGGCAGAGCGGCAGGGAGCTCTCCCGCGCGAGGCCGATATTGCACCCGATCACGTTCAGCGCGACTTCGGCATTCGAGCCTTCCTCCTCCTCTTTGCGCGCGCCGGTCACCGCGCGAACGACGTCGTCCGGCAGGATGGTGGACGTGCGCCGGATCAACTCCAGCAGGCTCTCGAACAGCGCGGATTGGGGGTGGGGCAGCAACTCGGCGGCAGCAGTCATGGCGTAGGGAACTCTATCGCCAACGCAGGCATTTCGGGCTACCAGTGGAGGACGCGGAGGTCGGGGACGGCGTCGAAGCCGCGGTCGTTGGTGAGGAGAGGGACATTGTGCTGGAGGCAGAGGGCGGCGATCCAGAGGTCGTTGCGCAGATTGACGCTGAAGGCGGGGTTGAGCTTGCGATGAACGCGGATTTCCGCGTACAGCCGCGCAGTACTGACGTCAGGATAAAGAACGGTCCACTGCCTGAGCACCGCGTCTACCGCCGCTGTCTCCTTCGCGCGGTTGCGCGCTCCGAATGCGCCGACAAACAATTCTCCGATGACCGGAAGAGGAATGACGATGGACGCCGCCTCATCGATTTGCGATAGGCGGTGCCGGTCTCGCAGATAGTCGATCGCCGCGCTGGTGTCGATGGCGATCGCATCTTCCATCACGGCCATTGATAGCCCGGCACCGGATCGATCAAGGGGAACTCCTCGGCGATGATCCGAGCCATCTCATCGCCAGCTTCTCCCGCAAGAATGCCGCGAAGGTGCGACCACGGCCGTTCGCCATCCTTAGGCTGCGTTGCCACTAGCAGCGTCACCTCCTCCTCGTTCGCCACTCCTTCCAGCGGCTCGACGAGGCGGAAAATGTTCTGCTCGGCGTCGTAGCGGGCTTTGAGCGTCTTCGTCATGATCCCTCCAATGTAGCCACCATTAAGGAAAATGCGCAAGGGCTGTCGGGAGCGGCTGTTGCAGCGGAATGCATGGCAAGATTTGCCGGTTTTGTGATCTGAGTCTGTCAGACTCAATGTGAGGCAAAGCAATGAATTTCAATAAGCTAACCGTCAAGGCGCAGGAGGCGATCTCCGAGGCGCAGAACCTCGCGCGCGAGGCGGGGAACCCCGAGCTCACGCCCGAACACCTTCTGCTGGCCCTGCTGCGGCAGGAGGGCGGCATCGTCACTCCCATCCTCAACAAGCTGGGGCTCAACCCGGCCACCATCGAGGCTGAAATCGCGGGCGAAGTGGCGAAGTACTCGCGGGTGGGCGGGGCGTCGGCGGATCCGCAGGTCTCCAATACGCTGCGCCGCATCTTCGACGCCGCATTCAAGACGGCGGACGACTTCAAGGACGAGTACGTCTCGACCGAGCACTTCCTCCTCGCCATCGCGAAATCGGACACGACCGCGGCGAAGGTCCTCAAGCGCCACGGCGTGATCCCGGACGCGCTCCTCAAGGCGCTGCAGGCCGTGCGCGGCACGCAGCGCGTCACCGACCAGAACCCGGAAGACAAATACCAGGCCCTGCAGCGCTACGGCCGCGATCTCACCGAGCTGGCCCGCCGCGGCAAGCTCGACCCGGTCATCGGCCGCGACGAAGAGATCCGCCGCGTGATCCAGGTTCTCTCCCGCCGCACCAAGAACAACCCGGTCCTCATCGGCGAGCCGGGCGTCGGCAAGACCGCCATCGTGGAAGGCCTGGCCCGCCGCATCGTGGAAGGCGACGTCCCGGAGGGCCTGAAGAACAAGCGCGTGGTCGTCCTCGACCTCGGCGCTTTGATCGCCGGCGCGAAGTACCGCGGCGAGTTCGAAGACCGCCTGAAGGCCGTCATCAAGGAGGTGGAGGAGAGCGAAGGGAACGTCATCCTCTTCATCGACGAGCTGCACACCCTCGTCGGCGCCGGCGCCTCGGAAGGCGCCATGGACGCCTCGAACCTCCTTAAGCCGGCGCTCGCGCGCGGCGAGCTGCGCACCGTCGGCGCGACGACGCTGGCCGAATACCAGAAGCACATCGAGAAGGATGCGGCGCTGGAGCGGCGCTTCCAGCCGGTCTACGTCGGCGAGCCGACGGTGGAAGACACGATCGCCATCCTGCGCGGTTTGAAGGAGCGCTACGAGGTGCATCACGGCGTGAAGATCACCGACGCGGCGATCGTCGCCGCCGCCACGCTCTCCCACCGCTACATCACCGACCGCTTCCTTCCCGACAAGGCGATCGATCTCATCGACGAGGCCGCGTCGCGGCTGCGCATCGAGCTGACCTCCATGCCGCAGGAGATCGACGAGCTGACCCGGCGCATGACGCAGCTGCAGATCGAGAAGCAGGCCCTCTCCAAGGAGACCGCCCCCATGGCCCAGGAGCGCCTCGGCGCGATCGAGTCGGAGATCGCGGAGCTGCAGGAAAAGATCTCCGGCCTCAAGGCGCAGTGGGAGAGCGAGAAGGCGGTCATCGCGAAGCTGAATGAGACGAAGAAGCAGCTGGAGGAGAAGCGCGAGGAGGCCGGCCGCGCCGAGCGCGACGGCGATCTGAGCCGCGCCGCGGAGCTGCGTTACGGCGGCCTGCCACAGCTGCAGCGCGAGCTGGACGAGCTCTCCGGCAAGCTGGCCGAGATGCAGCAGCATGGCGCGCTCCTGCGCGAGGAAGTGACGGACGAAGACATCGCCGAGATCGTGGCCAAGTGGACCGGCGTGCCGGTGACGCGGATGTTGGAGTCGGAGATCCAGAAGCTGGTGAAGATGGAGGACCGGCTGAAGGAGCGCGTCATCGGGCAGGAGGAGGCGATCACCGCGGTCTCCAACGCCGTGCGCCGCTCGCGCGCGGGGCTCAAGGATCCGAATCGGCCCATCGGCTCGTTCATCTTCATGGGCCCCACCGGCGTCGGCAAGACGGAGCTGGCCCGCGCGCTCGCGGAGTTCCTCTTCGACGACGAGCACGCCATGATCCGCATCGACATGTCGGAGTACATGGAGCGGCACGCCGTGGCCCGGCTCATCGGCGCGCCTCCGGGGTACGTCGGCTACGAGGAGGGCGGGCAGCTGACGGAAGCCATCCGCCGCCGGCCGTATGCGGTGGTGCTCTTCGACGAGATCGAGAAGGCGCACCCGGAAGTCTTCAACATCATGCTGCAGATCCTGGACGACGGCCGCCTGACCGACTCGAAGGGGCGCGTGGTCGACTTCAAGAACACGGTCATCATCATGACGTCGAACGTCGGCTCGCAGTACATCCACGAGTTCGCGCGCAGCGTGCAGTCGCCCGATCAGGAGGAGGAGATGCGGCGCAAGGTGGAGGAGGAGCTGCACCGCCACTTCCGCCCCGAGTTCCTCAACCGCATCGACGACATCATCATCTTCCACGCGCTGGAGCTGCCGCACATCAAGCGGATCATCGAGATCCAGCTGCGCCAGCTGGAGAAGCGCATCGGCGACCGCGGCCTGAAGCTGGAGATCAGCGACGGGGCGAAGGAACTCCTCGCCCACGAAGGCTACGACCCGGCGTTCGGCGCGCGGCCGCTCAAGCGCGCCCTGCAGAAGGAGATCATCGATCCGCTGGCCATCCGCCTGCTGGAAGGGAAGTTCCACGAAGGGGACACAGTGTTCGTGAACAAGACGGACCGCGGCGTGGAGCTCGCCCTGGAACCGGAGCCGGTGCAGGTGAATTAGTCGATGTGATACAGGCGGATCGAACGCCCAATGCGCCGAACCGGTTTGTACGCATCGAGCCAGCGGTAGCCGCCGTAGCGCGCCTGGTCGCCCAGCTTGAGCGACGTCTCGCTCACCGCGACCCAGCCGTGCACGGACGTGAAGGGGATGAGGCCGTCCGCCGGCAGCTTGTGGCGCGCCAGATCGGCGTTGCCGTTGTAGAGGACCCAGAGATGGCTGATGTCATGCTGCCCCACGACGCGCGTCAGGCGCAGCACGTCCTGCCCCCAATCGAGGTTGCTGTCCACCGCGATCTCCTCCGGATGCTCGCCCGCCGCCTCGTTGAACCAGGCGAGGTAGTCGGGATGCGCAACGGTCGTCCCGATGAACAGCCAGCCGAGGAGGGCGAGAAGCGCGGCGCGCCCGAAGACGTCGCGCGACCGCTGCCAGATCGTGACTGCCGCATACGCGGCGGCGAGGCATAGCGGCGCGTAGATCGGCAGAATGTGGCGGATGCCGATGTTGATCGAGCTCGGCATCACGCAGAGCATCAGCGCGAGCGGCAGCAATGCGACCTCGGCGCGCCGGCGCAGCAGGAGGGCCATGCCCCACAGGGCGAGGATCAGGAACGGCAGCGGCGTCTTGTAGAAGAAGACGACCGGGAAGTAGTACCACCAGCCGTGGTTGCTGTAGCGGCCGAGGAGGTAGGTCTCGTGGCCGCCCAGATCATGCATCTTCACGGCGCCGATGCCGATGAAGAGCTCCGGCATCGGCAGCGGCACGGTCTCCGCGACCCACTTGGCCAGCGGCCGCAGCGGCGCGGGGGCGGGCGTCTCCAGATAGAACTTGCCGTTCGGGATGTCGATCGCGCGGCCGAAGCTGAAGCGATAGCCGGCCCAGATGGCGAGGAACGCGACGAGGCAGGCGAGAGCAAGCGACTTCGCCGAGAACGCCGCGTTGCGCCGGATCAGGCGCACGCCGACGAGCACGATCACCGTCACGGGGAAGAAGAGGAGGAAGGAGAACTTGGAGAGCACACCGAGCGCGATGGCGGCGCCGAGCAGCGCGCCGCGACGCAGCGTCGGCGCGTCGAGCCAGAGGTCGAGCGCGATGATGGAGATGGTGAGCGCGGTGGCGACGGCGAGATCCGTCGTCGCGAGGCCGGCGTGCCCGAGGATGGGCGGGAGGGCGGCGAACATCGCGGTGGCCAGGAGGCCGACGGCGGGGCCGAAGAGGCGATGGGCCCAGAACGCCACGGCCAGCATCCCGATGACGAAGAGGAGGAGGTTGCCCATCCGCGCGCGGGCCAGGTTCTTCTCGTAGCGGTCGTTCGCATAGAGGAGGTCGTTCCCCTTGCCGACGAAGTCGCTCTGCTCGCGCGGCGGCGGCACCCCCTCCAGCACGGCGGGAAGCGCGCTCAGCACGCGCTCGAGCGGCGGATGCGTCGGGTCGGTCAGATAGCCGCGCCCGGTGAGCCACTCGTAGCCGCAGGCCACGTGCACCGGCTCGTCCAGCGTCTCGGAGAAAACGCGGTGTGTCAGCCCGACGCGCCAGGCGCCGAGGGCGATGACCAGCGCGTAGGCCGCGATCCAGAGACGCTTGCGCATGCCGGGCGAACTATAAACGTGGGCCCGGCTTTTGCCTGCTCCGGCAGGGAAGGAGTACCACTGATGCGCAGAATTCTTCTCCTTGCGGCGCTCCTGCTCGCGCTTACCGCCTGCCGGGCCGAGTCGCAAGACGAGTCGCAGAACGCGCCGCCCCAGAGCACGCCGAGCAAGCAGGCGCCGAACGCGGAGGAGCCGAACGCGCGCGCCCTGAATCCGCCCGCGCCGGCGCAGAAGGAGCTGCCCACGTCGACCATCGGCGGCGCCGCGCCGCCGGAGATCCAGATCGAGCTGACGGAGTACGCCATCCGCATCCCGCCGCAGATTCCGGCCGGACACCAGACGCTGACGGTGGTGAACAGCGGCAAAGAGCGGCACAGCCTCGTCCTCCAGTCGGACGGGCACGAGTACAAACTGCCCGAGCCGCTGGCGCGCGGCGACCGCGGGTCGCTGAACCTCGACCTCACGCCGGGCACCTACAACGTCTATTGCCCGGTCGATGGGCACAAGGGGAAGGGGATGTCGACGACGGTGGTCGTCAAGTGACGGCTCACCAGTAGCCGTTCTCGGCGGCGAACATCACCTCGTAGACCTTGCGCGCCCAGGCGCGCTTGCCTGCTTCCTTCTGCCCCAGCCACTCTTTGATGGGCAACGTAAAGCCGGTCTTCCTCCGCCTCCTCACCGCTTCCGGAAGCGCCGGCCGCGGCGCCTCGGCGAGCAGCTGTTTGCCCCGCTCGCGCCGCGTGACGAGAGCCGGCGCGAGGCGGCGCAGCAGGTGCGCGTCGACCAGCGGCACGCGCACCTCGAGGGAGTGCGCCATGGAGGCCCAATCCATGTCCCGCAGCAGCTGGTTGCGCAGATAGAGCGAGGACTCCAGCGCGGCCACTCTTGCGAACGGTTGACCGGGATCGGGCGTGACCGCTTCCTCGATCAGGCCCAGGACGTTCAGCCTCTGCAGCCCTTCCGCGGCGATCTCGTCGCCGAGGAGCGCGGGGAGCTCGGAGGCGAGGAAGCGGCCGCGTTTCACGAGATACGCGCCGGCATATGACGATCCGTAGCGGAGGATCTCTCCCATCTTCGGGCTGACGTGGCGGCTGCGGCGGGCCAGCGCGGTGTTGAGGCGATAGACGCCGTCGCCGAGGTGGGGGACGCGGGAGAGGACGCTGGTGAGTGGCATCCAGCGGGGGATGTCGCGGAAGGAGGTATAGCCGCCGAACAGCTCGTCGCCGCCCGTGCCGGACATCGCCACCTTGAGGCCGAAGTCCGCCGCCGCCTTGCTGATGAAGTAGGAATTGAGGCCGTCCACGGTCGGCTGGTCCATGGCGTGGAAGATGTGCGGCAGCTCGTTGCGGAACTCGCCGAGGGTCAGGTCGCGGATGGCGTGGCGGACGCCGTACTGCTGCGCGACGATGGCCGCGAGCGGCGCCTCGTCGTTGTCGCGGCCGCGGTACTCCTCGAAGCGGAGGGTCAGCGTCTGTAGGTCCGTCGCTCCGCTCTCGCGCGCGAGCGCGACGATGGCGGTGGAGTCGATGCCGGCGGAGAGGAAGGCGCCGACCGGGACGTCGGCCACCATGTGATAGCGGACCGACTCTAAGAGCGCGTCGTGCACGAGCTCGCGGCGCTGCTGGTCGGTGAAGCGCTGCCCGCTCTCCACCGCGTCGCGCAGCGTGGCGGCGATGGAGAGGTAGCGCTGCGGCTCCGTCATCCCGTTCGCGTCCACGTAGGCGAAGGAGCCCGCAGGCAGCGCGCGGATGGCGCGGTACATCGTGAACGGCTCCGGCACCGTACCGCGCAGGAAGAAGCCGGCCGCGCCTGCCGGATCGAAGCGTTTGTCGACGCGCCCGCCGGCGATGAGCGCCTTCACCTGCGAGGCGACGCGGATGGTTTCCCCGTCGTCCGCGTAGTACAGCGGCTTGATGCCGTACGGGTCTCTTGCCAGCAACATGCGCCGCTGTGCGCCGTCCCAGAGGGCGATGGAGAACATGCCCCTGAGCTCACCGAGCATGCGCTCGCCCTTCTGCTCATACAGCCTGAGCAGCACCTCGGTGTCCGAGTGCGAGGTGAACTCGCCGCCCAGCTGCTCGCGCAGCTCGCGGTAGTTGTAGATCTCGCCGTTGAAGACGATGACCAGCTGGCCGCGCCGCATCGGCTGCGCCCCCGCCGGCGAGAGGTCGATGATGGCCAGGCGGCGATGCCCCAACCCCACCCGCCCCTCCGCCCCGACCCACGAGTCGGCCGCGTCCGGCCCCCGCGAGCGCATGCACTCGCGTGACGCGAGCAGCTCCGCCTCGTCGATGCGCGCGGCATCCGCGCGGTAGGCGAAGATCGCGTTGATGCCGCACATGGGAGGGGGAGTATACGTGCGCTGATACGATGCACCGATGCGTCGCAGATCGGCCGCTCTCCTCCTCACCACGCTCCTCGCCGCCCCCCTCCCCGCCCAGCCTGCCCCCGCCGCACCGCCCGCGCCGCTGTTCGGCTTCAGCGCGGCGAGCGCGGAGCGCGAGCGCGCGGTCGAAGCGCAGTTCGACGCGAAGATCCATCGCGACAACCTGCGCGCGTGGATGCAGCGGCTCTCCGCGCGGCCGCACCACCTCGGCTCGGCGTACGGCAAAGACAACGCGGAGTTCCTGGCCGGGCTGTTCCGCAGCTGGGGCTACGACACGAAGATCGAGCAGTTCGACGTGCTGTTCCCGACGCCGAAGACGCGTGTGCTGGAGCTCGTAGCGCCGGAGCGGTATGTGGCGAAGCTGGAGGAGCCGCCGGTCGAAGGCGACAGCACCACGACGCAGAAGAGCGAGCAGTTGCCGACCTACAACGCGTACTCCGTCGACGGAGACGTCACCGGTGAGCTCGTCTACGTCAACTACGGCGTCCCCAAGGACTACGACGAGCTGGAGAAGCGCGGCGTGGATGTCAAAGGCAGGATCGTCATCGCGCGGTATGGCGGCTCCTGGCGCGGCATCAAGCCGAAGGTGGCGGCCGAGCACGGCGCGGTGGGCTGCATCATCTACTCCGACCCGCGCGACGACGGCTACTTCCAGGGCGACGTCTATCCGAAAGGCGCTTTCCGCAACGAGAACGGCGCGCAGCGCGGCTCCGTGGCCGACATGCCGCTCTATCCGGGCGATCCGCTGACGCCGGGCGTCGGCGCGACGGCGAACGCCAAGCGGCTGGCCCGCGGCGAGGCGCGCACGATCACGAAGATCCCCGTCCTGCCGATCTCCTACGCCGATGCGCTGCCGCTGCTGAAAGCGATGGCCGGCCCGATCGCGCCGCAGTCATGGCGCGGCGCGCTCCCCCTCACCTACCACCTCGGGCCGGGCCCGGCCCGCGTGCACCTCAAGCTCGAATTCGACTGGAGCACCGTGCCGGCGCGCGACGTGATCGCGCGGCTGCCCGGCACCGACCGGGCCGACGAATGGATCGTGCGCGGCAACCATCACGACGCGTGGGTCAACGGCGCGGACGATCCGATCAGCGGCCTCGTCGCGCTGCTGGAAGAGGCGCGCATCATCGGCGAGCTGGCCAAGAGCGGCTGGAAGCCGCGCCGCACGCTCGTCTTCGCGGCGTGGGACGGCGAAGAGCCGGGCCTCCTCGGATCGACGGAATGGGTGGAGCAGCATCGCGACGAGCTGCGCGAGCACGCGGCGGTCTACATCAACTCGGACACGAACAGCCGCGGCTTCCTCGACGCGGCCGGCTCGCATTCGCTGGAGCGTTTCGTGAGCGAGGTTGCGCGCGACGTGGTGGATCCGCAGTACGGCGTGAGCGTGCTGGAGCGGCTGCGCGCGCTGGAGGTGAGCGAGGCGAAGTCGGGGGACGAGCGGAAGGAGATCCGCGACCGGGAAGCGATCCGCCTCGACGCGCTCGGCTCCGGCTCGGACTACACGCCGTTCCTCCAGTTCGCCGGCATCGCCTCCCTCAGCATCGGCTACAGCGGCGAGGGGGAAGGCGGCTCCTATCACTCCGTCTACGACTCGTTCGAGCACTACACGCGCTTCATCGATCCCGGCTTCCTCTACGGCGAGACGCAGACGAAGACCACCGGCCGGATGATGCTCCGCCTGGCCAGCGCGGACGTGCTGCCGCTCGATCCTTCCAACGTCGCGGCCACCGTGGCGCGCTACGTGGACGACCTGCGCAAGATCGTGGACGAGCAGCGGGCCACCACGGAGGAGACGAACCGGGAGATCCGCGACCGCGTGCTGGAGATCACGAACGACTCGGCGAAGCCGATGCTCGTGCCGAAGGAAGAGCCGGCGGTGCCGTATCTCGACTTCGCGCCGCTGCAGAACGCCGTGGCGCATCTGGAGCGCGCCACGAAGAACTTCACGACCACGAATGACAAGGCGCTCATGCACTTGGAGCGCGCGCTGACGCGGGAGGACGGCCTGCCGGGCCGGCCGTGGTTCAAGCACTACGTCTACGCGCCGGGGCAGTACACCGGCTACGGCGTGAAGACGCTGCCCGCCGTGCGCGAGGCGATCGAGCTGAAGCGCTGGAACGATGCGAACCAGCAGATCACGGTGACGGCCGGAGTGCTGGAGGCTTACGCGGCGGAGGTGGAGAAGGCGAAGGCTCAGTGAGCCGGCCGCGCCGGCAACATGTAAACGATCTCGCCCTTCTTGGACATGCTGAGGTCTTCGCGGGCGATGCGCTCCACGGCGAAGGTCGACTTCTTCACGCTCTCGATCTCCGCGCGCAGCCGCGCGTTCTCCAGCTCCAGGCGGTGGATGTCCGTGCGCAGGTCGTTCACCTGCTGCCGCGAATGCTGCAGCTCGGCGATGCCGCGGTCGCTGAAGAAGAAGCTGATGCAGAAGACGACGGTCAGCACGCCGGAGAGGAGCAGCACCGCGCGCAGGGTGGCCTGCGTGGCGCGGCGGGGGTCGCGGGAGACGGCCGGCGTGGGCATCAAGGGACAGTATAATTCCGCCGTGAAGCGCGGCACCGCCTCCAACCCCCTGACCGAACGGTACGCCTCGAAAGAGATGTCGTACCTCTTCTCCTCCGACTTCAAGTTCCGCACGTGGCGCCGCCTCTGGATCGCGCTGGCCGAGGCGGAGCAGGAGCTGGGACTCGGGATCAGCGACGCGCAGCTGGCCGAGCTGCGCGCGAGCGCCGAAACCATCAACTACGAGGACGCGGAGCGCCGCGAGCGCGAGGTGCGCCACGACGTGATGTCCCACATCTATGCCTTCGGCCTGCAAGCCCCCAGCGCCAAGGGCATCATCCACCTCGGCGCCACCTCGGCGTTCGTGACGGACAACACGGACGTCTTGCAGATGGCCGAGGGGCTGCGCATCCTGCGCCGGCGCATCGTGAACCTCATGGCGAAGCTGCGCGAGTTCGCCTGGCGCTGGCGCTCGACGCCGACGCTCGCCTTCACGCACTTCCAACCCGCGCAGCTGACCACCGTCGGCAAACGCGCCGCGCTCTGGCTGCACGACCTCCTCCTGGACTACCGCGAAGTGGAGTTCCGCCAATCGCAGCTCGCGCTCCTCGGCGTGAAGGGGGCGACCGGGACGCAGGCGTCGTTCCTCAGCCTCTTCAACGGCGACGCGGCGAAGGTGAATCGCCTGGAGCAGCTCGTGGCGCAGAAGCTCGGCTTCGCGCGCAGCTATCCGGTCTCCGGGCAGACGTACTCGCGCAAGGTGGACGCGCAGGTCATCGCGGCGCTCTCCGGCTTCGCGCAGTCCGCCTCGAAGTTCGGCTACGACATGCGCCTGCTCCAGCATCTGCGCGAGATCGAAGAGCCGTTCGAGGAGGAGCAGGTCGGCTCGTCCGCCATGGCGTACAAGCGCAACCCGATGCGCGCGGAGCGGATCGACGGCCTGGCCCGGCACCTCATCGTGAACGCGCTCAACCCGGCGCTCACCGCCGCCACGCAATGGTTCGAGCGGACGCTGGACGACTCGGCGAACCGGCGCATCGCCATCCCCGAGGCGTTCCTGGCGGCGGATGCGATCGCGCTGATTTATGACAACGTCGTGGCCGGCCTCGTGGTGCACGAGGAAGTCATCGCCACGAACGTGCGGCGCGAGCTGCCTTTCCTCATGACGGAGAACCTGATGATGGAAGGCGTGCAGCGCGGCGGCGACCGGCAGGTGCTGCACGAGCGCGTGCGCATCCACTCCCAGGCCGCCGCCGACGCGCTCAAGCGCGGCGCCGCGGAGAACGACCTCTTCGACCGCATCGCCGCCGATGAGCTGTTCGGCATCGACCGCGCGGCCATCGCGGCCATCGCCCGTCCGGCGGACTACACCGGCCTGGCCAAAGAGCAGACGGAGCGTTTCCTGATCGAGGACGTCGATCCCATCCTGGAGCAGGAGAAAGAGCAGATCCACGACGAAGTCGGGGAGGTGCGGGTATGAGGAAGCGTCTCGGGGTGGTGGGAGTGGTCCTCTTCCTCGGCTACAGCTGCGCCTCTTCGCGCGCCGTGGTGCAGCCGCAGCAGATCGAGGTGCTGCACGGCATCGCGAGCTGGTACGGCCAGGAGTTCGCCGGCCGCACCACGGCGAACGGCGAGATCTTCGATCCGATGCTCCTCACGGCCGCGCATCGCACGCTGCCGTTCGGGACGGTAGTCGACGTGCGCAATCCGAAGAACGGCCAGCTGGTGCGCGTGCGCATCAACGACCGCGGTCCGTTCGTGGGCGACCGGATGATCGACCTCTCCTACGCGGCGGCGCAGCAGATCGGCCTCATCGAGCCGGGCAAAGGCGACGTCGACGTGACGGTGGTGAAGGTCGGCAACGGCGAGCGCGAGCCGCCGGCGCCGTACGTGGTGACGATCGCGGACGCGCTGCCCGCGCCGGTGGCCGCCGCGCCGCCGGGAAAG
>JADMIO011000794.1_pt1 | contig 24041 bp, 20 predicted proteins | sample 8958161 | NCBI WGS metagenome assembly JADMIO01 (sample SAMN16585339, study PRJNA669376) | soil metagenome | isolation source: Crop rotation soil | place: USA: Cullars Rotation, Alabama | collected 2011
GTCGTTCGTCGCATCGAGCAGACGGGCACCGATATCTATCTCGCGAATCCCGACGAGCTCGGAAAGTTCACCGCCAGCGAGATCGCGCGCTTTCGCGACATCGTTAAAATGTCCGGCGCCACGCCTGAATAGGTGGACACTGCAGCCGACGCCATCATCGGCGACGCCGATGCGCAAGTGATCACTGCACGCATGCATCGCGCACACGCATGACGACGTCTGCCTGGAGCGAGGTGAACGTTCGCGACATGTTGACGTGGACGCGCGAACGGCTGCTGGAACACCAATGGCAGCGGCTGCGCGCGATCACTCGTCATGCGTACGACAGGAGTGCCATGTATCGCCGGCTCTGGGATCGCGGCGGCGTCACGCCGGATGACATCACCTCGCTGGCCGATATCGGCAAGCTTCCGCTGATCACCAAGCAGGATTTCGCGCAAAGTCAGGAAAACCGCCCGCCCTACAGCGACAACCTCACGGTATTGCCGCACACGCTGGTTCGAACGCATCTCATGCCCGGGCCCACGGGCAATGCGTTGCTGGTCGATCCAGTCACCGCGCACGACGTGGACATGGCCATCAATATCGGCGAGCTCCTGTACAGGATCGCCGGGGTGACTGAAGACGACGTTGCGATCAATACACGCCCTTTCGGCTTTTCGCCCGCGGGACTCTTCATGCAGCAGGCGCTGGAGCGCATCGGTGCCAACACCTGCGCGGTGGCGATCGACCAGGGTCAACGAGCGATCGACGCCATCACACTGCTTCGACCTAGCATGATCGAGGCGTTCACCACGCAGTGCGTCTCGTTAGGGCGGCTTGCCTTGAGTCACGGCATAGATCCTGCAAAGCAATGGGGCGTGCGAACGCTGGTGATCGGCGGAGAGCCGGGCGGCGGCGCGCCTGCGGTGAGGCGAGAGCTCGCGCAGATCTACGGTAATCCGCAAATTCTCGAGTATGGCGGCACGGTCGAGACCCGCATGGTGTTCATGGAGTGCCGCGAGCACGCGGGACTTCACGCGGCCGAGCCCTTTACATTGATCGAGGTACTGAACCCCGAGTCACTGGTTCCGTCGCCGCCGGGTGAGCCCGGACTTCTGGTGCTGACCAGCCTGTATCGCGAGGGCTACCCGGTCATTCGCTACAACACCGGCGATATCGTGCGGCTCGTTCCCCAGCGCTGCGCATGCGGACTCCACTTTCAGCGCATCGGCGGTTATCTCGGCAGGTACACGAGCGTCGTCAGAGCCGGAGGAAGGAACCAGTTTCCCGAACCTCTGACGGCGGCGATGAAGGAATTCTCCGAAGTGACGAGCTTCCAGGTGTTCATGAGCCGTGAGAGCGAAGCAGGACAGGATCGAATAGATATCAGGCTCGAGTCCGCGCAAGGTCTGTCGTCGGAACGCCTGCGTGAGATCGAGGAAAAGATGCTGAGCGTCATGACGCCTGACTCCGGCGTGTGCGTGCGTGCGGAGCAGGTGACGACCGGCACGTTGCCGCATAACGCGCGATTCAACGTCATCGTGGACGAGCGCAAAGGACTGTATGAATTCACTCGCACCGCGTGAGGGACGATGACGTGCCCAGCGACTTGAGACAATTCGATTCCTACGACAAAGCTCGCGCTGGCTTCGAATGGAACCTTCCGGCGGCTTATAACATCGCGGCCGACTTATGCGAGCGTAACGCGGGTCGCCTTGCCGCGATTTACGTAGGCGAGGACGGCACCGAGCGCGTCATGTTCGAGCGTCTGGACGCCGACTCGAATCGGCTTGCGAGCGCGTTATCGGCGATGGGGTTCGGAAAGGGCAGCCGCGTCTGCGCGGTCACGCCGAGCACGGTCGAATCGCTGATCATCACGCTTGGCGCGCTCAAGCTCGGCGCTGTGTTGTGTCAGCCTGCATGGGCAGCGCCGCGCGAGTTCTATGAGCACCCGCTGCAGATTTTCGAGCCCGACGTCATGTTCTACGATCCGGGTGCATGGGACGACCTTGCGCCGTGGCTCGATGCGCGCAGGACCACGAGGGTGGCGGTGTATCGCGGCGGTGGTGCTGGATCGATAAGCGAGCGCACCTCGGACGTCGAGCACGATCTCCATAGTCTGCTCGCGAATGGAAGCGACGCGTTCCGCGCCGAGCCAACCTCAAGTAACGATCCTGCGGTCGTGTCGTTTACGTCAGGGTCGACAGGCAAGCCCAAGGCTGTGATGATGGCGCATCGTTTCGCGCTCGCGGTAGTGCCGAGCATTCAAATGCTGACCGACCTCGGGCCACGTCTTGGCGATGTGTTTTTTGCATCCCTCGGATGGAATCACCTGGGCGGATTGCGTCCCGCGTTATTTCCGGCGTGGCATCTGGGATGCCCCGTGGTCGCGACGGATCGGGCACAAATGAGCGCGGAAGATTACTACGCGCTGCTCGCCGAGCATCGCGTGACCGTCGCGCACATTATGCCGTCGATGCTCAAGAAAATGCGTGAAGTCGAGTCGGTGGGGCGGCGCTACGATCTGTCGGGGCTTCGCGCGATCTACTACACGGGCGAGCCGCTCAGCCCCCAGATCGAATCGTGGTTCAGGGACGAGCTGCAGGTCTCCGTCAATCCCTATTATGGAAGTGCGGAGCTGTCCATGCTTACGTCGGGATGCGCGCGCTGGTTCGACGGCCGGCCGGGTAGCGCGGGCAAACCCATTCCGGGCCGCCGCATCACCATTCTTGACGAGCAGACGCTCGAGCCCGTGATCGGGCTAGCCCACGGCATCGTTGCGATCGATCGCGACGATCCTGCGCTGCCTCTCGGTTACTGGCGCAACGAACTGAACGATCGATTTTTCCACGGCGACTATTTTCTGTCCGGCGATGTTTGCCAATTGGATGAGGACGGTTATCTCTGGTACCTCGGCCGGCGCGGAGAGGTGATCCGCGCAAGCGATGGAACCATCGTCACACCGAACGTCATCGAAGGTCCGGCGCTGACTCACGCAGGCGTGAAGGACGCGGCTGCCATTCAGTTGACCGATACCGCGACACAGACGAAATACATACTGCTTTGCATCGTACCGCGTCAGGGCGTCGACCAAAGCGTGCTTACTGGCGAGGTTCTGCGCGCGGTCGAATCCGTGCTGCCGGCGACGTTGCTCCCTTTGCGGGTTCGCGCGTTCGACGAGCTTCCCCACACGCAAGGAACGAACAAGCTGCAACGGTCGAAGCTGTTACGGATGTTTTCATCGCATGAGTAAGTCGCATCCCATCAACCTGTGCTTGTTGTCATAAGAACTTCGTTGAACACTCGAGGAAAATGAATGAAAAAAATACTTGGTGCTTTGATCCTTGGCCTTGCCGCATTAACGATTGGCGTTAGCGCGGGCGCACAGCCCGCTGCGTACCCCAATAAACCTATCCGTTTCATCATCGGCTTTCCGCCGGGCACCATCATCGATGCGGTGGGCCGGATCGTGACCAACGAGATGTCCAAGCACTTGGGGCAGCCAATCATTCTCGAATTCAAGCCAGGTGCAAACTCGACCATCGGCGCCAAATATGTCGTCAACGCCGAGCCGGATGGCTACACGATTTTTCTCGGGACCGCTTCGACCATCCATCCGCTGTTGAATCGCAACAACGGCGTGGATGCCGGCAAGGAGTTTGCCTCCATCTCGACCATCGCCACCGCGCCGTTCTTTATCCTGGTGCGCGCGGACCTGCCCATCAAATCGCTGCAGGACTTGATTGCGTATGACAAGGCCAAACCAGGGGCGCTGACCTATGGTTCTCCGAGCGCGCCTGCCTATTTGCTCATGAGCGTATTGAAGGAGCGCACGGGCGTCGACGTAAGATCGGTGCCGTACAAGGCATCGGGTCAGGTGGCGATGGCGCTGCTCGCGGGAGAAGTCGACATGGCGGCGGTGACGGCCTTGTCGTTCCTGCCGCACATTCAGGCGGGAAAGATCCGGCCGCTTTTTTCACTGTCGCCCAAACGCGCTTCCATTCTCCCCGACGTACCGACGGCAGCAGAGCTCGGCATCCGTAACTTCGAGTTCGCGACCACCATCGGCTTGTGGGCGCCACTTGGAACGCCCAAGGAAATCATTCAAAAGCTCAATGCCGAAGTCGTCGCCGCATTGAAGAATCCGGCGGTCGCGGAGCAGGTACGCAAGGCGGCGGGCGCGGAGCCGGTCAGCTCGACACCCGAAGGACAGATAGCCGTGCACGATGCGGATAGCAAAGCGTGGGGCGAGGCGGCGCGCCTGGCGAATTTCAAGCCCGAGTAGGAAGTTTCGCAGACCATCGGTGAACATGGGAGCGCGCAGAGAATGAACAGCGACGGTGCCTGTCCGTTTCAATCCGCGCAAGCGCGGTCGGCGAGTGACGCAAGTCCCGAGCAGGTTACCTGGCTCACCACCTACGACGAGGTGTACGACGCTTTCACGCGCGCGGAGCTCTTGCAGGCTTCGTACGATGGCGCCAAGGACACCCTGTTCGCCGACGTCCTGATCACGCTGGACGGTCCGCCTCACATTCGGCGTCGTCAGCTCGAAATGCCGCTGGTCAGGCGCGAGTCGGTGTCTTCCATGGAGACTGTGTTGATGCCCGCGGCCGCCAAGGAGCTGATCGCGACCCTTGCATCTTCGGGTGAAGGCGATCTGGTAGAGATTTCACGACTCATCAGCACGCGCCTCGCCGCGCAAGTCGTCGGTCTGGATGATTGCGACACGGTCGAAGGACTGGAGGAGCTCGCGCGCCTGATGGCGAAGTTGCACGAAGGCGTCGTCATCGAGTGGTCCACACGGCCGCGTGAACAAGTGCTCGCTGAAGTCGCCGTCGCACGCGACGAATACCGGTCGCGTTTCCTCGAGCCTTCGCTGCGACGGCGCCAAGGCCTGGCATCGACGGATCGCGCGCACGCGAGCGATCTCATTCATGTACTCGCTTCCGAGCAGGGCGCGCACGGCATGGACACCGAGGGCATTCTGCGCGAAAGCGTGCATTTCCTGGTGGCGACTGCGCATACATCGGCGACCGTGATCGTGCACGCGTGTCACGAGATATGGCAATGGATCGCGGCGCATCCGGACGATGCTACCAAGCTCACGGATCCGCTGTTCATCCAGGCGTGCATGAACGAGGCCATGCGACTGTGGCCGCCGAGCGGCTGGCAATTCAGGGTTGCCGCGCGCGACTTTACCCTGAATACGGGGCGCTCGATTCAACGTGGAGAGAAGCTTGGCCTCGACCTCATCAGCGCCAACCGCGACGTCGCGATATTCGGCAGCGATGCCAACGCCTTCGATCCCTATCGCCGTCTGCCCGCGCACGATCGCGGCCGCGTCGCACCGTTCGGGCTCGCGTTCGGCGTCGGCGCGCATGTGTGCCTGGGCAAGCGCCTCGCGGCGGGCGCGCAGGGCATGGCGGGCGCGACCGGTGTTCTCACTGCCATCGGACTTGCACTTTTCGCGGCGGGCTGCAAGCCCCATCCCGCGAAATTGCCCGAAGAACAAACCGGCACGCGACGGCATCAGTATCGAACCTATCCGGTGATATTTGCTTCATCGGCAAAGGCGAACGTCCTCGATGCCGCGGCAGCGCGGACCTCACCAGCCGAAAACCGCACGTCCGCACGTTGACGTGGACTGTGCGAAGGTTGACACAATGCTCGCCGACCGTGGGCAGGACGATCGACCAACTAGATGGCCACAGTATTTGCAGCACGCGATCGGTTCGCATGCGCGGAGCGTCGCCCCGGCGAAGGCCGGGGTCCAATGGGACTTCGCACGGCATGCTCACTGCTCATCACTCGTCCACAGATGAACCTCGTCACCGCTGGAAACAAATCTGCTGCGAGTAAACTGGATCCCGGGCTCGCGCTGTGCGCGCCCCGGGACGACGCTAATGCCCAAACCTCGGTTAAGTAACTAGGAACTCTGCGCGCCGCCGTCATGACCCTGCGCATCATCGACCGTTCGCAGCACGATACTCACGCGACGCTATTGTCCCCCTTCGCGCTTGGGGGCCGACCGTTGCGTAACCGCGTCGTGTACGCATCGATATCGACACTCATGGCGGAGGCCGGTAGCGTCACCGACCGGCTGATCCGTTATTACGCGAATCGCGCGCGCGGCGGAACGGCGCTTATCGTCAGCGAGCCGATGAGCATCGCGGCGCACCAGGACACGCCCAAGCGGGTACGCGCGTTCGATGATTCACACATGGATGGGCTCAGTCGCTGGGCGGAGGCGGTCGAATCGCAGGACTGCCGCCTGCTCGCGCAATTGATGGAACGCGGTCGCGGCCGAAACATTCCCGGCCGCACGCTCGATGCCATCGGTGCTTCGGCGCTTCCGGATGAACTCAGCTGGACCATGCCCCGGGCCTTGCGCACTTCGGAGGTCGAGCGCCTGATCGAGGAGTTCGCGCAGTCCGCGCACCGCCTCGAGCGCTGCGGGTTTAGCGGCGTCGAAATCTCTGCGGCGCACGGTCACTTTTTTCATCAATTCCTTTCGCCATGGTCGAACGTGCGAACCGACAAGTACGGCGGTGACGTCGTCGGGCGCACGCGCCTCGTCGCCGATCTCGTCCAGTCCATTCGTGCTCGCTGCGGTTCTAACTTCATCGTCGGTCTCAAGCTCCCCGGCGACGACGGCGTGAATGGAAGCATCGATGTCGAGCAGGCGGCGAGTATCGCGTCACAGCTCACTAGCGCGCGCAACGTCGACTACGTGTGTTTCGCGCAAGGCAATCACGCGCGCTCGCTGGAGCAGATTGCGCCCGATGCATTTGGTCCGCGGTTGCCGTATTTGCCGCTGCTGCGGTCGTTGCGCGAGACGCTTCACGGCGTAGCTCTTGTCGCGCTGGGACGCATCAGCGACCCGGACGAAGCCGATGCCATCATCGCGCGCGGCGATGCAGAGCTCGTTGCGCTGGGGCGCGCGCTGGTTGCCGATCCGGCATGGGTCATAAAGGCCGCGGCGCAGCGCGCGGAGGACATCCGTTACTGCGTCGCATGCAACACGTGTTATGGACGCGTGTCGGCGCTGCAGTTACCGCTGGCGTGCGACAACAATCCGCGCGTGGCAGATGCCGATGAAGTCGATTTCCGGCCGGCGCGCGTGAATGCAAAGCGTCGTATTGTAATCGTCGGCGCAGGTGTCGCTGGATTGGAGGCGGCGTGGGTTGCCGCCGCTCGCGGGCACGACGTGACGGTTTTCGGCCGGTCGACGGAGGCCGGGGGCAAGGCGCGGTTGCGTGCGCTATTGCCGGGTGGCGAGCCCACTGCCAACATTTATCGCTATCAGCTCGCCGCTGCCCGCAAGGCCGGTGTTCGTTTCGAGCTCGGGATGTACGCGACGTATGACCATATCGCAGGCTTGCACCCGGACACGGTGATCCTTGCATCGGGTTCGAGCATGGTCCGGCCGTCGTGGCTGTCGAGCGAATGGGAGCGGCGCGACAACGCAATGGACCTGCGCCAGGCGATTGTGAAACTCTTGACCGTCGGCACCCGGCAGCCGGGTGTCGCGGTCATTTTCGACATGGATCATTCCGACGGCACGTACGCGGCAGTCGAATGGCTCCACGACGTATACGATCGCGCGGTCGTGATCACACCCCGGGATTCGATTGCGTCGGAGACGCCACTCGTCGTGCGCCAGGGAATTCTCCGGCGTTTCAATCAAAAGCGCATCGAGGTCATCACGTTGAGCGAGCCGCTTCGAACACAGCGGCCTGACCGAGGGGCACTGCAATACGCGAACTTGTACAACAACGACGCATGCGTCATCGAAGACGTCGGACTCGTCACCTGGTCGACGCCTCGGATACCGGAGATTGCGCTTTGCGAATCGCTGCAGCAGGCGCAGATCGAGGTGCGCGTCATCGGTGACTGCAAGTCAGCGCGAGACGTGCTCGCCGCGACCAGCGAAGGGCATTGGGTCGGCAACGTGGTGTAGTTGACGTTTGCTCGGGGCCGCGACTGCCCAGTAACTGTGTCGTTGTTCGATCGTCTGCCGTTAGCCCGCCGTTCCTACAACAGCGCGCTTGTTCGCGGCCAGGGGTCGCGTCATTGATTTTTTTTGGCGCGAGGATCGTGCAGGGCCTCGGACCCAGCATACTTCTCCTTCAACCGGTTAGCCGGAAGATACTTTTCCTCCCATTCGGTGATAGTCGCGCTGCCAACGATATCGAGAATCGCGAAAGTCGACACAGGGTACTTGCGCGGTCGAGCTTTCCATTCGGCGTCGGCCGCCTGGCCACGGGCCAGAAAATCATGCGCGTATTCGTACGCAGCTTCGAAGCTCGGGATACCCATGAGGCCCGGATAGAACGCGGCGGCGTATCCGAGCTCCTGCAATTCGTCCTGATCGGGTGGTGGCGTCAAGTACAAAAGCGTGCCCATCATCGGTCCTTCGACGGCAGCCCTGACGGCACGGACTTCGTCGCGATTCTTGAGTCCCTCCGCATAGATCACGTCCGCACCCGCTGCCCTGTACGCCTGCAAGCGTGTGATCGTCTCTTGCACCGAGCCGCCGGGCGCACCTCGTGCATCGCAGCGGGAGATGATCATGAAGTCGGGATCGAGCTCGTTGCGCGCATCGACCGCGGCTCTGATCTTACCGACGGCCTCGTCGAGCGGAACCACTTCCTTGCCCGCGCTAAAACCGGACGTCTTGGGAAAGGGCTGATCCTCGAGATGAATGCCCGCGACGCCGGCGCGAATGAATGCTTCGACGGTACGGCGAACGTTGATCGCGTTTCCGAATCCCTGGTCTGCGTCCGAAATGAGCGGAATGCCGATACAGTTGGCCATTCGTTCGGCGTTCTGGACCATCTCCGTCATGGTGATCAGGCCCGAGTCGGGGATGCCATAAATCATCGCGGCCGTGATGCCGCCGGACATGTAAGCGCACTCGTACCCGGCGACTTCGGCGATGCGTGCATGCAGTGCGCAGCCGCCTCCGGCGATGACGAAAATTTTTCCGCGGTTGAATAGTTGCCGCAGTCTGGTGGTTTTTTTCAACATTCGTCCCTTACTCTATGAGGCGAGCTTCGTCGCTCGTCGATACATGCCCGGCGCTGCAAGCACCACCCTCGATCCGCGCTACGCCGTGTACGCGATCGGTTACTGCGGTTTGATGTTCAAGCGCTGCGCCGCTTTTTTGTAAAACTGGAACTCTTCGTTTTGATGCTTGTACCAGTCCTCCGGCGTGCCGCCGCCGGGCACTGCGCCGAGCGAATAGATGCGCTGCCGGATGGCGGGGTCTTTCAAGATGTCATTCAATGCACTATTCCATTTATCGACGATGTCACGAGGTGTGTTCTTTGGCGCCAATATGCCGATGCCGGGACTCACCACGACATAGTCCGGCAGCAGCTCTCGAATCGCCGGTACGTCGGGCGTGAGCGGAAATCGTTCGCCCGCGACCACCGCAAGCGCGCGTGCGGTTCCGGCGTCAATGAATCCCTTGACGGCGGGCAGCGACGTGATGGTCAGGTCGACTTCACCACTGACGATGGCGCGCACGAGCTGACTCGTTCCGGCGTAATTGATCATGTTGAAGTCGATGCCCAGGCGTTCGGCGATCGCCATGGAATCCATGGTGGTGGTCGTTGCTGCGCTCGCGACATTGAGTTTCCCCGGATTGGCCTTGCCATAACTCGCCAATTCCTGCAGCGTCGAAAACGGTGCCTTGGCATTCGCCACGACAAAAGACCGGTTGACGATGAGCAGAATGACGGGCGCAAGATCGTTGATGCCATCCAGCGTAAACGACGATTGCAGAAGCGGACCGACATTGAACGAGCTGACATTGGCCAGCATGGTGTAGCCATCGGGTTTTGCCTGAGCGACAGCCGTCATGCCGATAAGGCCGTTCGCTCCCGGGCGATAATCGATGACGATGGGTTGACCGAGCTTTTCAGCAAGTTTTTCGCTGAAGATTCGCGCATAGGTGTCGACCGAGCCGCCGGCAACCGTCGGCACGACGAGCTTGATCGGTCGGGTCGGATAGTCCGCGCCGTGCACCGCTCCGATCATGCAGATGGCGATGACTGCCGAGAGCAAAGCGCTGGCGAAAGTGCCGTTGAATGCTTCTATCCTCCTCATGTCGATCTCCTCGATTGGTGTTTTCGGCGGAACGCGGTGCAATTCACAGCGATGCGCCAACGGCGAGTTGCTCAGCTCATCTCAGCTCATGTCAGTTCACTCAGTTCACTCAGTTCACTTAACCGGTGCCAAAGTAGGCTTGGGCTCTATCAGGCCTTTGCGCACGAGCATCTGCACAATGCCGCCGTCGACGGTCAGGTCCGCGAGCATCGGTGGCAAACGTTTGCCGGTGATGGATCTTCCGGTGGTCAGGTTCTCGACCACGCCGGTGCGAAAATCGATGCGGGCCATTTCGCCTTCGTTGAAAAGCGAAACAATGCCAGGACAGCTTATCGCAGGCATCGCAAAGCTCACGCAGTTCCGAAGCGCCATGCCATTGACCGACTCCGCGACAATCCCGCCGATCCCGCACTCACGCATGACACGCCCCACGGGTCGGCCCGACCCCATGCCAAAGTCCTTTCCGGCAATGACGATGTCGCCTGCTTGCACTTGCTCGACCCATCCCGGCCGGTTGGCGCTGAAGACCAGTTTGTGCTGCTCCTCCAGAGGCATCCGAAAAGCAGAGTTCGGGAAAATGAGATCGGTGTTGATGTTGTCGCCGAACTTCCATACCTTGCCCGTGCGCACCAGCTCGCGATCGCTCATGACACCGCTCCTGAATTTTTTAACGTGCGCGCGTCGGTGATATAACCCGTAATGGCCGAGGCCGCGACGGTGGCCGGGGAGCCCATGTAGATCTGCGCGTCGGCGCTGCCCATCCTTCCCTTGAAATTCCGCGTGCTGGCCGTGATGCACACCTCGCCCGGCGCGAGCACGCCCATGTGTCCTCCATAGCATGCGCCACAGGTCGAATTCGTGAAGATCGCGCCGGCCTCGAGGATGGTCCCGATGAGTCCTTCCTGTGCAGCTTGTATGGCAATGGATTGCGATCCCGGTGTCACGATCATTCGAACACCGGGCGCGATCTTGTTGCCCTTCAAAATCGATGCGGCGACGCGAAGATCCTCGATCTGTCCGTTGGCACACGATCCGATAAAAGCCTGGTCGATGTGCACCTTTTCCTTGAATTGGGAAATGGGCACGCCGTTGTTTTGCACGAAGTCCGGTTTGATGACATAAGGCTCGATTTCACTGAGATCGATGCGGCGCACGTCCAGGTACTCCGCATCCTTGTCCGGGTTTGCCGGCGTTATGGGGCGGTCCAGCTTGCCCTTCAGGAATTCCTCGGTGACCTGGTCGTAATCGAAGATCGCAAACTCGGCGCTGATTTCCGCACACATGGTCGAGATCGTGCGGCGATCGGACATCTTCATTCGAGAAAGCGAAGGGCCGCCGAACTCCACGCTGATGTTGCTATGACCGCCGTACGTCTGCGCGATGTGGAAAAAAACGTCCTTGCCGCTCACGCCTTCACCGAGCTCACCGGTAAATTCGTAGCGAATCGTCGGCGACACCGGATACCACACCGTTCCGTCGGTCATGGCTTGCAGCGTATCGAGCGGACCCGTTCCGCGCGCCGCGCAGTTCATCGCGCCGGAAGCGCAGGTGTGCGAGTCGCCTGCCACCAGCAGCTCGCCAGGGCGTGCGAGGCCTTTTTCGGCGACGACGACATGCTCGATGCCATGGTGCCCGAGATCGTAAAAATGCTTTAGCCCGAACTCGCGCGCAAAGCGCCGGCCCTCGAGCATACCCGCGGCGTCCTTGATGGTCGGAGCGGGGACCGCATGGTCGTAGACGATGACGACTCGATCGGGATCGAAGAGCTTGATCGGCCGGTACCACATGCCTTCCACCGCGAAGCACAATTCGCCGGCCATCACGATGTCCGGTTGGCACACCACGATATCGCCGGGGACGACCTTGTCCTGGCCCGAGGTACGCGCGAGTATTTTTTCGATGGTGGTCGAGCCCATGGCTTACTCCTCAGAGTCGGCGGTCTGTTTCAAAAAGCTTGTTCGCATCGCTGCGGCGATTGGCCGACATCGTCGCGCACGCGTGAACGGGAAGGGAGCTCGCACCCATGGCGGTTCGATCACGCGATGACCGGGTTGCGGAGACGGTGACTTGAGTACGAGAGAGGGCAGGGATCGGCGGCGACAAGCATACCGCCAATAGGATGCGACTCCGTTGATGCAATCGCTCGTCTGTCATGCTCTCCTCCTTGCACAGAGCTGGACGATAGTTACCGGCTATTCTTGTTTTGAGCTGCCTGCTTGACGGGCAGTCGCATCCGGACGCCACGGTCGCCGAGCACAGGCGAGGCTTGTCATTGAAGTGTGACTCACGGTTCATAATTAGTCAAACGTGTTACGGACATGCGACGGAATTGCCGTTTCAGCAGCGTAGCCAGGCGATGATTTCGGCGGCAACCGCATCAGGATCCTCGCGCTGCGGGAAATGGCCGAGGTCCGGGAATATTTGTCGGCGGTAGCGATTGGTGAAATATTTTTCTTTGTCCGCCGAGGTGACGGGATCGTTGCACGCATCGGCGCCGCCGTGCAATACCAATGTCGGCACGTTGATGGTCGGCAGGGCGCTCAGTCGTCGTTCGATTTCGTTGTAGCGAGGGTCGCCGTCGGCATGACCCCATCGATGACGATAGGAATGAATAGTGACCTTCGCCCAATCCGGATTGTCGAACGAAGCGGCGGTCGCATCGAATTCCGCCGCTCCGTGCTGCCACGTGGGGGACCAGGTTTGCCACATGAACCGGGCGAGCTCTCTGCGTGAACGCTCCACGAGGTCGACGCCACGTGACAGCGAAAAGTACCAGTGGTACCAATAATTGCGCACCTGTGCGATAGGGAGCGTTTGGTCGGGAGTGTTGGTGCCGTAGCCAACCGAGATCGTGATGAGGCGCGCGACGCGGTCACCATGTTCGCTGCCGACAATGTACGCGGCACGTGCACCCCAGTCGTGGCCCACGAGCGCAAAGCGATCCAACCCCAGCGCCCTCGTCAATTCGATGACGTCGCTGCCGAGCGCCGATAGTTGACCGCTGCGCATGGTGGACTCATTCAGGAACCTAGTGGGACCAAACCCCCTTAAATACGGTGTGATGGTCCGAAAGCCTGCCTCGTTGAGGCGCGTAACGACACCGTCCCAGGTACGAACATCGTCCGGCCAGCCGTGCAGGAGAAGTACCGGAAACGCGGAAGCGGGCCCTTTTTGTTCATACCCGACCTTGAGCAGAGGAGTCTCGATAAAGAGAGTGTCGCGCTTCATGCAACCTCCACCTGCGCGACGCCGCATTGACGTCGCGGCGTTCGGCGCATTCGCACCGGGAACCAGGCTGACTTGCCTCCGCTTGCGTTCTGCTATCCGTCGCCTGCGATCACGACCGCTTCCGTCCGTGTGACGGTGAGCCGGAAATTATTTCTTGAACGTGCTTTCCCAGCGGCCGCGATAAGTCTTCACGAAGTCCGGCGTGTAGCGTGCGGGATCATAGGGAACGATTTGGCGCACGTCTCCGCTGCCGGGGATATTCGGCAGCGGGCTCGCAGCCTCGCCGAGGCCGTTCCACGCCGTTTGTCCGGCGCGCGACATCAGGTAATCGACGAACACCTGCGCGGCGTTCGGTCGCTTGGCCCAGCCAACGATACCTGCCGCGTAGCGAATGCCGAATATCGAATCGGGATAGATGATCTTGATGGGCGCGCCCTTGGCCGCAAGCGGAAGCGCCATGGTGGCATTCAGGAAAATCACTGCCGGCAGCTCACCCGACGCAACCATCTGTGAGCCGATGGGGTTGCTCGCGTAAATCTTCGGCTGCTGGCTGGCAAGACGCGCAAGGAAATCGGAGCCTTCCTTTTTTTCCAGCCAGTCGTAAAACGCGACAATGCTGGTTGCGGATAGATCGACGATCCCGAACTTGCCCTTGAACTCGGGCTTCAACAAATCCTTGTAGCTCGTGAGCGGCGTTTTTACGAGGGTCGTGTTGTACGCGATTCCGAAGGGCTCCAGCGCAAGAACAGGGGCGGTGCCGCGAATCATGTACGCCGATGGCCATGCCGCGGCGTTTGGTCCTACCGGTGCCTTGAGCGCGCCTTCCTTGATGCGATCTTCGAGCCAGCTCATTTCGGTGGTGATGGTGACATCGGCACCGTCCGCGCCCGTGCCTCGCTCCTGGTCGAGGCGGCTCATCATCGGTCCGCTCGACATCCGCGTTTGCTCGAGCACGATGCCCGGATGACTTTTTTCGAAGTCGGCCTTGATGCGCTCCATGACGCTCGGGCCTTGCGCGGAAAACACGACCACGCGTCCCTCTTTTTTCGCGGCAGCGACGACGTCATTCCACGCAGCCTGTGCGTCGGCGCGTCCGGTCGCGATCGCCAGCGCAAACACGGCGAGCGCGATACTGATTTTATGAAGTGGTGTGGGCAGCATCTCTCCTCCTGCTTTTCATTATGTGAATCGACACAAGCTCGGTCTCGAGGCTTGCGCCACATAGCGTGTCCAATTGGTACACAATGTTATCATCTGCGGCCTTGAGCGTCCGGCCATTGCGTGATCGCAGCACGCAGGCCGATTACTAAACCAATCAGGCGTTTTATGACTGTTTCACACGCGCGCTTGCGAGGCCAGGCGGCCATCGCCGGTCTCGGCGAAAGCCAAGTCGGGCGCGTGCCCGGCAAGAGCGGTGTGCGTCTCGCGATCGAAGCCGCTCGCAATGCCATCGACGATGCAGGGCTTACCCTCGATGACATCGACGGCCTGCTGGTCACGCCGGTTTTTGTAAAGCCGTGGCCGCGACAGGCAAACGTCGTCGCTGAGTACCTGGGTGTGAGACCGCGCTGGTCCCTCACTTACCAGAACTCAGGCGCAAGCGCGTGCTCCATGGTCGGCGCGGCGGCAGCCGCGGTGTACGCGGGCCTTGCAACGACAGTCCTGATCACGACCGGCGACAACGAGTTGTCGGGACTCGGCACCACGGGTGTGGTGACCGAGCTCGCACGGCAGCGCGATCCCGATGTGGAGGTCCCTTATGGCCTCATCGTGCCCGCGGGATTTGCGATGGCCGCGCGGCGCCACATGCACGAGTACGGCACGACACCCGAGCAGATGGCGACGGTCGCGGTCACCATGCGCGATCATGCGCGGCTTACCGGTCGCGCACATCACATGGGGCCGCTTTCCGTCGCCGACGTTCTCGCGTCGCCCATGATCGCCGATCCGTTTCATCGCCTCGATTGTTCGCTTGTATCCGATGGCGCAGGTGCCGTGATCGTGACTTCGCTGGAGCGCGCGCGCCATTTGAAAAAGCCGCCGGTTCCGATTCTCGGCGTGGGCGAAGCCTACACCCATGAGCGCCTGTCCAACGCACCGTCGCTGACGTCCTTCGGAAGCAAGGATTCCTCGGCGCTCGCTTACCGAATGGCGGGAGTGTCGCCATCGCAGATAGATGTCGCGGGCATTTACGATTGCTTTACCGGTGTGCTGTTGATCGAGCTGGAGGACCTGGGCTTTTGCAAACCCGGCGAGTCCGGCGCGTTCGTGCAAAGCGGCGAGATCGGCGTGCACGGCAGCCTGCCGGTGAACACGCACGGCGGTTTGCTGTCGTATTGCCATCCCGGTTATCCGGGCGGCATTTTCCACGTCATCGAGGTCGCGCGACAATTGCGCGGAGAAGCAACCGGACGCCAGGTCGAGTGCGACCTGGGCCTCGCGCACTCCATGGGCGGCGTGTTCGCCACCAACTCGACCGCGATCCTCGGCAGTGAGCGCACGGTATGAGCAACAAGATCGAGAACTCGAGCGGCGCCGACGATCCGGATTCGGCGGCGTTCTGGAATGCCGCGGCGGAAGGCCGGCTCATTTTTTCTCAATGCACGCAATGCAATTCAATAGGGTTTCCGCCCCGCGGTTTGTGCTCCAGATGCGGCGGGGAATGCATGGAAAAAAATTCCGCCGGCAAAGGTGAAATCTTTACCTGGAGCCGCGTGCATCGATCGGGTGAAACGGGCTTTGGTGATCGCGTACCGTACGTGGTGGCGATGATCGCGCTCGACGAGGGCTTTCGCACGATGGCGAATGTCGAGCCGGTCGATGCCGTCGAAATCGGCAAGCGATGTACCGTGACGTTCCGGCCTTCGCCGTCGACAGGACACATCGCGCCGTGGTTCATTCTCGATTAGCCGTGATGAGCGCGGCGTCAGGAATGTTAGCGGCAACCACGCCGACCATGGCGCGTGTGCTGCTCGATCGCTATGCCGATTCGCGCCATCGGCCTTTTATCGCCTTCGAGAAGGGTCCCTCGTTCACGTACGGCGAAGCGATAGAACGAGCGGCGGCGCTCGCCGCGTCGTTGAAGACATCGGGCCTCGCGCAGGGTGATCGGGTGCTGATCGCTCTCGACAATCATCCTGCGTTCATCGATGCCTGGTTCGCATGCGCGCTCGCTGGCCTGGTCATGGTCCCGCTGAACACGCTGCTCGCGGGCGACCTGCTCAGGGACGTGGTGACCCGCAGCGGCGCTCGCGCTGTCGTGGCGCAGGAACCTTATGCGAGCGCGCTGGACCCCTTGACCGGCGATTATATGGTTCGGTTGATCGTGGACACGATGCCAGCGGGCAGCGCTCATCACGCGATATCGCCTCGTACAGGTTGGGAGCCGTTCAACCGAGCGCTCCAGCACCGCGCCGCGCCCGTCGAGCTCGCCATCAAGGCGGCTGATCCGCTGTCGATCATGTTCACCTCGGGCACCACCGGTCCCGCCAAAGGCGTCATCCTTTCGCAGGCACACTGCGTGGCGCGCGCAAATGCGTACGTGGACGGCTTGCGCATCGACCAAAGCGACGTGATGTTCACCTGCCTGCCCTTGTTCCACAACAATGCGCAAATGGCGAGCGTTCTCGTCGCGGTGTTGGCAAAGGCGCGCGCGGCGGTGTACCAGAAGTTCAGCGTGTCACGTTTCTGGTCTCACCTCAGCGAATCGGAGGCGACGCGATTCACGTTAATCGGCCGCATGGCGAACATGCTGCTCGCGGCGGCTCCGTCCGAAGGAGAGCGGGCCCATCGCGTGCGCTCGGCGTGCATCGTGCCTCATCCCAACGGCGAGGATGCGTTCGAGCGCCGTTTCAACATTCGGGTGATCTCGCAGTATTACGGCAGCACCGAGATGATCCCGCTTGCGCCAAATCTCGATCAGCCGCGGCGCATTGCAAGCTGCGGCAAGCCGACGCCGGGATACGAGTGCATGGTCGTCGACGAGGAAGGGCAGCCGCTGCCCGATGGCGAGGTCGGCGAGCTGGTGGCGAGGCCGGTGCGACCCGAAGGCGTCATGAGCGGATACCTCGATATGCCCGCCGAAACGCTGCATGCGTTTCGCGGCCTCTGGTATCACACGGGCGACGCGATGCGGCGAGACGCCGATGGATTCTTTTATCTGGTCAGCCGGCTCAAGGATTTCATTCGCCGCAAGGGTGAGAACATTTCCGCGGCGCAGGTCGAGGCGGCTCTGATCGGGCATCCCGACGTCTTCGAATGCGCCGCGGTAGGCGAGCCCGACGAGTGGGGCGAGGAAGAGGTCGTGCTATGGGTCGAGCCCAAACCCGGCGCGTCGCCCGACGCGGAGTCGCTGTTGCGGATTTGTGCCGAACGATTACCCGCATTCATGGTGCCGGTGCGCATTCGCTTGACCGACGCTCTGCCGCGCAACGCCCTCGGCCGCATCGAAAAATTCAAGCTGCGCGAGCTAGCGCGGAAGAACTGACGTTACGTCGGCCGTGCTGCGTTGGCGTTACCTGAGGAGCCGTGTTTGCGATACCCGTCACAGCGGCAGCACGAGCGTTGCACCGACGAGGCGATACGCATAATCAGGACTGTCGATGAAGCCGGCGGAGCGAAAGTAGCCAGCCCGCAGTACCAGGTGCGCCCCGCCGAACACTTCACCTTCCGCGCGCACTTCCGCGACATGCGAAGGATGCGAGCTGACCCCGGTTGTTCGCTCTTGGCCCGTGCCGAGTCTCCCGCTCACGAGCCAGTTCGAAACCCGCTTTCGAATCGCCGCGACGCCCAGCCACTGCTGGTAGTCCCGTGGATTGAAGTAGGTTCCGGCGACTTCTTCATTGGAATGGTAATGACGATATTGAAGTTGTGCAGTAATGCCATGGTCGGGCACGACCAGCCAGATGAGTCTTCCGCGTGCATGAAGGCGCGAATTGCCGTCGGTAAACGACTGAAACGCACCGAGCGCGGTCACGGTGAAGCGCGTGCCGAACTGATGCTCGAGGTTGGTTCCCACCAGGGCGTAACCTATCGCTTCGTTTAGCGCCTTGGGCGTATCGACGAGATCGGCAGAAGCGAGGATATCGATGGCCGTTCCTTCCATCGGTACGGCGCGCCAGGTCGCATCGCCGATGGCACGTACGTGCCCGCCGGTCTCGACCATGCCGGCCTCTACGTCGAAGCCCGCGAGGTTCGCCCGACGCTGATTCTTGTACAGGCCGACGACGCCGGTGACGTCCTTGTGAAACGCACCTTGTTCGTAACGTGTGTTTTGCAGCGCGATGCCTGCGTAGCTCCAGCGATTTGCATAATTGAACAACGCACCGCCGCGCAATCGAAGCGAACGGAAGCCGTCCGTGTCGCTGGCGAACACGGCATCCGCGTAGGGAGCGGTGGTCGTCGGATCTTCCGCGTGCGCGTTGGCGATCGAGCAGGCGTAGGTCGCAATAGCGACGACCCAGATGGCCAGCCGGCGTCCGTGCAAATAGTTCATTTGGTTCCCCAGGTTTTACGCAGCCCGAGCAACTCGGAGAAATAACCGGCGACACAGGCAGGCTGCAGGATCATACTGTACGCAAGTGCGTATACCAGAAATCCGATCGGGTTATACCTTACCTTGAGCCGCAGGGATACGAACGTGCCTCGGCCGATGAAATACATAAGCCAATTCATCAACAGTGACAGCGGTAGAAGAATCAGTGTCAGCGGTCCCGCAATCCAATACAGCCCGAAGAAGGCGATGATCACGCCGGGAACGAAACAACACGTGTAGGCGAGGTCGAGCCAGGGAAAGAATACGTTCCACCACACGAACGCCGTACAAAGCCGGGGAGCGAAAAGAATCCGCCAATGCCGCCGAAACGCTTCCATCATTCCGCGCGCCCACCGCTGGCGTTGCCGAAGGAACTGTTTGAGCTTCGTGGGCGCATTCGTAAAGCACACGGCATCCTCGGCGTGTCCGATGCGCCAGCCGTTCAATATCAACGACCAGGTGAGGACGATGTCCTCGCCCACGCATTCATCCCATCCTCCGACGTCGCGCAAGGCCTGGCGGTCGTAGATGGAGAACGCGCCCTGAGCAACCAGCGTGCCGTGGTAAAACGATTGCACTCTCTTGATCGCCCAGATGCCGTGAAAGTAATCCCACTCCTGCATTCTGGTCACCCAGCTTGCACGTGAGTTACGAACCAGCATGGTGCCGGCGACGGCACGAGTGTCGGAAGGATCGCCGATATAACGCTCGACGAGGTTGTGTAATGCGTCGACGTGCAGATACGAATCGGCATCCAGGGTCACGACGAGATCGTGTCGGGCGAGCGCCAGGCCACGATTGAGCGCCGCCGACTTGCCCCCGTTTTTCGGCTGCCGAAGCAGCGTCAACCAGGGATAGCGATGTTGCAGACCCTCGACGATGTCCGGTGTGGCATCGCTCGAGCCATCGTCGATCACGAACACTTCGAACTCGCCGCGATAGTGTTGTCTGTCGATGGACTCCAGTGTATCCGCGATGGAACCCGCTTCGTTATAGGCCGCGACCAGGATGGTGATGCCCGGATAATGCTCAGGTCGCTTGTGTTCCGGACGGCGGTCCATCAGCAGGCTGGCGACCAGAAAAGCATTCATGAAGCCGGGAAGAACGGCGATTCCCCCTATCGCGAAAACAGCGAAGCTCCAATGCGTCAGCGCGGCCAGTTCTTCAAACCACGGCATTGCCGCCCATATCGAGAATGCACCCCAAACAAAGCTGGCGATCATGGCGATCGCGAATTTGGCGCGCACGCTGATGTACATGCGCGGTTGCCGGCTCGCATTGGCAGCATCGATCGGCGACGATGTCCAGCGTGATGGAAGCTTGGACATTGTGGAGGCGCGCCGCGCGGGCTCCGCTTCCAGATGCATAGGTTGCTCATGCGCTTCGACCGGAGAAAGCGCTGACGCTTTTTTCATTGGGGCTTCCATTTGAATTAGTGAATTCGGCGATCAGGTGCTGTACGAGGATTTGCCGAAACACCGGCTACGCAAACGGCGGATCAACCAAACATCCGCACTAGCGCTCGATTTCCCGATTTGTCATAACAAGACGTTTATCGGCATCTGCGTTGAATACGGCAGTCGCAGCGACCAGCGGATAAACGTATGCCTCGATGACGCTTGTCGTCGCTGATTCCAGGCGTAAGTTCAGCGCATGGAACGCACGCTCGAACGAAACCTATGGCATGCGCCCGCCGAAACGTTCAGCATGCTGATCGATGCGCGATGACAGACGCACGACAGACGTCGTCGCGACGGCGCGAAACCGGTATTTCTATCCGCAGCACGAACGCGGATTAGCCGCGGTTGTTTTCCATCGATGGCGCGTCGTAGTACGCGGTGAGCCACTCAAGCGATTGCGTCTCCACGGATGTTTCGGGACTTTCATCGTCCCGGCAATCCGACGGTGGTTGCGTGTTATCGGACATCAACGACTCTGTTCTTTTAGCTATTTCGCTCACGTCGAACTCCGGTGCATGAGTAATGAAACGGTATCGTGATTGTGCAGCCTCGATGCGATGACGGTGGTCGGAGGCGCGCCTGCGCTTATCGTCGCCAGCGAGCATTTGCGATTTTGACCGCGCTTGCTCTTCAAGCATCGCGACCAGGGCACATAGCGCTTCAAAAAGCATGGTGCGATCGTCGGTAGGGCCGAACGGCCCTACCCGGTCTTGGAAAATGTTTATAGTGTTGCCACGTCCGATGCCGCAGGCGTCGGAAAAAGGGGATTTTTGCAACGCTGCATACGAGATCCGGAAACTCGCTCTCGTGCATGGTTCAGGCCACGGCTGGCCTGAAAAACAGCGAAAGGGAGTCGCGTGCAAGTTCCGGTTTTTCCAGTTGCCATGTGGGAAATATGCACGGTGCCGGAAAAGGACGTGATGCTGCTCCGGCCTTCTTACCTATCGCACGCCCTCCAACAACCGCATGAAGCAACACCAGGCCGCTATTACGCGCTGACCGGTGTTCAGATACGCAAGCTGATCGAGGACCTCGAGCGCGCAGCGCTGGAGTTAGAGAACTCAGGACAAGCGAACTCCGCGTCCACGAGTCATTGATCGGTTGCAGTCGGATTTATTCCGACGCAGCGTGGGCAGAAGTACGGCGACCCATTGCGCACAGCTACGCACTGGCGTTTCGCCCATCACGACGGCTCGGATCGCGCGAGTCAGTCAAAAACCACCGCAGATGCCCTGACCGGAGATTGCCGCTGCCACGACCTCGCGCGAAGTCTTCAGTGGCGACCGCTTATGATGTGTCTATTTCGTTGCGCGTGATCGCAGCGCGTACGAGCAAGAGACAACGCGAGGAAACGCGCCCTTGCCGTAAACGATTCAAGCAAGTGGTGCTTGCTCTATTGCAAGCGCAATAATCGCTGCGCATTACCACCGAGGATCGCGTCGAGATCATCGCTCGCAAGACCTAACGACTCGAGGAACTCGATGTCGTTGGCGGGATTTCCCATCGGCCAGTCCGAGCCGAACAACACGCGATCGGTTCCGTGACGTTCGATGATCGAGCGTACGCGCTTGGGGTCGAGCGAACCGATACCGGGCGGCCATGAGGTATCGATGTAGATCGGAAGTCCCACGACTTCGCTCTCGGCTTCTTCGAGATGATGGTAGCCGCCAAGATGCGCGGCGATGAGATCGAGACGAGGAAACCTGGCGGCAAGCTCGTGCACCATGTGCGGCGTGCACATCGACTCGGTCCCGCAGCAGCCCCCCGCGCCGATATGCGCGAGCACGATGAATTCTCCTTGCATGGCATCGAGAATGTCCCACAGCCTTCGGTCATCCAGGCTGAATCCCTGAAACGGAGGATTGAGTTTCGCGCCCTTGAGGCCGTTGTCACGCAGCGATTTCAAATTGGTCTCGACGTCGAGATCGGCGTGCAAGGAGCCGAAGCCGATCAAATGCTGCTTGTCGAGCGACGCGGCGAAGCGGTTTACCGATTCGAGTTGCTTGGGCGTATTTGCAATACCGAGGCAGACCGCGCGATCTACCCCACTTTGTTCCATGACGTCGAGCAGTGACGATTGGCGTCCATCACCCTGTCGCTTGATCTCCGCCGACGCGGCGGTGATTGCTCGGGCGGCGATCGCATCGGGCCAAACGTGAGTATGGACGTCTATAATCATGGGCATCGAAATCGAAGAGACATAATGTCACAGCGTCACAGCGTCACAGGGCAACGATGAAGACCTATCCCGCGTTTACTCCTGTGTTTCCCGATAAAAGCTCGTGGGCACTGCCGTTCATTATACAAGCGCGGGCGGCGAGCCACGGTGAGCGCGTATTCCTGGACTTTCCCCTCACCGGCGAGACCTGGACTTATGCGGAAATGTTGCGATCGGGGAAGATGGCGGCGAGTGCACTGCTGTCGTCGGGCGGCGTCGCGGGCGATCGCCTGCTCATCATGTCGTCCAATCGCCCCGAGTTCGTTTTCTCCTGGCTCGCGAGCGCGCTGGCCGGCATGATCCAGGTACCGCTCAATACGCAGTTGCGAGGCAGCTTTTTCGAGCACCAGGTTCGCACCGTGGCGCCGTCGGTGTGTGCGATCGAGCCCGAATTCGCGGGTCACTTTATCGAGGGAAAAAGCGCGTGCGGTGCGGTCAAGCGCTTTTATGTCATGGGTCGTGGCGACAAAACCGACGCAGCCATCGCGCAATTGCGTCGGGCGGGATGGGCAGCGGAGACTTTCGACGCGCTGGTGGATACACCCGCCCAAGGTGATGTGAAACTTCCGCAGGTGCGCGTTCAGGACCCGGCGGCGATTTTCTTTACGTCGGGAACCACGGGCCCTGCCAAGGGCGTCATTATGTCGCACGCGCAAATCGCCTTTTTTGCGCAGGAGCTCGTGCATGCGATGCGCCTCACGGACAGGGACACGTACATGGCATGCAATCCGCTGTTTCACGGCAACGCCCAGTTTCTCGCCATGTACCCGGCGCTGATCGTCGGCGCGCGCTTTGTTTTGCGCGAACGCTACAGTGCGACCGCATGGGCCGGCTGGCTGCGCGAGTCTGAGGCTACCGTGACCAACCTCATGGGCGTGATGTTCGATTTCATCTGGAAGCAGCCGCCAGCCCCCGACGATGCAAATAATGCGCTGCGATGCATTTTCGCAATACCGACGCCGGCGTTCGGCGACGGATTCAAAAAGCGCTTTGGTTTCGATAGCTTTGTCGAGGCGTACGGCATGACGGAAGTGTCGATGCCCATGATGACGCCTCATGGTGAAGCTTATCCAGCGGGGTCGTGCGGATTGCTGGTGGATCAATGGTTCGATGTGCGCATCGTCGATCCGGACACCGACGAAGAAGCGCCGGAGGGACAGGTGGGCGAGCTCCTTGTGCGTCCCAAGTCGATGTGGACCATCAACTCCGGTTACTACGGCATGCCAGAGCGTACCGTCGAAGCCTATCGCAACCTGTGGTTTCACACCGGCGACGGCGTGCGCCGCGACAAGGACGGTTGGTTTTATTTTGTCGATCGCTTGAACGATACGATTCGCCGTCGCGGCGAAAACGTGAGCTCCTATGAACTGGAGCAGACGATGCTCGAGCACCCCGCCGTAACCGAATGTGCGGCAGTCGCGGTCAAAGCCGAGGAGGGCGGGGATGACGAAATCGTTCTTTTTGTCGTAACGCATGGGCGCGCGCAGGAAGCGGAGATGCAAAGCTG